>Ga0209607_1002876_pt1 | contig 13455 bp, 11 predicted proteins | sample AD_UKC117_MetaG_FD_184413 | JGI IMG/M metagenome (GOLD analysis project Ga0209607, IMG submission 184413) | Active sludge microbial communities of municipal wastewater-treating anaerobic digesters from Hong Kong - AD_UKC117_MetaG (SPAdes)... | ecosystem: Engineered > Bioreactor > Anaerobic >... | reverse complement strand
GCGACACCCTGCGACGCCCCGATCTGGTGCTGGCCGAGCTCAACCGGCTCTTCCGGATGGACCAGCAGGCAGGCAACTACTTCACCATCTGGTACTGCGTGTACCAACCCTCCACCGGAACCCTGAGCTACGCCGGCGCCGGACATCCGCCGGCACTGCTGCTGACCGCTGACGGTGCCGAACCCCTTCGCCTGGACTCCGATTCCATCCCGATCGGCATCGTCGAGGACACCGTGTTCGAAACCCGCAGCCAGGTCGCGCCCCCGGGAACCGACCTGCTGCTCTACAGCGACGGCGCCTTCGACCTGCCCCTGCGCGGCGGCGAACACGGGAACCTCGAGGATTTCATCGACCTCTGCGCCCGCACCGCCCGGTCACCGGAGTGGACCCTCGACCAACTGATCCAAGCGCTGCGGAAGCAGTGCAAATCCGGGACCTTCACCGATGACTGCACGCTGGTCCGGCTGAGCTTCCCGACTCACGGCCGCTCGTGATCACACGGATGAAGTCCGCGCTGAACCGGGCCCCCCTCCTCGCCCGTCGTCGCGGGGGTCACCGCCGCGTCGCCCGGGTGTGCACCCTGCTCGACGAGTTGGACGTCGGCCTGGTCACGGTGGACCCCGGACATGACCTCGCCCACGTCAACGTGGCGGCCGCGACGATTCTGGGAATCCCGGCCGGCGACACCACCGCTTCGGAGTTCGGCGAGGCCGTCGACCGGCTGGCCCGCCGGGCGTGCGATCCGGCGGAGACGCTCGCCGAACTGCGCAGGCTGAGGTTCGGTCGGGACACCGAACTGAAGACCACCTGGCAGTTCCCCGACGCCCCCACCCATCTGGGGATCGTCTGCAAAATTGCTGCCCGGCACGGGTTCGACGGCCAGATGTGGATGTTCTACGACAACTCGCGACTGGCGGAGGCGATCGAGTCCGCAAGCCAGGTGAGCAACCTGTTGCGGATCAGTTCCGACGCGATGCTCGACCCACAGGTACTGGTGGAGGCGGTCCGTTCCGAGGGCCCGATCGTCGATCTGGTGTACCGCGAAGTCAACCGCGCCGCCTGTGGTTACCTCGGATTGCCTCGCGCGGAACTGGTCGGGCACAGCCTGGTCGAAACGTTCCCCGGGCTCGCCGAATCCGGGTTGATGGACGCCTTCGTCAACTGCGCCGACACCGGCGAGCCGGTAGTCCTCGATGGAATCCCCTACCACAGCGAACTGCTCGGCGATCTGCGCTACTACGACATCCGCGCCACCCAGGCCAGCCAGGATTTCATCAGCCTGACCTGGCGCGACGTCACCGAGCGGTCGGAGTTGACCGCCCGCATCGCGCTGTCGGAGGAGCGGTTCCGGCTGCTGGCAGACAACGTGGCCGACGTAGTGGTGCGCATCCGCAACGAGACGATCAGCTGGATATCCCGGTCGGTCTCCGAAGCCCTCGGCGCTCCGGCCGGCCACTGGATCGGGGTTCGCGCCGAGGAACTCATCCCGCCCGAGGACCGCGCCAACTTCAGCGCCGCCTTGGCGGCGGTCGATCTCGACGGCCGGTACAAGGGCCGGGCCAGGGTGCGGGGCGCCGACGGTGTGACGCACTGGGTTCATCTGCACGTCAAGCGCTTCCACGAGGCCGACGGCACTCCCAACGGCGCCGTTGCGTCGTTCCGGGTCATCGACGAGGAGGTGGCGGCCGAGGAACTGGCCCTGGCCCAGATCGCCGAACGCGACGCCCAGAACCGCAGCCTCAATCGCCGCCTGCAGGCGCAGACCACCCGGCTGATGGCCGAACTCAGCAGCGCCGCCCGCTACGTCACCTCCATCCTGCCCAGCGACATGGACCACCCGGTGCCGGTCACCTCCCGCTACGTGCCCTCCCAGGAACTCGGCGGCGACAGCTTCGACCACCGCTGGATCGACGACGACCATCTCATCGTCTACCTCGTCGACGTGTCCGGCCACGGTGTGGAGCCCGCCATGGTGTCGGTCTCCGTGCACAACCTGCTGCGCTCGGGCACCCTCGACCACGACGTCCTGCTGCACCCCGACCGGGCGCTGACCGAACTCAACCGGCTCTTCCAGATGGATCAGCAGGCCGGCAACTACTTCACCATCTGGTACGGGGTCTACCAACCCTCCACCCGGACCCTTCGCTACGCGGGGGCCGGACACCCGCCCGCGATCGTGCTGACACCGGACGGCGCCGACCCGGTGCGGCTGCCCAGCGACTCGGTGCCGGTCGGGGTGCTCGAGGAGACCACGTTCGAGACCCGCAGCGTTGTCCTGCCCCCGGTCGCCGACGTCCTGCTCTATAGCGACGGGGCGTTCGACCTGTTCCTGCCCGACGGCCGGCCCTGGACCCTTGACGAGTTCATCGACCTGTGCGCACGCACCGCCGCGTCGCCGAAATGGACCCTGGATCGCCTCATCAACAAACTACGCAAGCGGTCCGAATCCGGGCTGTTCACCGATGACTGCACCCTGGTCCGGCTGACTATCCGCTGATCTGCTGCCCGGTCAGCCCAGCGAATCCCAGAACCCGCACTGGTGCCGGTCGGCGAAGTCCGCCGTGATGACCGAGCGGCCCGTCTGCAGGGACATCCTCTCGGGGCGTTCCGGATCGAGCCTCGGCCATTCGAGTTCGCCCGGAACGTCGGGGGCGCCGGTGGCCACGAACCGGCTCCAGTAGGCGATCATCTCCTCCGACAGCGCCCGCTGAGCGGCGTCTAGCGGCGGGGCGCCGCCCATGTCGAACAGGTAGCGCAACTCCAGGGCATGCCCGGCCCCGGGGGCGAAGGGCGTCCGGCGCAGCGGATCGGGCGCCGGGGCGTGGCGGTCGTTGAACTCGTAGGCGTACACCGGGACGCGGCGGGCCAGTTCGGCGGCCAGGGTGTCGATCGGGCAGGCGAACACCCCGTCGGTGACCGCCGCCGCGTAGGCCAGCCCCTCGCTGCCGTCATAGCGGCTCAGCGGATACCGGGCCGCCACCGCCGGCGCCTGGCTGCCGAAGGTGTCGGTCAGCAGCGTGCGGTACGGGGCCAGTCCTTTGTCGCGGAGGTAGGTCAGCGCCACGAACAGGGTGAACTCGTCGGCGGTGTTGCCGATCAGCACCGGGACCCGGGCGGTGGCACCCCGGGCCGCCGCCGTGGGCGGAGCGGCGGGCAGGCGCTGGGTTCCGGTGACCGGACCCGAGAGCTTGTTGGCGCCGATCCGGAAATACGCCGGTCCACCGGTCAGCCGGTCCGCGGGCAGGGCGCGCAGACAGCGCGCCGCCGAGGCCAACTCGGCGCACCCGGCCCGGGCGGCATAGTCGACGCTGATCCGCTCGGCGGCGGGCAGGCTCGCCTGGGCCTGGCACGGGCCGCTCTGCATGATCGCCGCCCGGAACAGCCCGTGCGACTCCGGGGAGACCAGGTGGTCGCACACCGACATCGCCCCGGCCGACTCCCCCACGATGGTGACCTTGGCCGGATCGCCGCCGAAAGCGGCGATGTTCTTGCGCACCCAGCGCAGTGCGGCCTGCTGATCGGCCAGGCCGTAGTTGCCCGGCTCGGCGCCGTCGGCCAGCGCGGGATGGGCCAGGAAGCCCAGCGCGCCGAGCCGGTAGTTGACCGTGACGACGACGAGGTCACCTCGGGTGGCCAGCCAGCGGGAGTTGTAGATATCGGAGCTGCCGTTGAGGAACCCGCCGCCGTGGATCCACACCATCACCGGCCGCGGCGACTTCGGCTCGGCGCCGGCCGGTGTCCAGACCGTGAGGTTCAGACAGTCCTCGCTGGTGGGCCGGCCGAAATCCGGGTCGACCCGAACGTCCTGGATGCACCGGAGCCCGGGGGCGACGGCGTCGCGCACCGACCGCCACGGCACCGGGGCCACCGGCGGGCGCCAGCGCAGTTCCCCGGTCGGCGCGGCCGCGTAGGGGATGCCCTGGAAGATCCGGAAACCGGCCCCCACCGCGCCGCGCACCGGACCGTTCGTCGTGGCGACCACGGCCGGGTCGGCGGGTGTGGCGGATGTGGCCGGCCCGCACCCACTCACTGTCAGCGCGAGCAGCAGCGATACGGCCACCCAGCGGATCACGGGGGAGACTTCATGCGGCCACACGCAGGCGAGCCTACGCGCGGGCGCACGGCGCGGCCGTTGACCTAAGGCTCTTGCACCACCCATCGGGCCGGGGTTGGATACTCTGAAACTGACACCCGTCAAGTTTTTCTCGGCGACCGCACAGGAGACCCTATGAGCGCACCGACCGACCACCGGATCTCCGACCCCGCCGCGCGGGTGCTGGCCGACCCGCAGGCCTACACCGACGAGGCGAGGTTGCACGAGAAACTGGCGCACCTGCGTCGAAACGCGCCGGTGGCCTGGGTCGAGGTGCCCGATTACCGGCCGTTCTGGGCGATCACCAAGCACGCCGACATCATGGACATCGAGCGGCAGAACGACCTGTTCACCAACTTCCCCCGCCCACTGCTGGCCATCACCGAAGCCGATGACGCGCTGATGCGCGATATCGAGGCCGGCACCGGCCTGCGCACGCTGATCCACATGGACGACCCGCACCACCGGGACATCCGCAAGGTCGGCGCGGACTGGTTCCGGCCGAAGGTGTTGCGGGCGCTGAAGGAACGCAGCGACGAGCTGGCCAAGATCTGGGTCGACAAGATGGCCGAGAAGGGTCCCGAGCTGGACTTCGCCCAGGAGATCGCGGTCAACTACCCGCTGTACATGATCCTCACGCTGCTGGGCCTGCCGGAGTCGGACTTCCCCCGGATGCTCAAGCTCACCCAGGAGATGTTCGGCGGCAACGACGAGGAGATGCAGCGCGGCGGCGGGGTCGACGACATGCTGGCGGTGCTGCTGGACTTCTTCAACTACTTCTCGGCGCTGACCGCCTCGCGCCGGGAGCACCCCACCGAGGACCTCGCCTCGGCGATCGCCAACGCCAGGATCAACGGCGAGCCGATGAGCGATATGGACACGCTGTCCTACTACGTGATCGTGGCCAGCGCCGGGCACGACACCACCAGCGCCGGCATTGCCGGCGGGCTGCTGGCGTTGCTGCAGAACCCCGACCAGCTGGCCCGCCTGCAGGCCGACCCGTCACTGATGGGCACCGCGGTCGAGGAGATGATCCGCTGGGTGGTGCCGGTCAAGGAGTTCATGCGCACCGCGCAGGCCGACACCGAGGTGCGCGGGGTTCCGATCGCCAAGGGCGAGGCCGTGCTGCTGAGCTACGTCTCGGCCAACCGCGACGAGGACATCTTCACCGACCCGATGCGCTTCGACGTCGGCCGCGACCCGAACAAGCACCTGTCCTTCGGCTACGGGGTGCACTTCTGCCTGGGGGCGGCGCTGGCCCGGATGGAGATGAACAGCTTCTTCTCCGAGCTCATCCCGCGGATCAAGAGCATCGAGCTGGCCGGCAAGCCCGAGCATATGGCCACCACGTTCGTCGGCGGGCTCAAGCACCTGCCGATCCGGGTCACCCTGTCCTGATTGGGCGCGAGGGTGCGTGTCGGCACGCCGACACGCCGCTCCAGTGAGCACCACCCGCACGCTCGCGGCAGCGTCAGGCCCGGATGAACTCCGCGGCGCGGTGGCCGAGCATCGCCACGGTGGCGTGCGGACCCCGGCCCGGGATGCTCGGCAGTACCGAGGCGTCCACCACCCACAGGCCGTCCACGCCGAGCACACGACACCTCGGGTCGACGACGGCGTCCTCGCCGGTGCCCATCGGCGCGGTGCCGCACAAATGCTGCGAGGTGGACCAGGACGGCTCGCCCAGTTCGGTGACGCCGCCGAGGACCTCGGCCACGGACTCGCAGCCCTCACGCAGTGCGGCGCCATCGGCGGGGTCGCCGTCGTAACGGTGCTCGATCGACGGCGGCACCGCCGGATCGGCCGAGACCAGCGACACCCGGCCACGGGATCCGGGCCGCATCAGCGCCACCCCGATGCTCGTCGTGCCCGCGCCGAAGCCGGTGGTGTACGGCCGGATCTCCAGGGCTCCGGTGACCAGCACCGCCTCCAGCACCGGATGCCCGGGCGACGGCGCCCAGCCGGTGGGCAGCAGCCACTCCGGGTGATCCCGGCAGCGCACCCCGACGGGCAGGTCCGCCAGCACCCGGATTCCCAGTGCGGCGAGGGCCCCGGCCGGACCCACCCCGGAGAGCATCAGCAGGTGGGCGGATTCCAGCGCCCCCGCCGAGAGCACCACCCGGTGCGCATCGAGGCGCCCGGGTCCATCCGGCCCGGTGAGGTCGACCCCGACCGCGCGGCCGGCGGCGATCCGCACCCGGGTGGCCCGGGTGTCGGTGAGCACGGTCAGGTTCGGCCGCCCCAGCGCGGGTTCCAGGAACGCCGCGCCCGGACCCACTCGGACCCCGCCGGCGATGTTCAACGGCACCGCACCCACCCCGGGCGGGGGGCTTGGACCGGCCGGGGTGGCATTGAGGTCGGGCAGCCAGCGGAACCCGGCGTCGACGGCGGCACCGACGAACGCCCCCGTGGAGAGGGCCCCCCGGGCCGGGGCGTCCGCGGACAAGACCCGCCGGATCGGGATCGGGCCGCCGCCGCGGGGGTCGGGGAAGTCCCGGTCGGTGGCGATGGCGCGGTAGTGCGGTTCGACGTCGGCCCAGGACCAGCCGGGCACCGGGTACTCGTCGAAGTCGGCGGGCAGCGCCCGGCAGAAATAGCCCCCGTTGATCGCCCCGGAGCCGCCCACACAGCGGCCCCGGACGATCTCCGCGGCGGTCCGCGGGTGCTCGGTCAGGGCGGTGCGATACCGCCAGGCCACCGGGCTGGCGGGTTCGACCGGCAACCGATCGGCCGGGTCGGTGAGCGCGCGGATCGCCGGGGCGGTCCGGGCCGGGCCGGCCTCCAGCACCGTGACCCGGCAGGCCGGGTCGGCGGACAACCGTTCGGCCAGAACGGATCCCGCGCTGCCGGCACCGACGATCACGACGTCAGCGCCCACCCGCCGCTTCCTCAGCCCTTGATGTCCGGGCGCAGCGGACGCAGGGTGCGCTCCCGGATGACGCCCGCCCAGAGCCCGGCCCCGTAGGAGATGTCGTCGAGCCGTTTGAGCGCCATGTAGGCCAGCGGACCGATGTGGCGGCCGGCCTCGTCCGGGGCGGGCTTGCGGGTGATCCAGTTCTGCGCGGCGTCGATCACCGCCGCGGCCGCGACCGCCCGCCGGGCGCGGCGCGACACCACCGCCGCGGCCAGCGCCACCGGCCAGTAGGGCCGGCAGACGGCCTCCGACAGTTGCAGGGCGCCGCTGCCGAGCCCGCGGGCCGCCAGCGCGGCGACGTCTGAGGCCCTGACGCCGGTGTTGCGCACCGCGCCGGCCACCCGCCGGGTGTAGAGCCCGGCGAAGACGGCGCCGGCCAGCACCCCCGGCACCGAACCGGTCGCCAGCGAGGCCCAGGTCAGCAGGCTCCACAGTGGGATCACCAGGGGCGCGCTGTTGTCCGGGTGACGGCTGGACAGCGGCGCCGCCGACCCGCCGTAGAAGGCCCGGCGGTACATCCACGGCACCAACTTCGACCGGTGGTCATGGGCGACCATCGCAACCGGCTCGTACCGCAGCCGCGAGCCGCACTCCACCAGCCGCCAGCACAGATCGACGTCCTCGCCGGAGTGCAGGGACTCGTCGAACCCACCGACCTCCAGGACCGCCGAACGCCGGCACACGATCGCGGCGCTGGGCACGTAGGACACCGGCCCGTAGGGCACCACCGGCGCCTCCCGTTCGCCGAGGTCGAGGGTGGAGCGGGCCGCCTCGTAGCGGCCGACCGCCGTCTCCCCGGCGTGCAGCGCGACGATCCGGGGAGCCACCAGCGCCACCGTCGGGTCGCAGAAATGGCCGAGCAGGGACTCCAGCCAGCCCCGCCGGGGTAGCACGTCGGAGTCCAGGAACGCCACGAACTCGGTGCGGCATCGGGCCAGCCCGGTGTTGCGGGCGGCCGCGGGCCCCCGGCTGCGCTCGTGGCGCACCACCTCGATCTCGCACGGCGCGTTGGCGAACCAGTCCGAGCGCACCGGGGTGGCCGACCCGTCGTCGACGATCACCACCCGCAGCCCGCGCAGCGCCATCACCAGACGGTGCAACCCGGCGAAGTTGTCCCGCACCGGGATCACCACGGTGACGTCGAGGTAGGACGGGCCGCCGGCCGGGCGCGGGTGGGCCACCCCGGTGTCCAGCAGGGTGCGGGCCAGGTCCGCGCTGACGGCGTCGCTGACCTCCAGACGGTCGCCGGCCATCATGGCCTGGGCCGCCGGGGCCAGCCGCAGCAGCCGGGTGGGCGATCCGCCCAGCAGGGCCGATCCGGCGCCCAGGGTGCGCACGCGGCGGTCGATCCGGACCGCGAAGCCGTCCGGCAGGCGGTCCCCGGTCATGTCAGCATCCCGCCGCGGTCCGGGGTCCACCGCCGGATGCGACCGGCGCAGTCGGAGACCATCGCGGCCAGGATCGTCTCCCCCGCCGCCGCGGTGGCGGTGCTGGGATCGCCCAGCACACCCGATCGGCTCACCGCGGCGACCCCGCCGGCCCGGAGCCTGGGCATGAGCTCGGCCAGCGGCTCGGTGTTGCCCGGCCCGGCGCGCTCGGGGCGCACCAGCCGGGGCGAGAGGTGCAGCAGCACCGAGGTTTCGGTGTGCCCGGCGTGGGCGTCGCCGCCGGGGGCGGAGCAACTGCACCACGCCGCGTCCCGGCCCTCGGCGCGCAGCAGGCCGGTGGCCGTGCGCAGGGCCTCGGTGTTACCGCCGTGGCCGTTGACGAATACCAGGCGGGCGGCCCAGTGGCAGGCCGACCTGCCGTACTCGAGGAGCAGGGTGCTCAGCGCCTCGGTGCCGATGGAGACGGTGCCGGGGAATCCCTGGTGCTCGCCGGAGGAACCGTAGGCGATGGCCGGCGCCGGCAGGTGGCCGAGATCGGCGGCGACCCGGCCGGCGACGGCCACGGCGATCCGGGTGTCGGTGTCCAGTGGGAGATGTGGCCCGTGCTGTTCGGTCGAGCCCACCGGGACGAGCAGCGTGACAGCCGTGCCGGACAGCTGCGCAGACGTGCGCTCCCCCAGTCCTCTCCGAACGGTCACTCGGCGATGGTAGCCACAGCAGCGCCGAGTGTTCGGGTGAATCCGGGCGGTACCAGAACATCCTCGGGACTCAGGTCGGCGACGCCGGCCTTGGCCAGCCCGCGCAGCGCCGAGTCGATACCCCCGTGCAGGATGTCCAGCACGTTCTCCACCCCGGCCTGACCTGCGGCGGCCAGACCCCACAGGTAGGCGCGGCCGATCATCACCGCCCGGGCGCCGAGCGCCAGCGCCTTGACCACGTCGCTGCCGCGGCGGATACCCCCGTCGAGCAGCACCTCGACCTGATCGCCGACGGCCTCGGCGATCGGCGGCAGGGCCCGGATGCTGGCCGGGGTCCCGTCGAGGTTGTTCCCGCCGTGGTTGGACACCGAGATCGCCGAGACGCCGGCGTCCACCGCGCGGCGGGCGTCATCGACGCGCATGACGCCCTTGAGCATGAACGGCCCGCCCCACATCTCCCGCAACCAGGCGATGTCCGCCCAGGTCGGCGGGGGTGTGCCCATCCACTCGCCGTAGGCCTGGAAGAAGCCCGGGCCCGGCTCGCCGCGCCGGCCCTGGTTGGGCACCGACAGTCCCGGCGGGCGAAAGGTCTTGGCCCACTGCAGAAACCAGCTCGGCCGGACCAGACCCTGCGGGGACATCTTCACGACGGTGCGCAGGTCCATCTGCTCGGGGATCTTGGGGCTGCCCCAGTCCCGGCCGTGGGAGAAACTCCAGTCGGTGGTGACGATGAGGCCCACCGCACCGGCGGCCCGCGCCCGCTCGACGCGTTCGGCGATCGCGTCGCGGCCGCCGAGCCAGTAGATCTGGAAGAGGGTCTTGGGGTTGGCGGCGACGACCTCTTCGACGGGCTTGCTGGCGAAGGACGACAGGCCCATCGCGATGCCGCGGGCGGCGGCGGCGCGGGCGACGGCCACCTCGCCGTCCGGGTCGACCGCCTGGACCCCGGTCGGGGAGATCAGCACCGGCATCGCGATGTCCTGGCCCAGCACGGTGGTGGCCAAGTCGCGCTTCTCGGTGGCTCCGATGACGTGCGGGGCGAAGCCCAGTTCGGCGAACGCCTCGACGTTGTCGGAGTAGGTCAGCCCCTTTTCGCTGCCGGCCAGCAGTGCCTGGTAGACGGCCTTGGGTAGGCGCTTCTTGGCGCGCTGCTGCGCCACGGCGACGGTCTCGAACCAGGTGTCACGTGCCATCTCTAGACCGGGCTTTCGTTGCAGGGCCGGGCGGGTGGGCGGTCCAACTTGAGCAGCACCGTCCGGGAGTGGTCGACGCGGGGACGGGGCTTGTCGCGGTCGGCGGCCAGCGCCGGCTCCCCATAACCCTGCACGCACTCCGGGTCCGGGCCGTCGATGGGAAGCCCGGTGAAGAACTTCGCGGCCATGCAGCCGCCGCGGCAGCTGTCGTAGTGCCCGCAACTGCCGCAGGCGCCGGCCGACTGGGGCCGGCGCAGCTCGGTGAACAGCTCGGAATTCCGCCAGACCTCGGCGAACCCGCCGTCGCAGACGTTGCCGGCGAGGAACTTCTCGTGGATGGCGAACGGGCAGGCGTAGACGTCGCCGACCGGGTCGATCAGGCACACCACCCGGCCTGCACCGCACATGTTCAGCCCGGCAAGCGCGCCGGGCGCGCCGAGGCCGGCGAGGTGGAAGAACGAGTCGCCGGTCAGCACCCGCTCCCCGTGGGCCACCAGCCAGTCGTAGAGGCCCTTCTGCTGCTCGCGGGTCGGGTGCAGGTCGTCCCACACGTCGGCGCCGCGGCCCGACGGGCGCAGCCGGGTGATCCGCAGGGTGGCCCCGTATCGCTGCGCCAGGGCCTGGAAGTCGTCGAGCTGGCCGACGTTGTGGCGGGTGACCACCACCGAGATCTTGGGGTCGGCGAAACCGGCGGCGGCCAGGTTCTCCAGCGCCCGGATGGCCATCGCGAACGATCCCCGGCCGCGCACCGCGTCGTTGACCTCGGCGGTGGCGCCGTCCAGCGAGATCTGCACATCGACGTAGTCGCCGGCGGCGAGACGCTCGGCCACCTGCGGGGTGATGCGCAGTCCGTTGGTGGAGAACTTCACCCCGACGTGGTGGGCGGTGGCGTAGTCGACCAGCTCCCAGAAGTCGGGGCGCACGGTCGGCTCGCCGCCGCCGATGTTGACGTAGAACACCTGCATGCGCTCGAGTTCGTCGATGATCGCCATGCACTGCTCGGTGCTCAGCTCCCGCGGATCGCGCTTGCCCGAGGAGGACAGGCAGTGCACACAGGCCAGGTTGCAGGCGTAGGTGAGCTCCCAGGTCAGGCAGATGGGGGCGTCCAGACCGCGCTCGAACTGCTCGACGAGGCGCGGAACCCGGGTCGGGGCGCTCACGCGGGCACCAGCATCTGCGAGTCGGCCAGCACACCGAGGGCCTGCAGGTACGGGGCCTCGTCGGCCGGGTCGACGCCGGCTGCGCTCAGCGCCGAGCGCACATCGGGGTGTTCGGCCAGCGATTCCACGACGGCGGCGATGGTGCGGTTCTTGAGGAAGGACAGCCGACGGGTGCCGAAGTGGTAGAGCAGCGCCCCGAACGGCTCGGGGCGCACCGCCACCTGAGGGTGCAGCCGCCAGCCCAATGACGTTTCGATCACAGCGAGAGGTCGATCAGTAGACTCCGCACATCCCGTCGATGGACACCTCTTCGACCAGGGTCTCGGTGACCAGTTCGGTTCCGGTCTCGGTCTCGTTGTGGCTCGGCTCCATGTCCGGCGCCCCTTTCGGTGCAGTTCGTCGACGCTCGCGCGCTGGTCGCCACAATATGGCATCAGGTGCCGAAAATGAAGGGGTTAGGTGATGGAAACCGACCGCGGCGGCGCGGCCCGCGCTGGGCGGCGTCCCACGACGACCCAGGCCGATATCGCCGATGTGGCCCTGGAGCTGTTCGCCACCAACGGGTTCAGCGCGGTCAGCGTCGACGACATCGCGGTGGCGGCCGGGATCTCCCGGCGCACGCTGTTCCGCTACTACCCCTCCAAGAACGCGATCCCGTGGGGCGATTTCGACGCCCATCTGACGTCCTTCGACAGGATGCTGGAGGCCGCCGGCCCGCAGACCCCGGTGCGCGCCGCGCTGCGCGCCGCGCTGCTGGACTTCAACACCTTCGAGGCCGCCGAGGTCGCGCACCACCGCCGGCGGATGCGGGTGATCCTGCAGACACCCGAGTTGCAGGCCTACTCGATGACGATGTACGCCGGATGGCGCGACGTGGTGGCCGGTTTCGTGGCCCGGCGCACCGGGGCCGAATCGGGCGACCTGGCGCCGCAGACCGTTGCCTGGCAGATGCTCGGGGTGGCCCTGGCGGCCTACGAACACTGGCTGGCCGACGAGTCGGCACCATTGCCCCAGGTGCTGGCCGAGGCGTTCGACACCATGGCCGGGGGCCTGGGCTGAGCGGCTAGCCCAGCACCCCTACCCCAGCACCTCGCCGATCGGAGCCCGCGCAGCCACCTTGGCCCGGGTCTTCATCACCTTGCCCGGCATCCCGCCGCCGACCACCCCGGACAGCACCCCGTCGCGTTCGAAATAGGCCAGAAAGCGCCGCCCGTCGTCCTCGACGACGTGCACCACGTCACCGGGGGCCGGCTCGCCGAGGCACTGGATCTTGACGTCGTACTGATCACTCCAGAAATAGGGCACCGCCACCACCGCGGGGGGCTCCTGGCCGAGCATGGCCGGAACCATCACCCGGGCCTGGTCGCCGACGTTGCTCCAGTGTTCGACCCGGATCTGGTGTCCGACGGCATCCCGCCAGGACGCGACGTCACCCAGGGCCCACACGTGCTCCTCGCTGGCGCGGCCCACCTCGTCGCAGACCACCCCGTTGTCCAGGGCCACTCCGCTGCCGACCAGCCAGTCGGTGGCCGGACGCGATCCGATGCCAACCACCACCAGGTCGGCCGGCAGCAGGCTGTCGTCACTCAGTCGGACCTCCGAGACCCGGCCGTCGGAGCCGCGGACCTCCGCGACCCCGACCCCGGTGCGCACGTCGACGCCCTCGGCCCGATGCACCCGGGCGACCAGCTCCCCGATCCGCTCACCGAGCACCCCCGCCAGCGGGGCCGGCTGCGGCTCGACGAGCGTCACAGCCACCCCGAGTGAGCGCAGGCTGGCGGCGACCTCGCAACCGATGAACCCGGCGCCGACGACCACCGCCCGGCCGGCCGCTACGGCCCGTTCGCGCAGGGCCATCGCGTCGTCGTAGGACCGCAGCACGGCGATGCCGTCCAGGTCCGGGAAGGACGGAATCCGACGGGGCTCCAGGCCGGTGGCGATGACCACCTCGTCATAGTCCAGCACGGTCCCGTCGGCCAGGGCCACGGTGCGGGCGGCGGGATCCAGCG
>Ga0209607_1002875_pt1 | contig 13470 bp, 9 predicted proteins | sample AD_UKC117_MetaG_FD_184413 | JGI IMG/M metagenome (GOLD analysis project Ga0209607, IMG submission 184413) | Active sludge microbial communities of municipal wastewater-treating anaerobic digesters from Hong Kong - AD_UKC117_MetaG (SPAdes)... | ecosystem: Engineered > Bioreactor > Anaerobic >... | reverse complement strand
CGACTCCTGCATCACATCGCCCAGTTTGCCGGTGATGGTCATCTTGCCCTTGCCGGGCACCAGCACCGACTCGATGGTCAAGAGCTCGCCGCCGACCTCGGTCCATGCCAGGCCCGTCGTCACCCCGACGAGATCGTCCATCTCCGCCTCGCCGTAGCGGTACTTCCGCACACCGGCATACTTGTCGAGATTGCGCCGAGTGATCCTGACCTGCTTCTTCTCGCCACCGACGATCTCCTTGACCGACTTGCGTGCCAGGTTGGCGAGCTCGCGTTCCAAATTCCTGACGCCGGCCTCGCGCGTGAAGTAGCGGATCAGATCGAGCAGAGCCTCGTCGTTGATAGCCCACTCGGCCTCGCTGAGGCCGTGCTGCTTGCGCTGCTTGCCGATCAGATGGCTCTTGGCGATCTCGACCTTCTCGTCCTCGGTGTACCCGGCGAGGCGGATGATCTCCATGCGATCGAGCAGCGGCTGCGGCATCCGCAGCGTGTTGGCCGTGCAGACGAACATCACATCCGAAAGATCGTAGTCGACCTCCAGGTAGTGGTCATTGAAGTTGGCGTTCTGCTCGGGATCGAGCACCTCGAGCAAGGCGGAGGAAGGATCGCCGCGAAAGTCCGACCCCATCTTATCGATTTCGTCGAGCATGAAGAGGGGATTCGACGTCTTCGCCTTCTTCATGCTCTGGATGATCTTGCCGGGCAGCGACCCGATATAGGTGCGCCGGTGACCACGGATCTCCGCCTCGTCACGCACACCGCCGAGCGAGAAGCGGATGAAGTTCCGGCCGGTGGCCCTGGCGAGCGACTTCCCGAGGCTCGTCTTGCCGACACCGGGCGGGCCGACCAAGCAGAGGATCGGCCCCTTCATCTTGTCGACCCGCTGCTGGACCGCGAGGTACTCGATGATCCGCTCCTTGACCTTGGCCAGGCCGTAGTGATCCGCGTCGAGAATCTGCTGGGCCAGCTTGATGTCCTTCTTGACCTTCGACCGCTTCTTCCATGGGATCGACAGCATCCAGTCGAGGTAGTTGCGGACGACGGTGGCCTCGGCGGACATCGGGCTCATGGTCCTGAGCTTCTTGAGCTCGGCCAGCGCCTTGTCGCGCCCCTCCTTGCTGAAGCGCGTCTTCTTGATACGCTCCTCCAGCTCCGAAGCTTCGTCCTTGCCATCCTCGAGCTCGCCGAGCTCCTTCTGGATCGCCTTCATCTGCTCGTTGAGATAGTACTCGCGCTGCGTCTTCTCCATCTGGCGTTTGACGCGACTGCGGATGCGCTTCTCAACCTGCAGGACGCTGATCTCGCCCTCCATGAAGCCGTAGAGACGCTCCAGACGCTCGGTTAGGGAGGACGTCTCCAGCAGATCCTGCTTGTCGGCGATCTTCAGCGAGAGATGCGCCGACACCGTGTCGGCGAGCTTGTCCGGGTCGTCGATCTGCGACAGCGAGACCAGGACCTCCGGCGGCACCTTCTTGTTCAGCTTGACGTATTGCTCGAACTGCGTGACCACCGCGCGCGCCAAGGCCTCGACCTCGCGGTGCTCGGTCGCCCGATCCTCGAGTGCCGTGGCGTTCACCTGAACGAACCGCGGATTGTCGATGAAATCCGTGATCTCGGCGCGCGAGGTTCCTTCGACCAGAACCTTCACCGTGCCATCCGGCAGCTTCAGGAGTTGCAACACGCTGCTCACCGTGCCGACCCGATAGATGTCGTCGGGTCCAGGATCGTCCTGGCTCGCGTTTCGCTGGGTCACGAGAAGGATCTGCTTGTCCTCCTTCATGACCTCCTCGAGTGCATGAATCGACTTCTCGCGGCCGACAAAGAGCGGCACGATCATGTGCGGAAACACAACGATATCGCGCAAAGGGAGAACAGGGTAGATCGTCGTTTGGGCTGTCTCGACCATTAGACCTCACCGCAGGGGCGAACCGATAGCGGCCCGCCACGCCTGATACCGCCCAAGAGGTGGCCCGAACCCGACGCGCTTTCAAGGCAGCGACCGACAAGGCGTGCCATGGCAGGCGTGCGCGAGCGTCGATGGCAGGCGCCACGAGGGACGAGCTTTCTCGGGTTTCTCAACGAGAAGTGGACAGTGCGGCGGTGTGCCGCGCTGTTGACGTCAGCTGGCGGAACCAAGGTCGCCTTTGCGTTCGGTGTGAATCATCAACGGCTTGGCGTTGTTGTCCACGACCTCCTTGTTGACCACCACCTCGACGACGCTGGTCATCGACGGCAGATCGAACATCGTCTCGAGCAGAATGCCCTCCATGATCGACCGCAGGCCCCGGGCCCCGGTCTTGCGCTGGATACCCTTAAGCGCAATCGACTTCAGCGCGTCCTCGGTGAAGGTGAGCTTCACATCCTCCATCTCGAAGAGCTTCTGGTACTGCTTGACGAGCGCGTTCTTCGGCTCCTTGAGAATCTTCACCAGGGCGTCGATATCGAGGTCGCTGAGGGTGGCGACCACCGGCAACCTGCCGACGAACTCGGGAATGAGCCCGAACTTCAGAAGATCGTCCGGCTCGACCTCGCGCAGCACGTCACCGCTTCGGCGCTCGTCGGGGGCACTTACCGCAGCACCGAATCCCATCGAGCGCGGCTTGCCGCGCTGCGTGATGATCTTCTCGAGGCCGGCGAAGGCACCTCCGCAGATGAACAGGATATTCGTCGTATCGACCTGCAGAAACTCCTGCTGAGGATGCTTGCGTCCGCCCTGGGGCGGCACACTCGCCACGGTTCCCTCGATGATCTTCAACAGCGCCTGCTGCACACCCTCGCCCGAGACGTCGCGGGTGATGGACGGGTTCTCCGACTTGCGGCTGATCTTGTCGACCTCGTCGATGTAGACGATGCCGCGCTGCGCCCGCTCGACATTGTAGTCCGCTGCCTGAAGCAGCTTGAGAATAATGTTCTCGACGTCCTCGCCGACATAGCCGGCTTCGGTGAGGGTCGTCGCATCCGCCATGGTGAACGGCACATCCAGCGTACGGGCGAGCGTCTGGGCGAGCAGGGTCTTGCCGCAGCCGGTCGGACCAATCAGCAGGATGTTCGATTTCGCTAGCTCGACCTCCCCACCCTTCGAGCCGTGCGCCAAGCGCTTGTAGTGATTGTGCACGGCAACCGACAGGACACGCTTGGCGTGATCCTGGCCAATCACGTAGTCGTCGAGGACGTCGTTGATCTCCGCCGGTGTCGGCACCCCCGCCCGGCTCTTGGCGATGGCGCTCTTGTTCTCCTCACGGATGATGTCCATGCAGAGCTCGACACACTCGTCGCAGATGAACACCGTCGGACCGGCGATGAGCTTGCGGACCTCATGTTGGCTCTTGCCGCAGAACGAGCAGTAGAGGGTGTTCTTCGAGTCGCCGCTGGACTTGCTCATCGAGACTTCGACCTCAGTCGCTTTTCATCCGCTTCGGAACGGCGGCAGAAGACCTGCGGCATCCGCACCCTACCTGGCACCATGGCTGGCTCGTCGAAATCGCGGCTGACCATTCGAAACCGAATTCGCGACCGCACCTCGCCGACGGCACTGAACCACGCGCTGCCCGCTCATGCAAGCTCCGTCGTGGCACAGTCACCGCTCTGCCGGAAGTAGGCGGGCAGCCATCCGAGGAAAGGGGGCTAAGGCCGCTGCCACGCCTATTTCTCGGTCAGCGTCCTCGGCCGCTGGACGACCACATCGTCGACGATACCGAACTCCTTGGCCTCCTCCGCGCTCATGAACGTGTCGCGGTCGAGCTTCGCTTCGATCTCGTCCATCGTCCGCCCCGTGTGCTTCATGTAGATGGCATTGAGGCGCTGCTTGACGTTGAGGATTTCTCGCGCGTGAATCTCGATATCGGCGGCCTGCCCCTGATATCCTCCAGACGGCTGATGGGTCATCACGCGGGCATTCGGCAGGCAGAATCGCTTGCCCTTGGCGCCTGCGGCGAGCAGCAATGAGCCCATGCTGGCCGCCTGACCGATGCAAAGCGTTACCACGTCACAGCGGATGTACTGAATGGTGTCGTAGACGGCGAGGCCGGCTGTGACCAGGCCACCCGGTGAGTTGATGTAGAGCGCTACGTCCTTCTCCGGGTTGTCCGCCTCGCAGAACAGCAATTGCGCGCTGATCAGGCTCGCCATATAGTCCTCGATAGGCCCGGTCACGAAAATGATGCGCTCCTTCAACATCCGGGAATAGATGTCATAGGCGCGCTCGCCACGGCTGGTCTGCTCGACGACCATCGGCACCAATTGACTTACGATCGGATGCATCGTCTCACCTGTAGAATGGGCCGACAATGCGACTACCGACATTATGCCGGCGTCGCGTTCGGGCTCGCCGGCGCGTCTTCTGCGTCGGCATCGGGATCCTTCATGAGTTCCTCGATCGTCACGGGCACGTCGGTGACCTGCGCCAGCTCGAGCAGGAAATCGACGACCTTGTCCTCGAAGATCGGAGCCCGCAGATGCTCGAGCGCCGCCGGCGTATCGCGGAAATACTCGAAGACCTGCTTCTCCTGACCCGGATAGCGCCGCGCCTGCCCGATCACCGCCTGCTGCAGCTCGGCACCCTCGACTTTGACCTCGTTCTTTAGACCAATATCGGAAAGCACCAGGCCGAGACGGACGCGCCGCTCAGCAATGGCGCGATACTCCGCCCGCAGCTCCTCCTCGGTCTGGTCCATGCTCTCGAAGGTGCTCTCCGTGCGCTTCAGCTCCTCCTCGAGCTGCCGCCAGATCGACTGAAACTCGAGCTCGACCATCCCTTCCGGCACATCGAAGCGGCAGCGCTCGGCCAGATCGTCGAGCAGCGCACGCTTGACCTTGCTGCGACCGATGCTGCGATAATCATCCGCCAGCCGACCCCTGATCTTGGCCTTCAGGTCATCGAGGCTCTCCGCGCCGAGTTCCTTCGCGAACTCGTCGTCGACGGTCACTGGCGCCGCGGCCTTGATCTCGCGGATCGTCACCTCGAACTGCGCCGCTTTGCCCCGAAGGTCTTCACGGCCGTAGTCATCAGGGAACGTCGCCTCGATCGTCGCAGTCGCGTCTGCATTCCTGCCGATGAGACCAGCCTCGAAGCCGGGGATCATGCTGCCACTGCCAATGACCAGCTCGAAGCCCTCGGCGCTGCCGCCCTCGAACGCCTCGCCGTCGATCGAACCCTTGAAATCGAGCGTTACCTGATCACCATCGACCACGGCTCGCGGCTCGGCCAGAGGCTCGTAGCGACGGCGCGCCTTGGCGAGGTTGTCGATGGCCTGGGCGACGCGCTCCTCGTCGATCTCCACGACTTGGCGGGTCAGGCTGATCGCCTTCACATCCACTTCTGGCACATCGGGCAAGACTTCGAGGTCGAGCTTGAACTCGAGATCCGCGCCGTCGTCGAAGCTCGTCACCTCGATCTTCGGCCGCAACGCCGGCTTCAGCTTGTGGTCCTCGATCGCCTGCCTCGAGCCCTCGTCGACCGTCTGCTCGAGCACTTCGCCCATCACCGAGCGCCCATACTGCTTCTTGAGCAGCGTCAGCGGCGCCTTGCCCGGGCGAAAGCCGGGCATTCGCACCGTCTTCGCCAGCTTCTTCAGCCGCGCATCGACCCTGCCTTGAATCTCGCTCGCCGCCACGACGACCTTGTACTCACGCTTGAGACCATCGGCCGCAACTTCGGTAACCTGCATCGCTCTCGCTCTCGCTCGATCGTATCCGTCAACACCACCAGCGGCGTCGCCGACCGTTCCGGGACGGCATCCCCGCCTGCTCGCGCACCTGGGATCTCTTTGGTGCGGGCGGAGGGACTTGAACCCCCACGGCTCGCGCCACAGGAACCTAAATCCTGCGTGTCTACCAGTTCCACCACGCCCGCGCGGCTTCGGCGCCGTGCCAATTCGAGTCCGCACCACTGCCGAATGGCACGGGCATATAGCACAAGCCCATCGGGCGCCAACAGTGTTGCCACTGGAGTGCTCGTGTCCTTTCGGCTAAGCGAGCCCCATGCACGAGCGAGTCCTGATCCTCGATTTCGGTTCCCAGTTCACCCAGCTCATCGCCCGACGGCTGCGCGAGCTGCGGATCTACTGCGAAATCCATCCCTGCACCCTCACGTCGGACGAGATCCTCGCCTTCGCCCCGAAGGCCATCATCCTGTCTGGCGGACCGGCTTCGATGACGGAGACGGTGAGCCCGCGCGCACCCGCCGTCGTGTTCGAGCTCGACGTGCCGGTGCTCGGCATCTGCTACGGCGAGCAGGCGATGTGCGCACAGCTGGGCGGAAGTGTCGAACCGGGCACGACACGTGAATTCGGCCGCGCCGAGCTGAGGCTGGACGACGCCTCGCCGCTCTTTGCCGGGGTCATGCAAGTCGGTGACCGGGCAACCGTCTGGATGAGCCACGGGGACAAGGTCGGTGCCTTGCCACCCGGCTTTCGCCCCTTGGCCAGCAGCACCGGCTCGCCCTTTGCCGCCATCGCCGACGAGCGGCGGCGCTTCTATGGTGTCCAGTTCCATCCCGAGGTCGTGCACACGACCATCGGCGCGGGCCTGCTGGCCAATTTCTGCCGGTCGATCGCTGGTCTCGAAGGCGACTGGTCGATGTCCACCTACCGGCACGAGGCGATCGCACGAATTCGCGAGCAGGTCGGCCGGGGCCGGGTCGTCTGCGGTCTCTCGGGCGGCGTCGATTCGGCAGTCACGGCACTCTTGGTGCACGAAGCGGTCGGCGATCAGCTGAGCTGCGTCTTCGTCGACACCGGGCTCCTGCGCAAGAACGAGGCCACCGAGGTGGTCGAGCTCTTCCGCGGCCACTTCAATATCCCGCTCATCCATGTGGATGCCGGCCGGACGTTTCTCGAGGCACTCGGGGGCATCGCCGACCCCGAGGCCAAGCGCAAGAAGATCGGCGCGACCTTCATCGATGTCTTCGAGGCCGAGGCGACCCGCCTCGGCGGCGCCGACTTTCTCGCCCAGGGCACGCTTTACCCGGACGTGATCGAGAGCGTGTCGTTCAAGGGGCCGAGCGTCACGATCAAGTCGCACCACAATGTCGGCGGCCTGCCCGAGCGGATGCGCCTGAAGCTGGTCGAGCCCCTGCGTGAGCTCTTCAAGGACGAGGTGCGGAATCTCGGCCGCGAGCTCGGCCTGCCTTCGACCTTCGTTGGCCGCCACCCCTTTCCCGGCCCCGGCCTCGCCGTGCGAATCCTGGGGGAGGTGACGACCGATCGCGTCGCCGTGCTGCAGGAGGCGGACGCGATCTTCCTCGAGGAGATCCGCCGTGCCGGGCTCTATGATGAGATCTGGCAGGCCTTCGCCGTGCTGCTCCCGGTTCGCACGGTTGGCGTGATGGGCGACGGGCGCACTTACGAGTGGGTCGCTGCACTCCGCGCCGTCACCTCGACCGACGGCATGACCGCCGACGTTTACCCGTTCGAGCCCGCCTTCCTCGGCCGCGTCGCGACCCGGATCGTCAATGAGGTGAAGGGAATCAATCGCGTCACCTACGATATCACCAGCAAGCCGCCCGGCACCATCGAATGGGAGTGAGCGGATTCCGTCGCACCCGATGCGGCGAAGCTCCACCGATCAGCTCCGCTCCATGACCCCGGCAACGAAGTCGTACTCGGCCTCCAGGATGTGCTCGGCACCGTCACGTCGCAAGTGCGAGGAATAGAGCCCGAAACAGTTGATCGGGAATGGCGGCAGGCGGAACAGGGAACGGGACTGCAGGAAGGCCGCAATGCGCGCCGGAGGCGGCGGCTGACGAAAGCGCGCCAAGGTCACGTGGGGCTGGAATTTGCGCCGTTCCGGAGTGATTCCCACCTCGTGCACGCAACGTTCGACCTGCCGCCGCAGACGCTCCAGGCCGGCATTGGGAACAAGGCCCACCCACAGCTGCCGCAGTGCACCGCGGGGCGGAAACTGACCGAGTCCGGCGAGCTCGAGCTCGAATGGCGGCATGGTGACCTCGGCCAACATCTGCCCCAGCTCGTAGAAAGTGCTGTGATCGACGTCGCCGATAAAACGGACGGTCAGATGGAAATCGTCGATCGCGGTCCAACGCGCGTCCGGTAGGCCCGCACACAACCGGTCGAGCGCTTCGGCGACCTCCTCGGGCATGGCAAGAGCCACGAATAATCTCGGCATTGCCCTCCTCCATCAGCAGTTCTGATCATCCGCACGCGCTCGACTCCATCGGTGGCCCACCGCTACACTTCAAGCTGGGCAAGGGCGAGCCGGGCGGGGCTTGCAAAGAGCGCACTCGCTGCGTAGCTTTCGCGCTCCTCGGCACCCTGGCGCATCGCTCGATGCAGCCTGCTCGTGGCCGATCGACCTTTCAACCAACTGGACGAGCGACCTTGCAGTCTGACGGCTTTATTCGGGAAGTCGACGAGGAGCTCCAACGCGAACGCGTTGCCCGGCTCTGGCAGCGCTACGGCACAATCGTGGTCGGCGTCGCCGTGATAGTGATCGCGGCAACGGCCGGCAAGGTCGGCTGGGAGGCTTGGCAGGATCGCCAGCTGACCCGGCAGGCAGCGGCCTTTGCGGCGGCCGAGACCGTTTTCAGGGCGGACCCGCGAGATGCGGCCATCCAGTTCGCCGCACTGGCCGACGAACTGGATGGCAATGCTGCCGCGGTTGCAAGGTTGCGCGAGGCCCAGGCCCGATTGGCGGCCGGCGAGGAAGACGCCGCCGTGGGTAGCCTGGACGAGGTGGGAGGTGCTGACGGAATTGATGCGATCTTGCGGGATGTCGCGGCGATGGCCGCAGCCCAGCACCGCTTCGACGCCACCAGCCTCGCCGAGCTGCGCGCATCGCTCGATCTGCAGGGCGCCGACGAGTCGGCATTCCGCCATTCGACCCGCGAGTTGCTGGCACTCGCGGCGCTGGACGCCGGTGACCGGGAGCAATCGCTCAAACTGCTGCGCGAGCTGGCCAATGACGGCATGGCACCCGAGCCTATCCGCCAGCGCGCGGGCGAGCTTCTCGCCGCACTCGGCGCGCCGCTCGACGACTCCACAGCAGCCTCGTCAGTGAGCGACGAAGCGTCATGAGGCTTTCGCGTCTGCTGCCGGCGCTGGCCGCCGGCATGCTGCTCGTCGGCTGCGAGGGCTGGTTCGGCGGGGGAGAAGAAGTACCGCTGCCAGGTGATCGCATCTCGATCATGCTGCTCAACGACGGCATCGCTGCGGATCCGCGCGTCGCCAATCTGACGGTTGTGCTGCCCCCCCCGGTGGACAACGCCGATTGGCCGACCTCGGGTGGCAATGCCATGCACGCGATGCAGCACCTCTTCCTCGGCGATGACGTCAAGCTGGCCTGGCGCGCCGACATCGGCGCCGGCAGCGGCGGCGTCAGCCAGTTGCTTGCCCGTCCGGTCATCGGCGACGGGCGCGTCTTCGTGGCGGATAGCGAAGGTCAGGTCACGGCGCTCACCAGCGACACCGGCCAGCGTCTCTGGCAGGTGACGCCAGAGGGCATGAATGTCAGCGACCGGCTGCGGTCGGGCGGGCTGGCTTATGGCGACGGCCAGCTCTATGTGACCACCGCGGGTGGTGAGGTCATGGCGCTCTCGGCTGCCGACGGCAGCCAGGTCTGGCGGCAGCAGCTGCTGTCACCGATCCGTACGGCTCCCACCCCCTATGGCGGTCGGCTGCTCGTGACGACCAGTGCGAACGAGCTGTTCGTTCTCGACGCGGAAAACGGCAACCTGCTCTGGCAGCATGCCGGGTTCTTCGAGCAGGCCGCGATCCTGGGTGGTGCAGCACCCGCCACCGACGGCGTGGTCGCGGTTGCCGCCTACTCGTCGGGCGAGGTTTTTGCGCTCAACCTCGCGGATGGGCGCCCGATCTGGTCAGATACGGTCATGCGGCCGCGCCGGACGCTGGCGATCGGGGCCATCAGCGACATCACCGGCAGCCCGGTGATCGACCAGGGGCGCGTGCTCGTCGCCGGCAATGGCGGCGAGATGGGCTCGTTCGACATCGCCACCGGGGCACGCACCTGGAACCTCGATGTGACCTCGCGGCACACCCCCTGGGTGGCCGGCGACTACATCTACCTCCTGACCGACCGGAACGAGGTGGTCTGCCTCGTCCGCCAGGGTGGCCTCGTGCGCTGGGTCAGTCCTCTGGAGCGGCTGGGCGATCCGGACGACCCCGAATCGACGCGCATCTTCTGGGCTGGCCCAGTGCTGGCCGGTGACCGGCTCATCCTCGCGGGCTCGACCGGCGAAGCGGTGACGCTCTCGCCCTATACCGGCGAAATCCTCGGCCGGATCGCGCTGCCCGGCCCGGTGTCGTTGCCACCGGTCGTCGCCAACGGCACACTCTATCTCCTCACCAACAACGGTGAGCTCCTCGCCTATCGGTGAGCTCGCCCCCGCGCGGGTCCCCATGCGCCAAACCATCGCCATCATCGGCCGACCGAATGTCGGCAAGTCGACGCTGTTCAATCGCCTGACCGGCAGTCGACGGGCGCTGGTGCACGACACGCCAGGGGTGACGCGCGACCGGCTGGAGGGGTTGGCGCGCCTCTTCGATCTGGAGTTCACCGTCGTCGACACCGCCGGTCTCGAGCTCGGCATGCGCCAGCAGCTCTCGGATCGGCTGGTCGCCCAGACGCTGAAGGGTATCGAGCTCGCCGAGCTCGGGCTTTTCGTCATCGATGCCCGGGTCGGCATCACGCCGCTCGACGAGGAGATCGCGGCTCTCCTGCGCCGGCAGCAAAAGCCAGTGATCGTCGTCGCCAACAAATGCGAGGCCAGGGCCGGCGAGGCGGAGGCGTTTGGCGCCTGGAGCCTCGGTCTCGGCGAGCCGGTGCTCATCTCGGCCGAGCACGGCATCGGCCTCGACCTGCTGGCGGAAGCCATCCGCGCTCTTCTGCCGGGTACCGAGATCCCGCCAATCGAAGCAGGGGATGCAGCGGTCGAGGAGGCCGTGGCGGACGACGCCATCGACAATGGCCCGATCAGCCTCGCCATCATCGGCAGGCCGAATGTCGGCAAGTCCTCGCTCGTCAATCGCCTGCTCGGCGACGAGCGCCAGCTGACGGGGCCGGAGCCGGGCCTGACCCGCGATGCGGTCATGATCGACTGGCAGTGGCGGGGCCGTCACATCCGGCTGGTCGACACGGCCGGTCTCAGGCGCAAGGCCCGGATCAGCGAGAATCTCGAGCGGCTCACCGCCTCGGCCAGCCTCAAGGCCATTCGCGGCTGCCGGGTGGCCGTCCTGTTGGTCGATGCAACCCAGCCGCTCGAGAAGCAGGAGCTGGTGCTCGCCAACCGCGTGCTCGACGAGGGCCGGGCACTGGTGGTCGCGGCGAACAAGTGGGATCTCGTGCCGTCGCCCGAGGAGGCGGCCAGGGAGATCCGGCAACGCCTGGCGCTGAAGCTGTCGCAGGTGAAACAGGCACCGCTGGCCACGCTTTCCGCCCGGACCGGGCGTGGTGTGGACAGCCTGATGCGGACGGTGATCGAGACGCATGACCGCTGGTCGACGCGGATACCGACCGGTCGGCTGAACCGCTGGCTGGCGGAGGCGCTCGTCAGGCATCCGCCGCCGATGGCACAGAACCGGCGGATCAAGATCCGCTACGCGACGCAGGTGAGCACACGACCACCGACCATCGCCCTCTTCGCCAACAAGCCCGACAGCGAGCTGCCGGGCGCCTATCGGCGCTATCTCGAGGCGAGCTTCATCGAGGCCTTCGGTCTCCGCGGCGTCACCGTCCGGATGGCGCTGCGGCACGGCGACAACCCGTTCCACCAGGGCGACACCGAAAGATCGCGCTGACCAAGAGGGCGCGAGCATGTCGCATTTCCGTTCCCGACGTCGCCCGCAGGGCTTTGCCGGCCGGTGACAGGCGCTTAACCATAGTGCAGGTCGGGAGGGCGGGACGTTGCGCAATCGTCGAGGCCGGGAGCGTCGCGAGTCGGGAGGTCCGCCGGGGCAACTGCCCTGGGCGCGGGTCACGAACCCGTTCCCGCCGCTCGAGCTCCTGCGCCCGGAGCAGCTCGACGCCATCGACGACGCGGCCTTCACCATTCTCGAGGAGATCGGCCTCGACTTCCTGTCGCCCGAGGCGATGCCGGTGTTGCGGGCCGGCGGCGCCGATGTCGAGCCCGGCAGCCAGCGAGTGCATTTCGGCCGCGAGGTGATCAGGGAATGGGTCGGCAAGGCGCCGCAGCACTATCTCGTCAAGGGCCGTGATCCGGCCCGCGATGTCGGCTTCGGCGGCAACGAGATGGTCTTCTCGCTGGTGGCGTCCGCACCGAACTGCTCGGATCTCGAACACGGCCGAAGGCCCGGCAGCTTCGACGATTTCTGCCGCTTCGTGCGCCTCGGCGAGGTGCTCAACGCGGTCCACGTCTTCGGCGGCTACCCGGTCGAGCCGGTCGACCTGCCGGCGGCGACGCGGCATCTCGATTGCCAGCGCGCCTTCATCGAGCTCGGCACCAAGCCCATCCACGCCTATTCGCTCGGCCGCAGGCGCATCCTGGATGCGATCGAGCTGGTCAAGCTCGGCCACGGCATCGACGACCAGACGCTCGAGGAAGCGCCGCGGCTGATCTCGATCATCAACACGAGCTCGCCGCTCCGCCTCGACGGGCCGATGATCGAGGGCATGCTGGAGCTCGCCGCACGGCTGCAGTGCTGCGTCATCACCCCCTTCACCCTCTCGGGCGCCATGGCGCCGGCGACCGTGGTGGGTGCGATCGCCCAGCAGCACGCGGAAGCGCTCGCCGGCATCGCCTTCTACCAGATGATCCGGGCCGGAGCGCCCTGCGCCTATGGCGGCTTCACCTCGAATGTCGACATGAAGTCGGGTGCGCCGGCCTTCGGCACGCCCGAGTACTTCCGCTCGACGGTGATCAGCGGCCAGCTCGCCCGCCGCTGGCGCCTGCCCTATCGCAGCTCCAACGTCAACGCGGCCAACTCGGTGGATGCCCAGGCGGCCTACGAATCGATGTTCAGCCTTTGGGCCTGCGTCGCCGGCGGGGCCAACTTCATCAAGCATGCGGCCGGCTGGCTCGAGGGCGGGCTGGTCTGCAGCCTGGAGAAGACGATGCTCGATGCCGACCTGATCCAGATGATCCGTGCCTGCATGGAGCCGGTGGTGGTGGACAGCGACGCGCTCGGCCTGGATGCGATGCGCGAGGTCGGCCCCGGCGGCCACTATTTCGGCGCCGCCCACACCCTCGCCCGCTTCGAGACCGCCTTCCACGCGCCGATGATCTCGGACTGGCGCAACTTCCAATCCTGGCAGGAGGCCGGCTCGCCCGACGCGGCACGACACGCCCACGACCGCGCCCTGGCTCTCCTCGACACGTACGAGCAGCCGCCGCTCGACTCAGCCCGCAAGGCGGCAGTCGACGACTTCGTCGAGCGACGCAAGCGCGAGGGCGGTGTGCTGGCCGCCTGACCTCTCTACAGCCCGAAAGGACCGCATACCGATGGAAGAGCTTCCAAAAAGCGTGCGCTATCTGGTGATC
>Ga0209607_1002874_pt1 | contig 13481 bp, 11 predicted proteins | sample AD_UKC117_MetaG_FD_184413 | JGI IMG/M metagenome (GOLD analysis project Ga0209607, IMG submission 184413) | Active sludge microbial communities of municipal wastewater-treating anaerobic digesters from Hong Kong - AD_UKC117_MetaG (SPAdes)... | ecosystem: Engineered > Bioreactor > Anaerobic >... | reverse complement strand
AGGGATTTTCGGCAATATCAATAAATTCAATAACCTCGCCTATTTCAGCATTATTTTGGTCGATTACTTTATAGCCGGCAACATCAATTTCATCTTCAGGTTCTGTTAGCATAACCTTTGCCAGCTCGCTGGTTAAATAAAACTCACAGCCTATAAACTCTTTCGAACTAAATTCGTTGTTAATCCCTTCAATTTTTACAATAGCTGTATTATTTGATTTTATCTTAAAATCATCAATAAAAAAAGGAACCAATTTTTGGTCGACTTCGACAAAAATTGATTCCGGTTTTTTAATCTCTCTGGGAAGATTATTATTAAATCTCAGGATAATTTCACCTTTAATCCCTGATGTTTTTAAAAGTGAACCTGCTAAATAATGATCCTCTTTTTTTAGCATGAAAACAAATTAAGCTTGTGGAGCTTCTTCTGTGTTTTCAGCTTCTGGAGCTTGTTCTTCTGCAGTTTCTTCTGCAGCAGCTTCTTGTTTTGCTTCTGCAGCAGCAGCTTCAGCATTTTTCTTTGCTATTTCTTCTGCTCTTGCTTCACGAATTTTTGCTTCAGCTTCCAGGCGTTGTTTAGCGTCAAGCTCAGCACCTTTTTGTAACGAATCACGTTTTGCTTGAATCTTTCCTTCCTTCTGATCTAACCAGGTTTGGAATTTTGCTTCAGCTTGTTCTTCGTTAAAAGCACCTTTTTTTACTCCTTCAAGTAAATGCTTTTTCATTAAAACACCTTTGTAAGATAGAATAGCTCTACATGTATCGGTAGGTTGAGCGCCTTTGGTTAACCAATCTAATGCTCTATCAAAATCTAATTCGATAGTAGCAGGATTTGTGTTTGGATTGTATCTTCCGATACTTTCAATAAATCTACCATCTCGTGGCGCCCTGCTATCTGCGATAACAATGTGATAAAAAGGAGCTTTTTTCTTTCCTCTTCTTGTCAATCGAATTTTTACAGGCATGCTCTTGTTTTTTAAATTAAACCTACTTTTTAAAATTGTGGGGCAAAGATACAATTTTATTTCATTAATAAAATCTTTTTCACATTTATTTTAAGTTATTAACAGACTGTGTCGAATGATCAGGAAATGCTTCATTTTAAGCATTTTTACATAGATATTTTATGTGTAAAAAAAGCTGTCTGTTTTTACCTTTAAAAGTATCAGGATAACTTAACTTTGTTGGGTCATTTTCTACTAAAATTAATTTGATGTTTTTAATATTTGATACCGAAACTACCGGCTTACCAAAGAAATGGAAAGCTCCTTTAACTGATTTTGATAATTGGCCAAGAATGGTTCAACTGGCATGGCAATGCCATGATCTGAAAGGTAATTATCTTTATGCAAAAAACCATGTTATTAAACCCGAGGGCTATTCTATTCCTAAGGAAGCTACCGATATACATGGCATTTCTGATGAAATTGCTAATGAAAAGGGTATCACATTAAAAGATGCATTAACTGATTTTATAGAAGATGTAAAGAAAGCAAAATTAATTATTGGCCATAATGTTGATTTTGATATCAATATAGTTGGAAGTGAGCTGTTAAGGTGCGGGATGAAAGAAATAATGACATCGGCTCCCCGATTTTGCACCAAGATTGAAAGTACAGAGTTTTGTGCCATTAAAAATAAAAGTGGAGGTCTAAAATCCCCGACCTTAACCGAACTTCATTTAAAGCTTTTTGATATTCCTTTCCCCGAAGCACATAATGCAGCCGCAGATGTTGAAGCGACATCACGATGTTTTTTAGAGCTTGTGAGGGTTGGAGGAGCAAGTCCTGAATCTCTAAAAATGTCACAATCGGATATTGAAGCTTTTAAGAAGAATAATCCTTCACAGATCCAACCAGCAGGAATAGAATATGAATCATTCAAGGTAAATGAGTTTACTGGTATTTCTATTGAAGAAGAAGAACAAAAACTGAAAGAAGCATCTGTTGGATCTGAAACAGAACCATTTGTGCATCTGCATGTCCACTCGCAATATTCCATTTTAGACGGAGCCGCAACAACTGCACAAATTGCGAAAAAAGCAAAAGAAGATGGTATGCCAGCTGTAGCCTTAACCGACCATGGTGGCATGTTTGGTATAAAGGAGTTCCATGTAACCTGCAAAAAAACCGGAATAAAACCTATTATCGGAGTTGAAGCATATATGGCCCGGCGTGGACGTCTTCGCAAAGATGATAAAATCGACTCCTCGGGGTATCATATCATTCTTTTAGCAAAAAACTATACCGGATATCAGAATTTACTAAAACTAACATCAATAGCTCATATTGATGGTATGTACTATAAGCCACGAATAGATAAAGAGTTACTTGAAAAATACAAGGAAGGGATTATTGTAAGCAGTGGTTGCCTTGGCGGTGAAGTTGCACAACACATTATGTCGGGTAATTTCGATAATGCTAAAGAAACTATTTCATGGTTTAAGTCTGTGTTTGGCGATGATTACTACCTTGAAATAATGCGCCATAAAAACGACGACCCTCGTTTAAAGATTGATGTTTGGGAAAATCAAGTAAAAGTAAATAAGGTTATACGTGAATTAGCCAAAGAGCTTGATGTAAAAGTTATTGCCACAAACGATGTGCACTTTATAAACGAAGAAGATGCAGAAGCTCATGATGTATTAGTATGTTTAAGTACGGGGCGTGATTATGATGACCCTACACGTATGCGATATACTAAGCAGGAATGGTTTAAAACAACCCGGGAAATGAATGAGATCTTTGCTGATTTTCCTGAAGCTCTATCAAATACTTTGGAGGTCGCAAATAAAGTAGAAGAGTTTGAGCTTGACTCAAAGCCTATTATGCCCGATTTCCCTTTACCCGAGGGTTTTGAATCTGAAGCAGACTATCTGCGTTATTTAACCTTAGAAGGAGCAAAAAAGCGATATGGAGATCCTATTCCGGAATCTTATCTTGAAAGGATTAATTTTGAGCTTGATACCATTATCAATATGGGTTTCCCAGGATATTTCCTTATTGTTCAGGATTTTATAAACTGGGCAAAAAACAATGGTGTACTTGTTGGACCGGGCCGGGGTTCTGCCGCAGGAGCTGTAGTTGCATATTGCACTGGTATTACCAATGTTGATCCTATAAAATATGACTTGCTTTTTGAGCGTTTCCTGAATCCTGATCGTATTTCCATGCCCGATATTGATATCGACTTTGATGATGATGGAAGACAGCTAGTACTTGATTATGTTACAAATAAATATGGCCAGGATAAAGTAGCACACATCTGTACTTTTGGAACTATGGCAACCAAAAGTTCGATTAAAGATGTTGCTCGTGTACTAAGATTAGAACTTTCGGAAGCTAACAGAATAGCCAAACTGGTACCGGAAGCTCCAAAAATGAGCTTCGAAAAAGCCTATAAAGAAGAGCCTGCTTTAGTTGAAGAAAAAAAATCTTCAAATCCTTTAATTGTTCAGACAATTGAGTTAGCAGAGAAACTAGAAGGTTCGGTACGTCAAACTGGTGTTCATGCTTGTGGTGTACTTATCGGGCGAAACCCTTTAGATCAGCACTTACCTGTTATGCCAACTAAAGGCGAAGAATTACTTACAACACAATACGACGGCCGCTTTGTTGAAGATATCGGATTGTTAAAAATGGACTTCCTTGGATTAAAAACATTATCTATAATTAAGGAAGTACTAGGAAATATTAAACTCTCTAAAGGAATCGATATTGATATTGACCATATTGATTTTGATGATGAAGAAACTTTTAAGCTTTTTAGCCGCGGTGAAACAACAGCAATATTCCAGTTTGAATCACCCGGAATGAAAAAACACTTACGAGCGCTTCAGCCAAACCGGTTTGAAGATCTTGTAGCTATGAATGCCCTTTATCGCCCTGGCCCGATGGAATATATCCCATCATTTATTGCCAGAAAACACGGTAAGGAAAAAATCAATTATGACCATCCTATGATGGAACCTTACCTAAAAGACACATACGGCATTACTGTTTACCAGGAACAAGTGATGCTTCAGTCCAGGGCATTAGGCGGATTTACACGTGGTGATTCGGACTCCTTGCGGAAAGCAATGGGAAAGAAGAAGAAAGATATGATGGATAAACTTAAGCTTAAGTTTACGGAAGGATGTCTGGCAAGTGAAGAATTTATTGAAGGATGCAAAAAGGTTGAAAAAGAACCTAAAAAACTTATTGAAAAAATATGGACCGACTGGGAAGCATTTGCAAGTTATGCTTTTAACAAATCACATTCGGTTTGCTACGCTTATATTGCTTACCAAACAGGTTACTTAAAAGCACATTTTCCGGCCGAATTTATGGCAGGAGTATTAAGCCGTAATTTAAGTGATATTACCAAGATCACTAACTTTATGGAAGACTGCCGAAATATGGGGATGGAAGTTCTTGGGCCTGATGTAAATGAAAGTTATCGTAAGTTTACTGTAAATAAAAATGGTGCTATTCGTTTTGGAATGGCTGGTATTAAAGGAATGGGCGAAGGAGCTGTTGAATCAATTATCGAAGAACGTGAAAAAAACGGTCCTTTCAAAAATATTTATGATTTTGTAGAAAGAATTAACTTAACTCAGGTAAATAAAAAAAATATTGAAGCGCTTGCAACTGCCGGAGCATTTGATAATTTAGACGATATAAAGCGCGGCCAGTATTTTGCTTCTGTTGATGGTGAAACCACTTTTATTGAAAGCCTTGTTAGGTATGGAAATAAATACCAAACAGATAAAAGTAGCAGCCAGATATCTCTATTTGGTGATACTGAGATGATAGAGATTACAAAACCTCCTGTCCCAACTACCAATGATTGGTTAAAACTTGAAAAACTTAAAAAAGAAAAAGAGATTATCGGAATTTATCTTTCAGCACACCCATTGGATGATTTTAAGCTTGAAATAGATAATTTTTGTAATGTTTCACTTAACGAACTTAATGATATTAGTAGTTTTAAAGGCAGAGATTTAACCATTGCCGGAATTGTAATTGAAGTTAAACACTCTACTACAAAAACCGGAAACCCTTTTGGCTTTTTAACCATTCAGGATTATACCGATTCGTTTAGAATAGCATTGTTTGGTAAAGATTACGAGAATTTCAGAAAATATTGTTATGTGGACTATCCTTTACTTATAAAAGGGAAAGTACAACCCCGAATGTACAACGAAAACGAACTGGAATTTAAAGTAAAAACCATGATGTTGCTTGGGCAGGTTCGCGAAGAAATGGTAAGCAATCTAAATCTTACAATTCCATTGCAATATATTGAACCCGACTTAATAAAAGAAATAAAAGAAAAACTTCTGTTAAAAAAAGGTAAAGTAAACCTGCATTTTAAAATTATTGATCAGGAAGAAAACCTGGCTATAAATTTATTCTCCCGAACAGAGCGTATAGACTTAAGTAACGAGGTTATCAAATACCTGAATCAAAAATCGGAGATACAATATTCCATAAATTAAACTTTTTATGTATAAATTTGTATTTACTATTGAAAAAATATCGAATTAATAATTAAAAATAAAACATACAATTATGACAATAGAAGTTAACGATTCAAATTTTGAAGAAATAGTATTAAAATCGGACAAACCGGTAATCGTAGATTTTTGGGCAGAGTGGTGTGGCCCATGCCGAATGATAGGCCCTCTTGTTGAAGAATTATCGGAAGATTATAAAGACCAGGCTGTTTGTACCAAAGTAGATGTTGATAGCAGCCCGGGTGTTGCATCGAAATATGGTATCAGAAATATCCCTACTATTTTGTTTTTTAAAAATGGTGAGATTGTTGATAAACAAGTAGGTGCTGTTCCTAAAAGCAACCTGGAAGCTAAACTTAAGCCTCTTTTATAAAATTTTAATCCGGATATTACAAAGGCATGGAAATAATTCTATGCCTTTTTTATTGCTCCGTTTAATTTTATTAACTTAACATCCTGTTTTTATAATTTTGTTTGTATGGAACCCTGCAATTATCTGACTATAAAAGACTGGGCTGTTGAAGATCGCCCACGTGAAAAGCTTTTAAAAAAAGGCGTTCAGAGTTTAAGCGATGCCGAAATTATTGCGTTGCTTATTGGCTCCGGAACAAGAAATGAATCGGCTGTCGATTTATCGAAGAAAGTATTAAAATACGCCGATAACAACCTGAACGAACTGGGAAAACTTGGTATTGCAGAGCTCACAAAACTTAAAGGTATTGGTGAAGCAAAAGCAATTACTATATTAGCAGCATTGGAACTGGGCAGGCGAAGGAAAATATCAGAAATAATTGAAAAACAAAAAATTACACAGAGCAAAGATATTTTTGAGCTCTTTCAACCAATATTAGGCGACCTGCCTCATGAGGAATTTTGGGTTTTATTCCTAAACCGGTCAAACCGCATTATTGAACGTACTAAAATTAGCCAGGGTGGAGTTGCCGGAACAGTTATCGACATTAAGATAATCCTGAAGCAAGCCATTGAAAAATTAGCCTCATCGCTTATTTTATGCCACAATCATCCGTCGGGAAATAAAATGCCAAGTAATGCCGACGACTCAATTACCGAAAAACTAAAAAAAGGAGCAGAACTTATTGACCTGAAAGTTTTAGATCACATCATTGTTGCTGATGTTGATTATTACAGCTATGCCGACGAAGGAAGAATCTAAAATATACACTATTGGAAATTAAACATCTTAAGAATAACCAAATAAATTTTGTACGATGGGATAATTGCATTAATACAGCATTTAACGGAAATATATTTGCTTACTCCTGGTATTTAAACAGTATTTGCAATGATTGGGAAGCTTTAGTAATGGGTGATTATAAGTATATAATGCCATTGCTTACCAAAAAAATATTTCACAAAGAGATTGTTTTTTCTTCGGTACTATGCAAATATCTTGGTGTTTTTACAAACGAATTGTTAACCGAAGATATCCTTATAAAATTTCTTGAGGCTATCCCTCCAGAAAAAAAATGGGTACAGATAAACCTTAATAAATTCAATTATTTCCGGAACGAAAAATATAAAACATTAACAACCCACGAAATAGATATTATCTTACCCTATTCGAAAATTAGCGAAAGATATAGCAACATATTTCAAAAGGATCTCCAGTATTCGAAAAAAAACAAAATATCGGTATTACAAGGATTATCGCCTAACGACCTGATAAAATTCATTACTGCAAAAAAAACTTTTTCGTATCCATCATTACAAAAAAAAGATATCAATCAGTTAAGAATGCTAATGGCTTATGGCATGAGATACAATTTAAGTGAAGTTTATGCAGCCTATACAGCAGAAAATAATCTATGCGCATTGGCTCTTTTTATGCTTTCTAAAAATAAAATTTATGTTGTTTTAAGTGCTGCTAATCCTTGGGGGCTAAAAACAAATGCCTTTTATGCAATCATTGATAAATTTATTCAGAAGCATTGCGAAAAAAATGTAACTTTGAATATCGAAAACCTGATAGTTAAAAATAAGCCTGATTTTTTTACAGGATTAGGAGCATATACTTTAAAATACCAGCAATATGCGGTAAGTAATGTAAACTGGTTCTGGAATATAATTCTAAAAAGAAAGTAAAATGGTAAATATCCTGGCACAAAAAAATTCTTTATTGAATTTATTTATAGCAGAGTTGCGTGATAAAGAAATTCAAAAAGATAGTATGCGTTTCAGAAGAAACATGGAGCGTATAGGCGAGATATTTGCATATGAAATTAGCAAACACCTTGAATACAAAGCAGTACAGATATCAACACCATTAGGTATTTCAGAAATGTCGGTGCCTGTATCTAAAATTGTAAATGCTACTATTTTGCGTGCAGGTTTACCTTTCCATAATGGCATATTAAATTATTTCGATAATGCAGAAAATGCTTTCATTTCTGCCCACAGAAAATATCATAAAGACGGTACCTTTACCATTCAGTTCGAGCATCTATCCAGTCCATCCATTGATAATAAAATTCTTATTTTATCAGATCCTATGCTGGCTTCGGGCGCATCGATGGAAATAGCATACAAAGCCTTACTTGAAAGAGGAAAACCTAAACACACACACATTGTTACCATAATAGCAAGCACCCAGGGAATAAATTTTGTGAAAAAGCACATTAACATGAAAAATGTTACTATTTGGGCAGGTGATGTAGATGAAGAATTAACCTCTAAATCGTATATCGTTCCGGGCATTGGTGATGCTGGCGACCTGGCTTATGGAGTTAAAATGTAGTATATGTTGAAACTTTAGAGCTATCCTTACAACTTTGCAACAGTTCACCTATTTTCTTATTTAATTTCGGATGCACAAAATCAGGAGCAATCTCGTTTAATGGTTCCAATGTAAATTTTCTTTCGTGTAATCTATTATGAGGTATTACTAACTGAGGCAATTCAATAATCTCATCATTAAAAAATAAAATATCAATATCCATTGTGCGCGAAATATATCCATTGGAAGAACGTGTGCGCCCTAACAGATTTTCAATGTATAGGCATTTTTCTAATAATTCCAGGGGAGGCAAATCTGTTTCAACCAACAATACCTGGTTCAGAAAAGCTTGTTCCGCTTTAAATCCCCACGGTTCAGATTCATACACTAACGATTCCTGAAGAATTTTACCTATACCATTTTTTATATGATAGTATACTGTGCGGATATTAGCCATTCTATCCCCCATGTTTCCTCCCGTAAGCAAATAAACTTTATTCATAAAACCTTTATGCAGAAATGCTGTTTGAATATTATTTAAATAATTTTCAAAATTATTGTAATGTTTTTAAGAATTCTACAACTAATTAAAAAAATTAGTGTTTTATTCATTTGTTTTTGTTGCGTGATACGTTCTAATATTTTAATTTTATCATTTATCAATAAAAAGTATAACCAAAACATATAATTATGAAAAGTTTTTTTAAATATTTATTAGCTACTGTTTTAGGAGTAATAATTGCAGGATTATTACTGTTTTTCATTATGATCGGAAGCATTGGGGCAATGGTTTCGTCGCAGGATCAAGCTGTTAAGGTAAAGCCTCATACTATCTTACACCTAACACTGGATCAACCCATTATGGATAGAAGTAATAAAAATCCGATGGAAAGTTTCGACTTTAGTTCTTTTAAACCGACAACACAGTTAGGTTTAAACGATATTATTGCAAATCTGGACAAAGCCAAAAATGACCCAAACATTGATGGTATTTATTTGGATTTAACAGTGATACCTACAGGAATAGCTACTATAGAAGAGATCCGAAATGCACTTATCAAATTTAAAGAATCGGGTAAATTTATTTTAGCTTATGCTGATGTTTATACTCAAACCACTTATTACATGGCAAGTGTAGCTGATAAAGTGTATTTGAATCCCGAAGGAGAGTTTGCTTTTATAGGAATGCGCTCGGAAATCATGTTCTTTAAAGAAGCAATGGAAAAATTAGGGCTTGAGCCGCAAATTATTCGTCATGGAAAATTCAAAAGTGCCGTTGAACCTTTTATGTATACCAAAATGAGCGATGAAAACCGCGAACAAATTATGACTTACATGGGTTCAATCTGGAATCATCTGTTAGAAGGTATTTCGAAGGAACGCCAGCTTAGTGTTAAAACTTTAAATGATTTAGCCGATAATTTAACGATAAAAGATGCACAGGCGGCTGTTGACAATGGATTAATTGATGGATTAAAATATAAAGATGAAATACTAGCAGACCTTGCAGAAAGAACGGAAAAAACCGACGATAAAAAAATTGAAACTATTAACTTAAGCAAATATTTTAAAGCTCCGGGAGAAAAGAAAAAATCATTGGAAAAAAATAAAATTGCTGTTGTATATGCCAGCGGAAGCGTAATTATGGGTGAAGGACAGGAAGGCACCATAGGTTCAGATCGTATTTCAAAAGCTATACGCGAAGCACGTAAGGATTCAACTGTAAAAGCTATCGTATTCAGGGTAAATTCAGGTGGAGGTAGTGCTCTTGCCTCAGAAATTATTTGGCGTGAAGTAAAACTTGCACAGGAAGTGAAACCTGTAATTGCTTCTTTAGGCGATGTAGCTGCTTCAGGAGGTTATTATATTGTTGCTCCTGCTCAAAAAATTATTGCCAGTCAAAATACAATCACAGGTTCAATCGGTGTATTTGGTTTATTATTTAGTGGTAAAGACTTATTAAATAACAAACTCGGTGTTCATGTTGATGTGGCAAAAACCAACAAATTTGCAGATATGGGATCTTTCAACAGGCCACTTACAGCGCAAGAAAGAGAAATAATACAGTTTGGCGTGGAAGAAATTTATGACACATTTATTTCGCATGTTGCCGAAGGCAGAAATATGACCAAGGAACAAGTTGATGAAATAGGCCAGGGTCGCGTTTGGAGTGGAGCGAATGCTATTGAAATAGGATTAATCGATGGCTTCGGAGGACTAAACGATGCTATTGCACTTGCAGCAGAAGCTGCCAACTTAGAAAAATACAGAGTAGTTGAATTTCCTAAACTAAAAGACCCCTTTGAGCAAATCTTAGAAGACCTGCAGGGAAATGCAATGACATCAATTGTTAAAAATCAGCTTGGTAACGAATATAAATATTACGAAACCTTACAAAATGCAAAACAAATGCAAGGTATTCAGGCACGAATCCCATACGAAATAGAAATCTACTAATTTCTTAAAATATCTTTTATAAAGCGCCCTAGTGGCGCTTTTTTAGTTTTTATAGTTGAAGCTCTCGCGAATATTCATTAACTTCGCCATTGGCTGTTTCGGGATATAGATTTTTGTTGAAACCTTATTAACTATAAGTGCTTTTATAGTTAACCTCCCGGAGCAGCCTCTTTTATTGCAACGCTTTGCGGGCTTTCAAAATCCATTTCGAAGTATCCAACGGGCTAATTCCCTTATATTCTCTTATTTTCCCCAATTCATCAGAGCATTTCTGGTACCCATAAAACTGAGTAGAAATTTTTGCTTTACCTCCGGAACGGGAACTTAACCGTACCGGAAAATCAAGTGATGTAGCCACCGGTAAAATGCCTGTTAATACAAATTTTCCATTCTCCATTTGCGGACTGTCAAAGCTACCGCGCATTTGAGTAATATCACTTGTTATAGCCCCTAATAAATCTTCAGTGGCTGATATCTTAAAAGACAGAAGAGGCTCGAGCAGAGTTGTACCGTTATTAACCAAGCCATTCATAATACCCATAGGTGTTGCCACAACAAAATCTCCGGGACGTGAATGAACTTCATGGTCTTCTCCTTCAATTAAAGTGATTTTAATATCGGTTACTTCCCAGCCTTTTAAGCCTTGTTTTAATGCTGCTGGAATAGTTCTTTCCACTTCATTCTGGTATTTTTGGTGGACCTTGTCAACGCTAATTTTCGATGTATAAACAACCCCACTGCCCGGCTCTCCCGGTTCAATCAAAAACTTTAATATTGCCCAACAGGGCTTTGGCATCCAATATTGCACAAACCCTTCTCCTGTTTTCTCTGGTGTCTCTTTATAAATTACCGTCGGATCTTCAAACTTAGCCTGTATTCCAAATCGGTATTCCAATATCTTTTCCAGTACTTCAATTTGTATCCAACCCATTATCTTAACATGTAGTTCCTTTTCATCGCGCAGCCATTCAAAATCAAGCGCAGGATCTTCTTTTGAAAGTTGTTGCAAAGCCTCGGCCAAAGCAGGGTAATCCTTTTCATTTTGAGCTAACACCTGAACCGTTAACAAAGGTGTTTGCAATGAAATGTTATCAGGTAAAACCTCCGAAAACTCGCCTAAAACATCGCCAACCCTTGCATGTTGCAAACCACATAAACCGGCTATGTCTCCGGCATACACCTCACCAATATCTTCAAATTTTTTGGAAAGTAATTTCCTGACCTGTGTAACTTTTTCTTCAATTTGCTGAGATGCATTCAATATGATATCTCTGTTTTTAATTGTGCCCTGATATACTCTAATATGTGTAATCTGCCCCATCGTTTTATCATGACTTATTCTGTATACCAGTGCCGATAAAGGTTTTGTAGTATCCGAAACAGGAGAAGGAAGATACCTTACTATTGCATTAAGAAGTTCTTCTATTCCTAAGGAGTTTTTTGCTGAACCCATTAACACAGGAAAAATATCACAGCGATACGCTGCCTTTGCCAATGCGGTTTCTAATTCGGTAAATTCTATATCGTTTCCTTCAAGATATTTCTCTAGTATGGATTCATCTCTATTGGCAATAGATTCTAAGGTTTGCTCATTTTTATAATTTTCATTCCATAAAGATATAATACCAGCATTATTCGATGCTTCGTTTTTTACTTCAGTTAATACTACAATTTGCCCTGTTAATTCTTTTTTTATCTCATGAATAACCATCTCCACATCCGATCCAGCCCTGTCAATCTTATTAATAAAAATTATGGTTGGTATTTTTAAACTTTTTAACGCATTCCATAATGTTAATGTGTGTGCCTGAACACCTTCTACAGCTGATAATATTAAGACTGCTCCATCCAATACTCTCAAAACCCTTTCTACATCTGCAGAAAAATCAACGTGTCCCGGTGTATCAATTAAATTAATTTTTACATTTTGCCATTCAAATGATGTGTTAGATGAGCTTACAGAAATACCACGTTCCTTTTCCACATCCAGAAAATCAGTCTGAGCAGTCCCGTTATCAACACTTCCTAACTTTTTGGTTTGGCCACTTAAAAAAAGAAAATTTTCAGTGATAGTTGTTTTTCCCGCATCAACATGCGCCAGAATACCTATATTTCGAATATGTTGCATCATCTCATCTCAATAGAAAACTTCAAAAATAACAATTATCATCATGTTTTCTAATATATTTTATAGGGTAATCTTTTCATTGATTATCTTTAATAAAAAATAACCCATATGGCTTCAAAAATAAACCGTCGGAAATTCTTTAAAAAAAGTACACAGGCCGGGATAGCTTGTTGTGCCATGATGCTAAGTTCAAAACTAATTGCTGGCAAAGGAATAGCTAGTTTTTTAGATGATGAAAAAATCGATCCTAAAAAATTAAACTTTTGTGGCTACACCTGCCCTGCAGATTGTAAATTTTATATCGCCACTGTCGAAAATGATGTTGCCAAGAAAAAAGAGGCATATGAAATATGGCATATTAAGGAACGCTATGGAGTAGATTTTGACCCGGAAACTGCAATTTGCTGGAGATGCAAAAATTTCAATAAGCCGGAAGGCGTGGTTATAAAGCATTGCACTGTAAGATCTTGCGCCATTGAAAAAGGCTATGATGCATGTATACAATGTAATACATTGACGAGCTGTGAAAAAGATTTATGGAAACGTTTCCCGGAATTTTACAATGCAGTAAAAGAAATGCAGGTTAAATATATGGAGCAAATAGCTTCGTAAACTAATCCTGCCTACCAATCATTTTTGCAGGATCAACCCAAAGGTCAAAATCTG
>Ga0209607_1002872_pt1 | contig 13486 bp, 7 predicted proteins | sample AD_UKC117_MetaG_FD_184413 | JGI IMG/M metagenome (GOLD analysis project Ga0209607, IMG submission 184413) | Active sludge microbial communities of municipal wastewater-treating anaerobic digesters from Hong Kong - AD_UKC117_MetaG (SPAdes)... | ecosystem: Engineered > Bioreactor > Anaerobic >... | reverse complement strand
GGACCAGGCTATTGCTGATATCATTACCAATACGATGGGAAAAGGCGATGTCCTGCTGATCTGTGATGAGGTTCAAGCCGGTTTAGGAAGAACCGGTACATTCTATGCCTATCAGCACCTGAATTTGAACCCGGACATCATCACCTTGGGCAAAGCCATCGGTGGGGGATTGCCCCTTGGCGCAACAGTCTTTCTCAACGGCACGGAGACCATTTTCCAACAGGGGGATCACGGTTCCACCTTTGCCCCTAACCCGGTCTCTTTGGCTGGGGGAAAAGTTGTCGTGCAGGAAATTTCACAAATACTGGATGACGTTGAAAAAAAAGGAGTTTATTTCGTTTCAAGAATAAAAGCACATGCTGCCATTCAACAAATTCGCCAAACCGGCTTGATGATTGGCATTACACTCACAGATCCGCAACCTTGTCTCAGAGAAAAAGCCCAAAAAATGGGCTTGCTGATAAACGTATTAAACGACAGAATCATCCGATTACTGCCTGCATTGAACGTTGAATACTCTGAAATTGATGAGATGGCCAAGCTGTTGAACCAATTGTTGGACGATTAACGGCAGGTTTTTATATTGGCCATAATCGTTCCAGCGCTTTAAGCTGAATTGATAGAATCCAACACTCTTTTAATCTCAGATTCTGTAAAGGGTTTACTGATAAAGGCGTTCATTCCCGCTTTTGATGCAAGAGCCCTCTCTTCAGGTGAATTCATCGCACTCAGGCCGAAGATGGGAACGCTCTTGTTGTATTGGCGTATGGTTGTTGTCACTTGAAATCCGTTCATATCAGGCAATTGAATATCCATGAAAATGAGATCCGGCTTTTCATCATTTGCCATTTTTACCGCTTCCGAACCCGTTCTTGCTGTGATCACAATCAAAGACGGATCCAGTAAATTCAAACGGGTGGTTAATAAATGTCTATTCACCTCATTATCTTCGACCACTAATATTTTTTTTACTGCTTTTGTTTGCTCCCTTGTTTTCAGCTGAAAGGCAATTTCAGGTTCCGGTATCGATTTTTCAGTTTTCCCATCTTGGTGATCTTCAGCGATGTAGGGAACATTCATTTCAAAACTGAAGGTACTGCCATGCCCCTCTTCACTCTCAATGCGGAGCTCCGATCCCATTTGGTGAAGCAAGTGGTTGGTGATGGTGAGTCCTAACCCGGTGCCGCCATATCGTTTGGTTGTCGTTTCATCCTCCTGATTGAACGCTTCCAGAATCTTTTTGAAATTTTCTTTTTTAATGCCTATTCCCGTATCCTTGACTGAAAAACGAAGAGTCAAGCACCTTTGATTTTCATCCTTCGCAGTAACGGAAACCGCCAGAAAGATCGTCCCTTTTTCAGTGAATTTCACCGCATTACTTAAAAGATTTAGTAGAATTTGCTTAATGCGAAGCGAATCGGCGACAACCCAGACGGGAACGGCAGTTTCCATTTGCCCTTCGATTTTAACGGATTTTTCAGATCCTCTATCTTTTCCTTGAGTCGTTGAAGCCTGGTAAACCGATCGGGCAATATTCACACAATCGTGAATTAACTCGTAAAGGTTAAATTTCTCAGGCACTAGCGTCATTTTACCGGCTTCTATCTTGGATAGATCCAGAATATCGTTAATGATTTCCAGCAACACCTTGCCGGATTGTTTGATACTTGACACATACTGGGTTTGCTGTAGGTTTAAAGGTGTTTCTTTTAATATCTCACTGAATCCGATAATCCCGTTTAGAGGTGTTCTGAGTTCATGACTCATATTAGCCAAAAAAATCCCCTTCGCCCGATTGGCGGATTCAGCTTTCTCTTTGCTTTCTCTTAAGCTGTTTTCAAGTCTTTTACGAGTTCTAATCGAGAGAAACAAGGCAATAATGATAAACAGTTGTGCCAAAAGGATTATGATCAACCATATCAGAAAATGAATCCTCTGCCTTGACAAGTTTTTTTCTGCGTTTTTTTCCTCTGTAATATCCTGAACGGTAAAGGTGATTCCCAAAGCCGGTTCTTTGGGGTCAAGATATGAGGATGTAATCAATACATCGATGACCTCTGAGTTCTTTTTAACCCATCTCGTTTCAATCAATCCGGTGGATTGCTCATCAGGCAGATAAAGTGCTTTCCGGACTTTTTCATATTCTTGTTCACTCTCGTACAAGAATCTGGAATCCCGGTGGATCATTTCTTCACGAGTATATCCCAACATCGGTTCCACCGTCTGGTTGATCTCTTGAAACACCCTGCCGACGGCAATCCCAATGATCAACGGAGCGCCCCGAAAGAGACTGCTGAGTGTTCTTTCTTTTTCCAAGAGCATTTCAAGTGCTTCTGTACGTTTGGAGATGTCATGAATGATAGAAAAAAGAAGATTCTGATCTTCCCATTCTACTGGCCACGAATAAACTTCAACGGTCTTAATCTCACCGGTTGCCAACCGATGTGGAAAGATGAAATAATTGCGGTCTTCCTGTTGCGCAGCTTGCATTTCCAATTCAACCTGTGTGGGTGTGATGGCGTTAATTTCATGGATGGTCATACTTTTCAAATCTTCGAGAGTGTAACCATAAAATTCACTGGCGGATCGATTGGCATCAACAATCTTCCCGCTGACGGGTTCGATGAGCAGCATGACCGCCCCGTGTTCCTGAAAAAGAAGATAATCAAAAGGCTCTCGCTGCGAAAACGTCAATATGGGTGATAGAAAAAAGATGAAGCTGACAATGATCACACAGCATGTTTTTTGAAACACGCTAGAAAGAAAAGTTTTTTTTATCAGGTTACAAATAACTCTCACCCCAAAATCAATAGGCTAAATGCCATTACGGCCATACCTGCAATCAATCCGAGAATGGAAAAATGGTGCTCCCCGTATTCTTCAGCAGCCGGAAGCAATTCATCAAATGAAATGTAAACCATGATACCGGCAACGATCGCAAAGACAACACCCAAGACTAAGTCGTTTAATCCAAAGATCAGATAGATAAACAAAAAACCGATGATAGCTCCCACCGGTTCGGCAAATCCAGATAAAAGGGAGTATATAAAGGCTTTCTTTTTACTGCCCGTCGCATAAAAGATGGGAACTGATACGGCGATTCCTTCTGGGATGTTGTGGATGGCAATGGCGACGGTAATAGCGATTCCCAATTGCGGGTCTTTTAAAGCGGCAATGAAAGTAGCCAGGCCTTCCGGAAGATTATGCAGTGCAATGGCACCTGCTGAAAAAAGACCCATGCGCATCAACCGTTTGCTTTTTTGCGCCTCTCTGTCATGCCTATCCTCTCCCATTTCCTCTACTTTGTGCATTTCGTGGGGGTTCTCATAATCGGGAACCAGTTTGTCGATCAAAGCGATGAACAAGATCCCCCCAAAAAAAGCCAGTACACCAATCCAATTTCCGATACTTCCCATTTCTGCCGTCAATGTTTCAACAGACTTGGGTAATATTTCAACAAAAGAGATGTAGACCATCACCCCTGCTGAAAAACCCAAAGCGATGGACAGCAAGCGGGTATTGGTCTTTTTGGCAAAAAAAGCAATCGCACCCCCTACTCCGGTAGAAAGACCTGCCAGTAGTGTCAGTGCAAAGGCAAAGAAAAGCGTTCCGAAGGAAAACACCATGTATTCACCACCCTTTAGACCAACAAGAATTCTTTCTGCCGGTCATCGAAATAAATGACTTTCTCACCGTCAAATCCCACTGTTTGTTCCAGATAAATCCCCTCTTTGATGTGTCCCCATTCGGGGATCTCTTGTTTGATATTCAACTCCAAAGCATAACAGGTGTTTTTGTGAACGATCAACTCCCCTCGAACGGGAATTTCCTCCTGTTTGTCGTACAATCCAATGATGGGACCTGCTCCATGTCCGTGAATACCAATGGGATGAGAGTAAAGGGTGGCATCAATACCTTGTGATCTTGCCTCTTTTATCGCTTCACTAAAAATCTGATTGCCCGTAGCACCCACACGGAATTTAGAAGTAACGATATCCTGAAAACGGTTGCCAGTTTTAAAGGCTTCTGTTAAACCTTGGGGTGTTTTTGTCTGACCTTCACAGAGACAATAAGCCAGCCTTTGAGTATCCGATTGCAGGCCGAAGTATTCCAGTCCCATATCACAATGCAAGATATCTCCCCTTTGAATCACGCCATCGGTCGTTTTCCCTTTTCGGTGTATGTACACATCCGGCGGAAACCAATAGCTCAGCCCGTAGGAATTGATGCGCTCGAGCATGTACCATTCCAGATCCTGTGAAGTGGTGATTCCAGGATAAACCCGTTCGGGGGAGAAAGTCTCGCCAATGATCTCATGAGCCAATCGGTTCACCCGATGATAGACTTCCATTTGCTCATCCAACCGTGTTTCAAGCCATCTGATACACAGGCCTTCAGCAGAACAGAATCTGCTTTTTATGGTTTCAGGGAAAGTCTTTTGCAGAAGTTGATACAATCCATGAGAAAGACCGTCTCCAAATGCAAAATGATCTGAGATATTCAACCCGATTTGATCAGGTTTCTTTTCGTTGATATATCTCAAGGCGGCTACTAAAGGCTCTTCGCCTTTTTTCCCGATTCCCTTGTAAAAACCGTCTATATCGTACTCGAAGGTATGCACGCGCTCAACTTGATCACCCTGTAAACTGAATAGAAGAACAGAAAGTCTTCTGGCGGAGACCTCCTTGGGCGGCATGAGTGAGGCGAATACGGGATCCTCATTGTATTCCCTGCAAGCTACCAGCCAAAGATCGATACCCTGTTCCTTCATCAAATCCGGCAATAAGTCATTCAGTCTTTTCTGATGCCATTCCTTTTGTATCTCCAATTGCTCTTTTTTTGAAAAGATCTGCATCTCGTTCAACCCCTCAATTCATTTGATATATTTTATCTGCCAAAGCCTCTCTTGATAGTATTTCAACACATTTTGCAGAACATTTGATAATACCCTCCCTGTTGATCTTGATCAGCGCCCTTGAAAACGAAGGACGGGAAACGCCAAAACGCTGAGCTAATTCTTCATGTGTGGCATCCATGTCAAAAACTGATTCGTTGCGTTCTTTATACACCTTGTAAACCAATTGATAGATCTTTTGGCTGATAGAATAGAACTGATTTTCCCACAACTTGTTGGCTAAAAACAGGACTTTGTTGGATAAAATGCGGAGAAAATTTTCCTCCATTCTTCCTGAAAATCTAAACATGGTCAACAATGTGGATTTGTCAATCTCAATCAATTGGCAGTCGGTCTTAGCGATCAGAGAGACCGGAAAATACTCTTCTTCGGAAAACAGGTTGGCCGGTGCCGTTAACTCGGATGGAGAAAACTCCTCCACTTGATACACATGACCTTCAATGTCTTCCATCATCCCTTTGACAAGCCCTTCCAGTATTAGAAACATACTGTTTGCCTCTTCATCGCAGCTTCTTATGATCTCTTCACTTTTGAATTTGGTAATAGAGATCGTTGTGTTCTTACTAATTTGCTCCAGTTCGCTGATAGTGACTCCTTGGAACAGCTGTGATTTTGAAAGACTGACGATCAAAGGATTCATGATTCCCTCCTTGCCTCTTTTTGTTTCATTTTATTCTACCATGAATTAAAAAAGGAAATACGACCACCGCAAAAAGCGGCCGTATTTCCCGGTCCGTTCAAGAAAAACTATTTTAAACTCTCAAAATAGCTTTTGATTTCATCACTTGCCGCATAAAACTCCGGTTTCTTGCCATCGTTGTCAGTTATATTGAAATCCGCTCCATACTCATTCAAAAATTCAAGCAATTCGATTCCATCCCATTTCTCTTGTGCTGCATAGTGGGCAATGGTTTTTCCGGTCATATCCCGAGCATTGATATTCGCACCCTTTTCCAACAGGAACAATGTGATTTCCGGTTCACTGAAAGACATGACGGCTTCAAAAAGCGGTGTATAGCCGTCATCACTTGAAACATCCACATTTACTCCATGGTTGATCAAGTAATCGATGACTGCGACTTTTCCACGCCTGCCTGCTGCTGCATGTATAGCAGTTAAGCCACCGTCGGCACGGATGTTCAAATCAGCACCGTTCTCATGAAGAAATTTCACCATGTCGTAATCGCCGTAACCGGAAGCGATGTGTATGGGCGCAAGGGCACCTTCTATGTGATTCATGTTGACATCCACACCTTTGGACAAAAGCCACCCCACCTTTTCCTCATCGGATTTGTAGACAAACACGTGTATGTGCATGGGCATGTACTGATTGTTATCCAGCACAAAAAGGTCTGCTCCGTTGTTAATCAACTGTTCCACGATGGAATCATATTCCCTTTCTGCAGCAATGTGCAAAGGGGTTTGGCCCTCGTTGTTTTTTGCGTTGATATCTAACCCTTTGGACAGGAGAAAGTCAATGTTTTTATTGGAATTGATAGTAGCTGCTGTGTGAAACAGGGTATTTCCATCCTCATCAACGTGTTTAATGTCAGCCCCTTCTGCCAGCAGCATTTGAGCCAATTCAATATCCCGTTTTTTTATTGCCATTTCCAAAGGGGTGTAATAGGGAGAACCGTTATTCGGATCAGCCCCGGCTTTCAGCAGCTCTTTAATCAAGGCATTCCCCAATCCTTTATCAATAGCCAAATACAATGGTGTTTGCCCGTTGTCGTTAGGTATGTTGGGATCAGCTCCCATTTCCAGCAGGTATTGTGCTGTTAGCGGTGCTTTTGAATTCATGCAATTGGTCAACGGGCTCTGAAAGCAAAAGCTGATCTTCTCCATACTGGCTCCCTTTTCAACCAGGTATTGCACTACTTCCAGGTTTTTGTCGTTGGCATTTGAATAAGAGCAGGCGCTATTCAGGGGTGTTTCACCACGATAAAACTTTGACTCGTCGGGATAAACGTTCAGATCAGCACCTCTTTCAACCAGCATTTTCACCACTTCGAGATGTCCGTTTTTTGCCGCATAATGAAGGGCGGTAAACCCGTCACTGTCCTGATGAGCCAATTGTGCCCCTTGTTCGATGAGGTATTTGGCGATCTCGACGTAAGCCGGATCCATATAACCATAGGAAATTGCCCGAAGCAGAGGGGTTTGATTCTTTTGGTCGTATTCATTTACGGCATCGATATCCTCACCGCTTTGAACTGCGGCTTTGATTCCCTCCAGATTTTTCTCGGTTACGAGCTGAAAAACACTGCCAAATGTCAAAGCAACTAAGATGATGATCAGACTCAACAATAAAATATTTCTTTTCATAATTCTAAACCTCCTCCAGTAAAAAAAGCTGATAACGCATTCATGCCAATTTTTAACCTGCAAAAGTGATTAAGATCTCCATTACTCTCTGTGCGGCTTGAAGACATTAGCCCCACCCGCTAACAGAACTTTGAGGATGCTCTATTCAGTCATTGTAAATTGTTTCGATAAGCCTTATTAAAATCCTCATCGTTAATCCCTCATCGATTGATTTATGGTTGATACTCGTACTCAACCGTGTAATAGCCAGTAGTCGTTTCATTGGATTGGGATTGACAGATGATGAAGATCTTCAGCCGGTTCTGCTTGGGCTGGGTCATTTCCAATGTGGTGGGTTTGGGAACAATCCAGTTGAAGGTCTTTGTTTCTTGAGGTTTCCAGGAAGAGGCTTTTGTCCATAGGGCACCTCCTGCAGAGACCTGATGGTTGATATTTGCCGTGTAGATTTGAAATTCAGTGGATCCTCTCAGATCCAGGGCATTTTTTCCACTGCTGGTGTTGTCGGCGACAGTGATGGTTTGGCTAAGTGTTTGTCCGGGTGTGAGGATTTCCGGCAAGGAGCTCCAGGAATGACTGAAGCTGGCGGTTTCACTCCCGCCCGTGTACAGCGCCAGGTTGGTGTTCATGGTTTTGGCGCTATCAGATGACATCTTGATTTCATACCGGTTCATCCCAGTTTCGTGAGTTGCCGAGGGTTTTCGACCTTCCACCGCACTGGAATAGCTGTTACCAAATCGGTAGCTGTATGTTTCAGCGACTTTCTTCCAGACGCCTTTGCCGGTTTGCAGGCTGATCCAGGCAATAGTCGAGACAAGGGGTTTCCCCGTCGTATCTTTAGCATAACGGTCCACACTGGCGATCCCGATTTGATCGTAACCGGCGACCTGATAATAGGCAATGTCCGTTTGGCGTTTTTGAGGTGTCAGGCTGGTTAAAAAATGTATTGTTTTTAAGTCTTTGTCTGCCACGTACAGGTTGTACTGCGATAGACAATGCCCCGCTGTCAGTCCGTTTCCGAAATCCGGGTTTTCCCAGGTAAAAACCAGTTTTCCCTCTGCCTCTTTGATGGCCGGATTTTCAGGTTGTTTCAAAAAGTAGGTGTAAATGGGGTTTTCACCATACCCAAAGTATTCGGACCAATTTTCCTCCGTTGCACTGTTGATGATGGCAATCGGGATTTCAACCGATTTCGCCGTAGTGTTCAGCCAGTTTGGCATTACCACCAGGATGCCGTCAGCTGCCAGCACATCATCGTACAATTGCCTTCCATAGGCATTTGAAGCCTTTTGAGGATGCATAGCGATCCACTCTTCTCTGTCATCGGGGTTAGCCCTCCGGATGATCAAAGGGGCAGGTTGGTTCGGTAATTGAGTTTTTACTTGAAGAATGTTCATGGACAGCGGGATCGGTTTGAGATAAACCCCTTGAGAGAAGTTGGATTTGGCACTTCCGGGTGTTAATATAGATGAAGAAATAAAAGATTTCACCTGCAATGCGGACCAGGCCGAGATGCTTTCGTAGTCAACGGTTTTTCCCAAGAACAAAACACTTTCAGGAACTCCCTCATCTACCTCAAAATCACTGATCAGTATACCTTTGCAAAACAAACTGAAATATGTTGACAAGTTTTTGGCCGTCATCTCATTTGTCAACAGCAGCCGGATTTCTTCGTGGCTTTGAGTGGCCAGCAGAAACTTTCCCCACGGCCAAAGATGGTAGCCCCGCTTGATTCGGTCGGCATCTATACCGTTCGTTCCTTCAAAAACCAGACCGCTTCTCAGGGTTTGTGCCACCTGCTCTCCTTTGTACATGTCGTAGAAGTGTTCATATCTGGGCAGAACGGTTTGGGTGTACCATCGTTTGGATTCAGGCAAGGCCTGGCTTTCAAAGGTGGAGGCCAGACACTCGTCCAACCACTTAAATTGTGGGGAATAACCGTTGTATTGATAAACACTATGCCAGTATTCATGCGCCAGCACCACCATCCGGCCGGCACGGGTTTTTTCTGTTTGATCGGCAAAGTAATCCACATCGATTTCCAGCTTGGTACCATTCCAACCGCCGGAGGTGTCGATTTTATACACCCATACATCCGTTTCTTGAGGGACTGAGTAACCATTTTCCTTGTAGTAGTTTTTGATCCATTTCAGCTCAGCAGCCACCTGGAGAACACGAACGGGAATATTGACCAATGCGTACCCCGAAAGGGGGTTCAGACTCGCAGCGACCGCCGCTGCCCTTTTCTGGGCATCTGTTCCCTGATCGTACAGGCCGAAAAGTATCTTGTTCGTTCCCCTTTCAACACACATGAGTATCTTATCCCCAGGCATATTGGAAACGCTTGAAGCATCTTCAACCCAAGAGATGCGGATGCCTTCATCCAAGACATAAGTCCGATTTAATCCGTGATACAGCTCAAAACCCTTGTCTACAACCGGGTCAGCAATCCCTGTTTTGGAGATTAAGTAACCACCCAGTGCCATGATACCCAGAGCCGGCAGGGTAATCTTAGCACTTCCAACAATCACGATGAATCCTATTCCCGTACCAATGCTTCCCACTGCACCGCTGATAAATTCACGAACATCTTTGGGTCCAATCTCGCTGATAATCCCTTTCTTTGAAAAATGGGCGGTTTGAAACGTGATGGCGTGATTTGTCTTATCATAATCTGATGGTACCCTCATCCAGATTCCTTCACTGATCTCATCAATAGCCATATAGTCATCCGGGTTTTCTCCTGCTTCCAAAGGAACGGTGATGTCCACAAATTGCGAAAACAGCGTTGGCGCACCCTCCCATTCCAGATCAAACAGCTTCCCCTGAGCCCCTTCAATTGACGCCTCGTAAACGGACAGCCGCTTGTTGCCCGATGCTGCGGCCAGGATACCGCCGGGGATATGAAGACTGATCCGGCCAGGAATAGCGATGTCTCCCCCTTCAGGTCCAATGGATGCTGAAGTTAACAAATCACCCCTATTCTCAGGAGTGCTTGATTGAACGGTTGAATGGTCTAAGAAACGAGCCGCCGCTGACAAGCTTATCCATTGGGGTGTTGAGCCTTTCGACAGGATCTGAAGTTCTTTTCCAGAGGTTTTTGAAACGAGAATCTGACCATCTTTTTCCAAAGCTGTCCAGGCATCGTCGTCTGAAAGCGTCGGATACATCCCCCAAAGATCTGCCTGATAGCGTTTACCGGTCTGCATATCCAGATAATCCACACCCCATAGTCCTGTGCGATTGGTCATGAACAATACATAACGACCATCCCGTGTAAAAGAAGGATAGTATTCACTCCATTGGGTGGTTTGAACCAGCGGCAGGATCTCCTGAGTCAATCGATCCAGACTGTAAATGTCCATGGAACCGGTCTTGTCCATAACCGCAAAGACAATCGTTTGGCCGTCTGGTGAAAAACGAGCGGAACTGACTGTATAACCTTGGGTGATCTGTTTGATTTGCCGGGTGGCAATGTCCATAACATATAGTGACGGAGTTGAAGAAGCTCCTGATAACAGGAGCTGCTTGCCATCAAAAGAGATGTCCTCCAAGACCGCTTTGTCTAAAACCTTTTTAGGCTCCCTGCTGTCGGGATCGATCAGGTACACTTCTGCTTCCATTGATCGTGTGTGATTGGTGAAGCCGATGAGACCCGTTTGCTCGCAAACAACCGGAAAAGACAGATTGTACAACCCTGGTGTCGTTGCATCGGTCAAATTAATGGTTTTCCCAATGGTCGGCTCATAGAGTTCCAAATGCGTGCCATCCGTTTCAGCATTTTCCTTTATGATTAAAAGCGGCTGGTTAAAAGAAAACACAACACCCGTCATAACAATTAAAAAGGCCAAACTCAGGCATAGTCGTTGTCGCTTCATGTTCAGTCACTTTCCTTTCTTTTTTTTGAGTTTAAGTAATGATGTTGTCAATCACCTTCATCATAAGTATCCGCCAAGCTTGTTATCTTCTATAAAGTTTGAATAATGGATTATGAACCAAAACCCTATCGCAATCATGACGAAAACCGCTCATGCACTGCCCCTATAGCGTTTTCTGGCAGTCTTTCGCTGCTCTCATCACCATCATCAGATTCCTTTATAAATTCAGACAACAAGTTGATGTACACTCCTAAGTTATTATATACCCTTTGTGTATAAATCTTATAATCAGGGGAGTGCAAAATCATGATCTGTTTGGTCTTTATTTTTTTCTTTTCTGTTTTGTGAATGAGCGCAGTGATTCATTATTCATTAAGAAGAAGGTTATGAAATAGGGCCAAAGCCCATGACTCTTTGAAAAGTGGCGGTCTAATGTTAAAAAAAACTATAATAAAAGGGACAATTTGTCCATTGCCCCTTTTTCAACACCCGGCTTATGATTAATGAAAGACAATCTTGCCTCCGGCAACGGCGGAGAGTTCTTCTTCTCCCAATTCATCATTTTCATTGGCCTGAAGGAGGTTTAGGCCTTCTTGAGCCAGGTTGTCTGATAGCTCTATCCCGTTTTGATTAGCCGCTTTTATAATTTCTTCTTTCGTTGTAAGCCCTTCAAATTGCTGCAACCAATCTTTACCCATTTTTCTTTCAATTTCTCTGATCTTCTCAAGAAAAGATATTGTCATGGCTATTCTCCTTTATGAATGATTTGATTAAACAATTAAGATTGTACCACATTTCGAGCCTCATATTCTGCTACCCCGAGTTAAGTATCTGTTGGAGTGATCATGTTCAGAATATTGCATGATAAAGAAAAACCCTTTTGTCATTTGAATAAGACCCTTTTCGTGTATAATAGAAAAGTTCTTTTGAATTTCCCGCTCTCCTGTGATTACGATGAACAGGGTACTGCATTCTGAGGTGTGAAACCATGAAAAAAAACGTAAACAAAAACGGATCACGATTAAAACGAAATATTTTAACCATTGCCATCCTCATCGCTACAGTATTGATGGTAGTTTATGTTGTCAGGCATATTTATTTTGATGCTTCATTCAACGCCTTTTTAAGCGAAGACAGCAAGACAATCCATTCGATGGAACAGATTGCCATTCGTTTTGGAGATGCCAGCACGTTGATGCTGTTGATTGACCTGGATCAAAATGATGTATCCTCAAGCCTTTCACAAGTACATCTCCTGGTTGATGAGATCGAAAAACTATCGTTTGTCAACGGTGTAGATTCCGTCTTTGACGCCCAAAAAGTCCTGGGATTTACTTTTAGCGCTCCGTTTATCCGGACCGGTCCGTATGTCAAAGAAGAGGCAGGCAACTTCACGATTGACAGCAGTATCCTTGAAGATTCCTTTTATGTAGGTTCTCTTATTTCTCGGGACGGTTCAACACTGGCGATTACTATTCGAAAAAAAGCGGATTATCAGGCAGACACTCTCGATCTGGTTTCAACGCTTTTCGAGACGATTGATGCCAACACCAGCTTGCCCTATCATCTGGTTGGCGAGGATGTGGTCAATTACGAACTGTTTGCTTCCATTCAGAATTTCACTTTTGTCTATCCACCGATCATTATTTTTGCCGTTTTCGGCATCTTCATGGTGAAATTCAGAAACCTTTATCTGTCATTTCTCACATTGGTTCCTCCGATAATCGCTTCAGTGTGGATTTTGTTTCTACTGCTGGTTTTAGGAAGAAACATAAACGTGCTGACGGTCTTAATCCCATCCTTTCTGATCATCATAGGATCTGCATACGGGATGCATTTTTTGTCACGATTTATGGAGCAAGACTATGAGGGCAATAAAAAAACGGCCTTGATACGAGGAACCAGCCAAGAAGAACGAACGCCTATCTTTTTTTCCGCATTCACCACTATGGCAGGCTTCTTTTCATACGTTTTTTTAAACATGCGGGCCTTTCGAGATATGGGATTATTCATCGCCATCGGGATTTTTTTCTGTGCGCTTTTTACCATGACGGTGATACCGTCTCTTCTCTATTTCAGTAAAAACACCCAAAAACACTTTCAAAAGCACAAAAAGTATCAATTAACCATTCCAAAATGGTTGTCTTTCAGTTTTATCCTCTTCACAATCATCGGTATCATCGCTGCCCCGTTTATGATCAAAAAAATCCCACTTGACATTAACTCATACGGCTACTTCAAACCCAATTCTACTTTGATCAAAGGGGTTCGGCATTTGGATGAAAAGTTCAACTGGGTTTCTAATTTTTATGTAATGGCCGAGCAAAAAAATTCAGACACATTTAATCCAACTCCGGATGAAGTTCGTCAT
>Ga0209607_1002869_pt1 | contig 13491 bp, 10 predicted proteins | sample AD_UKC117_MetaG_FD_184413 | JGI IMG/M metagenome (GOLD analysis project Ga0209607, IMG submission 184413) | Active sludge microbial communities of municipal wastewater-treating anaerobic digesters from Hong Kong - AD_UKC117_MetaG (SPAdes)... | ecosystem: Engineered > Bioreactor > Anaerobic >... | reverse complement strand
GCGGCCTGGCCACCCTCTGCATCGGCGGCGGCATGGGCATCGCGATGTGCGTGGAACGCTAAGTACAAGATAACGAAGAGAATACGAGAAGAAGAGGTAGGAAAGAGGAAGATTAAGAGCTTGGGGCGCGCTGTCGAGGCGCGCCCTTTTCTTAACGTCCAGGTTGAGCATCGGCCGACGAAGCCAATCCGTAGGATTCGAGATCAATTTGCAAAGCATTGGAGCAAGATGATTTTACTAGTGCTATCATGGCTTGAAAGCGCTTGTCCGCGACGCCCGCTTAAGATGGCCGCGTGGTCATTCATCGTTTTCGCATCATTCGCATTCGCTTCGGCTTGTACTCCTCGTACTATCGATGCCGCTTATGACGAGGCACCCATGGCACCACCGGTCGCCTATATCCTGGACAATGCCCGACCGTGGCATGAGTTCCGGTTATCGCCCGAATCGCTTGCGAGTAAGCGATTATTCCTGTTCGGCGAGGCGCATTATATAGCGGAGACCGACCGGATCAAGGCGAGCGCTATAGCCTATCTCATACGCGAGGCCGGCGTCGAGCATATAGTAATCGAAGAAAATGCCGTCCTAGCCGCGATGCTTGATTATTACGTGGCGACCGGTGATAAGGGCATACTGGATTGGATAGAGGACGACGCCGTATGGTCTTTCTCTACGCCTGGCGACCGCGCGTTCTACGAGTCAATCCATGAGCTCGGAGCTATCCAGCCCGGGACGCGGCGTATCCGAGTCGTGGGGTACGAAGCGTCGATGTTATGGCCTTCGTTGTCGTTCCTTTGCCGCTACTTGTCGCTGTTTACCTCTACGCATGGTTCCGGAGCCGATTCGGTTAGCAGGTTCATACAGGATTTCTCGAGGCCGGACGCTGATCCTAGATCGTCGAGGAAGCGATCGTCCGCCCTGCTGGATGAGCTTAGCGCCGACGAGGCGCTATATCGCCGCCGCCTAGGACCCCGCTACGACCTGATCCATAGCGCTTTGACAGCATATCTAGGAGTTATAGAGATATGGGGGCGAGCGTATGAATCAGGCGATACCGCGGACGATGGGGCCGTGCGAGAACGTTTGCTCTACCGGCGCATCGCCGACCTATGTCGCTCGGGCGACGACGGTATTGTCGTATGGTACGGCTCGGCCCATACCTCGATGCTATTTGGAGCCGACGGCGGCAATACGCGATTCGGGGTGATGCTAAGGAACGACGTCGAGATAGCGCCCCGTTTGATGAGCTTCGCTATACTATACCTCGACTGCGCGCTACGTCCTCCCGACGACGCTAGCATCAGGTTCTACTCCGATTTTCCGTACTCCATGTCGCGACTCGAGGCTAGCCTGCCTTTCGACCTCTCGTTCCTGCCGACTCGGGGAGCCGGTTCGCCCCTCGACGTTGGCGGATACGGCGCTAAGCCGATCTCTTACTATGCGGATTACTTGATTTTTATAAGGGGCGTAGACGATGGTCGTCGTCCATAGGCGCGAGTAGCGAAGCCCGTCCCGCGACTGAGAATGGCCATCGAGGCGAATACGAACATGATGGCAGGATAAGGACAGGATGGACAAGAGGAAGGAAGCTCTTGGCTTTGCCCTCGTCATGTTCATCCTTCTTCCATACTGTCATCATGTTCTCGCCTTCGCGTACGCCTCTTCCTCCGCGCCTCGGTAGCGGCTCGGTCAGTCCTTCGCCCAGAGCTTGATCAGCTCGAGCGTCGTGTCGACCGCGAGGACCATCTCGGAGGCGCTGGCCCATTCGTAGCGGCCGTGGAAGTTGTGCATACCGGCGAAGACGTTCGGCGTGGGTATGCCCATCTCGGTCAGGCGGGCGCCGTCGGTGCCGCCGCGTATCGGCTTGGAGTAGGGCTCCGCGCCGGCCTTGCGGGCGGCCTCGTACAGGAGCTCGAGCACCTTCGGGCTCGCGTCGAGCTTCTTCTTCATGTTCAGGTACTGCTTGCGGATGTCGACCGCGACCTTGCCGCCGGGGAACTGGGCCTCGACCGCGGCGGCGAGCGCCTTGACGGTCGCCTGGCGCCTGGCCATGCCCTCGTCCGAGAAGTCGCGGAGCAGGACGTCGACGCTGGCCGACTCGAGGCCGCCGTGGATCTCGTGGGCGTAGTAGTAGCCGAACCAGCCGTCGGTCGACTCGGGGCTCTCGCTGCGCGGCAGCATCGCGACGAAGCTGGCCGCCATCGACACCGCGTTGGCCATGACGCCGCGGGCGTAGCCGGGATGCGACGACTTGCCGGAGAAGGCCAGCTTGGCCTCGTAGGCGGTGAAGCACTCGGACTCTATCTCGCCGCCCTTGCCGCCGTCGAAGGTGTAGCAGGCGTCCATCCGTACCGCCTGGGCGGGGAAGCCGTCCATGCCCTTGCCGGTCTCCTCGTCGGGGGAGAAGACGAGGACGATGGGGCCGTGCGCGAACGAGCGGTCCTTGAGCACGGCCGCGATCGCGGTCATCACGACCGCGATGCCGCCCTTGTCGTCCGCCCCGAGCAGGGTGGTGCCGTCGGTCACGACGATGGTGTCGCCCGCGTAGTCCCTGAGCTCGGCGAACTCCTCCGGGTCGAGTACCCATCCGGGCGACAGGGTCAGGGCCTTGCCGTCATAGCCCTTGACGATGCGAGGCTTGACGTCGGCGCCCGATACCTCGCTGGAGGTGTCGAGGTGGGCCATCAGGCCTATCGTCGGCTTCTTCTCGCAGCCGGGCGTGGCCGGGATGCGGGCAATGACGAAGCAGTGTTCGTCGACGCTGACGTCGGCGACGCCGAGCGCCTTGATCTCGGTCTCGAGGAGCCTGGCGAGGTTCCACTGGGACGGGGTCGACGGAATGACGTCGACGTGGCGATCGCTCGTGGTCTCTACCTTGGCGTAGCGAACGAGCCGCTCGATGGTCTCGGCCGTATGAGGCCTGGCTAGTATGGCCGCGTAGTCTTTCATAAGGAGACAGTATGCCTTCGGCCGCGGCTCTATGCAAGCCGGACGCGCGTTTCTCCCGGGGGCGGACGAAGCGCGTTCGCTGGCCGCTAGGCGCGTAGCCGCTCGGCCAGGTTCCGGTCCCTGAAGGCGGTCGCGACCTGGGTCAGCGCGTCGAGATGGGCCTCGGGACCGGAGTCCGCCGGGGAGACGAGGGCCACGACGACGCGGACCGGGGACGATAGCGCTATGATCGGCCAGCCTGCCCGCCGCGAGCCTATAGCCAGGGTCGGGAGCGCCACGCCGCCGGCGTGGGCGTGCAGGAGCAGTATGCCCGGCGCCAGCTCGATCGGCTCCTTGCGGGCGACGGCGGAGAACTGGGCGGCGAGCCTGCCCGACGCGACGCGATCGAACGGGAAGACCGAGTCGGTCAGGCGCCGTATGGCGTCGACCAACGAGTCCTCGTCCATGTCGACGAAGACCCTGCCGGCCGAGAAGGCGGCCTGGACTATGGTCGGCAGGCGGTCTTCTGTCCGGGCCTCGGCCGCGGTCACGGCCCGTATCGCCGGTGCCGGCCCCTCGTCGCCTTCGTCCGCCTCGTCGCTTCCCGACGGTGGGAACCAGAGAATGGTCGGGGAATCGGGGAACGACGAGCCCATCACCACCGGCAGGCGCTCGTGGCCCGGGTTCCAGTCCTTGGCGCCGGGGCGGGACGACAGCACGACGAAGGCGGTATCGCCCCCGGCCGGCGAGCCTATCGCGTCGGGGACGTCCCGCCACGAGGCGACCGACGAGATCCGGTCCGGCCGGAGCAGGCCGCCGGCCGCCTCGAGCATCGCGGCGGCCGGCGCGCCTATCATGACCGCCTCGACGGCCTTGGAGCCGCCGGCCCAGGCTCGCGCGACGGTTTCGACGGCGCGAGCGAAGCCGGGAGACGCCTCGGCTCCGGAGACGGCCAGGATGACGAGGCGCTTGGCCGCCTTGAACGCCCCCGGCCGCTTGACCGCGGCCACGGCGCCCGGAAACGACGCTAGCAGCTCGTCGACCGTGCCGGACGGCTTCCGGTCCGCCTCATCGTCTATTCCGACGAGCACGAGCTCGGCGCCGCGCTCGTTGGCGACGCGCGCCAATCCCGTCGCGACTCCGCGCGAGGCGACGAGGTTCGGTACGACGCGCAGGTCGGCCGCGGCGGCTGCGGCGACGCAGCGGACGAGCGTCTCCTCGGCCTGGTCGACGCCGAGGCCGGGCGATCCGTCGGGCGCGGCCACGCACACGGCCATGACGGGGCGGTCGCGTCCGTCGAGGGCCGCGGCCAGGGCCATGGCGCCGAGCCAGTCCCCGCCCGGGCGGACTCCGACTATGGTCCCGATACGCTTCGCCGCGTCCTCGGCGGCTCGCCGGCCCGGCGCCTTAGGCGACAGCGGCAGCGCGACGAGATAGGCCAGCGCGAGGCCGGCCATCGCCGCGTCGCTCGCGAGGCCGGCCTTCCTGGCGGCCAGCATCGCAGCGAACGCGCCGGCGGCCATCGGTAGCCGCGCTCGCTTATCCCTGAGAATGGCGGCGGCCAGCGCCGTCGACGCGAGTACGGAGGCCGCGATAGCCGCCGCGGCCGGTAGCCTCGCCCCGGCCTCGGGGGCGGAGACGCCGTAGCCGGCGATGAACGCGAGCGCCATCGCGGATTCGGACGCGAATCGTCCGGTTCCGTCGCCGGTCCCGCCCGCGGGTCTCGATCGACGACGGGCCATGCCCGACGCGACCCCGGCCGCGAGTCCCGAGGCAGGCCAGCCCAGGCCTATAACGGCGAGCGACCAGGCCAGGGCGACGGCCGCGAAGGCTCGGAAGGCCTCGCTCGCTCGCGACGGAGGATTAACGGATCGAGCGGACGGCGCGGAGTCGCCGGCGAGCCCGGCCTTGGCTATCGGCGAGGCCGCCGCGAGCGCGGCTATCGAGACGATAGCCGCGACGATAGGCTGGATAGGCGGCCAGGCTCCTTCGGGCGAGCCGAAAGGAGCTATCGCCAACGCTACGCCGGCTATCGCCAACGCAGCCGGGCGGGCCTCGACGGCGAGCCATAGCGTCGCCGCGAAGGCTAGGGCCGCCCTTGCCGTTACCTGAGCGTCGGCGCCGGACGGTATGGCCGATACGGCCGCGACGGCGAGCCCCGCGCCGAGCGGCGCGAAGAGCGCGAGGCCGCGCCTCCAGACCGGCGCCGCCGATCGCGCCGGTTCCGACGCGGCGCCCAGCGTCGCCCCGAGCGCTCCCATGAAGGCCGCCGAGGCCGCGTCGGCCGCGAGCCAGTACGCGCCTGCGTCGAGCCTTTCTATCGGCGATACGGCCGACAGCGCCGCCGACGCGATCGCGCCGAGCGCGGCCATCGTTCCGATCCGGCCGTACGGGTATCGCCTCCCTACGAGCAGCGCGAGCCAGCGCGCCGCCAGGAAGGCCAGGAGAGGCGCTAGGATGGTCGAGGCGGCCGGAACGCTAAACATATCGTAGGACTAAAAATAGGCCATAGCGAACCGCGGCGCAAGTGCCGATCGAGCGGGGATCGGCCTCAGAAGTCGCCGAGCATCACCACCTCGGGCTCGAGCTCGACGCCGAACGCAGCCTTCGCCTCGGCTATCGCCATGGCGATCAGCGCGCGCATGTCGGCGGCGCTCGCGCGGCCCGCGTTCACGAAGATGTTCGCGTGCTTCGGGCTGACCATCGCGTCACCGACGCGGCGGCCCCTGAAGCCGAGCTCGTCGAGTATCCTGCCGGTCGGTCGGCCGAAGGAGCGGTCGTTCTTGAAGACGCTGCCGGCGCAGGGATAGTCGAAGTGGCCCTTCGTCGCCCTGTCTGCCTCGAGCTCCGCCGCCCTGGCCTCGAGCGCGGCTCGGTCCCCGGCGGCCAGCCCGAAGCGGGCTCCCAGTATCAGCGCGCCGGCAAGCGCTCCGCCGGGCATGAAGGGCGTGCGCTTGTAGGCCCAGGCGCTTCGGTCGACGGCCGCGGTCGCGGGCCCGAGCGTAAGCGGGTCGAGGTAGGCGATCCCGACGAGGGCGTCGGCGAACTCGCGGTCGTAGCAGCGGGCGTTCATGTATACGGCCCCGCCGACCGACCCGGGAAGGCCGGCGGCGAACTCGAGACCGGCGAGGCCCGCGCCTATGGCTACGCGCACCAGCTCGACGACCGGCAGGCCCGCCTCGGCGTACAGCGAGCCGTCGTCGCCCCGGTCCAGGCCGCGGAGCAGCTCGGTCGACAGCACGATACCGCGCACGCCCGAGTCCGCTACCAGCAGGTTGGCGCCGCCGCCAATCGCCGCGACCGGCACGCCGTCGTCGCGGGCGGCCGCCAGCAGGGCCGCCGCCGCCTCGGCCGTCCTCGGCCTGACCAGGGCGTCGGCCGGCCCGCCTATGCGGAAGCTCGTATGGCGGGCCATCGGCTCGTCGTAGGCTATTTCGGCGTCTATATTGCATTTCTCCAGGAATTTCCGTAGTGTACTCATGCTGTTCGTATGGTATCCCACCCTGCGAATAGTGTTAAGATCAAGATCTATACGTTTTACCACGGAGGCACGGAGACACGGAGGAGGGAAGAGAGAAAGAGTAGAGGATGGATGCCGTCCTATATGACTCATAAACTTTCTTAACCAATCTTCTTGTTCTTGTCCTCTCCGTGTCTCTGTGTCTCCGTGGTTCAAATGCCGTTTTATTGTATGAATTCTGTTCGACGCATATCTTGAAAGGAGGACCGCATGGGTCTGCGACTCTACAACACGCTCGGACGTTCTCTGCAGGAGTTCGAGCCGATACAGCCGGGGAAAGTAGGCTTCTACGGATGCGGCCCGACCGTCTATAACTACGCGCACATAGGCAACCTCAGGCCGTACGTCCTGCACGACGTCTTCACGCGGGCGCTGCGCTGGATGGGCTACGAGGTGACGCACGTGATGAACATCACCGACGTCGGCCACCTGTCCGACGACGCGGACTCGGGCGAGGACAAGATGGTCAAGAGCGCCCAGCAGCGCGGCAAGACCGTCTGGGAGATCGCCCAGTTCTATACCGACGCGTTCTTCCGCGATACCGACCGGATGCATATCCGGCGGCCTACGGTCGTCTGCAAGGCGACCGAGCATATAGCCGAGATGATAGCGCTGATCCGGCGGATCGAGGCCAACGGCTACACCTACTCGGCGGGCGGCAACCTGTACTTCGACGTGACGAAGTTCCCGAGCTACGGCGAGCTGGCTATGATCAAGCTCGACGACCTCAAGGCCGGCGCCCGCATCGACGTCGACCCGAACAAGCGCAACCCGGCCGACTTCGCGCTGTGGTTCACCAAGAGCAAGTTCGAGAACCAGGCGATGGTCTGGGACAGCCCCTGGGGCCGCGGCTATCCGGGCTGGCATATCGAGTGCTCGGCGATGAGCATGAAGTACCTCGGCGAGCAGTTCGACGTACACGCCGGCGGCATCGACCATATTCCGATCCACCACACCAACGAGATAGCCCAGAGCGAGGCCGCCACCGGTAAGCGCTGGGTTAAGTACTGGCTCCATAACGAGTTCATCGTCATGAACGCCGGCAAGATGAGCAAGTCTTCCGGCGGCTTCCTGACGCTCCAGAGTCTCGTCGACGCGGGCTACGACCCGCTCGACTATCGCTACTTCCTGCTCGGCGGCCATTACCGCTCCCAGCTGCAGTTCTCGTACGAGGCCCTCGACTCGGCCCGCGCCTCCAGGCGCGGCCTCTTCGACCGGACGCTCGTCCTGCGCGACAAGCTGCACGGCGGCGAGCCGACCCCGCTCGCCTCGCTGTGCCCGACCGCGGCCGCGAGGGTCGCGGCGTTCCGAGCCGCGATCGAGGACGACCTCTCGACGCCGAGGGCCCTCGCCGAGCTGTGGGGCGCACTCAAGGACCAGGACGTGCCCGCCGCCGACGCGCTCGGCGCGGCCTTCGAGATGGACCTGGTGCTCGGCTTCGGGCTCGCCGAGCTGGAGCGCGAGGAGGCGGCGCCGGTCGACGCGGCCCTGGCCGCCGAGGTAGAGGCGCTGATCGCCGAGAGGGCCGCGGCCAAGAAGGCCAAGGACTTCGCCAAGGCCGACGGCATCCGCGACGCGCTCAAGGCCCGCGGCGTCGTACTCGAGGACGGCCCGGCCGGGACCGCCTGGAAGCTATCCGGCGCGACGCCGGGAAGCGCTCCCAGGGCGTAACGGACTGGAGGCTGGATTGTTTGACGATAGGGGCGGCGTAGACGACGCGGCCTTCAAGGCCTTGTACGACGAGACCTTCACGATGCTCTGGAGGGTGGCCCGGCGGATTACCAATTCCGACGAGGCCGCCGAGGACGTCGTGCACGACTCGTACATCAAGGCCGTCGAGCGTTGGTCCATCTTCCCTACCAGGGACGACGCTAAGTACTGGCTGATCCGCGTCGTCAAGAACAACGCCTTGAACTGGGCCAAGCGGAAGGGCCGGGAGCAGAAGGTCTACCAGCGCTATTTCAAGGAGACGGAGCGCGTCTCCGAGTCGCCCGAGGCGGAGGTCGTCAGGAACGAGTCGAAGGACGACATGAGGCGCTACCTCGACCGCCTGCCGGAGAAGTTCAGGGTCGTGCTCGTGCTCAAGGAGTACGGCCTCCTCAATTACAAAGAGATAGGCAAGTCCCTCGGCATCGCCGAGGGCAACGTGAAGGTGCGCGTATTCAGGGCGCGTGAGGCGCTCGCGAAGATGATGCGGGAGGATGGTAACGATGTGTCCAGACCGTGAACTCTTGTCAGCCTGGATCGATGGCGAGGTCCCTTCGCCATGGAGCGAGGCCATCGAGCGACACCTGGACGGCTGCGCCCCCTGCGCCGAGGCGGCCCGGTCGCTGCGGCTCGTCGGCGAGCGCCTGCGCGCCGACGAGGCCGCCATCGACGGCGCGGCCCGTGCGGCGTCCGAGCGCGTCTACGGACGCGTCGCGCCGAGCCTCCGGCCTTCGGCCGTCCGCTCCGTCCCGAAGGCGTCGTCCGCCGTCTGGGCGCGCCGTCTCGCCGTGCCCATCCCCGCCGCCGCCGCCGCCGCCCTGGTCCTGGCCGCGATGGCCTTCGCGCTCGTGGCGAGCGGGCGCCGCAACGCCGAGATGCGCATGGCCATGCAGCGGGCCTACGAGGCGACGCCGGTAGCGGCCGCGGGCATCGAATCGGTCATCGACTTCCTGTCCCAGCAGAATTCGGCCGTCAATATCAATATCACCCTGCCTCCCGAGGCCTTCGGGGGGACGGCCGGCGAGCCGTTCATCGTGCGCGAGGCCGACTACCGCGGCGGGAGCGGCCGGTGAGCCGTCGGCTGATGGCCGTCCTGGCGGCGGCCGGCTTCGTCTCCTCGGCGTCGTGGGCTCAGGGCGGCGCCGTGCCGCCGGCTCCCGTCGCCGCCGTTACCGCACCGGAGTCGGGTTCACTGTCGTCGATACCGGAGGCGCTGCTCGGCGAGGCCCTGATCGTCTCCATAGTCGCTTCGATAGGCATGCCCTCGGAGGCCCCGGCCTGGCAGGCGAGCGACGTCAAGTACACCATCCCCGGCGGCGCCGTATCGGTCAAGATGATAGGCCGCGACACGGTCATCGTCATCACGGTCACGCCGTACAGGAGCAAGGACGGCGGACTCCTCCTCGTGGCGCAGGGCCAGGTCTGGTACAAGGAAGGCGACGCCGGCCTGCGCTACCGGACTACCGTGGACACGCTGTCGGTGCGCTTCGGCGAGCGGGTGCTGTTCTACCCCTTCGGCGCGCATCCGGAGATGGGCGCCCCGCTGCGCGTGGAGCTCGTGATGGACGAGTACGAACCGGGCGACGGGGCGGCCGCCGAGCCGAGGCCCGCCGGCGCGGCTCGGCCATCGGGCGCGCCCGCCCCGGCCCCCGGCCATCCGGCCCAGCCTGGGCCGCCCGCCGGGCCCGCTCCGACGGCCGAGGGCAATCCTTGAGAGCCGGCTTCTCGCCTCCGCGCCCGGCCCGCGGCCGAGGCTCCGCCGTAATGATCGCCGCGGCCGTCGCCGTAGCCTTGGCCGCTATCGTCGTCGTGCCGGTCGCCAGGGCCAGGGCCTCGAGGCCCGCCGTGTCGTCGATACGGCCGGCCATAGGCGACCCGGGCGGGGTGCTGACCATCGAGGGCGACAACTTCGGCCGGCTCCGCGACGAGGGGAGGGTCGAATTCGACGGCACGGCGCCTACCGCGTCGTCGTACCTGTCGTGGAGCGAGGATCGCATCGAGGTTCGCGTGCCGCTCTACGCCGATTCGTGCCTGGTCCGCGTCGTCACGCCGTCCGGAAGGTCGAACGCCACGATGTTCATGAGCCGGGCCCTATTGCCGACCTCGCCGGCCGGCGGCGGCTCGACCTCGCTCGGCCCCATCATCGAGTCCCTATCGTCCGAGTCCGGGGCTATCGGCTCGGCCCTGACCCTGAAGGGCCTCAACTTCGGCGTCAACCGCGGCGACTCGTCCGTCCTGTTCACCTGGATAGGCGAGACGGCCATCCAGGCCCCGAACGACGAGTCCGGGCGCGGCTACGTGAGCCCCCAGGACGCCTCGGGAGAGTACGAGCTATGGTCCGACAAGGAGATCCGCGTACGCGTGCCCGACGGCGCGGTGACCGGCGGCGTAGCGGTCAGGACCGCGAAGGGCGCGAGCGCCGTACGCTACTTCCAGGTAGTCGACGCGCCCGGCGAGAAGTCGTACCTGGGGCGCAGGACCTACGCGCTGTCCACCTTCGTGACCATATCGAGGGTCAAGTCCGACGGACCCAATTCGCTGTACCTCTGGCTGCCGTTCCCGGCCGATACGCCGTCGCAGCGGGGCGTGTCCGCGCTCGCGCGTAGCGCCGAGCCGCTATTGCCGGATTATCACGGCCTGTCGGCCTACCGGCTCGTCGACCTGGCGCCGGACAAGCTGACGACCGTCGGCCACGATCACCTGGTCCAGGTCTACGGGGTGGACACCGACGTGAACCCGGACCGCATCAAGCAGCCGCCGGCGCCGGCGCCGAAGCTGTACGAGACCCTCGTACGGCCGGACGCGCTCGTGCCGGCCGACGACCCGGCCGTCGTCGCGCTGGCGAAGAAGGCCGCCGGCCGGGAGAAGAACCACTACCGCATCGCGCTCGCGACCCTGCAGGCGCTCAACCAGGCGGTACGGTACGACTCGGGCGCGGTATCGGAGTCGCCGGTCAAGGCGCTCGAGGGCAAGGTCGCAGACGCCTGGGACCTGGCCGTGCTCTACGCCGCGGCGCTCAGGGCCTCCGGCGTGCCGGCCCAGCCGGTCGCCGGCGTCGTCGTCGACGATACGCGCCGCGCCTGGAACCACGCCTGGGCCGAGTTCTACGTCTACGGCTTCGGCTGGGTGCCCGTGGACCCGGTGCTCGCGTCGGGCGGCGACGTCGGCCTGTTCTCGCCGCCCTTCGAGGATAGGTCGCGCTACTTCGGCGACATGGACGATCGGCATATCGCGTTCTCCCGGGGCCTGGCGATCGTAGACCGCGTCACGCCGGACGGCCGCACGGTCTCGGCCGCGAGGCGCTACTCGTTCCAGAACATCTTCGAGGAAGCCGCGGGCGGGCTATCGTCGTACACCTCGTTCTGGAGCGACATAGAGATCACCGGCGTGTATTAAGCATGGCCTGATGGGGAATTAAACCACGGAGGCACGGAGACGCGTAAGGCGATGGAAGAGGATACGAGGATATGAGACAGGAAAGAGAAGGGATTATTAATTAGGCGGGGCATAGACCGTACATTTAGAACCTCATCTCGTTCATCCTGCTCCATCCTGATCATCATGTTCTGTCTTCGTAGCGACATCCGCGTCTCGGTGTCTCTGTGGCTAGATTCATCGCTACCGCTCGCTTTTTAGGCGCTCGGTTAGTATGGTATGCTGTAGCGTCTTCAAGGAGGTATCTCATGTCTTTCATCCAGAACGAGGATCCGGAACTCTATTCCGCCATACAGGGAGAGCAGGATAGGCAGCGAAAGAATCTCGAGCTCATAGCCAGCGAGAACTACGCGTCCAAGGCCGTCATGGAGGCGACCGGATCCGTGCTGACCAACAAGTACGCGGAGGGCTATCCGGGCAAGCGATACTACGGCGGCTGCGAATTCGTCGACGTCGCCGAGAACCTGGCTCGCGACCGCGCCAAGGCCCTGTTCGGCGCCGACCATGCCAACGTGCAGCCCCATTCGGGCTCGCAGGCCAACATGGGCGTCTATTTCGCCGCGCTCAAGCCCGGCGACACCATACTCGGCATGGACCTAGCCCACGGCGGCCACCTTACCCACGGCGCGCCCGTCTCGTTCTCCGGCAAGATGTACAACGTCGTCCGCTACGGCGTCGACAGGGATACCGAGACGATAGACTTCGACCAGGTCGAGCGCCTGGCCAAGGAGAACAGGCCGAAGCTGATCGTCGCGGGCGCCAGCGCCTATCCGCGCGTCATCGATTTCGACCGCTTCAGGAAGATAGCCGACGAGGTCGGCGCCCTGTTCATGGTCGACATGGCCCATATCGCCGGCCTGGTCGCCGCCGGCGTCCATCCGAGCCCGATCAAGATAGCCGACTTCACCACGACGACGACCCACAAGACCCTGCGCGGCCCGCGCGGCGGCGCCATCTTCGTAGGTACCGACAAGGAGAACACGATAGGCGCGACCACCCCCAAGGGCGACCGCGTCAAGCTGTGGTCCGAGCTGATCGACGGTACCATCTTCCCGGGGATCCAGGGCGGGCCGCTCTGCCACGTGACCGCCGCGAAGGCGGTGGCGTTCAAGGAGGCGCTATCCGACGACTACAAGGCCTATATCAGGCAGGTCGTCGCCAACGCCAAGGTCCTGTCCGCCGCCCTGGCCGACGGCGGCGCCCGCATCGTATCGGGCGGCACCGACAACCACCTGATGCTCGTCGACCTGTCGCCCCTCGGCATCACCGGCAAGGAAGCTGAGAAGTGGCTCGACGAGGCCGGCATCACCGTCAATAAGAACGGCATCCCGTTCGACCAGAAGAGCCCCTTCATCACCTCGGGCATACGCGTCGGCACCCCGGCGGTCACGACCCGAGGCATGAAGGAGCCGGAGATGCGCCAGATAGCCTCGCTCATCATGGAGGTGCTGCGCACGAAGGGCGAGGCGGCCGCCAAGGTCAAGGCGGAGGTGCAGAAATTGACCGGACGCTTCGGCCTTCCGGCCGATCTGTGATAGACTAGGCCGTAACGACCCCGGAGGGCGATCGCCGGACTATCGGCGATTGACAACCCCCCGGGGCGTACCTATACTCGAGAGAGCTTCGCGACGGGAGAAACGGTAACGGCATGGATAATCCGCTCCAGCTGTCCTTCGTCAATTTCAAAAAAGACTCGTATATCATCGTCGAGGGCAAGCAGAACGCCGATCGCTTCTTCATAATCAAGTCCGGCAAGGTGCGCATCTCCAAGGAAGTGGAGGTCGTGGAGGAAGAGGGCGGCAATATCTACTCGCCCGGCGACTTCTTCGGCGTCATCTCCACCATGTCCAGCCACAGCCACATCGAGACGGCCCAGGCCATCACCGACGTGACGCTGATCA
>Ga0209607_1002860_pt1 | contig 13522 bp, 10 predicted proteins | sample AD_UKC117_MetaG_FD_184413 | JGI IMG/M metagenome (GOLD analysis project Ga0209607, IMG submission 184413) | Active sludge microbial communities of municipal wastewater-treating anaerobic digesters from Hong Kong - AD_UKC117_MetaG (SPAdes)... | ecosystem: Engineered > Bioreactor > Anaerobic >... | reverse complement strand
CACCGACACCGACCGTGCCCGCACCGACCCCCAAGCCCAGTGCGCTGCCCGAGTTCGGCACCCAATTCCATGGCATGTGGGCCTCGTACACCGACTCGCAGCGGGCCATGGTCCTGGACACGCTCAAGGCGAACGGTGTGACCACGGTGCGACTGGATGTGTCGTGGGCAATGCTCCAACCCAACGGACCGACTTTCGACACATGGGGCACGAGCTTCGTCACCCGCGTTCTGCAGATGATCACTGACCGGGAGATGAAACCCATGGTCATGATCTGGCTGACCCCCAGCTGGGTCACTGGAAAGAGCGACGACCGAGTACCTCCGACAAGCAACGCCGAACTGCAGAAATGGGAAACCTTCACTGAGCAGGTTGCCGGTCGCTTCCCGCAGGTTGCCGCATGGGAGGTGTGGAACGAGCCCAACCACGACGACTTCATGCGCGGCGCTGACGCGACGGTGTACGCCAAAATCTTGGCTGCCGCGAACCGCGGGATCAGTCGCGGAAACCCACAGTCGACAGTCGTCTTCGGCGGCACTCAGTTCGTCGATGTCCCCTGGATCAAGAAAGCTCTGCAGGCAGGAGCACAAGGCAACTACGACGTGATGGGCGTTCATCCTTATATGGCTGTCGGGGACGCCTCACCGGACCTGCCCGATAACGGAACCATCTGGCGTCTGCGCCACATCCCGACGCTGCGCGAGGCAATGCTCGCGGCAGGCGACGACAAGCCGATGTGGTTCACGGAATTCGGCTGGCGCACCGGCTCTACAGGCAGTGCAAACTGGCAACTGGGAGTGGATCAGGCGACTCAGGCGAGTTATCTCGCACAGACTCTGAAGATCGTCTCAACGGAATGGGACTATGTCGAGCGTGTGTATTGGTACCGCGAGTTGGCCGACAACAACACCAGCGACGCTTCGGGCTATGGACTGATCCTGCCGAACGGAACTCCCAAGCCGGCACTGACTCAGATACCGGCGCTCTACTCCGCGTAGTCCCCCAACGACGAACCCTTGGCCGCCCAGGCCGCCGAATCCCACAGCGACGCCCGCGCCCATGGCCAGCCCAGCCAGTCCGCCCGACGCCGTATCTCGGCCGCCTCGGAAGAGAGCCAGCTCACACGTTGCGCCGACGAGTCCACATGCAAGGGCGGTCGTCTAAGGATGGCCGTGCGTAAACCCACGCGCGCCACGAAGTCCTGCGGGGCCGGTCCCAGGCCCATTGCGTGTTCGTAGGACCCGATCACGTCCAACCCTGCGGCCTGACACGCAGTCCAACTACCCCAGATCCGCAGGTTGAGGTCCAACGCCAGAATCCGCCCCGAGGCGTCCCGGCTGGTGTCCAAGGCGAACGGACCGGTGATCTGCAAGGCCGCGACCACTTCGCGCGCGTACTCATCGACGCGGGAGTCGTCGGTGACGGTGAGCCCGTAGGCCATCATGAAAGGCTTCTTGGGATTCAGCGTGCTGGTATAGGTCATGATCGACACGATTCGACCACCGCGTGCCACGCCGGCAGCCACTGTGGGCTGTCCGTCGTAGAAGCGTTGCACGATATAGGGCATCGGCGCGTACTGCACGACACGCTGCTGGAGCTCTGCCAGCGACTCACATCTGTGAATCCCCACCCCGCCACCACTATCCGGCAGCTTGAACATGAAGGGACCCGGCTCATCGACAGGTACCTCTTCGATCCGGTTCCAGGTCTGCGGGACGTCGAACCCCACAGACTCCAGATAAGCCGTCAACGCTCGTTTGTCCTGCACTTCGTGCGGCGGCAACGGTGCGCTGCGCTGGAAACTCAGGCGCTGTTCGTACCCGTTGACTGACAACCAGTTGAGAACTGATTCTGTGGCCTGCCAGTCCACAGGACGTTCAGCGTCGAGGGCTTGCAATCCCTTCTGCGAAGGGACCCCGGCGTCCGTGACACCGTGCGCCACGGTGCGATCCGCCAGACGGGCCCAGCGTCGCAGTCCTCTCACGGTCTCTACCTGGGCCTGCGACTGCGCGACCAGGCGGACCACCCGGTGGCCCCGATGGCGCATGGCGGCGGCGAAATCCAGACCGGGCTGCCAGAATTCGTCTTCTGCCACCACAAATGTCGCCACTCGTCTCGCCCTTCATCTGCACTGACATCAGCACAGTTCGATTCGGTCACATCTTGGCAGGCAAGGTCACCGCCACACCCTCCGAACTGGCTTGCGGCCGAACCGCGGTGGTCAGAGGCGCTCTCGGTGTGAGGCGCTTGCCCACCCGCCGCACCAGACTGCCAGCCATCTGGGCTCCGATCACCGCCGCAGGTCGTGGGTCGTCGGGACTCCACCAACTTGTCTGTAGTTGCGCCCATCCTTCCCCTTGCCACTTCTCCGCGGCCTGCCGCGCACGCAAGAAGGCCAGGTTTTCCACCACGTGTCCGATACCCTCGATTTGCTGTCCCCAGTGGAGGGGTTTACCCGTAAGACCCAGGTGGCAGGCCCTGACGACATCCATTCCGGTCGTCGTCTGGAACAGTCGGAACTGCGCACCACGGCGTGGGTTGAAGTCGATGAGGGTGGCCACACCCGTGACCGGGTCGTAGGCCCAGTCGGAATCAAACGGTCCCCAGTAGCCGATCGTCGCGCACAAGTGGCGCATGAGATGCGAAATGGTCGGCATCTGTTGGGCCAGATTCAGCACTCCGACCCCAGTCGTTGAGGGATAGTCCAGCAACTTTCGGCCTGTCCACACTTCAACGTGTCCGGTCTGCGGCAGCGCGATGCCAGCCGCGTACCAGAGTTGGGCGCCAGCCCCTGCCAAATACTGCTGCACGAAGATTCGGTGGCCTCGCCGCGCCGCCTTCTGGTAGCCACTCAGTTCCGCCGCATCGCCGACGAGGGCCGTGTGCATCACCGCCTCGTCACGCAGCCGACTGTAAGGCGCGGGACTCTTCACGACCACGGGAAAGCCGATGTCGGCCGTGAAATGCGCCAGAGCGGCAGGATCATCGCTGACCAGAAATTTCGGGTATTCCACCCCCGCATCGGCAGCTAGCGACCCGAGGGCGACCTTATCTGACAAACGCCGAGGCAAACCTGCCACTAAGGGGAACGAAAGCAACCGCGGGTCCAAGCCTTCCGCTTGCTCCGCGAGGAGAACTGCACTCTCATCGTCGCCTGCGATGACTACACACGGTGACCCGATCGCGTGCGCCACGTTGTTGAGAGCCTTGGCCGATTCGGCGGCCTCAGCGTCGGCGCGCAGAGGCGGACCGATCCTCGCAGTCACATATCGGGAGGCCAGAAGTTCCCGCTCAGATCGGTGTGCAAGCACAAATGTGCGAACCCCGCAGCGACCGAGCGTCCGGCATGTAGCTAACGCTCCGTAATCCCACTTCGGCTCGCCGGTACGGACCAGCAGTGCGGGGAACGACGAATCGAGACCTATTCCCGCCGATGCAGTCACAGCGCCATCCTGGCAGTGCGCGCGGCGGCGTCGCCGCGCCAAACGCGACTAGTGTCGGCAGTGTCTGGCGCGATGGGAAAGGACGACCAGTGGACACGCCATCTGGATCGGTCGAGCCCGGAAGCCGCAGCGCAGGCTACCGGTCGCGCACCGCCCTGCTTTTCGCGGTCGCCGAGATCGTCGGGAAATTGGCTTCGTTCGGTATGTTCGCCGTGGCCACTCGACTACTGGGGCCGGATGGTTTTGGTGAGTTCTCCTGGGCAATGGGCCTGGGCATGATGGTGGCCTCGTTCGGGATGTTCGGGTTCGACATGGCGCTCATCCAGCTGGGCGGTGCGCAACCAGCCCGAACGGCGAACTATCTCACCTCGTCGATCGCGCTGCGCGCGGTCATCGCTGCCGTGGGGGTCGGAGTCCTGGCCATGTGGCCACTTCAGCAGCAGGGCAGCAAGACCGCACTGCTGCTCATGGCCCTCGCGTTGAGTCTGGAGAATATCTCGCTGGCAGTGCGTTCAGCCGCTGGAGTCTTGGATAGGCAACGCGGTGCGGCTATCAACATCATTATCCAGCGTGTGACTATCGCTGCCATCGCAATAGGAGTTTTGCTCGCTGGCGGCGGCGTGGTGGGCATGGCCGCCGCGTACCTGGCGGGCACCCTGGTCGGTACGGGCGCAATGCTCATTCTGGCCCATATCATTGGCGCCAGTCCCCACTTGCGCAATCTCACATGGCCGGACACCAAAGCCCTGACCATCAAGTCCGTCTTGCCGGGGGCCGCCAACGTCATGAACATGCAAACCACCCGAGTGGACGTGATCGCGCTGGCGCGAGGCGACAACTATGTCAATGTCGGATACTTCTCTTCGGCGTACAAACTGATGGAGACCAGTTTGTTCTTCTCCGACTCCCTGATACGCGCGGCCATGCCGGCGATGCTGTACGCAAAGCACCCTTCCGACCTGGGCAGAGTTCTGCGAACCCTCTTCTCCACAGCAGCGATCTTCTACTTCCCCCTAGCCATGGCAATGGTCTTCCGTGGTGGCGAACTCCTGGGACTGCTGTTCGGCTCCGAATACGCCGACGGCGGACGGACCACCATGATCGCACTGGCCTGGGCGCTGATAGCCCTTGTCGTGCTCGGTGCTCTGACGACTGCTTTGCTGGTCAGCTATCACAGCGCGGATGTGGCCGCCGTCGCGGCAGCGACCATGCTGTTGAAGTTCATCATCGTCTGGCCGCTGGTGGACAGGTTGGGTGCCCTGGGCGCCGGCATCGCGGTCGCCATTGCGTTCACAACCCAGGCGGCGCTGCTGTGGTGGCGGTTGAGCCGTCACTGCGGTCGCCCCCACATGGGCCTGTCGCTGCTCCCGCCCCTTGTAGGCAGCCTGGCAATGGTGCCGCTGTTGATCTCCGCCCTGCCGCTTATCGCCTCACTCGCGGCCGGGGGTGCGACGTTCGTGATCGGTTGGTACTTCGTGGCCTTGCTCGCCGACCGGGATTCCATCAGCCGCGTGCGTACGATCATCGGACGGTGAATGCCGACACAATGTGCTCAACGAAACCGGAGTCCCGAACATGAGCGTCGCCGTTATTCTGGATCCCTACCGTCCGTACGCCCTCATGCTGATGGAGGAGTTGTACCGCCGGCACGGCATCCAGTCGATCTGCCTGCACAGCGACTGGCGAACTCGCGTCGTCCTGGAAGGCCGATTGCCGTTCCTGCGATCAAAAGCTGTGGCCGCTCATCACATGATTTCGGGTCGCAGCATGGAGCACGTCGCGGAAGCTTTGCGCCCTTACGAGGTGCTCGGAGTGCTCCCCTACGAAGAGGGCATGCTCAGCCCGCTTGCACGCCTGGCACAACTACTGGGTCTTTCCTGGGCACAGCCCGAAGTCCTATCGGCTTTCCGGGACAAACACGCGCTCAAACGCCTCGTACGCGACCGGAACCCACGAGTTCGGCTCAACGCGTTTCGCGAGGTGGCCACGGCGCAAGACGTCATGCAATTCGCCCAAGAGAACAGCCTCTCCCGGTTCGTCCTGAAGCCGAACGACGGAAGTGGGAACACCCGTGTCGCCTTCTTCGACGTTCCGGCTGATCCGGCACAGCTGGCCGAGTATTTCCGCACCTCCGACAGCCGGGTGCTCATGGAGGAATTCGTCGCAGGAGACGAATACTGGGTCAACGGCCAGATGGATGCCGATGGTCAACCCACCATCGTCGGGATTGGCACCTACATCCGTGTTAGCGAGAACGGTGTCCAGAACCTCGAGATCGGTAGCCTTTCGGTTTCGTCCCAGCATCCTGTTTTCGAACCCTTGCGCCGTTACACAGAAGACGTGATGCGCGCAACGGGTTTGAGGCGTTCGCCGTTTCACTTGGAAGCCATCATCGACGAGCGGGGGCCGTGTCTCGTGGAGGTCGGTGCGCGTCTGTGCGGCGAACTCGTGGCCCTCAACGATCAGTGGCAGCACGGTCCACAACTGGACCTGATCAGCGTTGCAGCCCACTACTACACCAGCAGCCGGCCCTACGGCGATCTACCGCTTGACTGGCGGCGCTACGACACGCACTACAGCGGCCATGCCACTGGAGTGAGCCCGAGCGACCAACGCATCACTGCGATCGACGGTCTCACAGAACTGGAGGAGTCCTCTCACTTCTTATGGTGGGTCAAGAAGCCGCACGTCGGCGACCACGTCCAGCGCACCACCAGCCTGACTACTAGGGCCTGGTCTGCCGCCGTGAACGCCTCCAGCGAGGAGCAGATTCGCGACGTGATCACAACGGCACGTGAATCGATCCGCCTGGTCGGCACCGCCGACACCACGTGGTCGCCGCGCGAACGCTGGCCTGTCTACCGGGCGGTCTTGGGCAAAGCCTGGTCTTCGCGTCCTCGCCCCTACCAACTGCGAGCATTGGCCCACCGATGAGTCCAACGCTGCTCATCGTCACGCCGTTCGGGACTGCTGGTGGCGGCGCTGAACTGTGGCTGCTCGGCATTCTCGGGGACGGGGCCCTGCAGCGTGGTGGATGGTCGATCGACGCGATCGTGCTACAGGAGGGACCGCTGACTGACGAGCTCAGGCAACGCGGAGTCAAGGCCATCACGTATCCACTTCCTGCTTCGCCGGCCGGTATCGTGCGGCGGACCCCCCGGCTACGGCGACTGATCACAGCACGAACACCCGATGTCGTGCTGGGAAACGGTGTCAAGGCACAGTTGGCCGTGGCGCTTGCGCTGGCCGGCTTGAGTATTCCAACGGTGTGGATCAAACACGACCACAGCTATGACCGCAGTTTGGCCAGGGCACTGGCCAAACGCGTAGACACCGTGGTGTCGACCGCCCTCGAGGTGGGCGAGCCCACCCGTCGCAACGATCTGGTGGTCATCGAGCCTCCACGCCCACTCGACCCGCTGACCGCATCAGAAGCCGCTCACGTACTCAGGGATCACGGGTGGCAGCCGACAACCCGCTTGACTCTGGCCATGCTGACCCGGCTGGTTCCGTATAAAGGTGTGGACCTGGCGATCAGCGCACTCGCGGAGTCTCGCTGCAACGTCTGGGAGCTGCTGGTGATCGGTGACGACGATCCCTCCACTCCCGAGGAGTCGCGCAGACTACGAGCCCTAGCCGAACGTCTCGGAGTCAATGACCGATTCCAGATGACAGGGCACATCAACGAGGCGGGCCGCCTGCTCAGCGCCGTCGACGCAGTCGCGGTACTCACTCGTCCCGGCCAGCCTGGTGCACCCACACGGGAGGGATTCGGAATCGTCGCAGCGGAGGCTATGCTTGCCGGCATCCCAGTGATCGTGGCCCAAGAGGGTCCCATCAGTCGTCGCCTACGCACCCAAACGGGCCCCGCGGGTGTAACGCTGCAGTCCCCCACCTCCGAGCACCTCGCCGAGGCGCTGGTGACATTGGCCGACGAAGACACCCGCGCAAGCATGGGAGCCCGCGGCGTCGAAGCCGCGCGCAATCTGCCAGATCAAGCGCAGGTCACTCAGGCATTTGCCGACGTCATCGAGCGGTATCGGCCGCGGCCATGACTGGTGTCGTACTGCCGTTCGCCGCGATCACGGTGATGCTGCTGGCTGCCCTGATCCTCTGGAAACCGGTCCTTCCAGTGATGCTGTTCGGGCTGTTGGCCCCGCTGGGACTAACACAGATGCCGGGTTCGGTGGACCTGGTGACTGTCCTTTCCGCCCTCGTCATCGCGACGGCAGCGTGGCAGTACCTGCTCAGCGCAAGTTCGCTGGTGCCTGTCAGTTGGGCGGCCTTGGGCGCGTGTGTGTGGACAGTCGGAACCGTTGCTTCGGTTGTCTTCAGCTCGGATCCCAGTAGAGCAGCCATCCTGGGCACCTGGCAGATTCTTGCCGCGTGGATGGCAGTCGGAATCGCTCAACTTGTTGACACCCCGCAGCGCATCAAGGCGGTTTGCGCTGCCGTCCTCATCGGCGCAACCATCACCGCCGCAAGCGGTCTATCCGGCGGCCTATATGTCCAGGGGACCTACGGGGCGTCCGTCATCCAAGGTCGCGCCGTGGGCGTTTTCTCCCAACCGAACGAATATGGACTCTACTGCGCGATGGTGGGCGCATTCTCCCTCGGAGTCGCAAGCGTCAGTCGGGGCTATCTTCGCTATCTGGGCGCCCTGTGCTCAGTCGCCGGAATTGCAGGGTTGGCCACGTCCTTTTCGCGGGGGGCGTGGTTCGGCGCAGCCACCGCGGCACTGGTCATGGCAATCCTCATTCCTCAGACCCGCCGGATCCAGGCGGTCGCATTGACCTGCGTGGTCACCGTCCTGGCTGCGGTGTCGGTGATCGTGCCCTACTGGCAATTACCCGGTCTTCTGGCCTCGCGGATCCTCAGCGTCTTCACTGCTGAGGCCAATCCCTACGACAATCGTCCGGCACTGGTGGCCGAGGGTCTGCGACAGTGGGCAGAGCGACCGATCCTCGGCGTAGGACCCAACATGTATCCCGAGGAGTCACGGACTCTGCTTTCGCAAACACGCACTCTGGAAGGACAGCACGCTCACAACCTGATCATCACCATAGGGGCCGAGCAAGGACTGATCGGAGTACTCGCGCTGACGCTGTTCATCGTGGCGGTGGTCAGCGCCACCCGAACAGCACGTCGGCTCATAACTGGGATTCACTCAACGACCCCGAGCACCATCCCGATGGCGGCCGCCGTGACGTTGTCCTCAGTCGGCGCTTTGGTGGTCATCCTGGCGGCCGGACTGGTGGATTATCCACTGCGCAACGCTCTGACGAGGTCCACTGCCTGGCTATTTGTCGGCCTCGCCCTGGCTGGTCAACGCTGCCTGGACAACACCTCACGGGCGAGTTCTCTGCAACGCGGGACCGACGAGCATGTGATCACGTCGTAGACGGGCTTCGGGCGGTTGTCGTAGCCCAAGATGCCCCAGCCGTTCGAATGAATATCGCTGTCGACAAAATTCCTGTCACGGTAGACGAACACTGCTTCTACCTGCCTGATCTCGGCAAACTCCGCCAGCATCTGCGCGGTGTACGCGGCCTGTTCGGCTTCGCCGACACCACGCTGCCATCCGGGAGTGTCCGGACTATCGGAGTGAACCGACCAACCGAACTCGGTCACCCAGATAGGACGTTGCGACTCTCCCCGCCTGGCCAGGAAACCTGTCAGCCAGGACATGTCACATCCAGAGTCCGCGGACTTGGCGCACTGTGCAGGCGACGTGTCCGCTCGCACGGGATAAGGATGGGCACCCAACGCATCGAAGGAATCGGCAACATCGGTGTCGTAGAAGGAGCGGTACCAACGCCTGTCCAGGTTGGACGGCCCCGCGGTGACTACTGTGAGATCCGGACGGACCTGCTTGACGGCCGGATAGGTCGCTTTGAGCACTTCTGCGTACTCGGCGGGATCAGTGGATGCGAAGAACTCCGGCAGGTTGGGTTCGTTCCAGACCTGCAGTGCGGCGATCTGGGTCGGCCATTTGGCCACCAGCCACGCTGCAGCACTGGCATAGTCCTCGGGATTACCAGGAACACCGTTCTTGTTCTTGGTTCCGCTTGACCACGGCGGCGCCCACCAGAACATGACAAGGGCCTTGAGTCCCCTATCGCTGATCTCACGCAGTCTCTCATCCAGTCGCGCAACCTCTGCCACATCGAATTCCTGTGCGGAATCCGGCTGCAGATTCTGCCACCCGACGTCCATGCGCACCCAAGGGATTCCGGCATCCGCGATCGCATCCAGGATCGCTGCGCGGTCAACTTCGTCACGCGAAGTCCACATGCCGTGGTACGCGACCCCACGGATTCCGGGTGGTCCGAATTCAGCCGGCACGAACGACGGCGTGGTCCCGCATGCGGACATGAGAATCACCGTCAGCAACGAACCCAGCAGACCCGTGAGGCGGTGCACCGTTTCAGGATCGCACGCATACCTTGCGTGCCCGCGCCAGAGTACTGTGACCGACGGGAGGGCTGGCATGACGCGGACACTTCTGATGGTGAGTCAACCGACCGTTGCCGGAGTTGCGCAATGCGTGATGGACTGGTCGATTGGTCTGCGTCAACGTGGCTGGAATGTGATCGTCGCCTGTCCCGGTGACGGTTGGTTGGCCACCAGACTCATGGACAGCGAGGTGGACGTCAGACGATGGGACGCCGTCCGCAGTCCAGTGCGCGGCCTTCCCACTGAATCGACCCGCTTGACAACCATCGTCGAACAGACTGATCCCGACATCGTGTTCCTCCACGGCAGCAAGGCGGGACTCATCGGCAGGTGGGTGCTGCGCGGACGACTTCCCACTGCTTTCGCACCTCACTCCTGGTCCTTCGAGGCCGTCACCGGTGCGGTTTCGTGGGCCGCGCTTCAATGGGAACGCCTGGCGGCGAAGTGGACCCGATTGTTCGTCTGCGTCAGTGAAGCCGAGCAGTCCCTAGGCCAGCGCAGTGGGGTGTCCGGGGAATACCTGGTGGCGCGCAACGGCATCGACCTGGAGGCGGTCCAATGGTTCAGCGATCAGGATCGCAATTCCCTGCGCGGCGACCTGGACATACCGCCCACAACCCAGGCTCTGGTGTGTGTGGGCCGGATCTGCCCGCAGAAGGGCCAGGATGTTCTCTTGCACGCCTGGCCAGAGGTGGCCACGGACGATCGGACACTGACCTTCGTCGGAGGCGGCCCGGACCTCGCGTTGCTATCGGGAACCAACAATGATCCGAGGGTGCGGTTCCTCGGGGACAGTGACCGTGCCGAGGCATTGCGCTGGATGACCGCGGCGGATCTGGTGGTCCTTCCCTCGCGGTGGGAGGGAATGGCCCTGGTTCCTCTGGAGAGCATGGCAGTGGGAACTCCGGTGATCGCCTCAGACGTCAACGGGATGCGGGAAGCCGTCAGCGCGAATGTAGGACAACTCGTGCGACCAGAAGATCCGCGAGCGCTGGCTGCAGCTATTCGAGATTGGTTGGACAACGCCGGACCGGATGTGCGGAAGGCCAGTCGCCGACATGTCGAAGACGGCTTTGACATCCAGAAAACCATCTCGACCATCGATGATGCGCTGCGAGACATATTGGCCGACCCATCGTGATCCGCTTTGCCGGAACGGATGCGGCGGACGTGGCACGCGCCCAGGACTTCTGCATCAGGATGGGTGCTGAATCCGCGGTAGGAACGACTGTCTTCCTCGGCCGATCGACAGACGCCGAGCCCAACGACGCGCTGCTGTGTGACACCCACGGGGTCCCTTTGGACCACTCCAGAGCTGTGGCCGACGCGGTGCGCATGAACACAGGCCGCGTTGAGGTGTCACTGTTCCACCCCGAACGGGGCATCCTCAGCCGCGGCACCGTTGGAACCCGCCGATCAGTCAGTGGGACCATCGCCGCGTGCCGCCGGGTTGCCGGGCCCCTCGCCGTAATGTCCCTGACCAGCACTGCCGATTTGAGAGTTCAAGCGGTCGACCCTGCACCTCGCAGCCAAGTGCTGCTTGCAAATATCAGCGGCGCCGCTCGCTTCGGCGGCCGATTGCTGCGCGCTGCCGGAACCTACCGCGAATGGGGATGCGCCCCCATCTCGGAGATCGGCCCCGACACATCCAGGTTGCGGTTGCGCGGACCCTGGCGAAATGGACTCGACCGGTTCTGGGCCGATCCCTGTATAAGCAGTGCAGGCGGACAGACTTGGCTATTCATGGAGGAACTGATTCGCAGCACCGGTCGCGGACACATCGTCGCAGCCCCAGTCCTCAACGGCGACATCGACACCTCCCGTGTACGCACCGTTCTGGCCAACGATCACCACTTGTCCTTCCCTCAGGTGCAGCGCTACAACGGCCGCTGGGTGGCGACCGTGGAGACATGTGCCGGCCACAATCCTTTCTACGAATTCGATGCGATGGGTGAACCCTGGCGAGAATACGACGGTCTCGCGCCACTGCCCCCACACACAGCCGACCCCGTGGCCGACCTTGCGTCTGGCGAGTTGATCGGGACCGATGCTCGCACCGACCCTGACAGCGTGTTCGTGCGTTACACCTTGCGTGACGGCAGTTGGCAACCGGCCTCGGAGTCTGTGTTCGTGGATGTGGGCTGGGCGCGCGGCGGTGGCAGGTGGGACCGACACAGGGGTTGGCGTGCAGTTCAGGACTGCGCGGGAACCTATGGTCGCGCAGCCGGACTGGTCGACGCAGCGACTCAGACCGTTCCACTTCGGCGCTGGTCGGCTTCGGACCTCAGTGAGCCCGGTCGGTGGAAAGGGGTTCACACCGTGACCTGGGATTCCCCGGACGACAACGTCTGGGTGGATGGTTGGCGACGAACGCTGTCCCCGATGGGGTGGCGACATCGGCTCAAGGAGCGCGAGCACCTGGCGATCTGTCAGGGCTGACCGTATATCCGGGCCTTGACCCGATCGACTAGATGCACCGGAGCTGCCAGCAAGACGCGCGTTCGCAGCATGCCCTTTCGCGAACGAAAGGAACCATCCGAATGCAGTTGCTGAACGGCCAGGCGGGAACGCAGCTGTGTGCTCCGCTTACCCCGTGAAATGCTTTTCGGATCGACCTCGTAGGTGATGAGCACGTCCGCGAGGTTGGCAACCCTTCCTGCCTGAAGGAACAACCAGAAGAACGCGTAGTCCTCGGCGGCGGGATAGTCAGCGGGGTAGTGACCGACGTTCGCAAGCGCGGAGGAGCGGAACACCACCGTCGGGTGCATGAAGGCGTTGTTCGAGCGCATGAACCGAACGATCTCCTCATGGTCGGTGGGCATGGTCCGCACGAAGAGGTCGTTGCCTTCCATATCCACGAACTGCGCCGCTCCGCCCAGCAGCACCGTGTCGGGGTGCGCGTCCAGGAAGCGGATCTGCTTGGTGAACCTCATCCCGACGTTGCGATCACCGCAGTCCAACCGGGCCACCAACTCATAGCCAGCCGATGTGATGAAGTCCAAGCCAGCGTTGAGGGCCCACTCGATTCCGGCGTTGGACCGCAGCCGGATCAGATGAACCTCTCGAGGCCCTGGTGACCAGTCGCGGATCAGCGCCTCCGTGGGCGGTCGGGCCGAGCCATCGTCCACAACCACGATGTCCGCCGGGTCTTCCGGGTGAATGGATTGCAGCGAACTGCGCAAAGCATCGAGGTTGTTGTAGTGCGGAATCAGCAACGCAATGCGATTCATGCCCGGCTCAGAAGGTCCCTGGTGCGCACAGCGTCGCGCTCCATCTGAGCCACCAGTTGCTCAACGGTGTCGAAAGCCAGGGTGTCACGCAGCCGGTGGGCGAAGCCAACCCGCAGACGCTGGCCGTACAGATCCCCGTCGAAGTCGAGCAGGTACGCCTCGACGGTTCGCCGCACGCCATCGAAGGTGGGGTTCGTGCCGACGCTGATGGCGGCGATGTGCGACCGATCGTCGACCGTGGCAGTGCCCGCGTAGACCCCGTCCGCGGGTACCGCGGCCAGCCGGTGATGCCCGATGTTGGCAGTGGGGAAGCCGAGATCCCGCCCGCGCTTCTGACCCGTTTCCACGACACCTTCCACCTCGGGGCTGCGGCCCAACATGCTCGCGGCGAGC
>Ga0209607_1002857_pt1 | contig 13527 bp, 18 predicted proteins | sample AD_UKC117_MetaG_FD_184413 | JGI IMG/M metagenome (GOLD analysis project Ga0209607, IMG submission 184413) | Active sludge microbial communities of municipal wastewater-treating anaerobic digesters from Hong Kong - AD_UKC117_MetaG (SPAdes)... | ecosystem: Engineered > Bioreactor > Anaerobic >... | reverse complement strand
CACAGCAGCAACCCTTCCTGTACTCCGCTTTCCTCCAGGCACTTGAGAACCTGAGGGGTAATGTTCACAAAAGCACGGCGGGTGGGTGTTTCAATGTAAAATTCTCGTCTGTATGTTTTCATCTCTGTCAGTTTTCATCGTTATAAAGGTACAAAAAAAAGGGGACCTGCCGGGATAGAAAAAGACTTGCCGGTTTAAAATTTTGTAAATTAGTGGCGTCAACCAGATTCAGGATCTATGATATTACAGAAGTATTTAACGGAAAACGACTTTAAGGCACCTTTCATTGTAGGAATCATCCTTGCGGTCACACTAAAACTGATTCTCTATTCCGTAGCCTCCCTGAGCATTCCCGATTACCTGCCCTGGGGTTATGTTTCCCGGGGAGTGCTTTGGTTTTGGTTGCTTTTAATATGGCTTTATGTGCATTACATAGAAAGAAAACCTTTTTTTCTTCTAAAAGAATCTAAAAACTCAGTCTGGTTTTATTTTTGGACCGTGTCCGTCTTAATGGTAGTATTTTTTGCCATCAATTTTATTCCCTATCTTTTTTCCAGCATGCAAATGACTCTGGCCGATACACACGTTCAAGCCGAGATGAATGCATACCTGCACGAAAGACCCTTATTGCTCATAATTACGGCTATCTCTGCCGGAATTGTGGAAGAATCCATTTTCAGAGGATACATGTTGCCACGTCTTCATTCGCTATTGAATAAACAATGGGCTGCAGTGTTGATAGGAGCTGTTTTGTATGCCGCATTGCATTACACGTACGGCAGCTGGCTCAACATGCTTATTCCGTTCCTGATAGGAATCATTTTTGGATTTTATTACTTAAAATACCGATCCCTGGCCGTCCTGATCGTGGCCCATATATGCACCTTGCTGATCCTGGCTGTTCTGATCATCGCGCATATAAGCACCTTGCTGATCCTGGGTGTTTTACCCGTCTGATCTGGTTGTTATCTCCGAGGTCACTTCCATGACCTGTTTATAAACGTGTGCCACCCCGCAGTAACTGTTTTCGGATAATTCTACGGCGCGTTTGAGCTTATCCAAGGGCAGATCATCACCGGTAAATTCATAAGTCACATGGATCTTTTTGTAATGAACGGGATGTTCGTCCGTTAATTCTCCTTCCACCCTGACATTGAAATGTTTCAGCTTAACACGCATTTTGGTTAACATGGAAATAACATCCATCGCCGTACAACCGGCCAAAGCCGCCAGCATGAAAGGTTTTGGCCGGGGCCCTTTGTCTTGTCCGCCAAATTGTGTATCAGCATCCATTACTATTTGGTGACCATTAATCCCGGCTTGGAATACCATGTTTTCCAGCCAATTAGCATTTACTGTATCTGTATGTCCCATAATATACAAATATAAGAAATTTGTTACTTTTTTTGTATATTGCACCTTATGAAATCCGTGCCTACAAATGGCTATTGCGTTGTTACGGGAGCAGCCCACGGTCTGGGGCGGGCTTTTGCAAAAGAATTGTCACAACGGCGTTTAAACACCATCCTGGTTGATCTGCCGGAAAACAACCTTTCCGGATTTTGTGAAGAGATCCGGGATCAATATCAGGTTTCATCTTGCTGTTACGAATGTGACCTTACAAAAAAACAACAGATCACTGAACTGGCAGAGCTTATAAACACCAGGTACAACGTTTTTTTATTGATCAATAACGCAGGAACAGGAGGGACCGTGAGATTTGAGAACGCTACTGCGGAATACCTGGATAGGATCATACAGCTGAACGTTATGGCAACCACCTTGCTCACACGGCTTCTGATCCCAAATTTACTGAAACAGGAAAAGTCATACATCCTGAACGTTTCCAGCATGGCTGCGTTCAGTCCCATAGGATACAAAACGGTCTATCCGGCCTCCAAAGTCTTCGTGCATTATTTTTCCCGCAGCCTTTACCAGGAATACAAGCACACCAACCTGTTTGTCAGCGTAGTTAACCCCGGCCCTATGAAAACCAATCCGGAAGTCACACGTCGTATTGAAAAACAGGGATTCTTCAGCCATTGGGGTGTTATGAGTCCTGAAAAAGTGGCTGCGATTTCCGTACGTCAATTGTTTAAACGGGACACCATGATTATGCTGAGCCTGGCAAACGGATTTAACTGGCTGATCCTGAAATTGGTTCCCATATATATCCGTTTACCGTTACTTAGCCGTGCCGTCAGAAAGGAAATAAACACTACAGATAACGCCTCTGAATGAAAACCGTATTTGTCACCGGAGCAAACGGACTTCTGGGCACCAACCTGGTATTGGAGCTGCTCAGGAGAAACTATGCCGTAAAAGCATTGGTTCGTGACAAAAAGAGGTTCATGGATTACACACATCCCAACCTTCAACTGGTTATAGGAGATGTCAGAGACCGGGGTTCACTGGAAAAAAACATGCAGGATTGTACCCTGGTTGTTCACACGGCAGCCGATACCTCTGTGAAGCACCTGAAACTGCAGGATTATGATGCCGTAAACATGCAAGGCACAAAAAACGTTTTGGAAATCTGCCAGTCAATGCACATACAAAAACTCGTCTATATCGGTACTGCCAACACATTCGGATACGGGACCGATAAAGACCCCGGCAATGAAGACCGTCCGCCCGCCGCTCCTTTCACCCGTTGTCTGTACGCCCAAAGCAAAATTCAGGTGCAGGAAATGGTAGATGCCGCAGCCCGCAACGGCATTAACGTGCTTACACTGAGCCCTTCGTTCATCATTGGCCCTTATGATTTTAAGCCGAGCTCGGGACGGATCCTCCGTATGGCTCTTAACAGGAAAATCGTCTTTTATCCCCCCGGAGGCAAAAATTTCGTACATGCCGCTGACGTAGCCCGCGGTGTTGTCAATGCGCTGCAAGAAGGTCTCCCGGGTGAAAAATACCTATTGGCCAACGAAAACCTTTCTTATTGCGAATTTTTCAGAATCATAGCCCGCCTGACAGGCAAAAAACCATTGATGATCCCTCTTGTTAAGCCTGTATTGATGGCGATGGGTTGTGCAGGAAGCGTTCTTCGCTTTCTGGGTATTCCCACATCTCTTTCACTTAATAATATGAAGATCCTTTGCATAAAAAATTATTATACCAACCGGAAAGCTGTTTCCCGTTTTAACATGACCTTCCTGACAACCGAAGAGGCTGTAAGGGATGCCTTGAAAACGGGTCCTTTCCGTGCCACTTTAAAGTATTAACCCTAAAAAAAATAACATTATGGAATGTTTTATTGAAAACCTGGAAAATTTTGAATTCGCAAATGGTGAATTCATGTTTTTATTGCCCCTGCTCATCATGTGGGTAAGCTTCGGCATTTACATGTCGGTTATACAGATCGTAGCTCTGTGGTATATTTTCACAAAAGCCGGGAAACCCGGGTGGGCCTGCCTCATCCCCGTTTATGATTATCTGGTGGGTCTGAAGATCATAGGCAAACCGTGGTGGTGGCTCTTGTTGTTGCTGATTCCTTTTGTCAACCTGATTTTCGTGATTTGGGGTCTGAACCTGCTGGCAAAAAGTTTCGGAAAAAAAGCCGATTTTACCATCGGACTGATACTGCTTCCCTGGATTTTTCTCCCCATACTGGGTTTTGGGAAATCCGAATACCAGGGTCCTGCCGGTAAATGAAAAAGACTTCAATCTTTCTGTTGCTGATACTTTCAGCAATCATTTCACAGGCACAGACTTTTAAAGTTAAAGTGGTTTCAGTAAGTGACGGCGACACCTTTACTGCCCTAAACCGGGATGACTTGCAAATTCGTTTTCGTATCTACGGTATAGATGCCCCGGAACGGAAACAAGCCTTTAGCAGCGTCTCTACGGATAAACTCAAAGAGATGATTCACGGTAAAAAAGTGACGGTTACCGTTCATTCACGCGACGGGTGGGGTCGTTATATTGTTACTGTAAAAGCCAAAAAGATCAAAGACATATCTGCAGAAATGCTTCGTCTGGGACTTGCCTGGCATTACAAAGAATACGACGACACCCCCCTGTATGCAGAACTTGAAGCCAATGCCCGAAAGCAACATATTGGCCTGTGGCTTGACCCGGATCCGGTAGCTCCGTGGGATTTCAGATGATCAGGTATTTGTTTTTTTATTATATTGCAATTGCTTAAAACACTGATCTATGAAAGTTACCTTTGAAACAATGTCTGTCGACCACCGACAAGCCGTAATGGACATCTTTAATTATTACGTGGACAACAGTCTTGCCGCTTATCCGGATGATGTTTTACCGTATGATTATTACGAGAAATTCCTGGATATGACCAAATGTTACCCGGCATACGTGATCAAAGAGAATGATGAAATTGTAGGATTTTGCCTGTTACACGCCTACAATCCGTTCCCTACCTTTAAACAATGTGCCGAGATTTCCTATTTTATTGACAAGGATCATACCGGCAAAGGTCTGGGAACCATGGCGCTCAAAAAGCTTGAAGAGGATGCTCTCAAAGTCGGCATCAAAACGATTCTGGCCAACATTTCATCCGTAAATACCGAAAGCATTGATTTTCACACAAAGAACGGATTTGTTGAATGCGGCAGGTTCCAGAAGATCATCACAAAAAAAGGCACTCCCTATGATATCATCTGGATGCAAAAAACATTGGAATGATCCACGTTTATACCGGTAACGGAAAAGGAAAAACCACAGCGGCCATAGGTATGGCCATTCGAGCCGCCGGTGCCGGTTATAAGGTTTTTTTCGCACAGTTCGTCAAAGGCAGGCCTTATTCGGAATTGAACGTATTAAAAAACATTCCGTCCTTAGTTGTTAAACAATACGGGCTGGAATGTTTTATTGTCAAAGCTCCTACAGAACGCGACATTCAGGCTGCGCGGAACGGATTGCAGGAAGTGTCTGCTGTCATAGAATCCGCAACGTACAATCTGATCGTTCTGGATGAAGCTTGCATAGCGCTCTATTACAAGTTATTTACCCTGGATGAATTCTTGGGTGTTATTGATTTGTTAAAACCGGAAACCGAACTGGTCATCACGGGCAGGTATGCCCCAAGAGCAATAATTGATAAGGCAGATCTTGTAACCGAAATGAAAGAAATAAAACATTATTACACCAAAGGAACAGAAGCCAGAAAAGGAATCGAGTATTAGTGTCTCCATCCCCTGTGTGTACAAAATGTTGATAAACTTTTGTGTAAAAATTTGTTTTATAAAAAAACAGACGTATCTTTGCAATTCATAATGAATATTTAAGCCGTTCGAGCATCCAAGCTGAACGGCTTATTCGTTTAGGGGTCAAATGGAGTTTGACTGCGCCAGAAACCCCCGAAAGTGCGCCACAGACCCCACATAACTGCGCCCCAAATGGAGTTTGACTGCGCCAAAAATCTTTGCTAAATAACAAGGGCCTGTAAATCAGCCGTTTCCGAAATATGCTTTTTGGTTGGCGCAGTCAAACTCCATTTGACGCCCGCCATTATTCAAAAAGAATAAACATTTTATCAAAATTCAGGATCATTTTACTGAATTGTCCCATGACATCCTGTCCAATATTCCCGTATACGGTTTCCGATTCCTTGATTTTATCTTTAAGCAAATGGATGCCTTCCAGGGCGATTTCTTTTCCCGATACAATAAACGTTTTGTCTATGACAAAACCGTCAAATTCACTTATTCCTCCTGCTCCTCCGAATTGAATTTTTTCAAGTTCACAGCATGCCTCAACTTCATTTTTGTTATCAGTATAGTAAGCTGCATAAAGCATCGTGTGATCAGCCCCTGTATCGAACGTATAAGGATTTCCTTCCAGGCATATTAAAGGAGTCAGTCCGTCCATGGCCATGTTGGACGGGCCCTGAAATTCCGAATGATTTACCGGAATGACCATGGTTCCTTCCCGTGTGATTTGAATTTCTCCAAAAGCTTCCAGGACTGGATACCCTAAAATTCCCCTGATTTTATAACCTATTTGCGAAAATGTCAGTTGCTCGTCCGGGAAAACCAGGAAAACAACGTTTTCCACCAATACCCGGCCAATTTTCATTTGACGGCACACTGCCAATTGTGCCGTCACTTTTTCCCCGGTTATTGAACCTACCTGTATTTCCGCAGGAATAATTTCCATTCCCATATTCTCTGCGACCGACAAACATATTGTAGAGAGATTCGCCCCTGTATCGAATATGAACCCCAACGTATCTCCGCCTGCAGATACGGTAATGTTATCCAGTCCGGCCATGTCTTTTTCCAACTTCAGAAGAGTTTCTCCCTCAACGGAAACCTGCTGTGGCGGTACATCTGACAAAGCCGTCCACAATTTCAGGTTGTTTTGTATGTCTTTTTTCTGCGTTTCAGAAAGTGTTTGTCCAAAATCCTTTAACCTGATGGAATCTGCCCTGACAGCTTCACGGTACTGATGAAGTTTTATGGCATTGTCCTGACGAATGGCATATATCCCGGATAGCAGCGTGTCCGGCAACAAGTGGTATTTATCAAGCAAACGGTCTGTTTTTTCCTGCGACAGGCTGTTTCGGTTAAAAGCGTTGTCCAATGCCGCCCCTGTTAGCAGTTGATTTCTGGCAGATAAGTTGTGCTTTTGCTGATTGAAGAGTTCGCGGGCCGCAAAATAATTGCTTTTTTCAATCAATGCATGGATTTCATGGAAGGTTTCATTATCTTGTTGTCCGCATGATACCACAAAAAAGCACACAAACCCCGCCAGGCAGATTTTTAAGTTTTTCATTTTGTTGTCAATTAGAAATCTTGTTATTGGTCAAATAGATCGTTTCAAATGTAATACTATTTGTGAATATGAACATCCTGAAGATCGCTACAGCTCAATTCGAACACAGAAGCGGCGAAAAAGCCTATAATCTCTCAGTTATTGAAAAATTAACGGTTCAGGCATCACAGGCCGGTGCCAAGGTTATTGCTTTCCATGAGTGTTCCGTTACCGGTTATACATTTGCACGCCACCTGACCCGGCCACAAATGCTGGACCTGGCCGAGTACATCCCGGAAGGAAACAGTATAAAACAGCTGCAGCAAATAGCTGCCGCAACCGGAATGACCATTTTGGCCGGTCTGTTTGAAAAAGATCGGGCAGAAAATCTGTACAAAGCCTACGTTTGTGTTAACAGGGAAGGTCTTGTGGCCAAATACCGCAAACTGCATCCTTTTATCAATCCTTTCTTAAGTCCCGGAAATGAATATTGTGTTTTTGAGCTGGAAGGATGGAAGTGCGGGATCCTGATCTGTTACGACAACAACATTATCGAGAATGTGAGGGCAACCAGGATGCTTGGTGCCGAGATTATTTTCATGCCCCACGTGACCATGTGCACCCCATCCCCCAGGCCGGGTGCCGGTTTTGTGGACCCTGTTCTGTGGCAAAACCGCCAGGCCGATCCCACTTCGCTCCGTTTGGAATTCGATGGCATGAAAGGCCGTGCCTGGCTTATGAAATGGCTTCCCTCCCGTGCATACGATAACGGGATTTACGTAGTATTTTCAAATCCCATCGGCATGGACGACGATCAGTTAAAAAACGGCTGTTCCATGATCCTGGATCCTTTTGGGGACATCCTGGCAGAATGCCGGGAACTGGGTGACGGCTATGCAATAGCAACCCTCACACCCGAAAAACTGAAACTGGCCGGAGGTTTACGTTACCTGCAGGCCCGGCGTCCGGAGCTTTACAAAGATATTTTAGGCCAGCGACACTTTGCGCAACAGAACATTGCCTGGCTAAAACCGGATCCTAAAACGGATTAATTTTTTTTGTTTGTATTTTTACGAATAGTTCGTATATTTGCGAACAAGTAAATCATTGTGCTAATGGAAAAGATCGATTACACCTCACGTCATCATCTAATTGCGCTGTATGCCAGGGCATTGGCCCACCCGGCAAGGGTTGCCATCCTGGAATTCCTGGCCGCCCGCGAATGTTGTTTTTTCGGTAACCTGCACGATGTACTGCCCATTGCCAAGGCAACGGTATCCCAACACCTTTCCGTTTTGAAAGAATCGGGACTGATCCAGGGAGAGATCAAACCGCCCCAGGTAAGGTATTGCATTAATAAAGAAAACTGGGATGTTGCGCGGGATCTGTTCGGAGTTTTTTTCAACGATCTGCAAAAAATCGAATGCTCATGAATATCCTGATCTTATGTACCGGGAACAGCTGCCGCAGCCAGATGGCACAGGGTTTTCTGCAATCGTTCAACAAGGCCCTTTCAGTGTTTTCTGCCGGGACGGATCCCGCCAAAGAAGTACATCCGCTGGCCGTCAAGACCATGGCCGAGGCCGGTATTGACATCAGCAAGAACGTCCCTGCCCGGGTTGACGACTACCTGAACCGTGAGTGGGATTACGTGATCACCGTTTGTGACCAGGCCAACGAAAGTTGTCCTCTCTTTACCGGAAAAGTCAAAAATCGTCTTCACATGGGCTTTGAAGACCCGGCCAAAGCAATCGGCTCTCCTGAAGAAGTGGAGCAGAGATTTCGGACTGTAAGAGACCGGATCAAAGAGATTTTTTTTAACTTTTATACTGACACATTAAGCGATTCATAGTATGTCAAAAATAAAATGTTTCGTCATTTTATTGCTTGTTTGTAGTTCATCTTTTGTCAGTACTCTTGCTGCACAAGAAAAAGAACCCGTATTTAACGGAGCGGGAAAACCTATTATTCAGGTATTCGGAAATTTTGATCTTAACCTGGGAAAAGACCATGGAAAGCGTTATGGTTTTTGGATTGGCAGGGCTCATTTTGGATACGAACACCAGTTTTCTGAACAGTTTTCCGGTAGAATAGTTTTGGATGTAGGCAGACCAACGTTATTTAGCCAGTTCTCAGAGATGGGTGGATATAAGGAGGGCAGTTATTACAGTGTGACGCTTAAATTTGCTTCCCTGGAGTGGATGCCCAATGAACACATACGTATTCAGGCCGGCAGCATTCTTCAGAATCACTACATTACCCAGGAGAAATTTTGGGGTTACCGATATTTGGCCCCGACATTCCAGGACAAATATTTTGGAACACCCAGCGGAGACCTGGGTATAATTGGTTATTTCAAAGTAAACGAATTTTTAGGCTTGGACCTGGCATTGACCAATGGCGAAGGATTTCGCTTTGATCAGGACCTTTTTGGCGATGTGAAATTAGCTGCCGGTATAGATATTAACCCCCTGGAAGGATTGCAAGGCAGATTTTTTTATGATTACACCCAATCCAACAATCCCCTTAAACCTGCGGACCAACAATTGTTTTCCGGCTTTATAGGATACCACCACAAAAAAATATTCAGGGCGGGAGGAGAATACAATTATCATAAGAATCACCTTAACAGGCCCGGTGAGGATATTTACGGTTTTTCATTATTCGGAAGTGTTTCATTGTTCCCCAATATTGAGCTGTTTGCCCGTTTTGACAAGGTAATGGCCAACAACATTGAAAACAAAGGGAATGCTTATATCACAGGGCTGCATTACAGTCCTGTCAAGGGGATTCATCTTTCACTGAATTACCAGGGATGGGATCCTGAAAACAGTACTTTAACATACCAACACCATCTGTTATTAAGTTTTGAATATAAATTATAAGAGTATGGACAAAATTGTTTTTTCTTGTTCGGGATGCAGCGATCTGGGCCAGATAGCAGATTTAACTGCCAGGGCAATGAGTCAAAAAGGTATACGCAAAATGCATTGTTTGGCGGCAATAGGAGCTTTTCCCGGAGATTCTGTTCCCTACTATTCCCATTCCGATATCCTTGTACTGGATGGTTGTTCTGTCAGTTGTGGGAAAATCCTGCTCCAAAAGACCGGACTGGAGAATATCCAAAGTGTGTTGTTAACTGATTTGGGATACACAAAAGGAAAAACGCCTGTTTCCGGAGAAATTGTGGAAGAAATTCTTAAAAAGGTGGCAACTCTTTAATTGTAAGAGAAATGAAAAAGACTCAAGGCATTTCTTTTTTTGATAAGTATTTGACTATCTGGGTCGCCCTGTGTATAGCAGCAGGGATCCTGATTGGGAAATTGTTCCCGTCAGCTCCCTTGCTTTTAGGAAAACTTGAATATTTCAACGTGTCCATTCCGGTGGCTATTCTCATCTGGGTGATGATTTTCCCCATGATGCTGAAAGTGGATTTTTCCAGTGTGGTAAATGCATTAAAAATGCCCAAGGGCTTAACCGTAACACTTATAGTAAATTGGCTGGTGAAACCGTTTACCATGTTTGGATTGGCGTGGCTTTTTTTTCACATAATCTTTAAAACGCTTATTCCCGAAACGCTTGCCAATGAATATGTGGCAGGAGCCGTTCTTTTGGGGGCAGCTCCCTGTACGGCAATGGTCTTCGTCTGGAGTTACCTTACCAAAGGCAATCCGGCTTATACCCTGATCCAGGTAGCTATTAACGATTTGATCATTCTGGTAGCCTTCATTCCCATTGTCACCTTATTGCTGGGAATAACAGGTGTGATCATTCCCTGGAACACCCTTATCCTTTCGGTAGTATTGTTTGTAGTAATTCCGCTGGTGGCGGGAGTAATTGTGCGCAGGCTGGTCATTCGACGCAAGGGTTCAGAATATTTTGAAAACGTGTTTTTAGAGAAATTTAAAGGAACTACCATTGCCGGTCTGCTCCTTACGTTGGTTATTATTTTTTCTTTTCAGGGAGACCGTATTCTGAATAATCCTGTGAGTATACTGCTGATCGCCATACCTCTTGTAATCCAGACGTACCTTATCTTTTTTATTGCCTACGGATGGGCTAAGAAATGGAAGATCAGCCATGACATTGCAGCACCGGCGGCAATGATCGGGGCAAGCAATTTTTTTGAACTGGCTGTGGCCGTTGCGATTGTGTTGTTCGGCATGGAATCCGGAGCCACATTGGTTACAGTGGTAGGCGTTCTGGTAGAAGTCCCTGTTATGTTGACATTGGTCAGGATCGCCAACCGAAAAAGAATCTCACTATAATATTTTTTAAACACTATAAAATTTAAGAAAATGGAAATCAAGATTTTAGGGACGGGCTGTCCCAGTTGTAAGGCCCTGGAAGAGACCACCAGAAAAGCAGTCACGGAAATGGAAATTGACGCCCACATCACAAAAGTGGAAGATATGGCTGAAATCCTTAATTACGGGATCATGACCACTCCCGCTTTGGTCGTTGACGGTAAAATTGTCCTGAAAGGCCGCGTTGCCTCCGTAGAAGAAATCAAAAAATTCCTTAAATAAACAACTATTATGAAGAAAGTACTTTTATTGCTGGCATGTTCCTTTATTGCCCTGTCAGCCATGGGAAATGAAAAAGATAATGTAGTCTCCGAGGTTAAAGCCTACTATTTTCACAATACACGGCGTTGCGTTACCTGTAAGGCGGTGGAGGATGTGGCTTACAACGCCCTTAAGGAACTTTCCGCAGGGAAGATCTTGCTAAAATCCGTGAACCTGGAAGATAAAGCCAACAAAGACCTGGTCAATAAACTGGGAGCTAAAGGGCAGGCTTTGCTGATCGTCAAAGGCGACAAGAAGATCGATCTGACAACTGACGGGTTCCTCTATGCGCGTACCGATCCCGATAAATTCATCCAAAAGATCAGGGAAGCCGTCGAGTCTTTAAAGTAAGCCTGAACCCGGATGGAGTATTTGCAAAACCTTCTTGGAAACGCACAGTTCCCGTTCGTTTCTGCCTTTGTGCTGGGTCTGATGACGGCCATAAGTCCGTGTCCCCTGGCCACCAATATTACAGCCATAGGATTCATAAGCAAAGACATGCAAAGCAGGCGCAATGTGTTTTACAACGGCCTGGTCTATACCCTGGGACGTGCCATAACCTATACGATAATAGGGCTGATAATGTTCTTTACTGTGGGGGAACTCAACATGTCCGGCTTGCTGCAACAATGGGGAGAGAAGCTGCTGGGACCGTTGTTGATCATTATCGGTCTTTTTATGCTGGGAGTTTTCAATTTCATAAAACTGCCCGGTGCCGGATCTTTGACTGCCCGTATGGAAGAACGCGCCAATAAAGGATTTTGGGGTGTTCTGCTGTTAGGGATGGTTTTTGCCCTGGCCTTCTGTCCTTACAGCGGGGTGCTTTATTTCGGGATGCTGATCCCTATGACCATAAGCAGTGCAGCGGGGCTTTACCTGCCCCTGGTATTTGCCCTGGCCACAGGTATTCCCGTGATCCTTTTCGCCTGGTTGATCGCCTTTTCCCTGGGGTCTATAGGGAAAGTGTACAATAAGATCAAAGCATTTGAATTCTGGTTCCGGCGGTTAGTGGCCGTGGTGTTTATTGCTTTCGGGATCTATTATGTTGTGTTGTTGTTTCTTTAATGTGTGTTTGTCATGGATTTAAAAAAAGAACTTAAAATACTGATCTGGATACTGGTGGTTTTTGCCGCCGTATTCTTCCTTCCCCTGGAAAGCGGCCGTTTCATGACGGCCATCACCGCCACCCTGGACCTGGCCAAATGGTATGCCCGCGAGCATGTGGTTTTGTGTTTGCTTCCGGCCTTCTTCATTGCTGGGGTCATCTCGGTCTTTATCAGCCAGGGATCGGTCCTGAAATATTTTGGGGCCAATGCCAAAAAATGGATTTCCTATACGGTGGCAAGCGTATCGGGAGCCGTGCTGGCCGTTTGTTCCTGCACCATCCTTCCTTTATTTTCAAGCATTTACAAAAGGGGTGCCGGCCTGGGACCGGCCGTTGCCTTTCTGTATTCGGGTCCGGCCATAAGCATCCTGTCCATCATTTTGACGGCCAAGATTCTGGGATTTGAAATGGGTCTGGCCCGGGCCGTAGGGGCCATCGTTTTCGCCATTGTAATAGGGCTCATTATGTCTTTGATCTACCGAAAAGAGGAAAAGGTCAAAAAGGAAGAGCAGATGAACATTACGCTTCCGCCCGAAAAAAGGCCCATGTGGCAGACTTCATTCCATTTTTTCACCCTGGTGCTCATCCTGGTTTTTGCCAACTGGGGGGCTCCCTCGGCCGGAGACACCACCAGCGCCTGGCATTTCATTTTTACCTATAAATGGTTTATCACCGGGGCACTGGCCATTATCCTGTGCTACTCTCTGATCCGCATCCTGAAGATCGACTGGCGCTGGGTGCTGGCCGGAGCGGTGGTGACCACAGCCTCGGCTTTCCTGGCAAAAGCTTACGTGACGCCGGCCAAACTGGCCCCGCTGGTTCCCATGATGACGGGGATCATTGCCCTTTCCCTGATGACGCTCCGGGATAAAAAGTATGAAGAAAACCGGGAATGGACGCTGTCTGCCTGGGCTTTTGCCAAGCAGATCATGCCTTTGCTTGCCGTGGGTGTGGTAACGGCAGGGTTCCTGCTGGGTTCCACGCACGACGATGTGGCCATCCCGGGCGTCATTCCCAACGAATGGGTTCAGTGGGCCGTAGGAGGCAACTCGCTCCTTTCCAACTTTTTTGCCAGCATTGTAGGGGCGTTCATGTATTTTGCCACATTGACCGAGGTGCCCATCATTCAGGGCC
>Ga0209607_1002855_pt1 | contig 13533 bp, 8 predicted proteins | sample AD_UKC117_MetaG_FD_184413 | JGI IMG/M metagenome (GOLD analysis project Ga0209607, IMG submission 184413) | Active sludge microbial communities of municipal wastewater-treating anaerobic digesters from Hong Kong - AD_UKC117_MetaG (SPAdes)... | ecosystem: Engineered > Bioreactor > Anaerobic >... | reverse complement strand
CGGTGGTTGGCGGGTACGGGTTTCGCGTAGCCAGTTGATTGCAGGGCCGAACCATCGATCACATCCAGCCGCGCCGGTTGGCCGGGCGGCGTCTGGGTGACGGCGAAGGTGTTTTCGGCCATGGCATAGCTGACGCCGAGCATGGCCGGCGTCACGCCGTGGGCGGCGAATTTTTCCAGAAACAGCTGGTGGCTGTCGTGGCGCACCGGCTCGGAGCAGTTGATGAACAGGCGCATGGAGGCCAGCGACAGCCCGTCTTTGTCGCGTTGGCGGATGCGGCGGGCCATGTGGTTGTAGGCGAAATTGGGCAGCCAACAGAGTGTGCCCCGGTGGGCGGCGATGGCGCGCAGCAGCAGGGCGGGGTGGGCCACCCAATCAAACGGCGACATGAGGATCAGCGGCACGCCCTGCACCAGCGGCAGCAGGAAGCCGGCGATAAGGCCCATATCGTGGTAAAGCGGCAGCCAGCTTACAATGACGTCCTGGTCGGACAGGTGGATGGCTTCGCTGTAGGCGGCGATCTGGTTGAGAACGGCCGTGTGCGACAGCGCCACCCCTTTTTGCAGGCCGGTTGTGCCGGACGAGTGTTGGAGGAAGGCGGGGGAGTGGAGATTGGAGACTGGAGACTGGAGATTGTCTGCTCCCCGACTATCAACTCCCAACTCCCAACTATCCACTTCCAACTCCCAACTGTCAACTCCCAACTCCCCACTATCCACTTCCAACTGCCCACTGCTGTAGACGGCGCAGTCCACGTGGGGGGCCAGTTCCGGGGCGAAGTCGTCGGTGGTGAGGATGGCGCGGACGCCGGAGAAGCGGACGAGCTCGGCCAGGTTGCGCAGGTAGATGGCCGGGTCGAGTTTGTCGGTGAGGGTGGGGAACATGGCCGGGACGGCCCCGGCTTGCAGCGCACCCCAAAAGAGGAAGATGCTCTCCAGGTTTTGCGTGTGGGCGATGATCACCAGGTCGCCGGGTTGGAGGCCGAAGTGGCGCAGGGCGTGGGCGGTGCGGGCAACGGCCGTTCGAAAATCCCGCCGCGTTACGTGCACGTCCGGCTGGCCGGTGGCCACGTAGATGATGGCGTCCCGCGACTCGTCCGGGTCGGTGAGGGCGCGGGCGTCGAGGAGGGTGTGGTAAAACGGCCGTGTAGCCTGAGTGAGCATCTGCGTGCGCATGAATGAGTATCTTTGGGGAGACTGGAGACTAGAGACTGAACGTCGCGTCCAATCCCCAGTCTCCAATCTCTAGTCGCTAGTCTCCGTCCCCGCCATTATAGGCAACTCGCCAACTCCTGGCGACTTCAGTATCTTTGCGCATTTAAGAAATGGGACGCGGATGAACACGGATTTGACGGATTCTCGCGGATATAGCTTAAAAAATCCGCGTTTATCCGCCGCATCCGTGAAAATCCGCGTCCCATTCATCAAGCGCCAGTCATCATGGACCTGATAACCGCCTGAGCAAATTTGATTTATTTGTCGGATGACCCTATCATCCCTCGTTCGATCATCAATAGAAGGAAATAAATATGATTGCCACCAGTAATCTGACCCTGTCCTTTGGGCCGCGGGTGCTTTTTAAGGACGTGAATTTGAAATTTCTACCCGGCCACTGCTATGGCCTGATTGGGGCAAACGGCGCGGGCAAATCCACCTTTCTCAAGATTTTGGCCGGGGAAATTGAGGCCACCAGCGGCGAAGTGGTGGTCGATCCGAAGGACCGCATTGCCGTGCTGCAGCAGGACCAGTTTGCTTTTGACGATTACAGCGTGCTGGACACGGTGATTTTGGGACATCTGCGGCTGTACGAGCTGATGCAAGAGCGGGAGGCGTTGTACGCCAAGCCGGATTTTTCCGACGACGATGGCGTGCGCGCGGCGCAGTTAGAAGCGGAATTTGCCGATCTTAACGGCTACGACGCTGAGGCGGAGGCGGCCACGCTGCTGAAAGGCCTGGGCATCGGCGAGGAGTTTCTGGATCGGAAAATGGCCGAACTGGAAGCCACGCAGAAGGTGCGCGTGCTGCTGGCGCAGGCCATGTTTGGCAATCCCGACATCCTGCTGCTGGACGAGCCGACCAATCAACTGGATCTGAAAACCATCCAATGGTTGGAAGATTACCTGATGCGCTTTAATAACACGCTGATTGTCGTGTCGCATGACCGCCATTTTTTGAACGACGTGTGCACCCACATCGTGGACATTGATTTTGGGCAGATGCGTATGTATGTGGGCAACTATGAATTCTGGTATGAAGCCAGCCAGTTGGCCATGCAGCAGCGCAAGAACGAGAGCAAAAAGCGTGAGGAAAAAATTAAGGAGTTGGAGGCGTTTGTGCGCCGCTTTAGCGCCAACGTCGCCAAGGCACGGCAGGCGACCTCGCGCAAGAAGCTGATTGAGAAGCTGACGGTTGATGAGCTGCCGACCAGTTCGCGCCGCTTTCCGTATGTGGGGTTTGCGCCGGAACGGCCGTGTGGCAAAGTGGTCCTGCGCGTGCAAGACCTGAGCAAAAACGTCGACGGCGAACCGGTGCTGTCACGTTTCAGTTTAGAGGTCAGCCAGGGGGACAAGATCGCTTTCATTGGTGAAAACGACCTGGTGAAAACGACGCTGTTTGAGATTTTGGCCGGAGAACAGGAACCGGGCAACGGCCGTTACGAGTGGGGCACCACCATCACCATGTCTTATTTCCCCAAAGAAAACAGCCAGTACTTCGACACCGACGACAACCTGATCGACTGGCTGCGCCAATATTCGCCCGGCGAGGACAACGACACCTTTATTCGCGGCTACCTGGGGCGCATGCTGTTCTCCGGCGAAGAGGCGCTGAAACCGGCGCGGGTGCTGTCCGGCGGCGAAAAAGTGCGCTGTATGCTGGCCCGCATGATGCTCAGCGGGGCCAACGTGCTGATGCTCGACGAGCCGACCAATCACCTGGACCTGGAGGCGATCACCGCGCTGAACGAAGGGCTGATCAAATTCCCGGAAGTGGTGCTGTTTGCCTCGCATGACTACGAATTTGTGAACACCATCGCCAACCGCATCGTGGAAATCACGCCGGGCGGGGTGATTGACAAGGTGATGTCGTTTGAGGAATATCTGGAGGATGCGGGGGTGAACCAGCTGCGGCTGGCCTATTACCAGGGCGAACACGCGCTGCGATTGTAACGGCCGTATCCCGATCGTCATTCAATTGGTAGGAAAAAGGTTTATACTGTAGGCAAGAGAGCCTGATTGTGACGGCCGTTGTCCTGTTGTATTGTTTCAGGACTTACGCAGTTGCTCTGGCCGGTTTCCCGACCGAGCCAGTGGCGGCACGGTGGGAACACCGTGCCGCAGCCCTTCAAATGCGTAACTCTTATGTGTATGAGTCATAGTACCTATTTCAATGCGTGAACACAGGAGTCGTTATGAATCGCAAACCCTTTTTCCTCGGTTTATTATTCTGTTTTATCGCCGTGATCATGGCCGCGAGTGTAGGCGGGCAGGCGGTCGAATCGGCGGCGGCCGGCCAGGAGCCCGTCCTGGGGGGGCAGGCAGCCTCGGTCCCCACCGACCAGATCATGATCAAATTTACCGACGCTGCCAGTGAGGCTGCTTTGTTGGCCGATAAAAGCAGCGGCCCCCTGGCGGAGCTGAGTGCGGCCGCCGGTGAAAACGTCACCTACGGGCGGCCGATGTTTGACGAAGTCCACGTCCTGAAGCTGGAAAAGCCGGCGGCCCCCAAAGAGGTGGCCCTGATTGCCGCCAACCTGACGGCCGTTCCCGGCGTAGCCTATGCCGAACCCGACCTGATCAAAGGCATCGACGCCCAACCCCAGCAGAATCCTTTCGTGCCCGATCTGACGCCAAATGATCCACTCTTTAATAACCAGTGGCATTACAAATACGTCGCCGGTTCGTCCGAGGGGCTGAATCTGATACCGGCCTGGGACATCTACACCGGCTCGGCCGGCACGGTGGTGGCCGTCATCGACACCGGCATCCTGCCCCACGCGGACCTGGCCGGCAAGACGGTGGCCGGCTACGATTTCATCGCCGACATCGCCACGGCCAATGATGGCGACGGCCGTGATCCCAACCCCGCCGACCCCGGCGATTGGGTGGCCGCCAATGAGTGTTTTGTCGGCAGTTCGGCCCGCAGCAGCAGTTGGCACGGCACCCACGTGGCCGGCACGATTGGCGCGGCCACCAACAACAACCTCGGCGTGGCCGGCGTCAACTGGGCCGCCAAAATCCAGGCTATCCGCGTTTTGGGCAAATGCGGCGGGTACACCTCCGACATCATCGACGGCATGCGCTGGGCGGCCGGTTTGGCGGTGGCGGGCGTGCCGGCCAACGCCACCCCGGCCAAAGTGCTGAACCTGAGCCTGGGCGGGTCTGGTCCTTGCTCCACCACCGAACAAACGGCGATCGACGCCATTGTTGCCGCCGGCAGCACTGTAGTGATTGCCGCCGGCAATGATGGTCAGGACGCGTCAGGTTTCAGCCCGGGCAACTGCAACAACATCATCACTGTGGCGGCCAACGACCGCACTGGCGACCTGGCTTATTACAGCAACTATGGCAGCATCATCGAAGTGACCGGCCCCGGCGGGGCGCAAGCCTTCGCCAATGATTCCAATGGCGTGTTGTCCACGCTGGACGGCGGCGCGACAACGCCGTTGAATGACAATGCTTACGAATATTACCAAGGCACGAGCATGGCCACGCCGCACGTCGCCGGGGTGGCGTCGTTGATTGTGGGGATGCGGCCGGGGTACACGCAGGCGCAGGTCTTGTCGCTGCTGGAAGCCACAGCGCGTGCCTTCCCCGCGGGCAGCACCTGCAACACCACCATTTGTGGCGCGGGCATTGTGGATGCCTACCAGGCGCTGAATCTGCTCAACGTCAACTTCACCGAGGCGACGTACCTGCCGCTGGTGGCCAAATCGCTGCCGCCTGCGCCGCCGACAACCCTGGTGAACCCCGGCTTTGAAAGCGGCCCCACCGGCTGGACGTGGTATTCGACACACGGCTGGGACGTCATCACCACCAGTTTCCCGACCGGCGTCGCTCCGCATGGCGGTTCCTGGGCTGCCTGGCTGGGCGGGGATGTTGACGATACGTCATATGTGCAGCAGTCGGCGGCGGTGTCGGCCAGCACGCCTTACCTGGCTTACTGGCACTGGATCGCCTCGGCCGACGCTTGCGGTTATGACTTTGGCGGTGTGCTGGTGAACGGGACGGTGGTGGACCAGTATGATTTGTGCTCTAGCAACAACACAGGCGGCTGGGTACATCACGTCGTCAATCTCTCGGCCTACGCGGGCCAGACGGTGACCGTGCAGATCCGGGTGGAGACGGACAGTTCGCTGAACAGCAATTTGTTTGTCGATGACGTGGCTTTCCAGGCTACGCCAACCAGTTTATTAGAGTCTATCGAAGGGCCAACGCTTAACGGGGCTGCCGCTGCGCCGCGTTAAGCGTTACGGCCGTAATCGCTCTCTGGCATGAAGACAGCGGGCGGGGTGGGCAATCACTCCGCCCGTTGTTTGTTTCAGGTGGGCAGGGTCAGAATGAACTGGTTGATCCGGTCGATGGCCTGGAACAGCTCCGGCGGGGCGTCGGCCCCGTCCATGGTGGTGGTCTGGTAGATTGCCTCGCCGTCTCGGATGGCGATGGTGTAGGTGAAGCGGTCGCAGCAGGTGTCGGCGGGCAGGTAGTCTGGCCCCATGCCGGCGAAGCCGAGGGCCAGCAGGTCGTCGACCAGGGTGGTGATTTCTGCGGGCTTAACCTGCCAGGAACGGCCGTCGCTCACCGTCACCCGGCCGTCGGCATAAAAGTACCAGGTCTGGTCGTTGGACCCAATGCCCATCAGCCCGCCGGTGCGCTGGAAAACCAGCACGGCGTCGCCCATTGCCAGCTCTGGTTTGCTCTGGCTCGTCTGGTCCTGGCTGTCGGCGCTGCCGGCGGTGTCTTTGGTGGCGGCCGGGGTGGCTTTGGCGGTGGGGGTGACGGGGGAGAGGGCCGGAACGGCCGTTTGTTTCGGCAAAGAGGCGCTGTTCTCCTCGCCCGGCGTGGCTGCCGGCACGGCCGTACATCCCGCCAGCGTGGCCACGAGAAATAATCCAACCACAAACTGCCAAAAAGTAGGAGTTTTCATGTTTTGCTTCCTTCGAAAATTGGACACGGCTGAACGCAGCTGAACACGGATAAGAATTTGTGAAAATCCGCGTTTATCTGTGTCCTGTTCATTGCTGGTGTTGAGCCTGCGCTCATGTCATTTCCTCTGAAAAAATCCACAGCTGATACAGATTTCGCGGATTAGCGGTAAATCTGTGTCATCGGCAAAATCTGCGGATTTGCGTTCAGGCCGGTGGGCTAGCCGCCGCCGGCAGCTGACCCGGAAACCGTTATTCCCTGTACTATACCATAGGCAATATTACGCTCAATCATCTCATCCGCTGTACAATTCAATTGCATTACTGTGTTCGTCAGAATCGCCGTGGAGGTGGTCATGGAAGTCGTATGGATGACAACGCCAAAACCAAACGTCAGTTGATTTCCGAACTGGATCAGCTGCGCCAGCGGGTAGCCTACCTGGAAAGCAGCCAGGTTTTGTTAACGGCCGTTTCCCTCAACAACGCCGAGAGCGAAACAATCGCCAAGAGATTATTTAACGATATTTTCAAAAATGCCACCTTTGGCCTGGCCCTCATCGACCGGCAAGGCCGGGTTGTGGCGGTGAACGAAACCCAATGCGCCCTGCTAGGTTACACCGAGGGCGAGCTGTTGGGCATGCCCTTCGCCGAGTTTACCCATCCCGACGATTTGGCCCGGCACACGCAGCTTTACACCGAACTGCTGCGTGGCGATCGGGAATCGTTTTCTCTGGATAAGCGCAACATCCGCCGTGACGGCCGTGTAAGCTGGTTTCGTCTGGGCGTTTCCCTGGTGCGCGACGCCGCCGGGCAGCCGCAGTACGGCATGGTGATCTATGCCGACATCAGCGACCAAAAGGAGGCGGAGGCGCTCTTGCGGCAGCAAAACGAGCAGCTGCGGGCGGCCGAGCAGGTGCAGGCGGACTACCTGGCGCAGATTCAAGAGGAGCGCAAACGGCTGCGGGCGGTGTTGGATACGGTGCCCGAAGGCATTTTGCTGCTCGATTCGGATTACCGGGTGTTGCTGGCCAATCCGTTAGGGCTGCAATATCTGTCCATCCTGGCCGGGGCGCTGCTAGACGGCCGTATCTCTCGCCTCGGCGACCGCCCCCTGGAAGAATTGCTCACCTCCCCGCCCATTCGCGGCATCTGGCACGAAATTGCCGCCGGCAGCCGTCAGTTTGTGGCCTTGGTGCGGCCGGTGCAAAACGGCCCGGACCAGGAACGCTGGGTCATGGTCATCCACGACGCCACCGAGGAGCGGGAAATGCAGCGCCGGGCGCAGCAGCAAGACCGCCTGGCTGTGGTGGGCCAGTTGGCCGCCGGCATTGCCCACGATTTCAACAACATCCTCTCCATCATCATTCTGGACGCCGACCTGATGCTGCTGCAAACCTCCCCGGACTCGCCCCAGGTGGCCCGCCTGGAAACCATCGTCAACCAGGCGCGCAACGCCAGCAACATGATCCAGCAAATTCTGGATTTTAGCCGGCGCTCGGTGTTGGATAGACGGCCGTTACCCCTCGTCCCCTTCCTCAACGAGCAGGTCAAACTGCTCAAGCGCGTCTTGCCCGACAACATCCGCATCTACCTGGAACCGGCCGAAGCCAACCTCGTCATCCTGGCCGACCCCATCCGCATCCAGCAAGTCGTTATGAACCTGGTGGTGAACGCCCGCGACGCCATGCCCGATGGCGGCGTCATCCGCCTGCAGTTGGACGTGGTCGAGATCCCCTCGCCAGAGGTTGCCATCACCAAGGGGCTAAGCGCCGGTATCTGGATTCGGCTGCGGATCAGCGACTCCGGCGTCGGCATCCCTGCCGATATCTTGTCGCGTATCTTCGATCCCTTCTTCACCACCAAGCCTCTGGGAAAAGGCAGCGGCCTGGGCCTGGCCCAGGTCCAGGGGCTGATGACCCAGCATGGCGGCGAAATCACGGTGACCACCGCCGAAAACGAAGGCACGACGTTCAGCCTGTTCTTCCCCATGCACGGCGAGCTGCGGCTGGTGAAAGAATTTACCACGCTGCCTTTTGTCCGGGCGCGCACGGACCATCTGATCCTGGTTGTGGAGGATAATGAGGCGCTGCGCGAAGTCACCGCCGCCGGGCTGCGCTCGTTGGATTACAAGGTGGTCGAGGCGCGCAGCGGCTTCGAGGCGCTCAGCTTGCTGGAGGAGTTGGGCGATGAGGTGTCGCTGATTTTAAGCGACGTGGTGATGCCGGAAATGGGCGGGCAGGCGCTTTTTTACGCGCTGCAAGAAAAAGGGCTGCCGATACCGGTCATTTTGATGACCGGGCATTCGCTGGATGAAGAATTGGATGAACTGCGCGAAAAAGGTTTGGCCAATTGGGTCACCAAGCCGCTGAACCTGCGCCAGTTGGGCCTGGTATTGAGCGAAATCTTAGGCCCAACCGGCTGACGGTTCCCGAACCCGATTGGCCTTTAAGTCCGTAAAAGGTTAGACCCGAAGGGTTTTGCATCAATTGAGTCGAGTATCCTCGGTTTCAAACCCTTCGGGTCTTCTGAAAACTTTCTACTGATCATTCAAGTAAACCGTAAAAGGTTTTGGGAATTAGACCCGAAGGGTTTTGCATCAATTGAGTCGAGTATCCTCGGTCTCAAACCCTTCGGGTCTTCTGGAAACTTTCTACTGATCACTCTTAAGAAAACAATCAGGTCATGAGCTGGTCATTCTGAGCGGGGTCTTCGGAGCGAAGAATCCCTCCAACCTGGGTATTCCAAGCAAACGGGATGCTTCGGGGGATGCTTCGGCAAGCTCAGCACAGGCTCTCAGCATGACATGGCTCTCGATGACCGGATTAATTTTTTGATTTACAAAAGGGTTTGGCCTGGCAGCCCTTTGGGGCTGGCAAGATTGAAGCATAAGGAAACTGCCATGAATGTAATTTGCACATTTGACTATGACATTGCCGTAACGTACCCAGATGGCAAAGTCCTGAAAGATACTGGTGAATTTGAGATTTCTTTCCCCGAATCATCCCTCAAGGAACTGGACGACGTGGACATTTATGGGGAGCTGGTGTTTGTCGTCCTGGATTCGTTTCACAAAGAAATGACAGAGCGCGGCGGCCTGCTAGACAACCCCGACGTGTCCGTCTCCATCCGCAACATTACCTGGGATTGATGGGGAGGGGCTGGGGGTTAGGGATTGGGGAGCAGCGCCCAATAATCTCCAGTCTCCAATCTCTAATCTCCAATCTCCCCTACGGCACCACCCGCAAGTTTAGCGTCTCCAGCGCCTGCAGCCGGTCTGCCAGGGCGATGGGCGCGATGACGCGAAAATCTTTTAGCCACGCCCGCAAGGCCCGCAGCTTTTCGTCCCGGTCTTGGGTGGCGGCCCGCGCCGCGCCCTTGGCCGCTTCCTGCCGCTGATTGGCCGTTTCCACGGCGCGGACGAGCGCCAATTCGGCCGTCAGCCGGTCGGCGGTGTAGCCAAAGGGGGCCATCTTGGCCTGCAGGTCCGGGTAAGCCAGCAAATTCTGATAGAAGACAGTCGCCTGCTCCAGCCAGCCTGCCAATGCCTGCGCCCGGCTTCCCGCCAGCCGCAGCGTTGCCCGCGCCTGCACGTCGGCCCGAAAGGCCACGCGGGCAATCTTTACGCCGTCCATGTAGACGCGGTTGGCCGCCTTCCAGGCCGCCCGCAAATCGGCGGTCGCCTGGTATTGCACGCCGTAGGCATAATGCTGCTGGTGGACGGCCGTTTCCGCCGACCCCAACAATTCATCCGCCGCCGCCAACCGGGCCGCGTCATACCCATAAGGCGTCAGCGCCGCCAAAATATAGTCCACGTTCTGCGCGTTGTGAACGGCCGTCCGGGCCACATGAAGCAGTTGGTCAGTTGATTGGGTTTCATACATCGCACACCTCCCGCCAGACTAAAAAACCAGTAAAGGTCAAATCAAAATGAATAAACTTTATAAAATGATTGATAAAATGTAGTCTAGAACAAATTAAACGCTAATAAAAATGAATAAAACGTACTAAAAGATAACTAAAACGAAGCAAGAAATAAATAAAACGCAGCAAAAAATGAGTAAAACGCACTAAAAAATCATTGCAGGTTACCATTTAGTCATTTTTAGATGCCATTATATCATTTTTAAGCGCTATTTTGTTATTTTTAGATAACATTATATGATTTTAAAATGCCATTTTATGATTTTTAGATGACTTTTATTTATTTTTAGATGCGTTTTTTAATAATTTGATGTCATTTTATTATTTTAGTTAGCGTTTGGGTAATTTCTTGGTAAACGCAAAGACCCCAAGGGTTTTTAAACCCTTGGGGTCTTGTCTTGCCGGAGGATGATTAGCTGCCGGGCAGGTCGCGCTGGATGCGGGCGGCCATCTGGTTGAGGGTGTCCAGGTTTTTTACGGTCAGGTCGGCGTCGGGTTGGTAAACGCAAAGACCCCAAGGGTTTTTAAAACCCTTGGGGTCTTGCCGGAGGATGATTAGCCGCCGGACAGGTCGCGCTGGATGCGGGCGACCATCTGGTTGAGGGTGTCCAGGTTTTTTACGGTCAGGTCGGCGTCGGGGATGTAGACGTCGAATTCTTCTTCGACGTAGACGCCGAATTCGGCCAGGGAAAAGGAGTCCATCAGCCCGCCGGTGATGATGCCTTCGTCGTCGCGCAGCGGGTAGCCGGCGTCGCGGATGAGTTCTCGGGTGATGAAGGTGCGCAGTTTTTCGCGGATGGTGTGTTCGTCGTTCATGGTTTCTCCTGAATGGGGGCTGGGGACTAGGGACTGGAGACTGGTGAGTCTCCAGTCTCTAGTCTCTAGTCTCCAGTCTCTCCTAGTAAAAACGGCCGTATCCCCTCCGCCACCCTCTCCGCCAGCAGGCGGTTACCGGCGGCGGTCAGGTGGACGGGCGTGTCGGTGAATTCGTCGGGGGGAATGGTATCCCAGAGGTCGAGGTAAGGCCAGCTGCGGGCAACGGCCGTGTCCGCCAGCATGTCCCGGTACTGGTCATAGGCCCAGCGCGGGTAAAACGAGTTGTAGCGCAGGTCGCTGTTCTGCCCCTGGCTGATAAACATCGGCTCGTTGATCAGCAGGACGGGCACGTCCCCGGCCCGGGTCACGCCCGCCGCCAGCACGTCGAAGGCCAGATCGTCAGTCGTTAGCGTCACCGGCTCCGGGAACGATTGCCAGCTAACGTCGGCCTCGAAGTCGCTGCGGCGCAGTTCAATCTGCGCCGGGATGGCCTGGTCGATGCCGGTGGCCGCCCAGGCGAAGCCCACCTGCTGCAAGCGCAGCAGGTCGGCCAGGCTGCGCCGCTGCCCGACGATGGTGCGGTCGAGGAAGGAGGGGGTGACGAAACGGCCGTCGTCCACGTCCAAATCCAGCCCATACGCCCCAATCAGGCGGCGCATCCGTTCCGGGTTGTGCTGCACCAGCGGCGGAAAGAGCTGCTTGTCGCGGGGGAACGAATCCAGCGTCACCGGCCAGAGGATGAGGTCGGGGTCGGCTTGCATAGCCGCATCCAACAGCAGCAGGTCCTTGCTCAGGGCCAGCACGGGGTAGCCCAGATTGTAAACGCGCGCGGAACGGCCGTCGGCCGTCTGCAAATTCATCGTGTTCAACTGCCCGGCCAGCGTATCCCCGTTTTCCAGGAACCAGCCCCACGTCCCCGAATCGCCGATGAGCAGCACGCGGAATTCGTCGGCGGCCTTGGGCCGGCTGACGGCGTGGCTGGCGAGCATGGCGGGCACGTTGTAGAGGCTGAGGTTGTTGCTTTCGGCCGGATTCTCGCCGTAGGGCAGGCGCAGCCGCCCCGGCAGCAGCCAGTTGTAGAGCGAGAGATGCCCCAGCGTTTCCAGCGGCACCAGCCAGGCGAAGAGGGCGTTGAGGAGGAGGAAGAGAACGGCCGTTTTCAGCGCGATTCGGGTGATGGTTTTCCAGGTAATCGTAGACAAGGTTTTGTTCCTGATGCGTGAAGCGTGATGCGTGATGCGTGATGCGTGATTTTCACGCATCACGCATCACGCTTCACGCTGCTCACCAACCGACTCCAAACAGCTTCCCAAACGTCTCCAGCGCCAACCCCACGTCCGGCAGCAAGAACCAGACCCAGCCCAGGACGACAAACTGGAAGGTGACAAACCAGCTAAACAATGCCCAGGCCCGCTTTTGCCCCGGTTTTTCCGCTAGCCCACGATACCACTGGCGCGTGCGGTCGCTCCATTGCTTGTGGATGAACAGCCCCACGCCGTGCCACAGCCCCCAGATGAAAAAGGTCCAGGTGATGCCGTGCCACAGGCCGATGGTGATCATGGTGGCCAGTTGGGCCACGAGCACGATGAGGGTGGGCGACGGCCGTGGCTTACGCCGCAGCAGCGAACGAGATAGGGGCGTGAAGACGTAGAACCGCGCCCAATTGCTCAGGGTCATGTGCCAACTTTGCCAGAAGGTGGTGATGTTGGTCTTGAGGTACGGCCGTTCGAAGTTTTCCGGCAGGCGGATGCCAAAGAGCAGCCCCAGACCAATGGCGATGTCGGTGTAGCCGGCGAAGTCGAAGTAGAGGCGCAGGGCGTAGCCGTAGAGCAGCACCCACAGGCCGAGGGTGGAGGTGGCCTGGGCGGCGTTAACGGCCGTCAACGACATCCCCAGCGCCAGCGAATCGGCGATGACGAACTTCTTGAACAGGCCCAGGGCAATGCGCCAGCCCGCCTCGCCGAAGCGGGCGGCGTCCAGGCCAACCATCTGCGGCAGGGCGCGCAGGTCTTGCACAAAACGCTCGGCGCGGTCAATCGGCCCGGCGATGAAGGCGGGGGCGAAGATGACGTAGGTGACGTACTCGCGCAGCGAGAGGGCGGGCAGCAAGCCGGTTTGCCGGTCGCGCAGGGTGTGGATGAGGCGAAAGGCGACGTAGGAAAAGCCCAACCAGGCCAGGTCGGAGGGCGCGGCGAGGGTTGGGTTTTGCCCGGTGAGGCTGCGCCAGGAACTGGCAACGGCCGTTGCCAGCACCTCCGTCTTCAACACGACAAACAACACCACGATGAACAGCATGCCGCCGGTTAACACGCGCCGCTGGTCGGCTTGGGCGGCGAAGCGGGCAATGAGCAGGAAGAAGAGGGCGAGGAGGAGGAGGGCAACGGCCGTCCACCATGGCGACGGCGGCCGGGAAGCGGTCAGGCGGTAGGCGGCGTCCAGGTAGCGGTTCAAGGCCAGCCCGATCACGAGGAGGAAGAGGAGAACGGCCGTCAAACGATCTTCGCGCAGCGTGGCCTGCCGCACCTCTACTTCCGGCGGGCGGGTAAGCAGCCAGCTCAGCGCCGTCAGCGCCAGGGTCGCCGTCGGCAAGATGAAGTCGGCGAAGCGCGGCGGCAGCGGCGGCTGCAGCCAGTAGATGGCCAATACGCTGCCCCA
>Ga0209607_1002852_pt1 | contig 13551 bp, 6 predicted proteins | sample AD_UKC117_MetaG_FD_184413 | JGI IMG/M metagenome (GOLD analysis project Ga0209607, IMG submission 184413) | Active sludge microbial communities of municipal wastewater-treating anaerobic digesters from Hong Kong - AD_UKC117_MetaG (SPAdes)... | ecosystem: Engineered > Bioreactor > Anaerobic >... | reverse complement strand
AGCTCGGGCAGACCGATATCGAGCACCAGCAGGTCGAACCCCCCGGTAGTCGCGTACTCGTAGGCCGACCTTCCGTCCGCCACGACCGTGACGGCGAATCCGTTGGCGGACAGACCCTTGTCGATGAAGCTCGAAATCCGGGGCTCGTCTTCGGCGATGAGGATCCGGGTCATGGCGCTCCTTTGACGGGGACGATAACGGTGAAGGTGGCGCCTCGGCCCGGGGCGCTGTCGAGTACCACCGTGCCGCCGTGGGCCACCGCGATCGCCCGCACGATGGCCAGACCCAAACCGGCGCCATCGGATCGTTTCCCACCCGCACCGCCGCGGGAGAAGCGGTCGAAGATTCGGGTGCGGTCGGACTCGTCGATTCCCGGTCCGGAGTCGGCGACCCAGAACCTCAGCCAATCGCCGTCGTGCGCCGATCCGACACCGATCGGATCACCGTCGTTGGTGTAGCGGCAGGCGTTGTCCGCCAACGCGATCAGCGCCTGGGTTATCCGCTGGGGATCCAGTACCGCGCTCACCTCCGCGACCGACTGCAGGGTGAAATCGCGGTCGCCGAGAAGTGCCAGCTTCTCGAAGGCTTTCCGGGTCAGATCGCCGACGTCGACCAGGGTGGGCCGCAGGAACGCGGGCTGCTCGGCACGGGCGAGCAGTAGCAGGTCGGACACCATGCGATTCATCCGGTCCAACTCGTCGTCGACGAGGGCGACCGTCGACACCACGTCCTCGGGGTCGTTCGGATCGAGCACCTCGAGGTGTCCGCGCACGATGGTGATCGGGGTGCGGAGTTCGTGGCCCGCATCGTCGGTGAAGCGACGCTGCGCCTGCACCGCCGCTTCCACCCGGTCAAGCATGCGGTTGACCGTCTGCACGAGATCGCCCAATTCGTCGCCGTCGCCGGCGCGGGCGGGAATCCGCCTCGACAGGTCGGTGTCGGTGATGCTGCGCGCGGTCTCGGCGACGTCTTTCAGCGGCCGCAGGATGTGGCCGGCGATCATCCAGGCCGCCGCCGAGGCGAGGACGACGGTGGCGCCTCCGGCCGCGAGCATCAGCCTGGCCGCGTCGTCGGCACTGCGCCGTTCGCGGTTGGCGAAGAAGGCCGAGACGATGGCGCCACGCCCGGGCCGGCCCTCGAGCGTGACCGGAATCGCAAGGTAGCGGATCTCTCCGATGCCCGGATACCGATAGCCGCCCTGTTCCGGCGCGGCTACCGAGGCCACGCGTTCGGTGAACGCCGGGTCGGTCGCCAGCACCCGCGGGGTGCCCGGTTGTTGTCGGCTCTCGGTCAGGAAGGCTCCGTCGAGGTAGCCGAGGAACACTTCGTTGGGACGGGCGATGTTGTAGGCGATGGTCTCGCGGATGAGTTCTTCGACCCCGGTGAACGGGGCACCGGTGCTCGGGTTGATCCCTGGGCCGATGAGCTCGTTGAACTCCTCCACCTCGACCCGCAACGCCCCGTCCATCCGGTCGTTGACGGTCGCCACCAGAAGCCGCCAGGTCGCGAGGGTCGCGACGGCGAGTGCGGCCATCATCAGCAGCAGCATCCAGCCGACGATCCGGGTGCGCGCGGCCGGCAGAATCCGGTTCACCACCCACCGCCGGGTGGGCTCGACGGAAGGCGCGGCGCACTGCAGGGCTGATTCGTCAGAAACTCAACCGCTCCACGATGACAGCAACCCCGAGCCCGGCCGCCCCGCTGACCGCGGCGACCCCGTAGCGGCCGTCGCGGCGTTCGAGTTCCTCCAGGCAGCTACCCACCAGGATTGCCCCGGTCGCCCCGAATGCGTGCCCCATGGCCATGGTGCCGCCGTTGGGATTCATCCGGTCGGGCCCCGCGTCGAGCTCCCGGCGGAACTTCACACACAGGGCGGCGAACGCCTCGGCGAACTCGAAGACCTCGATATCGGCGGGACGCAACCCGGCGCGGGCGATGGCCTGTACCACCGCGCTCTGACCGGCGGTCAGCATCAGCACCGGGTTGACGGCCGCGGTCGCGGCGGCCACGATGCGCCCGCGCGGTGCCAGCCCCGTCGCCTCAGCGGCCTCGGGTGTGCCAAGCAGCAAAAGCGCTGCGGCGTCGGCCATCTGGGGTGAGGTTCCGACGGTATGGAGGTGCTCGATCGCCCCGACCGCCGGGTAGGCGTTGAGGGCGATCGCGTCCTGGCCGTCGGCACCCAGCTGTGCGAAGGCCGGCGGCAGCGCGGCCAGCCCCTCCAACGTCGTCTGCCCGCGGACCAGCTCGTCATGGTCGAGTCCGGGACCGTGCTCGCCGGGCCCGACCGGCACCACCGACCTTGCGAACACACCGGCGGCCCACGCCGCGGCGGCCTTGTGCTGGGTTTCCAGACCGTAGCGGTCGAGTTCCTCGCGGCCGAGTCCCTCGATGGTCGCGTTGAGATCGGCCGCAATACCCATGTGCACCGACCCGACCTCCCCGATGGTGACCGGGTCGGTCCACAGCGGACCGCGGTCGGCGAACAGCGGGACCCGGGAGACCGACTCAACCCCGCCGGCCACCGCCATGCCCAGGTCGCCGGCGCGCAGTCGGGCGGCGGCGTGAGCGACCGCGTCGATGCCCGAGGCGCAGAACCGGTTGATCGTCACGCCCGGGACCCGCTCACCCCAATCGGCCAGCAGCGCCGAGGTGCGCGCGATGTTCGCACCCTGTTCGTCGACCTGCGAGGCGCATCCCACGATCACGTCCTGGACCGACTCAGGCTGCAGACCGGTCCGGTCGACAAGGGCGCGCTCCAAGTGCACGAGCAGGTCGGTGGCGGTGCGGCCATGCAGCGCCCCCTTGGCCGACGCCTTACCCCGTGGGGTGCGCACGTAGTCCAGAACAAGGGCTTGGGTCATCGCCGGAAGCCTAACCGGCGATCGCGGGCAGAAGAAGCCATTGTTGCACTACAGACCATGCCGCCGTCCCTACACTGATCGGGTGAACCTCGCCAAAATGATCGCGGACGCAGCGCGAACCCCGATCCGGGCCGGAATTGCGGTATCTGACCTCGGGCTCGCCGTTGGGGCCCTCGCACTCGGGTTGGTCAAACAAGCCCTGGGCGAGGAGGGCTACCAGCCGGTGGAGCCGATCACCGACATCCTCCCGCTGCGCGGCGCCATCCGCGGCGCCAATCGGGTCGAAGAACTGACTCAACCCGACCGGGCGCTGGGGCGCATGCTGGCCCGCGGTGGGCCGGCGGACAAACTGACCCGGCCGGGCGGAGTGGTCGACATGCTGAGCGAGCCCGGGGGTCTGCTCGATCGGATATCCCTCGAAGGCAGCTCGCTGGAGCGGATCCTCGAGCCCGGGGGCCTGGTGGACCGGCTACTGGAGGAAGACGGTCCACTGGAGCGCATGTTCGCCGAGGACGGCATGATCGAGAGGCTCTTCGCCGAGGAAGGCATCGTCGACAAACTTACGGCCAAGAACGGCCCGCTCGAACAACTCACCGAGGCCGCTGAGATCCTGAGCCAGCTGCAGCCGGTCGTGGAGACATTGACGCCGACCGCCGAGACCCTGCAGTCCGGTGTCGACAGGCTCAACCGGGTGGCCACCTCGATGAGCAGCTTCACCGACCGACTGCCCGGGCGGCGGGCGTCGCGGGCGGTGACCCCGAAGCGCGGCGGTGACAACGGCGGCACCGCGGAGTGAGTTCGCAGCTTGCCTGCTCTCCCGGCTGCGCTCCTTAGCGCACCCAGAAGTGACGCACACGACAGCTGTGATGCCGACAACAAACCCTTCCGAGTGTGACGACGAATTCCGTACATTATTCGCAGCGGAACCACTGAATCCGCACATTCATACAGGATTCCAGGAGGAAATCGTGAGAACGTCATCGGCCTTCATCGGGGCGGCATTGATGGCTGCGTCGCTGGCGCTGGCGGCTCCAGCCGGCGCGAGCCCGGCGCCGACCGTCGGTTTGTCCGATGCCGTCTCCACTGCCGCCGGGGCTCCGGGTGCACTCGCACTCACGGCGCCGAAGAACGCGATATCCATTCAGGATCCCAAACTGGATGGGGCGCGCGTCGGTGCCGACACCGCTGACGGCTTCTACAGCAAGCCCGCCACCGACGGCACGATTACAGCGTCCGCCTTCTACAAGCCGGCCATCTAATCCGTCGAGGGCCTTGGGCTAGACCGACTGGCGCCGTCTGTCCCGGCCCGCCGCGACGCCCCCCGAAACCAGCGCTGGGAACAGCCGCTCGATCGGGAAACTGAGGTCCAGCATCAGCGGGGCAATCCGGGCCGGGCCGTTCTGCGACCCCCGTATATCGAAGGTCATGGCGACATTGATGCGGTCCGTCGCGGAATTGGCCACATCGACCGTCAGATCGGACAACGCCAGTTGGCCGCCGGTGGCGGCGGCGGGATGGACGACGTCACCGTCCTGCCAGTTGGGAAAGATCGCGTTCACCACGTAGTAGTCGGAGGCGTCCGAGGTCTGGAAGAAGTGACTCTCGGCCACCTGAGTGGCCGCAGGCGCCGGTGTCAGGAAGCCCGGAACCTGTCCCCTGAGAAGTTCGGAGATCACCAAGTAGACATTCCACAATGCGGCCGCGGCGACGATACCTACGGCTGCGGTGGCGCCGGTAACCAGGAAGACGACGAACCCGATGAGGTTCTCACCGAAGATCCCGAGGCCGATTCCGGCCCCCAATCCCATGCCGACAGCGATCTGGAGCCCCGGATGCGTGCGCAGTTGCTCCAGAACCAGCCCGATGATGTCGTCTGAGGTGAGCCCGATCTTGCCGAGGATGAGGTCTTCGGCCACCGTGTCGACCAGCTCCCACACGGGTACCTGCGCCAGGAGGTAGGCGGTCGCTTGCGCGGCGATCCGCCCAGCGAGAGCATCGATGAGCCCGCTGGTGATCCCGGCGTCTTTAAGGATGGCGCTGACCAGGATGGGCAGTGCGGAGCTTATGGCCCGACGTACCGCCGGATCGCCGAGGAGCATCGCGACGGTCACCGGAACGACGCCGTAGACCGCCGCCTGGAAATCGGGGTCGGCCTGAAGCGATGCCAACGCATTGGCCACCGCTGTGGACACGTCGGTGCCGAAGAGCACCTCGTCGATCGCCTGGTTCAGCGCCGCGATGAGCGCGGAGTTGAAACCGGGGAAGGCCAGGAAATTGGTCACCGTCGCGCCGAGTGTTTTGGCGACCCGCCCGGTGAATGCCGTGTCGGTGAGCAGCGCCGTGGCGAATCCGGCCAACGGCTCACCCAGTGTTTCGATGATGTAGGCCAGGACCGCCGGGCTGTCCAGGATCTGGTTGGTGAAGGTGGTGATGATCGCACCGAGCCCCTGCTGGAAGCCGGGGTCGTCCAGAATCACGAACTCTACGACGCTGAGGGCCGCGGAGATGGTGGCGCTGATCGCCGAGAGGACAACCGGGTCTGTCTCCAGGGCTGTGATCGCTTCTCCCAGAGCGTCTGTGAGGTCGGCGCCGGCAACGACCCCGGTGACCAACTGCCCTGCGACGGTGGCGACCGCGCCGATCAATCCGGGCTGTTCCAGCAGGGTCGGGATCACGATTCCGACCACTGCGCCCAGACCAGCCGTGAACGCCGGAATCCCCAGCAGCGAGGTGACGGCGTCGCCGATCGCGGTGCCGATCGCCACGGCGAAGTCCGGCGGGAACGACGACAGCGCCTCGGTGACGAACTGGGCGGCGAATTCACCGGCGTAGGTCTGGACGTCGGGGTTGCTCGCGATGGTGTCGACCAGTTCGGCCAGCTGCTTACCGACCGCGGCCCACAACGTCGTATCACCCAGCAGGGCGGTGACGGTCTCGGCGGTGAACGCACCGAGATCGTCCTGAACCACCGTGCTGGCCCGCAATGTGGTGATCAGCGCGTCGATGACGGTCGTGAGGTCCTCGCCAGCCACGACCGCCGACACCGCGGGCCCGGCCGCGGCGGCTACCACCGCCACCAGACCGGGCTGGCCCAGCAGGTTCGGGATCAGTCCGCCGATCACCGCGCCGACGCTGGCCGGCACACCCGGAGTGGCCAGCAGGCCGGCCACTGCGGCACCCACCGCGTCACCGACCACCGATGCGATCGGTATGTCGCCGAGCAGGGCGGTCACGAACTCCGAGACCGTCACGGCCGCGTACTGCTGCACCTCGGTGTTGGTGCCCAACGTCGTGATCAGCCCGGCGATCTGATCGCCCAGCGCCGTCCACAGCGTCATGTCACCGAGCAGCCCGCTCAGCGTGTCGGTAGTGAACGCCCCCAAACCGTCCTGGATCACCGTGCTGGCCCGCAACGTGGCGATCAGAGCATCGATGACCGTGGCGCTGTCCAGTCCGGCCACCAGAGCCGACACCGCAGGACCGACCGCATCGGCGATCACCGTCGCAAACCCCGGCTGCCCCAACAGATCCGGCAGCAACCCACCGATCAGCGCGCCCAGGCTCGCCGGAACCCCGGGAGAGGCCAACAATCCGGCCACCGCGGCACCCACCGCATCACCGACCACCCCCGCGACCGGAACATCACCGAGGAACGCCGTCACGAACTCCGAGACCGCCGCGGCCGCGTACTGCTGCACCTCGACGTTGGTGCCCAACGTCGTGATCAGAATGTCGATCTGATCCCCCAGCGCCGTCCACAGCGTCATGTCGCCGAGCAGCCCACTCAACGTGTCGGTGGTGAACGCCCCCAAACCGTCCTGAATGGCGACGCTGGCTCGCAGCTCCGCGATCAACGCGTCGATCACCACCGTCGGGTCCTGCCCGGCCACCAGAGCCGACACCGCGGTGCCCACCGCTGCGGCGATCGCGGCCCCGAATCCGGGCTGGCCCAACAGATCCGGCAGCAACCCACCGATCAGCGGCGCCAGACCGGCCACCACCCCCGGGGTGGCCAACAGCCCGGCCACCGCCGCGCCGACCGCATCACCGATCACCGAAGCGACCGGAACATCACCCAGCAGGCTCACCACGAACGCCGACACCGTCGATGCCGCGTACTGCTGAACCTCGGTGTTGGTGCCCAGGGTGATGATCAAGTCCGTGATCTGATCGCCCAGAGCGGTCCATAGCACCCAGTCACCGAGCAACCCGGCAACGGCGTCACTGGCGAAGGCGCCGACGCCCTGCTGGAACACGGTGCTGGCCTGCAACTCCGCGATCAGCGCCTCGATGACCGTGGTGGTGTCGTCCCCGGCCACCAGCGCCGCCACCGCGGTGCCGACCGCACCGGCGACCTCCGTGACCAGGCCGGGCTGGCCGAACAGGTTCGGCAGCAACCCACCGATCAGCGTTCCCACGCTGGCCACCACCCCCGGGGTGGCCAACAGCCCGGCCACCGCCGCGCCGACCGCATCACCGATCACCGAAGCGACCGGAACATCACCCAGCAGGCTGACCACGAACGCCGATACCGTGGATGCCGCGTACTGCTGAATCTCGGCGTTGGTGCCCAGGTCGGTGATCAGCCCGGAAACGCTGGCACCGACCGCCGTCCACAGCGTCATATCGGCGAGCAACGCGCTCAGAGCGTCGGCGGTGAAGCCGCCCAGACCGTCCTGAACCACCGTGCTGGCCCGCAGCGTGGCGATCAGCGCGTCGATCACCGTGGTGGTGTCCTCCCCGGCCACCAGCGCCGAGACCGCGGTGCCGACAGCGCCGGCGATCTCGGCCCCGAGTCCCGGCTGGGCGAACAGATCCGGCACCAGCCCGCCGATCACCGCACCCAGGTTGCCACCAGCGCCGAGACCGCGGTGCCGACAGCGCCGGCGATCTCGGCCCCGAGTCCCGGCTGGGCGAACAGATCCGGCACCAGCCCGCCGATCACCGCACCCAGGTTGGCCACCGCGCCCGGGGTGGCCAGGAAACCGGCCACCGCCGCGCCGACCGCATCGCCGACCACCGGGGCGACTGGAAGGTCACCGAGCAGGCTGACCACCAGAGCTGACACCGTCTCGGCCGCGTACTGCTGCACCTCGGCGTCGGTGCCCAGATCCGTGATCAGCCCGGCAAGGCTGATGCCCGCCGCGGTCCACACCGCGCTGTCACCGAACAGTGCGGTCAGGGCGTCGGTGGTGAAGCCGCCGAGGCCGTCCTGAATGACGCTGCTGGAGCGCAGCGTTGCGATCAGCGCGTCGATCACCGTTGTGGAGTCTTGACCGGAGGCCAGCGCTTCGGCCGCCGCACCGACCGCATCGGCGATCTCGGCGGAGAATCCGGGCTGGCCGAACAGATCCGGCAGCAACCCACCCGCCAGTGCGGCCAGCTCCACCACTCCGCCGGGGGCGGCCAGGAAGCCCGCCACCGCGTTCCCGGCGGCGTCGCCGATCACCGCGGCCAGCGGATTGCCCGCCAGCATCGAAGCCACGAAATCCGAAACCCCTTGGGCCGCAGCCAGTTGGAGGGCCGGGTCGGTGCCCAGTCCGGTGATCAGGTCGTTCAGGGAGAGACCGATGCCGCCCCACAGCTGGGAATCCCCCAGAACCGTCAGCACCGCGTCCGAGGCGGTCGTCCGGACGGCTCCCAGAATCGCCGTACTGCTTTGCAGAGCCAACACGGCGATCGCCAGGGCCGCGTTGAAGTCCTCCCCGGACACGACGGCCGACGCGAACTGGCCCACCGTGGTGGCCAGCGTCGGAACCACATCGGGCTGGCTGAAGAACCCGAAGATCGTGTCGACGACTCCGGTGACGGCGGTCCCCAGAGCCGGAACGGTCAGGATCTGGACCACCGCGTTGCCGACCGCGTCACCGACCAGCACCGCGGCCGGGCCGCCGCCCAGCAGTGTCGCCACCGTCTCGGCGACTTGCTGGTCTGCGTAGGTCTGGATGGTGGGGTCACCGATGAGATCGGCGACCAGACCGGACAGGGCCAGGCTGGCGCCCTGCAGTATCGAGGGGCTGAACAGGGCGGTGACGACGTCGGCGACGGTCACGTCGACGGCGTTGAGAATGTCGGTATTGGCTTGCAGCGCCGCGATCACCTGGGGCAGGACGGCGTCCAGGGTGCCGTTCACGGCGGCGAGCACCAACTGGCCGGCCGCGTCGGCCAGCACGCTGGGCACCCCGGTCTGGCCGAAGAAGTCCGGCAGCGCCGAGCCCAGCAACGTGGCCACCCCGGCCACCGCCGCGGAATTGGCCAGCAGCTGCTCGACCGCGTTGCCCACCGCCGAACCGACGGCCGCAGCGATGGGGCTGCCGGGCAGCATTTCGGCGATCATCGTGGCGACCACATCGGCGGCCTGGACCTGCACGGTGTTGTCACCGGCGAGTCCGGTCACCAACCCCGAGAGCCCACCGCCCAACGCCGTCCAGAACCCCGTGGTGCTCAGCAGCGTGCGCACGACCGAGGTGACGTTGCCGACGAGGACGTCCTGGAAGGCGGGTTCCTGCAGCAGCTCCGCCACGGCGGCCTGGATCTGCTCGATGAGCGGCAGTGGATCCGGGCCGACCAGGTTGCCCGCGATCGCCCCTGCCGCCGCCGCGATCGCACCGGACACGTTGGGGTTGTTCATGCCCTCGACCAGTGACACCAACGCGAAGACCACGGGGCCCACGAAATTCGAATTGGCCATCAGCGAGACGACCACGCCACCGGCCTGCGCGCCGACGGCGACGGCCAGCGGATCGCCGCCCAGGGTCGTGGCGACGAAGTCGGCGACCGTCTGGCTGGCGAACTCCTGCACCGTGGAATCGGCGACGAGATCGGTGGCCAATTGGGTGATGAAATCGCCGACCGCTCCGAACAGCGCGGAGCTGCTGAGGAACGAGTTCACGGCCTGGGTGACGACGGTTTCGACCGGGACCACTATGGAACCGACCGGCCGGGTCGGCTGACCCAGCGCGGCGAGCAGGGTGTTCATCGCGGTGGTCGCCAGGTAGGTGCCCACCCCCGGGTAGAGCATGAACTGCTGGTAGGTGGTTCCGATGAGGGTGCTCAGCGGATTGGAGATACCGGCCAGGAGGTAGGCCACGTCGGCGGAAGCGACCGCGGCGACCTCCGGGATGCCGGGGTTGCCCTCCCCCAGCAGAGCGGTGGCGATCAACTCGCCGGCGTACGTTGCCAGGGCCGGGGTTTCCAGCGGAGGGGTGGTCACGAAATCCGGTGTGATCTGGCCGAATACGACATTGACGGTGCCCGCCAGGGCGGTGCCGATCTGCACCTGGACCGCCGGGCTGCCGAAGAAGACCTCAAGTCCGGACAGCACGCCGTTGTTCAGCAGATAGGCGATGGCTTCCGAGAAGCCGCCCTCCCCGATGAGGAGGCTGACCCACTCGACAATCCCCGCCGCCGTGAACGGCGGAATCTGGGTGAACACCGAGTAGGCCAGCCCCTGCTGGATGATCGGGTTGCCGAGGGTCTGCTCGATGAGATACGCCACGGCGTTGCCGATAGTCGCACTCAGAGCGGTGGGGGTCTCCCCCTCGGGCGTCAGCAGGGTGGCGACCTCGTCGGAGACGAACGGCAGGAACGCGGGGTCGTAGACGAGTTCATTGAACGCCGCGATGACGCCCGGCCAGTACCCGACCACCACGTTGAGCAGGATGTTGTAGCCGACGTTCCCGATCAGGGAAAGAATATTCGGCGGCAGCACGATCGGAGAGGCACCCGCGACGAACGACTCGATGGCGGCGGTGATCTCGCTCTGGAAGAGTTGGACGGCTGCGGCGATCACGTTGCCGGAGTAAGGATCCGGGGCAGCGGCGGCCGCCAGCGGCACGTCCACGCCGATCTCTTCGGCAGCGGGTCCATCGATTCCGGCGCTGCCGAACAGCGCCCCTGCGGCACCACCGGAGCCGGATGCACCCCGGTTCGCGGGAGTCAGCGTGGAGGTGCCGCCCACCCCTCCGTCGCCGCCGTCTCCACCGATGAAGCCGCCGGCGCCCCCGTCACCACCCGCCCCGCCGGCCTCCACGCCGACGCCGCCGTCACCACCGTCACCACCGGAGCCGAGCAGTCCGGCATCACCGCCGGCACCGCCGTGCCCGCCCGAGCCACCGGAGACCCCGCTGCTGCCGCCGGTTCCGCCCGCGCCCGCCGTACCGCTCAATGACAACATCCCGGCGTCGCCACCGTCGCCACCGGCGCCACCGTCACCGGTCGGGTCGGTTGCCGCGGCGCCGTCACCGCCCTTGCCGCCGTCGCCGGAGAACAGCCCGGCCCGGCCGCCGTTGCCGCCCGCCCCGCCGTTGACGCCGGCGACCCCGGCGCCACCCGCGCCGCCGTGGCCGAACCATCCGGCCGCCCCGCCGTTGCCACCGTTGAAACCGTCGCCGCCGTTGCCGATGAGGCCGCCGTTGCCGCCGTCGCAGGCACCCGAGGTACAGGTCCCGCCGTACTCGGTGAAGCTGTAGCCGTTGCCGTAGAGAATGCCCGCGTTAGGGTTGTCGGCGGTGCCGTCGCCGACGAAGAACCGGATCAGCGCGGCGATCGGATCGGCCGATGCCGATGATGCGGATTCCATTGCAGTGGAAGCACTTTCGCGCTCTGCACTCTCGGGCGCCGCACTCTCAGTGGCTGCACCCTCGGCAACTGGGGCCGCTGGCGCCGCCGGCTCTCCCGTGCCGGCAGCCGCCGCCGGCATGACCGCCGAGACGGTGGTGCGCGATTCGCGCCGGCCCGCCCACGCCGCCACCAGTGCCTGCGACGCCAGGACCAGGGGTGTGTTGCCGGGCAGCGAATCCTCGCCGGACCCCGATCGCGCGAGGGGGTCGGAGCCCGAGACCTCACCCTTGGGTTCCGCCGCGGTCATCACCGGCGGTTCGGCAGTCGCCACTTCCACCGCGACTCCCTCGGTGAGGACCACCGCCGAAAGCGATCCATCCCCCGCGCCGCCCGGCGGGGAGTCAGCGGAGGAATCGCCGGCCAGCGCCCTCTCCAGCAACCGGGCTTCGTCAGCCGAAGCGGACTGGCGGGGCGCGACAACAGCAAACTCGGTAGGCGACGACACAGCCGGGTTCGTGCCGACGTCGTCCCCCGACGCCGGGACGGTGGCCGAACCGCCGTCGGGGGGTGCGCCGACTCTGATGCCGCCGGGACCCGCGATGCCGCCGACGGCAATGTCGGCGACCGCATCGGCCGGGGGTCGAACCACCCGTGTCCGGCGATTCGGACCCGCCACTCCGGTCCTGGGACCGGCCCCCGGACCGCCGGCCGCCGAATCGGCCGGACCGCCCGCCGCCGGGGCACCGGTGGCGCGTTGGGCCCCGGACCGCGTCCCGCCGCGCTGCCTGGCAGCGCCCGCCGCGGAGTCGCTCGAACCTGAACTCTGCGTCGATCCTGCCCCGTTCACCGGGCCCGGGTCCGCTGCGGCGACGGCCGGAAGTTCTGCGATCACGACCCCGATGCCGAGTGCAATGGCCAGCGCGCCGACGCGACCCACGAAATGCGTGGGGCGCGGTGCCGGGGTGAGATGCCAGCGCCCCGCGCTGTCGTGGGTGACTCGTAGCGTCCCGGTTGCGGGGCGATGGCGAGCGCCGCTCTGCTTGGCACCGTCGGCTCGGCGATCTCGACGGGAGACGTTATCTGGGCACATCACCGACCTCCGTTGGCCACCTGATCGGCACGCCTTGTGCCAGCACGACCTCGCCGCTCACGGCAAAGACCAGAGAGTCAGGACCAGAGGGATATGGTGTTCCCCCACGGCAAACCATGGGCAGAAACAACCCCCTCCAACCCTGCCTTCGCCCTCAACGCAGCAAACGCTAGCGGTGAGTTATATCACACCGGCCGAGGGCCCCGAGCCGATTCGGGACGCGGCAACTCAACCTCGACGCGACCCGGCCCATTGTCGGCGTTTCGGCGTTGGCGGGGCCCCGGAAGTGGTTCGATGCGACGCAGTGCTCTGTATGCCGTTCCCGGTGGGGGAGAAAATCACATGAAGCCTGATTTTTCCGTCGGCACCGCCGGCGGTGCCATGGTGTCAGCCCCTGCCGTGCCGTTTCCCGCGGACGCTCACCGGCCGGGTCGTCACCGCGCCGGGCGAGGCGGTCGCCATCGCGCACCGGACTCCGGCCTGCGGATTCGGGTGGTGCAGTCGGTGGCCGGCGCAGCAAAGTTCGCCGAATCCGGCAACGCGAGGAACGTGGGCCGCGTCGGAGCCTTGGCCATTGCACTCGGCATCGGCGCCGGGATCGGTTCGCTGCCCGGACTGGCCTACGCGGATTCCACGGGTTCGGCGGGATCGGCCTCGCAGGCAGACTCGTCCACGGCGACGGGCCCCGCGACGCGGGCGCACGCGGGGCCTCGCGGCGGTCGCCCGGCAGCGGCGCCGGGGCCGGCCTCGACGGATCCCGGCGACGGCGCGGCCGTCGGGTCATCGCCGAGGGCCGGCACCACGGACACCGCTGCGGGATCGGCCCCGAAGCGGTCGGGTGGCCCATCGGCGAGGCCGACCCGACAGCGGGGGTCCGGCTCCGCGGCATTGTCCGTTCCGACCGAGGCTCTTCGTGAGCAGACACCGCCGCCCGCGGCGGCCGTGTCATCCGCGGGTGTCGCCGGAATCACGATCGCCACGGTGCCGGTCGCCGTCGACGCCGCGGCAACCCCGTCGACGGCCGTGCCGGCGGTCTCC
>Ga0209607_1002849_pt1 | contig 13567 bp, 14 predicted proteins | sample AD_UKC117_MetaG_FD_184413 | JGI IMG/M metagenome (GOLD analysis project Ga0209607, IMG submission 184413) | Active sludge microbial communities of municipal wastewater-treating anaerobic digesters from Hong Kong - AD_UKC117_MetaG (SPAdes)... | ecosystem: Engineered > Bioreactor > Anaerobic >... | reverse complement strand
CTCTCTCACCCGATCAGATCGTGGACAGCCCCGCAGAACTGCCCGGATCTGTCAGGAAGGTTTTTGTTCGACTGACCAAAACTACTGCCGGGAGATAAGAAAGAGAGCAAAACTACAATGAATAGAAATTTTAGTGTTTTCATGACACTAATGGGCATTAGATAATAATAATCGTCCTTGGGAATTATGAAATAATCGCATTCGCAGCATTTTTTTTGAGCGTGACGATTTGAAATGAAAAGATGGATTTTGACAGGCAGGATGTATAACTTTAGTACCTTTAAGGATAGTATCCAAACTATAATCTATGCCCAGATACCTTACCAAATCAAGGTTCAAATTGGGATTGGATTGCCCAGCAAAACTATTCTACACTGGGAAACATCAATACCCCGATACATCCGAAGATGATGCTTTTCTGGAAGCACTGGCCGAGGGAGGTTATCAGGTTGGTGCACTTGCCAAGTGTTATTATCCCGATGGAATAGATGTTCCCGAGCGTGGATATGATATTCCACTCCAAAAAACCAGGGAGTTGTTATCAAGAACTGATGTCGTCATTTTTGAAGGAGCATTCCAATTCAAAAACCTCTTTATCCGAGCTGATATCATTGAAAAGAAGGGGAATACCATCAATCTGCTTGAGGTTAAATCAAAATCATTTGATGGCAGTGATTCCATGGACATGCTATCCAAGAAGGGGTTCCTGGATTCCGCATGGAACGATTATGTCTACGATGTTGCCTTCCAAAAATATGTCATTACCCACGCTCACCCAGACTGGAATGTTCATGCCTACCTCATGCTGGCCGATAAAAACTCCAGGGCAACAGTTGATGGGTTGAATCAGAAATTTCAATTGAAGACTGTCGAGGGTGAAAGAACGATTGTCGAAGTTGTCGGAGATGTTTCCAGGACTGCACTGGGTGAAGAAGTCCTCATACGGATCTGCATTGATGACTTAATCGATAAGATTTTTGATGGTACAGACTCTCCAGAACCTCCAGCACAAAGTTTCGTTGATTACATCCATTATCTGGCAGACAGGTATGAAAGGGACGAGAAAATCATTGTTCCCATCCACAAGGACTGTAAAGTGTGTGAATATCAGGCCTCACCTGAAGAAGAACTGGAGGGGAAGATATCTGGATTGAAGGAGTGCTGGTCATCTCAACTTGGGTGGAACGATAAGATGTTCCAACTGCCATGGATTCTGGACATTTGGGACTTCAGAAGTAAGCAGAAGTTGATGGATTCGGGGATTTACCTGATGAGAGATGTCCAGGAAGAGCACATCGGAGATATCCAATTGAGCTCTGATGGAGCTATGACCCGAACAGAAAGACAATGGCTACAGGTAAGAAAATCGGTTGATAACGATCCGACACCATTCGTAAATGTGGAGGGGTTAAAGCGTGAAATGGACAAATTCGTTTATCCCCTGCATTTCATTGATTTTGAAACCTCTATGGTTGCCATTCCTTTCTTCCGTGGACGCCGACCGTATGAGCAGATTGCATTTCAGTTTTCACACCATGTCGTAAATTCGGATTTTACCATCGAACATAAAGGTCAATACCTGTGTGATAAGAAGGGTGTGTTTCCAAACTTTGAATTTGTCAGGAAACTGAAGGCTGAACTTGAGCATGACCAGGGCTCAATTTTTCGTTATGCTGCTCATGAAAATACCGTGTTGAACCAAATAATGGCTCAGCTGGAAGAGATCCCATTGCCAGATGTTCCAGACAAGCAGTCCCTGATTGACTTTATTAAAACGATTACCCATGGGAGTAATCACGAGGGCGACAGGGATATGATTGACCTTTTGAAACTGGTAAAACAGTACTATTATCATCCTTTAATGGGCGGATCCAATTCGTTGAAATATGTCCTGCCAGCTATCCTTAACTCGTCTGATTACCTTCAGGAGAAATTTTCACAGCCTATCTATGGAAAAAATTCAAGTATCAGGAGTCTGAACTATGATGATGGTTGGGTTTGGATAAAAAAAGATCCGAGTGGAGCTATCATTAACCCATATGAGCTTCTGCCTCCGCTGTTTGAAGGAATTGATGATAACCAGATAGAACAATTCCTCATGAAGAGTAATATACAGGAAGGCGGAGCTGCAATGACCGCCTATGCCAAGATGCAGTTTGCCAGTATCACGGAAACTGAAAGAAAAAGTATCATCAAGGGTCTTTTAAAATACTGCGAGCTGGATACTCTTGCAATGGTTATGGTTTGGGAGTATTGGAATAACCTTATAGTCAACAAAGGGTCGAAAGGATGAAATATTATTCTGAAGAAAAGCCAATAAAATGTCCTTCATGCGGATCTCCGAAAGTCGTAAGGATTATGTATGGTATGCCGAGTTATGAGGCCTTCCTAAAATCAAAGGCTGGTGAAATAATTCTTGGAGGATGTGTGGTGACAGGCGATGATCCACGATGGGGGTGCATAGACTGTAAAGCAGTTATATACAAGAAAGTTACTTGGTAGGAGAACTTATTATTTTTCATTCTGTGAGCTAAGTACATGACAAAAATTTACAACATTGGTTAAAGCTACTTATATCGCTACTAAAAAGCAAGTTGGCTATATAATTCAATCCATACTTGAACAAGCTCTTGGCTCTTCTGCCGTGCTTTTTGATCTTAATGGGCCTGAGCGAGTCAAGATATATTCCAGCCTTATAGACCCAGACATAGGCGATCAACACCAGTGACAATAATTTACTTACACGCTCAACATCTGTCAGATGAGTATCTTCAATGTTAAAACCGCTGGTCTTCAGGGCCTTAAACGCAGACTCAATCTGCCATCTTTCCTTATAAATGGTCTGGGCTTCATCAGGTTTCTTGAACGATACTATTATCTGAAGCTCAGGAACGTTTTCCTTGTTTATTACCCTGGAAGCAGAGAGGTAACAGAGTTCTCCATTGACACGAACTATTCTGCGATAAAAGGCACGCTGGTTAACCTTAAGGTTATTGAAAAGCCACCATGCCTTCACCCGCTTCCCATTACGGGGGATCTCAACCCAGAAGTTTTCACGTATACGTATATGATACTCAATGCCTGAAGAGTTGAGATATTCAAGCCATTTGTCCCCGACAAATTCCCTGTCTGCCAAAAGACACTCTATCTTGTCAGCGCCGAAGAGTCTGATAAAACGGTTCATTAAATCTATACGTTCCTGCATCGCGGAGTTCCCAAATTTTGGCATAACGTGGAACAGAAGAGGGAAGGCTAACCCTTTGTATACGATACCAAGAGTAAGAATATTTATATTCCTGTCTCCCAACTTCCAGTTGGTCCGGTCCAATGCCAGCCTGTATGGCGGATCATGTGGCAACAGAGCAAAAATAAACCTGGCAACCAGATCCGTATCCAGTGAAAACTCGGATATGAACCTCTGTATCCTGCGAAGTGATGATTCTGCCCTGGCATCACATTCAAAACTGCATGCCAGCTTTTCGAAACAGACAGTCTGGACCTTGCATAATGCACTGATAAATAAGCCAAAGAACTTGATACGTGCAAGATTCATCTTGTCTCCAAAGAACTCTTTCAGCGTATCCGATAAAACTGTAACTTTGTTGTTAGCCTTGATATTCATAGTCGGAAAATGTATTAGCGTTACATTTCCAACATATTGTATATCAAGGTTTTATCCTAATAATAAGACGTGTTTTTATTAACATATCAAGCGTAAGATATTAACAATCAATGCGTTGGCATTTTTTGTCATGTACTAAGTTCTGTGAGTTAAAAAAATAAATTTCTGAATAAGAACCTAAGAACCAATTGCAAAATGAATATACATGAGCTTAGAGAAGCACAAGTGCGTTTCGAAAATCGGATGGATGAGATCTTGAGTAATAGGAAACCATTGCACAACCTTCGTTCTCAATTTGTCAATTACTTTAATCCCAAACGCATAAGTACAATGGAGATAAACGACTATGTAATTGGTGTGGGCGCAGCCGAAAAGGGATTTAATTTTTGTTACGCATTGGAAAGACAATTAGATAGTTTGGGGAGGATGCTGGGGGCAACAGCTTTTAAATTTGGCGTATACTATGGACGAACAAAGTCTGAAGAAAATTATGAGTATAGATTCACTCATAAGTTTGGAAATACATACCAAGAGGCATTCCTGAAGGTAAGAGAAAGTATACTTAACCTAATAGAAGATGGGGATTCCGAAAACCTAGAAGCGATTGTAGCTAACCCACTCTCACCAATGTTCAAAGGGAAAATTTTATGCACATATTTTCCTGATAGATATTTGAATGTGTTTTCGCCTGATCACCTAAACCATTACTTGACTCAACTTAATTTGGACACAGAAGAATTGATAAATGGTGATGCGGTCTTCAAGAGGGAAGCCCTGATCTCATTCAAGAATCAAGATGAGGTCATGAAAACATGGTCTGTTGATCTTTTCGCTCATTTTCTATACAGCGAATACCCAGGAGCTCCACCAAAGGAAGAGAATTCTGGAGGATCTGCTACCGATCATTTAAAAGATTACAGAGCACCGCTATTTCATTCTAATCCCAAACCAACTTTTATTGACCTTAAAATAATTGCACCTCCTCCCAATCAGACAAGTATTGCTAGAAAACCAGTTCCACCACGGAGAAATCCAGATTATGAAAAGGAGGCTCGTAAGCTTAAAAAGCTAGGTGAACGCGGAGAAAAACTGGTAATGGATCTTGAGAAGCAAAGATTGCTAAATGCTGGCAGGAAAGATCTGGCTTTAAAGATTACAAGAGTTTCCCTCACTTCGGACTCCTTGGGTTATGATATACTATCATTTGACAGGGATGGTTCAAGTAAAATGATTGAAGTTAAAGCAACACAATCTGATGTGGGATTGGTCAATTTTTACTTTACAGCCAATGAATTAAATACGGCCCAAAGTAATGAAAATTACTATGTTTATGTGGTTTTTGGTGTCACATCCAAAGAACCCAAAGTTTGGCCAATAAAGAATCCGTTCAGACCAGAGAACAAAAACGCTATAAAGACTCCTGTTAATTTCAGGGTTACAATCAATGCCATTGAAAAGTAATCTCGTCTCTGCTCTTCAATTAATATTCATCCCAACCAGATTTCTCTGGGATTCCAGCCTTAACCTCCCCTCCTCTCAGGTCGTATTAAGGTCTCAAATCTGACCCCAGAGACCAGATCTCTAAGTTGGATGGGGTCTGGTGAGGGTCGTTGGAGGCTTGACGGTCTGGGCTGACCAGAATACGAAATGTCTGAAGTTTGGCTAATCGGTTTTAACTTTCAATTGAACCCGTCAAAGCTTTGGGAGAGTCATTTCAACGGTCTGGCCAAAGCCTATGTTCAGGTAGAAAGATGGAGTATAGGATTCACTACCCTGACATAATTTTGGGGGGCTTTCGTAACAAGGCCTCCTTCGTACTTGAGAAATTTGTTAGTGTCAAATGACATGCTCTCAATATACATTATAACAAATACGCTCTTCCAGTGATAATTACAGATATTATTTTTGTTAATCCTCCATTCCTCTATCCATTCGGGTGGTTTAACTCGCCGAGATAATTCCTTGTCTTCATAATGACTCCGTGAAAAGCCAATAATATTGTTTATAATAACTCTGTGGCAAACCTCGCTTCCACAAATGTGGATAAACCCAAACATTGGGTATTTAAAGCGTTGTGGATTAATTTTAAATCCGACCTCCCAATACAGTTCCTCGTTGGATAATAAATGATTAATAGCGGGCTTTATTTCTACTAACCTCAGATTAGCGCTGAACAAAATAGCATCCATCTTTTTGTTTCCGATTAGCTTAAAACGCAAGAAATAAAGATAAGAAATTGTGAATTAACACCCCAGGATTAGGGGAACAGAATTTGGAGTGATCTTAGACCAACTTCCCCGTCGACCCTGAATTAATCCGAATCCCATCGTATTTGACGCCACAGACAACAAAACCTCGTTAGCTTGGTCTACCTTTGTCCTGACATGATAGTCGTTCTGGGCCAACCAGATTGGAAAACCAATAGGTCTGTCTAATCGGTTTAAATTACAAGAGAACCCGTCAAAACCATTAACTGTATGTTAATTCATAACATCACAGATAAACTCAACTTGAATATTGCATTGGGGACATATTGATAATGGTCCCTTTCTACCGCATAGATGAGCCCAAGTCCAATCATTGCTTGCAAAATCTATCCATGTTAACTTATCTGAATCACGACCACATTTAGGGCAATTGAGATGACCGAGAAATTCTTTACTGTCGAGTATGTTATCCATGCAGGCCTTGACATCGCTCCATGGGAAAGGGTGTTCCGTAATATTTTTCCCTCTGACTGAATTTCCGTAATGTCGTACCATCATTAAAATTCTTTTAAGCCCACTGAATATGTGTAAAGCTAAACAGACAGATCAAAATAAAAAAGTGGAATTGTCATTATTAGAAAAGTGTGTTCCCTTCCCCCAATAACTGGCCATAATCTTCAACCCATCCCCAATCTCCCTTTCTCAGGTCATGTTAAGGTATCAAATCTGACCCCAGCAGGAAGATCTTCCTGCTGGATGGGGTTCGGTGAGGGTCGGGGGAGGATCGAAGGTCTGGGCTACCCAGAATAGAAAAACTTACATTTCTGTTTAAAAATGGATATTGTCTGTGTTAGTTGTCCTTTATGCAACGTACTGAAAATCCCTGCATCTTAGGAGACTCCATCCTTCTCACTTTGGTGTCTCCTCGATCTAATTCACGAATCCAAGCACTTGTAGAACCCGAAGCAGTTTTAGACCAAAAATATCCGAAATCTCCTAGGGCGCTAAATGAACTACTGAGCCGACATCCACCTGGTAGCCCTGTAAAGCCGCTAGAGTTAGTAGCACCTATATTAGGACTAATCCAATGTGCTGATCCTTCTTCCTTCATTTTCCCTCCTGCAGAGAGTTCCCCACTCAAAAAATTTATCAGGGTAGACCATTCTTCATCTGTTGGTACATGCCACCCTTCTGGGCAAATTCCTCGATTGTCAGCTACCGTATACCAGGTATACAATCTGCCGTAAGTATCTACGCTGCTCTCAGTGCCATTGTAAGCCCATTGATAATGAGGGGTTGGTTCACTTGATAAATCTAAGGTTGAAGGAGTAGTAGTACCAATTAGATCGCCATTTAAGTATTTGGTGGTTTTCAAATTATCTGCCATCCAAAATTGAGTGCCAATGTTAATAACGTCATATACATTCCCATCGATGTCCTGTACTTCAAGTGCAGAACCCAGAGTCTGAAAAGCCATTGCCATGCCATAACCGATTCCTGCTTCATTTTTGGCGTAGGCTCTGACGTAATAGTTTGTAACAGGATCCAAATTATCCATAATGCTGATGAATGTACCTACTCCTCCACCATCCAATGTATGGTCGTCTTCAATAGTAGGTGTTGTCCCCTCGCTCCAGCAGATCCCACGTTCGACAACAGTGCCAGACCCTTCATCATTTATTGTTCCCCCGCTTGTTGCTGTTGTAGCTGTGATAGCGGTTATCTCAGTGGTTATAACAGTTGGAACTTCTTTCTTTTCACAAGAAACCATAACGACTACAAGTCCTAATATACATACTGGGGTAAAAACCTTGGAAACTTTCATAGTAGTAAGATTTGCAAGTAACTAACTAAGTTATAAAGATACTAAAAGATGTCGTCTTAGACGAGAAGGAAATTAAAATGTCTTACCCCATTGTTATCTGGCCATAACCTTCAACCCATCCCCAACCTCCCCTTCTCAGGTCAAGTTAAGGTATCAAATCCGACCCCAGCGACCCGATCTCCATGTCGGATGGGGTCTGGTGAGAGTCGGAGAGGATCGTCGGTTTGGGCCAACCTGAACGAATATAAAAAAAGGTCTGTTAATGGAGTTTAAATTTCCATAGAACCTATCAAGAGAAATAGAAAGTCTGCTCCACGGCTCATACGGGTAACCAAACATATGAAATATTTTATTGGCATATCAGTTAATTGTGTAAGAAACTGAATTTTGATAACTTGAAGTCTGAAAGTGAGAGCGTATAATTAAAATATTTGATTGACAGATGATTAACAAAAATATATAGATATGAAGAAGACAATTATCTCATTAGCTTTTGTAATTATTTCTGTAATCTCCTTTGCTCAGGTTCAAAACACTTCAGATTTATCTCCCCATCTCGTATTCAAAGGAGTCCCTATTGACGGAACACTTAATGAGTATGTTTTAAAGATGAAGAAGAATGGATTTGTGCACATGGGTACTGAAGATGGCATTGCAATACTTAAAGGTGACTTTGCTTCATATAAAAATTGCACTGTAGGAGTAGTAACGCTTAAACAGAAGGATTTAGTCAGCACAATAAAAGTGATATTTCCCGAATGGGATACTTGGTCGAACCTTTCATCTAATTACTTCTCATTGAAAGAAATGCTAACTGAAAAATATGGCGAGCCGTCAGAGTGTGTCGAGAAATTCAATGGCGGGACACCTAGTGATGATTTTTCGAAAATGCATGATGTCAAGTTTGATAACTGCATGTATTATACAACATTTGAAACTGAGAAGGGAAGTATTCAGCTGTCAATTGATCACGATGGAGTTATGAGCTGTTATGTAATGTTAGCGTATTATGATAAAATCAATGGCGACATTATAAAAGCGAAGGCAATCGAGGATTTGTAGTTTATCTACTTCGGGAATTCCCGACCCTAGAAACAAGTACATAATTTTCAAACCATCCCCAGCCTCCCCTTTCTCAGGTCAATTTAATGTATCAAATCTGACCCCAGAAGAGAGATCTACAGGTTGGATGGGGTCTGGTGAGGGTCGTGGGTGTATCGTCAGTTTGGACCCACCAGATCGTTAAAAGTTTTCGGCTATTGGATCATATAAAAAGTTCAATGACGGTCGTCATTGAAAAGGATTCTGTATGACCGTGTTCTTTGTCAGTAGCTGGGTTTACAAGTGAAAAGAAACCATGGAAAGAAAAGCTATATTTGTAATAAGATAGTCTGACAGATGGGTAAAATAAAATTGAAAATATGAAAAATTTAACTCTACTTCTAATTTTATTTACTTTATTATCAGGTTGTTCTATGAACAGGTATTTGTTAACTGATGATGGGACTGACGAAGAATATCTTATTGGTGTAATAAAGGAGTTGGCCGAAGATGGGCAGATTTCAAAAAAGCCAATTATTGTGGTGGATCTGACGCCCCACATCTTTAAAGAAAACATGAGGGAATACAGGCTTCCGATATCAAAAGACATGATCGGAGAGATCTGGACTTTGGAGAAATATGCTGGAGAGGCAATATATGGTTCCCTTGCAGAGGGAGGTGTTATTGTTTTAAATACCCTACAATTCCTGGCAGATGTAAACAACACCACAGACTACAATAAAGTATTATTCCTGCTCGAAACACATAAGCAGAATGATGACAACAATGTCCTGATCTTGCTTGATGACAAGGAAATTCAAAAGGAAGAACTCGACAAATTAAATCTTAATGAACTTGAGTACATCCGACTGGTTAAAGACCCAGCGATCATCGAAAAATATTCTGGCAAAGGTTACAGTAAGATATTTATATTGCATAGGTAAATACAGCCTATAGAAGCGTTTTAGGCCAAGACATCTGGACATAATCATCTAATCAACCTCAACCTTCCCTTTTCTCAGGTCAAATTATTGTATCAATTGTGACCTCAGAAGAGAGATCTACATGTTGGATGGGGTCTGGTGAGGGTCGTGGGAGGATCGTAGGTCGGGGCCAATAAGAATGTGAAAAGTCCCATGTGGATCTAATCGATTTAAATTTCAATTTAACCCGTCAAAACCGTTAGAAAGCCATTGCCGAGGTCTTGTTAGGTCTCAAAACTGAGTGATATTACCACGGGAAAAATCATCAGGAAAGAAATCCTATATTTGTTATACTGGGGTCTGACAGAAGAGAGCAGTTAAGAATCCATCGGTTTCCTGCTACTATTCTTGACATTTATTAACTCGGATTATCATGAATAAGAGTGAAATATTAACAAAGTTGGTATTAATAATATTACCCACTCTCTTGTCTTGTTGTTCCACAACGAAAAAAAATGATGACGATAGATTAAGGTCACAATGGCGGGAAAAGCATGACCTTATTCAAGTTAAGGCCGACAGTACTCATTACATTTATCATTTACACAGTGATACATTATATATCGGGAAGAAATACCCTCCTGATAAAAGTAGGATGAATCCTTACGAATCTTTGGCTACGAGAAATGCATATCGGGAAGATTATGAAACAAATGAAAGAATAAGGGCTTGTGTTCGCCCCGAGGATTTTGATTTATTTGTTGATAATCATGTTGGCCTTTTAATTTATTTGTACATGGATTCTACAGGAACCGTAAAAGAAGTCGAGATTATGATGAATAAAAGATTCGTAAACTTATTTGGTGAGGAATACATTCATTGTATTTGTGAAGGACTTAAAGGGCTTAAAAAGACAATCCCTCCCGCTTTTAAGAATTACCCTTATTATAAATTGGGGCATGGTTTCTTTTTCAGATAGGATTTTCTAATCTGATTTTTGTGAGACAGAATAATTCAATAGGAAGATTAAGTCTAATATGGGGGTTAGCCATAGTCATCGGTTGCACAAATACTAATTTGAGTAAATCCAATGAGATAAAAGTTATACTACCACATCAGGGTCCAGTAGAGATGACTCAGGATAGTACATTTATTATCTTCAGTCTTGAGGATGATACTATTTTTGTCGGCAAGAAATTTCCGCCAGAGGGCTATAAAGTTGAGCAGGGAACATTTTGGCCCACGAAGACAAATGTCAGTGAGACAAATGTAATCCGTGAAAGTATTAGATCAAGTATAGATACTTTAAGGTATCATGACCTTGCTGCTAATAATGTATGGATGAGTTTAGCCTTCTATGTTGATTCGACTGGAATAATCAGTGAGGCTCAAATAAGGTTGAAGAGGCAGTTTGAAGGATTTTTCCATACCAACGATTTAATAAATGAGTCTATAGAATACTTTGTGTAAACGCCTGTATTCAAATTCTGCATCTATCTTCAAACTTAATCAAAAATTGCTGCAAAATCATACCCCAATCCCGGATGGGCAAGGTCCATTTTTTCTCAATATTGGCAATTGCCATGTAAACAGCCTTGAGGGCTGCCTGATCATGAGGAAAGACAGACTTGGTCTTGGTATATTTTCTGATCCCCCGGTTCAGGCTCTCGATAACATTGGTCGTATAAACTATTTTCCTGATTTCCAGCGGATAATCGAAGAACTGGGTTAATTCGACCCAGTTATTTCTCCAGGATCTGACAGCGTACGCATATTTATGGTTCCACTTCTTCTCAAAATTTTCAAGAGCCTGTTCTGCTGCCTGAAGGGTGGCAGCATGGTAGATCTCCTTCATGTCAGCTGCAAATTCCTTTTTGTCTTTCCATACCACATACCTCAGGGAGTTACGGACCTGGTGTACAATGCAAAGCTGGGTGTCAGCCAGTGGGAACACCCCCTTGATAGCTTCGGTAAAACCACTCAGGTTATCAGTGCTTGCAATCAGGATATCTTTTACGCCTCGAGCCTTCAGTTCAGTTAAGACAGTCATCCAGAACGAAGCACTCTCAGTCTCGGAGATCCACATGCCCAGAACCTGTTTTTTGCCCTCCTGGGTAAGCCCGATAACCAGATAGACAGTCTTATTGACAACCTTTCCGTTATGCCGGATTTTAATCGATATGCCGTCCATCCATACCACAAAATATACTTCCTCAAGGGGACGGTTCTGCCACTCCTTAATCGACTCCATCAAGGCGTTGGTAATATTGGACACGCTGGTGGAGTCTACCTGGACTCCGTAGATCTGTTCAATCTGCTCCTGTATATCAGTAGTACTCATACCCCGGGAATAAAGACCTATGATAACTTCAGCAATCTCATCAGATAACCGGCTCTCGTGCTTTGGAACAACCTTGGGATCAAACTCGCCATTGCGATCTCTGGGTACATTTACCGTAATCTCTCCCAGGTTGGTTTTAAGTGTCTTGGTGTAATCCCCATTGCGTGAGTTACCGCTGTTATCACCTTCTTTGGAGTGTTTCTCATAACCCAGATGGTCCGTCATCTCGGCTTTAAGCATCTGGTTGATCCCTTCTTTGAACAGCTCACTGAAGAAATCATCAAAGTCCTTCCGGTCTTTAAAATCTTTCCAGAAGTCTTTCGGAATGTCAAGTTTCTTTTTCATCGCTAACTGATATTAAAATTAAAACTAATAACCTTTCGAGGTTAGCTTTCCCAATTTTTGTGTTGGGAAAGCAACCTCTCAGTTAGCGTTTACACAATCTAATCTATACTCCCTTTGGATGTGGTCATTCCAACCTCTAAGAATTCTGAACTTGACAAAAGATTAAGTGCTCTTAATGCCATTAAAAAACCCAGCACTAATGATTTACCCTTGATATTGCAGACGCATCATTACTTAACATCAACTTTATACAAAATTACAGGTCTTGATAAGCGTTCATTCAGTTCGAAATTCCTTCATTTTCATTTACCTCATCTATATTTTATATATGATAGTCGTGCATTAACGGGTTTAAGGACATTTATAAGTAGAGTTCCGAGAGAATTTGCCCCTGTTATATCTTTTAAAAATGTAGATGAAGAGTATGCCAAGTTCTATTGTAAGTGTTTTGAAGTAAAAAGACAGATAGAAGGGAGTTATAAAACCATAATTACTAACAGGCAGTTTGATAACATTTTAATAGATGTTGCTAATAATATTGCCAAGAAGAAATTAAAGTATTCATAGTCGATTACTTTAAACCACCACATTTTTAAAGGATACCCGTTCTTATATTCAATTTGAGATAAGTGTTTCAAAGTCAGCCAGTGACCAGAACCACCAGTCCCCATTAATTTCCATGTTGTGTGAAAGGTTATAACAGCGATTGGTTTTCAGGTCTTGTAGATTCAGGTAAATGACACCCTGATAATCCTGATAGTTCAATAACCTGATGGCAGCAGTATCATTACCAGCAACTTTTTTCTCCACCTTCAGGTAAGGCATACCTTTGGTTAACCTTTTACCTTGGGTCATAATGAATGGCAGGTTAAGAACAATGGTATCAGAAGAGATATATTCCAGCACCTTCCTTCCAGAACTGTTGATGTAGGGTTGGTTATTCATAATCAAGTTCAAGAAGGTCATCATTATTGTGGATGTTTCTTTCAGGGTATTTCAATCCATCTTTGGCAAATAGAATGTCCCTGAGTGTATCAACATCAAATAGTTTCCATTGGCATTTATTTTCACCCTTATTCAAAGCATGATTACGGAGCAAAACTTCATCGGTGAGCAAATCAGCAAGCAACAGATAAACTTGGTTATTATAATAAAAGGTGTCGATGAGTTTGACAATGCTGGATGTGGACAATTGATTTCCATCATAACTGAATAAGAAATAAGTCTCCCCAGTGGTAACAATACGGTCTTTAACCATTATGC
>Ga0209607_1002847_pt1 | contig 13583 bp, 9 predicted proteins | sample AD_UKC117_MetaG_FD_184413 | JGI IMG/M metagenome (GOLD analysis project Ga0209607, IMG submission 184413) | Active sludge microbial communities of municipal wastewater-treating anaerobic digesters from Hong Kong - AD_UKC117_MetaG (SPAdes)... | ecosystem: Engineered > Bioreactor > Anaerobic >... | reverse complement strand
TTTCGTGGTTTTTGAGTCTTTCTTTTTGTTCCGCTCCCCCGAAGCATCCTCCGCGGCGGCGGCATTCTCCGCCTTCAGGGCGCGCTGCATCCGGATTGTGCGGTAATAATCGAACATTTTGATCTTTTGTAAATCGAAGGTCATGTTGATTCTGTGGAAGAAATTGATGCTCATCAACTGCTTTTTGCTGAAGAGAGCCTCGAGATCCTCCATCTGCTTCTCGGCGGCACCCTGTTCGGCGCGGAGTGCTGCGACGGCGGCATTCTTCTGCCCGTATTCCTTCTCCGTCTCCCGGCCATTCAGAATCTCCTGAATCTGTGCCTTCCTTTCGGCCTGTTCGGTCAGCAGGTCAAGGCGTCTCTCCTGTTCCTCGCTCCGGAGCAGAAACGGCATCGTCTTGCGCAGAGCTCCGAGATTCGCCCTACCGAGATACGGCCGGACGGAGGATTCATCCCACGGTTTGTTCTGCGCTTTATAAAGGATCACCGAGCTGTTCGCGATTCTTCGGGAGGACCAGGCGAGATTCTGGTTCGCATAGGCGCCGGTCTTGAGCTCCTTCATCCCGCGGATCTCCATATAGGACCGCTGAAACGCATACGGCGCGGAATCATAGAGGGAAGTTTTGATGTTTGCATACAGGAAAGCCTGATCCCGGCCCGGATGATAACCCATCTGAATGCGGCCGTACAGGGTGTCGAGCTTCATCAGGCGGTCGTAGGAAAAATCCTCCGCCGTTTTTTCGCTCTGCTTGAAGTCCTCGACCCGGACATGCTCCTCAAAGCGGTTGTAGACGATGTGCTGCGGCGCGGAAAGGCGGTTTTTCAGTTCTTCCCGGTCCTTTTTCTCCTGCTCCAGCTTTTTTCGCTGAAGTTCCCTGCCGGCCATCCTTCCGCCTCCCTGAAAAAGGGCACTGTGCACCCTATAATATGACTAATTATATTGTATTTGCTTCCAGGAACATGTACAACTGACCGAAAGTACAGGTTTTGACAAAAATTTTCAAAGAGATCCCGGGTATCGGCCCCGGATTGAGTCAAAAAGAAAAAAGGCCCGCATACGCGGACCTTTGTACGGACGATTTTTGAGGAATTTAAAGAATGCCGCGGACTTTCGCCTCTTTCAGAGCCGCAGTACGGCTGGAAACGCCGAGCCTTTCGTAGACGTTGCGCAGATGAAATTTAACGGTTGTGAGCTTGATGCCGACCTCCTCGGCGATCTCGCTGTTGGTCTTGCCCTCCTCCAGAAGCCGGAGCATCCGGATCTCGGCGGCGGTGCAGTCGGCCGGCGGCAAATCCGGAGCCTTCTTTTTCTCCGAAAGATAATCCGGATAAAGAAGCGCAAAGCATTTCGCCGATTCCGTCAGCTGGGCCACAAATTTTGCGGAGCCCTCGTGCTGCTCCGGGCTGCGGCTGTATTTCAGCAGAAGATGATAGGCCGGAGCGCCAAAATCCGCAAAGGCGCGGACGTAGCCGTAGGTCTCTGCGGAAAGGATCGCCTCGCCCAGACGCTCCATGGCGAGCACGTCGCTGCCGAGTCTTTCGCAGGCAATTGCCTCCATGACGCCGCATTCGATCATATCGAGCGTACGGCTCTCCGCGGTAAAAATCTGGCGCAGTTCCTCCGCAAGGGAGACCGCCTCGGTATATTTTTCAAGCGCAAGGTAAACCCTTGCCCGCACCGTCATCCGGTAGGCGTTATCCGGGCGGATGCCGTCCCATTCGCTCCCCGATTTTTCCGCGAGCCAAGCTTCCGCCTCCTCCGTGCAAGCCGCCCAGAAGAGAAAACCGGCACAGAGCGCTTCGTAATTCGGCACGAGCCAGTCGGCGCCGCGCTCCTCCAAAATGTTCCCAAGACGGCTGAGTGATTCCTGCCAGCCGCGGCCCGAAGGATCGAGCGCGCGGATCCTCGCATAGACCGCATAGACGGCAAAGAGAATATCCACATCCTTTGAAATAAAGGCCCCTCCGATTTCCATGGAGGCGGCAGGAATGTTGTTTTTCTCATACAGGAGTTCCGCCTTTGCGCATTCGATCCTGCCGGAACCCGTGTCACCGTAGATCGCCTGAATCATGGGGCGTACAATCTCCGCAACGGCGCCATAATGCTGGCCCCAGACGGAAAAGTCCCGGCCGCCGCGGAGCACGCTCGGGTAATTGGCCGTGGCGGAGATGGCGAGCGGAGAGACGGTATCCCGGTCGTTCGCCAACACGGCGAGCATCAGCAGCACCCTTGAGCTGTCGGTCTTCGGCAGCATGAAAGAGGCCCGACAGATGCATTTTTCCGTCAGGCTCCGGCAGGAACTGTCCGCCCTGCACCCGCTGCGAAGTTTCATCAGGCGGGAGTACCAGCCGGAGACATCCTCGCTCCTGCCCTCGTACCAGGCGAACTGCATCTCCTGGATGCAGTGCACCGGGGAGGCCGCGCGGTACTCCTCCGGAATCTCATAAAAAAGCGACCGAATCTCCTCCTGCTCATCTTTGTTAAGGTGGTTCATATCCACCTCGCAGAGCACGGAAACCGCGTCGCCGTAATCGGAGGCCGCAATGCTCCGCTGGGCTTTCCGAAGAAGCTCCCTGTCGAGCATAGGCACACCTCCTATATTAATATAGAAAAAATTATACCATTTTTTCATATTGAAGAAAAGAAAAAAAATTAAAATTATTCCTGTTTTTTCGCAAAAACGGAATTCCATGCCGTATTCTCCATCTCGGACTGCTCAAAAATATTTCGGAAAGCACTTGATTTTTAGACAGGCATTCGGTATAATATCACAGTGCCGTGATAAGCGGCAAGGAACTTGAGCAGCGATGGAGATGTCGCCTAGTTGGTCGAGGGCGCGCGACTGGAAATCGCGTAGGGGTCAAAAGCTCCTCAAGAGTTCAAATCTCTTCATCTCCGCCATTAAAGAAAGCCGGTAACCGCATGATAATGCGATTCCCGGCTTTCTTTATTTTTTAAGCGACACCGGTATGGGCACCATTTTTTTGTATTGCTCATTGATAAAGTTGCCGCCTTTTTTCCGCCCGTCAGCGGAAACTGCCAAGAGATTGCAGAATATCTGTGAAGAAATACCAGGCATGATTGCAAACCGGTGATATTCGGCGTATAATATGAGTACATGAGCATATAGGGATTCCGGGGAGGTGATCGTAAGCGTGCAAATGACCGATATTTTCAAGGCTCTTTCGGATGAAACGAGGCTTCGCATATTATCGCTGGTTCTGAGCGGCGAGATGTGTGTCTGTGAAATTGAGGATTGTCTCGATCTGACACAGTCCAATGCCTCCAGGCACTTGACTGCGCTGAAAAACGCTGGAATTCTACTGAGCCGCAAACAGGCACAGTGGACTTATTACAGATTAAACGACGACTTCTGTAATGAAAATCAGGAGCTGATTCAGTATCTGGCGGATAAACTAAAATTCCTTTCCACGTATGAATCCGATAACCAAAAAAGAGAACTCTGCAAACAAAAAGACCTGTGCTGCAAACCAAAAAAGTGACTTTTTCTCCGAGCAGAAAAAAAGCCACAGACATTGGCGTCTTTTTAAGACATCTTCCCATATGAAAAATCCCGTGTAGGGCGGCTGATGCGCTTATTCCCGTGAAAATTTCAAATACTATAAAACATCGGTTCCCGCGGCCAAATATCAATCATCGTCAATAATTTTTTTGTTAAGGAGAGGATCCATATGAAAAAAATGATCATCTATGAGCCGGCTATGTGCTGCTCCACGGGTCTCTGCGGAGTCGGAGTCAATCCGGAACTGCTCAGAATATCGACCGTCCTTGCCAGCCTTGAAAAAAACGACATCAAGGTTGAAAGGTATAACCTGACGAACGCGCCGCAGGAATTCGTCAAGAATGCGGAAGTCAATCAGCTGATTTCAAGGGGCGTCGATGTGCTTCCCATCACCGTGCTGGACGGAAAAGTGGTTATTACCAAACGGTATCCGACCAACGACGAATTCATCTCCATGCTCGATGTGCCGAGAAGCTATTTGGGCGTAAACAAGGCGAAAGTGACGCCTAAAACTTCGGGCGGCTGCGGCTGCTCCGGCGGAAATTGCTGCGGATAAAGGAAGGTGCTCTGATGGAACTGTTTCGTCCGGAGGCAATGAACCTCACAAAATATTTATTTTTCACCGGCAAGGGCGGCGTGGGTAAAACTTCGGCCGCCTGCGCCACCGCCGTCACGCTGGCCGATGAAGGAAAAAAGGTGCTGCTCATCAGCACCGACCCCGCGTCGAATCTTCAGGACGTTTTTCACACGGAACTGACCAACAAAGGCATGCCCATCGAGGAAGTGCCCAATCTGATGGTGGCCAATCTTGACCCTATTGAGGCGGCGGTGGAATACCGCGAGAGCGTGATCAGCCCTTACCGCGGCAAACTGCCGGATGCCGTTCTTACCAATATGGAGGAGCAGCTTTCCGGTTCCTGCACGGTGGAAATCGCCGCATTCAACGAGTTTTCCAATTTTATCACCGATCAGAAAGCGCAAACGGAATATGATTATATCATTTTCGATACCGCGCCGACCGGCCATACGCTGAGAATGCTCCAGCTGCCGTCCGCATGGAGCAATTTTATCAGTGAGAATACACACGGCGCCTCTTGTCTGGGGCAGTTGTCCGGGCTGGAAAGCAGAAAAGAGATCTATAAAGAAGCGGTTGCCACGCTGGCGGATGGAAAACTCACCACGCTGATTCTGGTAGCCCGTCCCGAGATCTCGCCTTTAAAAGAGGCGGAAAGAGCGGCAAAGGAGCTTTCCGAGATCGGCGTAAACAATCAGATTCTGATTATTAACGGCGTTCTGACCTCATACGACGACGGTATCTCCAAGAGCATGTATCAAAAACAGCGGAAGACTCTTTACGATATTCCGGAAGGACTAAAGAAGATCCCCATTTACGCGATCCCGCTCAGGGCGTATAACATCACCGGGATCAAAAATGTAAGGGCGCTTCTGACAAAGAATCAATGCGTGGTCAGCGATGAAAAAATCAACGCTCAGACCATCCACCGTCTCAGGGATGTCGTAGAGGATCTGTATCGCGAAAATAAAAAAGTGATCTTTACGATGGGAAAAGGCGGCGTTGGAAAAACCACCGTCGCGGCGGCCATCGCAATGGGTCTGGCCGCGAAAGGAAAAAAAGTTCATCTCACGACCACGGACCCCGCTGCTCATCTCAAATTTGTGATCGATGAAAGCAGCGGCATCACCATGAGCCACATTGATGAGCACGCCGAACTTAAAAAATATCAGGAAGAGGTGCTCGCCAAGGCAAGGGAGACCATGTCCGAAGACGACATCGCCTATATCGAAGAGGACCTGCGCTCCCCCTGCACGCAGGAGATTGCCGTATTCCGCGCCTTCGCAGAGATCGTCGAAAAGGCGGAGGATCAGATCGTGGTCATCGATACCGCCCCTACCGGGCATACGCTTCTTTTGCTGGAATCGACCCAGAGCTACAACCACGAGATCAAGCGCTCGCAGGGAGACATCCCCGAATCGGCGAAAAAGCTGCTGCCGCGCCTGCGCAATCCCGCGGAAACCGAGGTCATCATCGTCACGCTTGCCGAAGCCACCCCGGTCTATGAGGCGCTGCGCCTCGAAGAGGATTTAAAGCGGGCCCAGATTGCGACAAAGTGGTGGGTGATCAACTCCTCCCTCTACCGCACCGGCACGACCAACCGGATGTTATCCGCCAAGGCAAGCAACGAAATTGAGTGGATCAATAAAGTGGATGCCCACTCAAACGGAAACTTTGCTCTGATTCCATGGAGCGCGGATGAGATCAAGGGCGAAAAACTGAAGAATTTATTGAAATAACAATGATCTTTCCCACAACCGCAGAATGATCGGCATGAGCATGCCGATTAAGCGGGATGCTTATCCATACAGGAGACCGTATGGGGCAAAATTTTCTCAACAATTTTTATCTTTTCATCTCCGCATCGAAGAAAACCGGGAACCGCACGAAGAATCGGTTCCCGGTTTTCTTCGTTTTTTATCCGCTGCCGCCGGCACCGATTCTTAAAACTGCCCGGCGGTAATATTTTTGGCCTTAAATGTATATTGGCAAAAGCTCTTTGGAAGGGCGGCCAAAAGCCGGCTCCTTTTGTTTCGCGGAATTCCGTCCGGTGCCCGCATTCAGGTGAAATCATATAAGGAATCCTGATAAAATAGTTGGGATTCCGAAGGAAACTTGTTGCATTTAGCCAAGAAATGTCATAGTATAAGTATTGTGATAAAACGGTGTTGCCAAGAGCAGACACTGTAGGAGGAATTTTTTGTGCAGAAAAACATCCTGGTTCGTATGACGGCGGCTATTCTGGTTCTCCTTTTAGTGAGCACATTCAGCGCATGCGGAAAGCGGAATTATACGGTCACCTTTGATCTGAACGGCGGCGGGCTGGTTTCCGGCGAGACCGTGCAGACCGTGGCGGAAGGTTCCTCCGCTGTGGCGCCCGAGGCAACAAACGGACGGCTCGAACTTGCTTGGGATAAGGACTTCACCAATGTCACCGGCGACATGACCGTGACGGCGCAATGGAACAAGGTTGCGATGAGCACCACCGATCTGGCCGCCTATGTTCAGGCACGCACGGTTACCGTAAACGTAGAGACGATCACCGGCGGCAGCGCTGCCGGCTCCGGCTTCTTCATCGACGATCAGGGCACAATCGTCACCAACTATCATGTGATCGACGGCGTCACCTCCATGAGCGTGGAAGTCAGCGACGGCGCCACTTATTCTGTTCAAAAGATTATCGATTTCAGCCAAGTCTACGATCTGGCTCTTCTGAAAATCGACGTGACCGGAAACTCCTATCTGGAATTGAGCGCGGAAAGCGTGAAAACCGGCGAACAGGTCTATGCCGTGGGTTCCGCCCTCGGAACGCTCACGGGCTCCTTTACCGCGGGCACCGTGTCCTCCACCTCCCGCGCCGTGGGCATGATCGACTGCATCCAGATGGATGCCGCCATTTCCAGCGGCAACAGCGGCGGACCGCTGGTCAACATCTACGGCGACGTGGTGGGCATCAACACGTACAGCTATGTGGACGGCGAGAACCTCAACCTTGCCATCAAGCCCTCCACGCTGGACGTTCTGCCCCGCGATAAGAACTACACCGTCAACGATTACAAAGAGTGGTACATAACCGAGACCTCCCGCTCCTACAGCCCGTATGACGGCACCAACTACTACTATTCCACCGTCAACACCTACCAGGTGGTCACCGGCGCCGAGTGCCTGTATTCCGTCGACAGCTACGGCAATTATTCCGAGGGCTACTACGACTGTAGCGAATTTTATATGTACGATTACGCTGTCTCCGAATACGATGCCTATGTGACCTATCTGAAGAGCATCGGCTTCGTCTTTCAGGACAGCGAGACCTTTGACGAAGGCACCTCTTATTATTACATGAACGAAAAAGACGGCATCCTCGTGGATCTGTTCATCACGCTGGATAACGCGAACCTCTTCATCTGGGTCAGCGAATAACGCCTCCCCGGAACAGACAGACAAAACGGTTCTCGGCAGGAATGCCATACTTCAGAAATAAAAAATCCCTGTTCTCCGGAACAGGGATTTTTCTTTTGCGGCCGCGCCGAAAGACCAAGCGCCGCCCTTTATTTCGGGCATCCTATACCTTCTTCTTTCTCATTGCTTTCCTGATGAATTTTACAACCTCATACCACAATACGGACGCGGCGGCAAGGCCAAAGGCGGCGAGCATCTGCACGGCAGAGAGAGGGGCAAGTTTCAGAAAGCCTGAGAGCGGCGTATAAAGGATGCTCAGCAGAAATACAAGCGTTCCAAGATGGATCGCCCACATCACCCGGTCTTTTTTGATGCGTTTTATAGAAGAAAAAACGAAATCGCGGTCGGAGCTGTTGACCTGTACCAGGAACAGGTTTGCCAGCATCACCACGGAAAGCCCCATCGCCCGTGCGGCGGATGCGTTGGACGGATCTCCTGCCAACGTATACAAATAGGAGCCGAAAGAGGCGGCAAAAACCGCAAACCCCTGAAGAAGGCTTTTGCAAAGGAGACGTCCGGTAAGAAGCTTTCCTTTCGGGCTGCGCGGCGGACGCTCCATAATATCCGCCTCGGCGGGCTGACGCTCCAGAACCACGGAGGAAGTCGGCCCGATCAGAACCTCCAGCAAGACCACGTGGACGGGAAGCAGCAGCAACGCGGCCGGAGGGATTCCAAGAAACGGCGCCAGCAGCGACCCCAACGCAATGGGCATATGGATGGAAAACACATATCCCACCGCTTTTCGGATATTGTCATAGATGCGGCGGCCGTCTTTGATCGCCTCCACGATGGTCGTAAAGTGATCATCCATGAGGATCAGATCGGCGGCTTCGCGGGAAACTTCGCTTCCACGCTTGCCCATGGCGATGCCGATATCGGCGTATTTGAGCGCAGGCGCATCATTGACTCCATCCCCGGTCATGGCGACGATCTCTCCGTTTTCCCTGAACGCTTTGACGATCCGCATTTTGTGCTCCGGAATGACGCGTGAAAAGATGGAGACGTTTTTTACCGCCTCCCGGAGTTCCTCATCGCTCATGGCTTCCAGCATATCGCCGGTGATGATATGCTCGCTGCCCGGGATTCCGATTTTCCTTGCAATGGCCGAGGCGGTGACCCCGTTGTCTCCGGTAATCATGACCACCCGGATCCCCGCCCGGTTACAAACGGCGATATCGTCCCCGACGGTCTCCCGCGGAGGATCGGACAGCCCCACCAAGCCCAGAAAGGTCAAACGGCAGTCCGTGAGGGAAGCCGGAACGGAAGCGACATCCCTTGGATATTCCGCCGCGATGGCAATGACCCGCAGCCCCTCGCCGGACAAGGCGCAAATCTGCCGCCCGGCGGTTTTTTGCTGTTCTTCCGTCAGATCGCAGAGGGCAAGAATCCGCTCCGGGCTGCCCTTGGCCGCAACGATCAGCTCGCCGTTTTTGCGCCAGACGTGACCCATCATTTTTAACTCATGGGTAAAGGGGTACTCGCTGATAAATTCGTTTTCAAAAAGGCTTTCCCTTGAAATGCCGTGCTGTTCGCAATAGGCCAGCATGGCTTTTTCCATGGGATCGTAGGTTTCCATCTCGCAGCCGAGACCCATGGTTTCAAGCAAGCCCTGCTCCGTGCCGCAGGCCAGCCATGTCTTCTTCACGGTCATCCGGTTCATGGTGATGGTGCCCGTCTTATCCACACAGAGCACCGAAACCGCGCCAAGGGTCTCCACCGCGGGAAGACTGCGCACCAACGAGCGTTTCTTTGCCAGCCGCCACGCGCCCATGGAGAGGAATACGGTAAGGATCACCGGGAATTCCTCCGGGATCATCGCCATGGCAAGGATCATGCCGGAGAGGATGCTTTCTATCAGCCGGTCGCCCAAAACGTGATCCGGGATATTCAGCCAGGTAAAGATTCCCACCAGAAGAAAAAATCCGCCCGCAAGCACCGCGCAGGTTCTGACCAGCGCATTAATCTGTTTTTGAAGAGGCGTATTCTCCTGCGGCGCCGAGGCCACGCTCCGCCCGATTTTCCCATACTCCGTGGCCGCGCCGATGTTATCCACCTGTACGGAGGCGGTGCCCTGGATCACGAGCGTGCCGGCATAGCAGTAGTCCTTGCGCCAATAGTCGTCAGGGGGCTCCGCGCTTTCCGCCGCCGTTTTCCAGACGCCCTCGGCTTCTCCGGTGAGAGAAGATTCGTCAACGCAGAGATCCGCACATCGCAGCACCACTCCATCCGCCGGGATCTTGACGCCTTCGCAAAGAAGCATGAGATCGCCCGGCACCAGATCCGCGCTCGCGATGATCTGCTCTTTTCCATCCCGGATGACGGGAATATGAGGCGCGGACAAATCTTTTAAAGCGTTCAGCGTCCGGTCGGTTTTCCACTCCTGAACGACGTCGATGCCGACGATGATGGCCACAAAAATCAGCATGACCGCGCCGTCCCTTGGCTCGCCAAGGATAAAATAAAAAACGGCGGTAACCATCAGCAGTAAAAACATCGGCTCGCAGACGATATGAAATGCTTTTTTAAAAAAGTTATCCTTTTTTTGAGAAGTCAGCTCGTTTTTTCCGTACGTTTCCTGCCGTTCTTTTGCTTCGGCAGAAGTCAGTCCCGCTATGTTTGATGTGGCTGTCATAAAAGAACCTCCGTTTTGAGCGGCATCTGAATTCTCTTATGGCACTTCATTTGAGGTCGGTTATTCCACAAATATATAAAAATACACACCTGCGGAACATACTACTGTCCTGCAGATGTGTATGGCACGCATCCTGCTGCCGCTCTTTGGGTGGCCCGGCCCCACGCCCTTTCGGGCATCGCCTGCTCAGTTTGTACTGTTGATCTCTCATTTCATTTTTAATGAAATGTAATGCAGTGCAAAGAGTTGTCTGATTGTATGATGAGAAACTGAGTTTGTCAATATCGCCTTTTACGAGTCTCACGTTTCAAAAAACAGTCACCGCTGTAAATACTATATGCGGGGAATATGACTTTGTTGACCGGCCGCGCAGTATGCATATATGGAATCCATACCCTCATGTTTTTCCGTCCGCCTTATAAAAAGAACCCCGCTCCAAGGAACGGGGTTCTCTTTTTTACCTGTCTGCCGCGGAACTCTCCGCGTTCTTTGCGACGCGCTCAGAAGCCGCGCCCGCCACCTCCATGCGAAGCGCCGCCGCTCGACGTATGCACGGCGCTGCCTCCTCCGCCTCCGCCGAACCCGTTGTCGTTGTCCTTCGGATGCGGAATACGGACGACGGTGGTGTTGAGGTACTGATCGGTGCGCGCGGTGACGTCGAGGTCTCCGCTGCTGTGGAAGTTGTAATGGTAGGTGCTGCCCTTGAGCTCGTAGCTGTGGCTGACGAAGAAAAACGGAGCCGCGAAGCCCGCTCCGCCGAGCAGCAGGGCGATCGGGACAAAGATCCAGTTGAACTGCTTCTTCTCCTCGCGCGTCCCGAGGATCTCTCCGGTCTGTGAATCGTAGGCATAGGAGCCTCCCGAAGGCGGGCCGCTTTTCGCATAATCCTTGCAGATGCCGAGGACGCCTTCCGCGGCGTCATAATAGGCCCCGTCGCTGAGAAGCGTATTCGTCTCGTCAAAGACGGAGCTGATGCGGCTGTCCGTCAGGATGTAGATCATCTCGCCCGAGGTACTGATCCAAGCCTCACGGTTATACATGTCGATCAGGTAAAGCATGCCGTCCGCGGCAAAGCCGTTCTGATCGTAGAAATCATCCGCGCGCTCCATTGCGGAGGAATAGGCGTCGTTGGCCGTCAGGATTACGAAATCCATGCCGGTCTCCGCGCGGAAGGCGGCGGATTTTTCTTCGAGATCCGCCTCCTCCGTATCCGTAAAGAGATCCGCGTTATCGTAGACCCACTGATCGGCGAAGGCCGTGACCGCAAAAAGGCCAAGCATCAGGGCGGCAATCAGGATGGAAATCATGATTTTTTTCATGCGAACAGCCACCCCGCAATCAATGTCAAAATCATCAGCGCCCCGCCGATCGCCGCGCCGAGAGCCGCCACCTTGCCCTTGTCGACCGGCAGTTTGCCGCAGAGGGCGCCGGTCTGGCCGTTCATCGCGTAATGCCAGAGCTTTCCGGCGTGATCCTTGTAGGTGACGATCCATGTCGGCAACAGCACATAGCGGTAGCGCTCCCCTTTCGGGTTGACAAGCGTGGTGCCGTTGACGCTGGTATAATGCATATCCTCCCGGATCATCGTATCCGTATAATCCTTGAGCTCGCGGATGATCTCCGGGCGCACGGTATCCTTGTCGATATCGCGCTTCTCCGCGAAGAAGCCGGTCAGATACGCCATGGAGAACGGCTTCAGGCTCTCCAGCTTATAAGGATGGATGCCGTCGCCAAGCTTGCGGTCCTGCTTCTGGAGAGCGGAACGCATGACGTCGTGGAACTCGCTCTTTCCTTCCCGCGCCACCATATAGTGCTTGGTGGTGATGATATCCTCGTCGCTTGTGGAGATACGGGTGACGATCTCGGCGGTGCCGCTGAACTTGGCCTCCATTTTATAATCCGCCGACCAGTAGGGATAATAAATTCCCGAGAGATTGCTGATTTTCTTTTTGTCGAAAAAGCCGGTCGGGACAAATTTCTTCTTGGCGGTCCAGCTAAGGAAGTGCTGTACGGCGTCCTCCTTTGTGACGGTGAAGGGCAGCACCGCGTCCGGGCGGTATTCGTCGGTCAGGCGGCCGGAGAGCACAACCGGGTTTTGGCAGAAATAGCAGAACGTCGCGGCGGTGGTCCCGTCGGTGACGAGCTCCGCGCCGCAGTTCGGGCAGACATAGACAAGCCCCGGTTCCTGCTCCTCCTGCGGCTCCTGCTGTGCCTCCTGCTCTTTATCCCGCGAAGCCGCCTCCTCTTTTTTGGCCCTCTCAGCGGCGCGCTGTTCCTCCTCCCGAGCAAGCTGCTCAAGATAGGGCTGCTCAAACTCGGAACCGCAATAGTCGCAATGGAATTTTTGGTTCTCCGGGTTAAAAAGCAGCCCTGCGCCGCAGTTCGGGCATTTGAATGTGACGGTAGACACTTCGATCCCTCCCTTTATGCAGTCATTTTACCATAATCCGAAAAAGATTTCATCCCTTCGGCAAAAATCGCAAGCTTTTTTTCGGGGCGGCGGTGTGGTATGATAGGCGTGTAACTTTGGAAAGGAGGCGCTGCCATGACGGAGATTCTCGCTCCTGCGGGCGGCAGGGAGCAGCTCCTCGCGGCCGTTCGCTGCGGCGCGAATGCGGTCTATCTCGGCGCAAAAAACTTCAACGCGCGCCGGAACGCCGAAAATTTTGAGGAGGAAAGTCTCGCGGAGACGGTCGCCTTCTGCCATGCCAGAAACGTCGCGGTCCACGTCGCGCTCAATACGCTCGTCATGGATCACGAGCTTCCGCTGCTCGAAGCGGAGGCCGCCTCCATCGCGGAATCCGGTGCGGACGCGGTGATCGTGCAGGATCTTGCCGCCGCGAAACTGATCCGGGAATGCTGCCCCGGGATTGCCCTGCACGCCTCCACGCAGATGACGGTGCACAACCTCGCGGGCATCCGGATGCTCGAAGATCTCGGCTTTTCGCGGGTGGTGCTCGCGCGGGAACTTTCCTATGAGGAGATCGCCATGCTCACGGAAAAAGCGGGGATTGAAACCGAGGTATTCGTCCACGGTGCCCTGTGCATGTGCGTCTCCGGGGGATGCTATCTCTCCTCCGTCCTCGGCGGAAGAAGTGGCAACCGCGGCCTCTGCGCCCAGCCGTGCCGGCTCGATTTCGACAACGGCGAGCGCGGCCACGCCCTTTCCCTGAAAGATATGTCATATATTTCTCATATCAAAGAGCTTGCCGACGCCGGCGTCGCCTCGCTCAAAATTGAGGGCCGGATGAAGCGGCCGGAATACGTCGCCGCCGCCGTCACCGCCTGCCGGGAGGCGCTCGCGGGCCGGGAACCGGATCTCGATACCCTGAAAGCGGTCTTTTCGCGGCAGGGCTTTACCGACGGTTACTATACCGGCAGACGGACACCCAATT
>Ga0209607_1002844_pt1 | contig 13600 bp, 5 predicted proteins | sample AD_UKC117_MetaG_FD_184413 | JGI IMG/M metagenome (GOLD analysis project Ga0209607, IMG submission 184413) | Active sludge microbial communities of municipal wastewater-treating anaerobic digesters from Hong Kong - AD_UKC117_MetaG (SPAdes)... | ecosystem: Engineered > Bioreactor > Anaerobic >... | reverse complement strand
ACGTCGACAACATCACGGTGGGCGCCTACATCCGCAACACGATGGCGGTCGACAAGAACATGAACCGCGATCAGGCGCTCATGGACATCTACCGCGTCATGCGCCCCGGCGAGCCGCCGACGCCCGAAGCGGCCTCGACCATGTTCCACTCGCTCTTCTTCGATCCCGAGCGCTACGACCTCTCGGCCGTGGGCCGGGTGAAGATGAACATGCGCCTCGACCTCGACGCGCCCGACACCATGCGCACGCTCCGCAACGAGGACATCATCGCCTGCATCAAGGCGCTGGTGGACCTGCGCGACGGCAAGGGCGAGATCGACGACATCGACCACCTCGGCAACCGCCGCGTGCGTTCGGTGGGCGAGCTGATGGAGAACCAGTACCGCGTCGGGCTCCTGCGCATGGAGCGCGCGATCCGCGAGCGCATGTCCTCGGTCGAGATCGACACGGTCATGCCGCAGGATCTCATCAACGCGAAGCCCGCGGCGGCGGCGGTACGCGAGTTCTTCGGCTCCTCGCAGCTCTCGCAGTTCATGGACCAGACCAACCCGCTTTCCGAGGTCACCCACAAGCGGCGCCTCTCGGCGCTCGGGCCGGGCGGTCTCACCCGCGAGCGCGCCGGCTTCGAGGTCCGCGACGTCCACCCGACCCATTACGGCCGGATGTGCCCGATCGAGACGCCGGAAGGCCCGAACATCGGCCTCATCAACTCGCTCGCGAGCTTCGCGCGCGTGAACAAATACGGCTTCATCGAGACGCCCTACCGCCGCGTGAAGGACAGCCAGGTGACCGACGAGGTCGTCTACATGTCCGCAACCGAGGAGATGCGCCACACCGTCGCGCAGGCCAATGCCCAGCTCGACGAGGAGGGTCGCTTCAGGAACGACCTGGTCTCGACCCGCAAGGCCGGCGACTTCATGCTGAACCCGCCGGGCAACGTGGATCTCATCGACGTGAGCCCCAAGCAGCTCGTCTCGGTTGCGGCCTCGCTGATCCCGTTCCTGGAGAACGACGACGCCAACCGCGCGCTGATGGGCTCGAACATGCAGCGCCAGGCGGTGCCGCTCCTGCGCGCCGAGGCGCCCTTCGTGGGCACCGGCATCGAGGAGATCGTCGCGCGCGATTCGGGTGCCGCGCATACCGCGCGCCGCGCCGGCATCGTCGACCAGGTCGATGCCATGCGCATCGTGATCCGCGCCACCGAGGACGTGGCGCCGGGCGATCCGGGCGTCGACATCTACCGGCTGCGCAAGTTCCAGCGCTCCAACCAGAACACCTGCATCAACCAGCGCCCGCTGGTGAAGGTGGGCGACACGGTGGCGCGCGGCGAGTTCATCGCCGACGGACCTTCGACCGATCTCGGCGAGCTGGCGCTGGGCAAGAACGTGCTCGTCGCCTTCATGCCCTGGAACGGCTACAACTACGAGGACTCGATCCTCATCTCCGAGCGGATCGTGAAGGACGACGTCTTCACTTCGATCCACATCGAGGAATTCGAGGTCGCCGCCCGCGACACCAAGCTCGGGCCGGAGGAGATCACCCGCGACATCCCGAACGTCGGCGAGGAGGCGCTGCGCAACCTCGACGAGGCGGGCATCGTCTATATCGGCGCCGAGGTGGGCCCGGGCGACATCCTGGTGGGCAAGATCACCCCGAAGGGCGAGAGCCCGATGACGCCGGAGGAGAAGCTCCTGCGCGCCATCTTCGGCGAGAAGGCCTCGGACGTGCGCGACACCTCGCTCCGGCTGCCGCCGGGCGATTTCGGCACGGTGGTCGAGGTGCGGGTCTTCAACCGCCACGGCGTCGACAAGGACGAGCGCGCGCTGCAGATCGAGCGCGAGGAGGTCGAGCGCCTCAGCCGCGACCGCGACGACGAGCTCGCCATCCTCGAGCGCAACATCTACGCGCGTCTCAAGGACCTGATCCTCGGCAAGACCGCGGTGAAGGGCCCGAAGGGCGTCAAGGCCGGCTCGGAGATCACCGAGGAGCTGCTCGGCACGCTGTCGCGCGGCCAGTGGTGGCAGCTCGCCCTCGGCGAGGATGCCGACGCCCAGGCCCAGGAGGCGCTGCACGCCCAGTTCGAGCTGCAGAAGAAGACGCTGGAGCGCCGCTTCGAGGACAAGGTCGAGAAGGTCCGCCGCGGCGACGACCTGCCGCCGGGCGTGATGAAGATGGTCAAGGTCTTCATCGCGGTGAAGCGCAAGCTCCAGCCCGGCGACAAGATGGCCGGCCGCCACGGCAACAAGGGCGTCATCTCCAAGGTGGTGCCCGAGGAGGACATGCCCTTCCTCGCCGACGGCACCCCAGTCGATCTGGTCCTGAACCCGCTCGGCGTGCCGAGCCGGATGAACGTCGGGCAGATCCTCGAGACCCACATGGGCTATGCCGCGCGCGGCCTCGGCCGGGCGATCGACCAGGGGCTCCAGGAGTATCGCCACACCGGCGACATGACCCCGCTCAAGGAGGCGATGAAGGTCGCCTACGGCGAGCAGGTCTACAACGAGGTCATCGCCGAGATGGACGAGCCGGTGTTCCTCGAAGCCGCCGAGAACGTCACCGCGGGCGTGCCCATCGCGACCCCGGTCTTCGACGGCGCCAAGGAGGCAGACGTGAACGACGCGCTGCAGCGCGCGGGCTTCGACACCTCCGGCCAGTCGATCGTCTTCGACGGCCGCTCGGGCGAGCAGTTCACCCGGCCGGTCACGGTCGGCGTGAAGTACCTGCTGAAGCTGCACCATCTGGTGGACGACAAGATCCACGCGCGGAGCACGGGCCCCTACTCGCTCGTCACCCAGCAGCCCTTGGGCGGCAAGGCGCAGTTCGGCGGCCAGCGCTTCGGCGAGATGGAGGTCTGGGCCCTTGAAGCCTACGGCGCGGCCTATACCTTGCAGGAGATGCTCACCGTGAAATCGGACGACGTCGCCGGCCGGACCAAGGTCTACGAGTCGATCGTCAAGGGCGAGGACAATTTCGAGGCCGGTGTGCCGGAATCGTTCAACGTCCTCGTCAAGGAGATCCGCTCGCTCGGCCTCAACATCGAGCTCTTGGACTCGGAAGCGGAGTGAGGGCGGGGCCATCCCTGCCCCCTCCCCTGAAACGAGATTGAGGAATCAGACATGAACCAGGAACTCATCAACCCGTTCGCCCCGGTCGCTCCGATGCGCGCCTTCGACGAGATCAAGATCTCGCTCGCCAGCCCCGAGCGAATCCTCTCGTGGTCCTACGGCGAGATCAAGAAGCCCGAGACGATCAACTATCGCACCTTCAAGCCCGAGCGTGACGGGCTCTTCTGCGCGCGCATCTTCGGTCCGATAAAGGACTACGAGTGCCTCTGCGGCAAGTACAAGCGCATGAAGTACCGCGGCGTCGTCTGCGAGAAATGCGGCGTCGAGGTGACGCTGCAGAAGGTCCGGCGCGAGCGCATGGGCCATATCGAGCTCGCCTCGCCCGTCGCGCATATCTGGTTCCTGAAGTCGCTGCCGAGCCGCATCGGCCTGATGCTCGACATGACCCTGCGCGACCTCGAGCGCATCCTCTACTTCGAGCAGTATGTGGTCATCGAACCGGGCCTGACCGACCTCAAGGCCGGCCAGCTCCTCGGCGAGGAGGAATTCCTCGACGCCCAGGACCAGTTCGGCGAGGACGCCTTCCGCGCCGGCATCGGCGCCGAGGCGATCCGCGAGATGCTCGCCGCCATCGACCTCGACGCCGAGGCCGAGCAGCTGCGCGCCGATCTCGCAGAGGCCACCGGCGAGCTCAAGCCCAAGAAGATCATCAAGCGGCTGAAGCTGGTCGAGTCCTTCCGCGAGAGCGGCAACCGTCCCGAATGGATGGTGCTGACCGTGGTCCCGGTGATCCCGCCGGAGCTGCGCCCGCTCGTCCCGCTCGACGGCGGCCGCTTCGCCACCTCGGACCTCAACGACCTCTACCGCCGGGTCATCAACCGCAACAACCGCCTGAAGCGGCTGATCGAGCTGCGCGCGCCCGACATCATCATCCGCAACGAGAAGCGGATGCTGCAGGAATCGGTCGATGCGCTTTTCGACAACGGCCGCCGCGGCCGGGTCATCACCGGCACCAACAAGCGCCCGCTGAAGTCGCTTTCCGACATGCTCAAGGGCAAGCAGGGCCGCTTCCGGCAGAACCTGCTCGGCAAGCGCGTCGACTTCTCCGGCCGCTCGGTGATCGTGACCGGCCCGGAGCTCAAGCTGCACCAGTGCGGCCTGCCGAAGAAGATGGCGCTCGAGCTCTTCAAGCCCTTCATCTACTCGCGGCTCGACGCCAAGGGGCTCAGCTCCACCGTGAAGCAGGCGAAGAAGCTCGTGGAGAAGGAGCGCCCGGAGGTCTGGGACATCCTCGACGAGGTGATCCGCGAGCACCCGGTGCTCCTGAACCGCGCGCCGACGCTGCACCGCCTCGGCATCCAGGCCTTCGAGCCGGTGCTGATCGAAGGCAAGGCGATCCAGCTGCACCCGCTGGTCTGCGCGGCCTTCAACGCCGACTTCGACGGCGACCAGATGGCCGTGCACGTGCCGCTGAGCCTCGAGGCGCAGCTGGAAGCGCGCGTCCTGATGATGTCCACGAACAACGTGCTCTCGCCCGCCAACGGCAAGCCGATCATCGTGCCGTCGCAGGACATGATCCTCGGGCTCTACTATCTCTCGATCGCCCGTGACGGCCAGCCCGGCGAGGGCATGGTCTTCGGCTCGATCGAGGAGGTCGACCACGCGCTGCACGCGGGCCTCGTGAACCTGCATTCCAAGATCACCGCCCGCGTCGAGCAGATCGACGAGGAAGGCAATTCGGTGATGCTGCGCTTCGAGACCACGCCCGGACGGCTCAAGCTCGGCGCGCTCCTGCCGAAGAACTTCAAGACGCCCTTCGACATCGTCAACCGGCTCCTGCGCAAGAAGGAGGTCGGCGAGGTCATCGATACCGTCTACCGCCACTGCGGCCAGAAGGAATCGGTGATCTTCTGCGACCAGATCATGGGCCTCGGCTTCACCGAGGCCTTCAAGGCCGGCATCTCCTTCGGCAAGGACGACATGGTGATCCCCGAGACCAAGTGGGACATCGTGAACCGCACCCGCGACCAGGTGAAGGAATTCGAGCAGCAGTACATGGACGGGCTGATCACCCAGGGCGAGAAGTACAACAAGGTCGTCGACGCCTGGTCGAAATGCTCCGACGAGGTCGCCGGCGCGATGATGGGCGAAATCTCGGCCCAGCGCACCGACGACAGCGGCGCCGAGATCGAGCCCAACTCGGTCTACATGATGTCCCATTCCGGCGCCCGCGGCTCGCCCGCCCAGATGAAGCAGCTCGGCGGCATGCGCGGCCTGATGGCCAAGCCTTCGGGCGAGATCATCGAGACGCCGATCGTGTCGAACTTCAAGGAAGGCCTGACCGTGCTCGAGTACTTCAACTCGACCCACGGCGCGCGCAAGGGCCTCGCCGACACCGCGCTCAAGACCGCCAACTCGGGCTATCTGACCCGCCGGCTGGTGGACGTCGCCCAGGACTGCATCGTCAAGATCGACGATTGCGGCACCGAGCGCTCCATCACCGCCCGCGCGGCGGTGGCCGACGGCGAGATCGTCGCCTCGCTCGGCGAGCGCATCCTCGGCCGCGTGGCGGCGGAGGACGTGCTCGACCCCAAGACCGGCGAGGTGATCTTCCGGCGCGGCGACCTGATCGAAGAGCGCGACGCCGACATGATCGAGGCGGCGGCGGTGCTCGAGATGCAGATCCGCTCGCCGCTCACCTGCGAGGCCGAGGACGGCATCTGCGCCCAGTGCTACGGGCGCGATCTGGCTCGCGGCACGCGGGTGAACCCCGGCGAGGCGGTGGGCATCATCGCCGCGCAGTCGATCGGCGAGCCCGGCACGCAGCTGACCATGCGCACCTTCCACATCGGCGGCATCGCCCAGGGCGGCTCCCAGTCGTTCCTGGAGGCCAGCCAGGAGGGCAAGCTGGTCCTGCGCAACGGCAACGTGATCAGCAACGCCGACGGCGAGCAGATCGTGATGGCGCGCAACATGGAGCTCGCCATCGTCGACGAGAACGGCGTCGACCGGGCGGTGCACAAGCTCACCCACGGCTCCAAGCTGCTGGCGCGGGAGGGCGCGGAGGTCCGGCGCGGCGACAAGCTCGCCGAGTGGGACCCCTATACGCTGCCGATCATCGCCGAGAAGGCGGGCGTGGCGAAGTTCGTCGACCTGCTGGCGGGCTTCTCGGTCCGCGACGAGACCGACGACACCACCGGCATCAGCCAGAAGATCGTCACCGACTGGCGCGCGGCCCCCAGGGGCAACGACCTCAAGCCCGAGATCATCGTGATGGATCCGGCGACCGGCGAGCCCGTGCGGCTCGACAACGGCAACCCGGAGGTGCACGCCATGTCGGTGGACGCGATCCTCTCGGTCGAGGACGGCCAGGAGATCCGCCCCGGCGACGTCATCGCGCGAATCCCGCGCGAGGGCGCGAAGACCAAGGACATCACCGGCGGTCTGCCGCGGGTGGCCGAGCTCTTCGAGGCGCGCCGTCCCAAGGACCACGCGATCATCGCCGAGATCTCGGGCCACGTGCGCTTCGGCAAGGACTTCAAGAACAAGCGGCGCATCACCATCGAGCCCGTCGACGAGGGGCTCGAGCCGATCGAATACCTGGTGCCCAAGGGCAAGCACATCCCGGTTCAGGAAGGCGACTTCATCCAGAAGGGCGAGTACATCATGGACGGCAATCCTGCCCCCCATGACATCCTCGCCATCCTCGGGATCGAGGCACTGGCCGACTACCTGATCGACGAGGTGCAGGAGGTCTACCGGCTGCAGGGCGTGAAGATCAACGACAAGCACATCGAGGTGATCGTGCGCCAGATGCTGCAGAAGTGGGAGATCTCCGACAGCGGCGGCACCACGCTGCTCAAGGGCGAGCAGGTCGACAAGATCGAGTTCGACGAGGAGAACGAGAAGGCCATCGCCAAGGGCCGCGCCCCGGCCAAGGGCGCGCCAATCCTGCTTGGCATCACCAAGGCGAGCCTGCAGACTCGCTCCTTCATCTCCGCCGCCTCCTTCCAGGAGACCACGCGGGTGCTGACCGAGGCGGCAACGCAAGGAAAGCGCGACCGGCTGGTGGGGCTGAAGGAGAACGTGATCGTCGGACGGCTGATCCCGGCGGGCACCGGTGGTGCCACCGCCTCGATCAAGTCGATCGCCACGAACCGCGACGCCGCGATCATCGCCCAGCGCCGCGAGGAAGCCGCCGCGGCGCTCGCCGTCGAGGAGGCGGCGCAGCAGGCCGCCGACTCCGCCGCCCCCGAGACGGCGCCCTTCGAGGCCGATTGATCCGCCCGCAGATACATGCGGCCAAGCAGCGGGGCGCCCTCACCGGCGCCCCGTTCGTTTTCCGGCCCCCGGAGGATGCGGCAGCGACCCCGAGGCAGGGCCCCGGAATGAAGGAAAGGCCGCGCCCCGCGCGGCCCGCGCCGCATGTCCCCGGACCGATGACGGCGAGGCGCCGGTGGCGCCTTGCCCGGTCCGGTCGCCCGGAGGCGCGAGCCGCAGGGCGAGGGAGGTGCAGCTTTGCCGTCGGCTGAGGATCGGGCCGCGGCGGCTCTGGACGGGGCGCAAAGTGCGCCGGCCCCGGCAGGGCCGGCGTGGCCCGATCGCCACGGGTCGATCGGGCCCGGGATCCCTCCATGCCGGCCGGGAAGGTGTCCCGCAGCGGGACACTATCTAACATGTTGTTATTACACATACTTTCACAATGCGGGCCGAATTGGCCGGACGGCGCTCGCATGAGGTGCCCCCGAAAACGCCGAAGCGGCTCCGGCCCCGCTGCCGCAGACGGCGGCCCCGAAGCCGGTCCCATGGACCGCGCCCGGCGCCTGCATGGATTGTGCAGACCTCGGGCATGCGTTTCACGCCTCTGGCCAGCACTTGCCGGATCGCCTATTCGGGAGCGGTTCGCAATCCGGGGAGGCCCATGGCCCGCATTCTGATCACCTCCGCGCTGCCCTATATCAACGGAATCAAGCATCTCGGGAACCTCGTCGGCTCCCAGCTGCCTGCGGACGTCTACGCCCGATACATGCGCGCCCGCGGCCACGAGGTCCTCTTCATCTGCGCCACCGACGAGCACGGCACCCCGGCCGAACTCGCCGCCGCCGCCGCCGGCGAACCGGTCGCCGAATACTGCGCCCGGCTCTGGACGGTGCAGAAGGAGATCGCCGACGGCTTCGGCCTCAGCTTCGACCATTTCGGCCGTTCTTCGAGCCCGCAGAACCACCGGCTGACCCAGCATTTCGCCGGCCGGCTCGCCGACGCCGGGTTGATCGCCGAGGTGGCCGAGAAGCAGGTCTATTCCCGCGCCGACGGTCGCTTCCTGCCCGACCGCTACATCACCGGCACCTGCCCGAACTGCGGCTACGAGCGCGCCCGGGGCGACCAGTGCGAGAACTGCACCAAGCAGCTCGACCCGACCGACCTCATCAACCCGCGCTCGGCGATCTCCGGCTCCACCGATCTCGAGGTCCGCGAGACCAAGCATCTCTACCTGCGCCAGAGCCTGATGCGCGACAAGCTCCGGGACTGGATCGATTCCAAGACCGACTGGCCGGTGCTGACCACCTCGATCGCCCGGAAATGGCTCGACGACGGCGAGGGGCTGCAGGACCGCGGCATTACCCGCGACCTCGACTGGGGCATCCCGGTCCAGCGCGGCACCGAGCCCTGGCCGGGCATGGAGGGCAAGGTCTTCTACGTCTGGTTCGACGCCCCCATCGAATACATCGGCGCCACCGCCGAATGGGCCGACGCGCATCCGGACTCCGGCGGCTGGGAGCGCTGGTGGCGGGAGGACGGGGGCGCGGAGGACGTGCGCTACGTCCAGTTCATGGGCAAGGACAACGTGCCCTTCCACACGCTCTCCTTCCCTGCGACGCTGCTCGGCGCCAACGCCGACGGGGCCGAGACCTGGAAGCTCGTCGACTACATCAAATCCTTCAACTACCTGAACTACGAGGGCGGCAAGTTCTCGACCTCCGAGGGGCGTGGCGTCTTCATGGACCAGGCGCTGGAAATCCTGCCGGCGGACTACTGGCGCTGGTGGCTGATGTCGAACGTGCCGGAGGGCTCGGATTCGAATTTCACCTGGGAGAGCTTCCAGGCCGGGGTGAACAAGGATCTCGCCGATGTGCTCGGGAATTTCGTCAGCCGCGTCACCAAATTCGCCCGCGCCCGCTTCGGCGACACGCTGCCGGAGGGCGGCGACTACGGGCCGCAGGAACTGGCGCTGATCGAGGATCTGCAGCGGGGGCTCGTCGGCTATCAGGCGATGATGGACGGCATGGCCTTCCGGCGCGCGTCCCAGGAGTTGAGGCAGATCTGGGTCCTGGGCAACGAATATCTGCAATCCGCCGCGCCCTGGGCCGCCTTCAAGGCCGATCCCGACCGCGCCGCGGCGACCGTCCGCTTCGCCTTCAACCTGATCCGGCTCTACGCGATCCTGAGCCGCCCCTTCCTGCCCGAGGCCGCCGCGCGGATGCTGGCGGCGCTGGGGCATCCGGAGGACGGCTGGCCGACCGACGTCGCCGAAGCAATCGCGACCCTCGGGCCCGGCCATCGCTTCGAGGTGCCCGAGGTGCTCTTCGCGAAGATCGACGATGCCCGCCGCATCGAGCTCGAGGGGCGGTTCGCCGGGGCGGCGTGAGCCCCGGGCAAGCGCGCCGGCCTCCGGCAGGGCCGGCGACACTTGGCCCGCATGGGATGAAGATCGACGGCGAGGGCCGCTGGTGTCAGACCCCGAGGCACCAGCGCATGATCGCCTTCTGCACGTGGAGGCGGTTCTCGGCCTCGTCGAAGACCACCGATTGCGGGCCGTCCATGACCTCGTTGGTGACCTCCTCCTCGCGATGCGCGGGCAGGCAGTGCATGAAGAGCGCGTCAGGCTTAGCCGCCGCCATCAGCCGCCCGTTCACCTGGTAGGGGCGAAGCAGGTTGTGGCGGCGCTCGCGCGCACTCTGGGCGTCGTGCATCGAGACCCAGGTGTCGGTCACGATCAGGTCGGCCCCGGCGGCGGCGCGCTGGGGATCGCGTTCGATCGCGACGGTCGCGCCGTTCGCCCGTGCGAAGTCCACCGCCTCGCGGGCGGGATCGAGCGCCGGGGGCCCGGTGAAGGTGAAGTCGAAGCCGAAGCGGCCGGCGGCGTGCAGGAACGAGGCGCAGACATTGTTGCCGTCGCCCGACCAGACCACCTTGCGGCCGCGGATCGGGCCGCGATGCTCCTCGTAGGTCATCACGTCCGCGAGGATCTGGCAGGGATGGCTCGCGTCGGTCAGGCCGTTGATCACCGGCACCGTGGCGTTCTCGGCCAGTTCGGTCAGGGTCGTCTCCTCGAAGGTCCGGATCATGATCAGATCGACGAAGCGCGACAGAACGCGGGCGGTGTCGGCGATGGTCTCGCCGTGGCCGAGCTGCATCTCGCCGCCCGAGAGCACCAGCGTCTCGCCGCCCATCTGCCGCACGCCGACGTCGAAGCTGACCCGCGTCCGGGTCGAGGGCTTCTCGAAGATCAGCGCGACCATGCGGCCGGCGAGCGGGCTAGTCGCGTCCGGGGTGGCGCGCGGGGCATTGCCGCGCGCGGCCTTCATCGCCGCCGCCTGATCGAGGATCGCCCGCAGGTCGGCGGAAGAGGTGACATGGATGTCGAGAAAATGCTTCATTGCCGCGCCTCCAGGGCCGATGCCGCGGCGTCGAGGCGGCGCAGCCCCTCGTCCACCTCCGCGTCGCTGAGATTGAGGGGCGGCAGGATGCGCAGCACGTTGCCGGCGGCGACCACCGTCAGGATCTTCGCCCCGTAGCCCGCCGCCACCACCTCGCCGTTCGGCACGCGGCAGCCGAGGCCGAGCATCAGCCCCTGGCCGCGCACCTCCGAGAACACCTTCGGATGCGCCGCGACCAGCCCCTCGAGCCCCTGGCGCAGCCTTCCGGCGCTGCGGCTGACGCCGGCGAGGAACTCGGGCGTCGCCACGATGTCGAGCACCGCGCAGCCGATGGCGCAGGCGAGCGGGTTGCCGCCATAGGTCGAGCCGTGGGTGCCGAGGGTCATGCCGGAGGCGGCGTGCTCGGTGGCGAGGCAGGCGCCGAGCGGGAAGCCGCCGCCGATGCCCTTGGCGATCGGCATGATGTCCGGGGTTATCCCCGCCCATTCATGGGCGAAGAGCCTGCCGGTGCGGCCCATGCCGGTCTGGATCTCGTCGAGGATCAGGAGGATGCCTTCCGCGTCGGCGATGGCCCGCAGCCCGCGAAGGGTGTCGTCCGGGAGCGGGCGGATGCCGCCCTCGCCGAGGATCGGCTCGGCCATGATCGCCGCGGTCTGCGGCCCGACCGCCGCGCGCACCGCCTCGATGTCGCCGAAGGGCAGGATGTCGAAGCCGGGCAGCAGCGGGTCGAAGCCCTTGACGAGCTTCTCGCCGCCGGCGGCGGAGATCGCCGCCATGGTGCGGCCGTGGAAGGCGCCCTCGAAGGTCACGATGCGGTGCCGCTCCGGCTGGCCCTTGGCCGAGAAATGCTTGCGCGCCATCTTGATCGCGCATTCGACCGCCTCGGTCCCGGAATTGGTCACGAAGACGGTGTCGGCGAAGGTCCGGGCGACGAGCTTCTCCGCGAGCCGCTCCTGGTTCGGGATGCGGTAGAGGTTCGAGGTATGCCAGAGGCGCCGGCCCTGGGTCTCCAGCGCCTCGACCAGGGCGGGATGGGCGTGGCCGAGCACGGCGACGGCGATGCCGGCGCCGAAATCGAGATAGCGCTCGCCGCCTTCCTCGATCAGCCAGGCGCCCTGCCCTTCCACGAAGGCGAGCGGCGCGCGCGCATAGGTCGGCAGAACCGGAGTGATCACGGATAAACCTCCACGGCGACAGGATGTCGGGCGGGGCCCCGGGGGCGATGCGCGGGGCCAAGCGGACCTCTTGCCGCAAGCCCGCAGGCGAGTCAATCGCGCCTTCCGGAACCGCGATCCGGGGCTGTCCCCATGGGGACGCTCGCCAAGCGACTGATATCAAACGATAAAAGTGTTAACGTGCGGAATCGGCCACCCGTTCCGGGGCGGGAGCGGTCTGCTGCGGGGATCAGCTCTTGAGCCGGTAGCCGGTCCGCAGCCAGCGGAAGGTCAGCGCTCCGAGCGCGAACACGGCGAGGAGCGCATAGGCGAGGCCGAGGGCGGGCGGGGAATCGCTCACCCCCAGCGCGCCGAAGCGCATGCCGTCGATGAGATAGAAGATCGGGTTGACGTGGAGCAGGATCCGGAATGCCTCCGGCACCGCGGCCGCGGAATAGAAGGTGCCCGAGAGGAAGCTGAGCGGGGTGACGACGAAATTGGTGATCGCGGCCATGTGGTCGAACTTCTCCGCGAGGATCGCGGTGATCATGCCCATGAGCGCCAGGAGCGCGCTGCCGACCAGGACGAAGGCGAGCGCCCAGAGCGGATGCGCCGGCAGGATGCCGAAGAGCGGGAAGAGCACCGCCGCCACGCCGGCCGCCACGAAGAGGCCGCGGAAGACGCCGCCGAGCACGAAGCCGGTCAGGAGCTCCGAGGGGCTCAGCGGCGGCATGAGCGTGTCCACGATGCTGCCCTGGACCTTGGAGACGAGGATCGAGCTCGAGGTATTGGCGAAGGCGTTCTGGATCACCGTCATCATCAGGATGCCTGGCGCGAGGAAATGCGCGAAGGGCAGCCCCATCACGTCGGGCCGCTGGTCGCCCAGCGCCAGGGTGAAGACCGCCATGAAGAGCAGCGCCGTCGCCACCGGCGCGGCGAGGGTCTGGGTCCAGACATTGGTGAAGCGGCGGATCTCGCGCCCGGTCAGGGTGGCGAGCCCGAGCCAGTTGACCCGGCCGAAGCGCTTGACGCCCTTGCCCGGCCTGCCCCGGACCGGGCCCCGTTGCGTGTCGATCGCGCGGTTTTCCATGGGTCGCGCTTGTAACCGAAGCGTGGCTGGTTACAATGGCCGCGAGCGTGCCGGCCGATTGTCGGACCCCGCGCGTAATCCCGCCCGACGGAGACGAACGAGATGTCCTGGACCGATGAACGCGTGGAGGCCCTGCGGTCGATGTGGACCGAGGGCAAGAGCGCCAGTCAGATCGCCAAGGAGCTGGGCGGGGTGACGCGCAACGCCGTGATCGGCAAGGTGCATCGCCTCGGCCTCTCGAACCGCGGCGGAAACGGCGACCAGGAGGAGGCTTCCGGCACGCCGGCCGAGCCCGCAGTGGCGGCGCCGGTGGCCGAGCCGGTCGCCGCGGCGGCCCCCGAGGACGAGGAGGAGGCCGCGGCGGCGGAACCGCCCCGGGTGGTGCGCGAGCAGCCGCAGGTCAACCGCCCGCGCGTGCCGGGGCAGCCCATGCCGCCGCAGCCCTCGGGCTCGGAGATCAGCGCCGAGGCGCTGGCCAATCTGGCCGAGGTCGCGAAGAAGTCGCGCAAGCTCACGCTGATGCAGCTGACCGAGCGCACCTGCAAATGGCCGGTGGGCGATCCCGCGACCGAGGAATTCTGGTTCTGCGGCCTGCCCGCCTCGCCGGGCAAGCCCTATTGCGAGGCGCATGTG
>Ga0209607_1002842_pt1 | contig 13604 bp, 9 predicted proteins | sample AD_UKC117_MetaG_FD_184413 | JGI IMG/M metagenome (GOLD analysis project Ga0209607, IMG submission 184413) | Active sludge microbial communities of municipal wastewater-treating anaerobic digesters from Hong Kong - AD_UKC117_MetaG (SPAdes)... | ecosystem: Engineered > Bioreactor > Anaerobic >... | reverse complement strand
CATTCCGGCTACGCTGATCCCTTTAGCGCCCATCTTATTGGCAAGGGCGATCATCTCGGGGTCCTCGGCGGCGGCGACGATCATCTCCGAGAGGATCGGCTCGTGGCCGTGGACGATTATGTTAACCTCGTCGGACTTCAGGACCCCCAGGTTCGACTCCGACATTACGGGCGTCGGGGTGCCGAAGAGGACGTCCTGGACGTCGGTTGCGATCATGGAGCCTCCCCAGCCGTCGGAGATGCTCGTTCTGAGGCCGTGGAGGAGGATGTGAACGGGGTCGTTGTCGACGCCGATGTGAGTTCTGTGCATGCACTCGACGATCTCCCGGTCAACCCCCCTCGGGTCGATCCCGGCGTTCTCCCAGATCTTCTGCCTCTTCTCGGGAGCTCTCCGGGTGAACTGAATCGGTCCCGTCTGCTTTCCAAACTCCGACAGGAGGACGTTTGCAAGCTCAAGGGCCACATCCCCGGGGTTTCGATCTAGTGTGGAGATGTCGAACTCCGCGGCAAGAGCGTTCAGCTTTGCCTCGTCCTTCACCGCATAGCTCTTAGCGTTCCCCTCGGCCATCTGCTTGAACGTCATGACGGCGTCCCGAGCGTGGTCGGAGTGGGCAGCTGCGCCCGCGGCTATCATCCGGAGGAGATTTCGAGCGACGATGATGTCGGCGGTGGCACCGCAGACTCCCTTGTCTGGTCCCTCGCCGAAGGGGTCGATCCGGCATGGACCCATGTTGCAGTTGCGACAGCAGACCCCGAGCTGGCCGAATCCACACTGAGGCTGCTGCTTTTCGAAACGGTCCCAGGCGGTTTCTATCCCCGCCCGTTCGGCTTCCAAGAGCATCGCCCGGGTGGCTGGATCGATGCTCCTCTCGTTGACGTTCTTCGCCATTCTCATGACCTCTCGTGCCTTGTTGAGATTTAAAGTGATATGACAAAAATTTACACGATCACCTATTTAGCTTTTGCCACATTTTTGTTGTTTACACAGGCACATATCTTTTAAATGTGATGTAAACTTCAGCGAATGAAAGCGTTTAATGTAAATTTTATGTTATGCTACTTTTCATTTTACGCATCGTTGTCCATCTTAAATTTGCTGACATTCCGCTGAACAAAAGTTCGCTTCAATGAACGATGCCGTCCGATTATGTCGAGACTGCCGTTCCATCACGTTAATACATCTTTTGCATCAGCCCTCTCAGCCGGTCATCGATTCGCCTTTCGAAACGACCGAGATCCCTGAAGGGATATCCCAGAAGGCCTTAAGGGATATCCCAAAAGGCGGATAACGTTTCTTGACCAGATTCAGCCACGTGGCAATAACTTTCCTATACATATTCAATTGAGGCTCTTTTCGACCTCATTACAACGAGGACAAAACCTTGGACCTAAATATGGGTTCGCCTAGGCGGAATCGATGACGTCAAAACGAATCTTTTTTGGTATATAATAGAAATAATTCTGATGTTTATGAAAAGCCATTCGGTCATTATTAGAGTATTTCAGTATTTTGCTGTATTCAAAGGGATAAAACTACTAAATATCACAAATAAAATGGGTTATATAGATCAATTAGATGAGTATTTTGCATTATTTTAACTTTTTACAGACAGCAATCTATATATAGGGATTACCTCGTTGAAGTATGATGATGAGACTGAGCAAGGCAATCTCGCTCTGTATAAACCTGCGCTCTGGCTTATAGTGCACCATTTTAGCGTTCGCTTAGCCCTGCTCAAATCTCCGCATCTGGCCTTCTCTGTCTATTGCGGCTTCCTGGTCGATTTGACGGTCATGGCCATCTTGGGCATAGCTCTTTAGTATATTACTGTAAAAATTCGAACATGAAAATAGGAGGTGAAAAATATGAATCGCACCATAAAGCTCCTCATGATCTCGGACGTCTTCGTCCTCACGGGCTTCGGCCTGATCCAGCCGATCCTGGCCATCTTCATAAACGAGGGGGTGGCCGGAGGGAACATCCTCACCGCAGGGGTGGCGAGCACCCTATTTCTGGTGACAAAGTCCCTCGTCCAGCTCCCCTTCTCACGATACATCGACAACAGCAAAACGAAGACTCGATGGCTTATACTGGGAACGGCTCTGATCGCCGCCGTTCCGGTGATGTACATATTCATAGACGACATACGCCAGGTCTACCTGGCGGAGACCCTCTACGGCATCGGGAGCGGCCTTGCCTACCCCACCTGGGTCGGGCTCTGGAGCCTGAACCTGAACCCTGGAAGGGAGAGCTTCGAGTGGTCGGTTTATTCCACCTCCACGGGCCTGGGGACCGCCGCCACCGCGGCCGCCGGAGCCGCCATAGCGAGCTTTGCGGGCTTCACCGCCACCTTCATCCTGACTGGGCTTTTGTGCATATTGGGGTGCGGCATCCTCCTGATGCTGGATCACGAGAGCGCTGAGAAGAGGAGGAGCGATTCAGTCGTAGTATCGATGGAGAGGAAGAGCAGATCCGGGATCGATCGTTTCAGCCTGGACTGACCGGACGGACCTGTGACCGATCACCCTTTCCGCCCACCTCTTCTTCATTCACCTCTTCATTTTACATCCCCGTCACAAATTTATCCTCCGGTCTGTCACCACTTCGTCTCGCATCCTCTCTTTCCGCCTTCCATCTGCCTCTTTCCCACTCCCAGCAACGCCTCATCTTCACGATGAGTATTTAGTCCCCGAACCACCATCTCAGTGACATGCCTGGAGAGCTCTTGGACCGGTTTCGGGGCTGCATGCTCGGCCTTGCCGTCGGCGACGCCCTGGGGATGCCCGTCGAGGGGCTGACCTGCGACCAGATCCGCGAGGTGCATGGCGAGGTCTGTGAGATGGTCGCCCCGGCCGCCGACCACTTCCACTGCTGCCTCGGACCGGGGCAGTACACCGACGATACCGAGCAGACCCTCATTCTTGCGGAGTCGATCATCGAGGCCGGGTTCTTCGACGTCGAGAGGTTCGCCTCGAAGCTCGCCATTTGGGGACGGTGCTGGATCCAGGACCCGTCCCTGAATCGGGGCGTCGGATTGACCAGCAAGACCGCGATCCAGGAGCTTTTGAGGGACCGGCCCTGGCAGGATGTGGGACTACCGACGCCGACCTGCGGCTCTGCAATGAGGACGGCGCCGATAGGCCTCGTCTACCACTGCAGCCTCGATCTCGTCGCCAGGTACGCCGACCTCCAGAGCCTTCCCACCCATTCGTCGACCGGGGCGAGGGCGGGGTCCGTCGCCGTCGCCGTCGGGGTCGCCCTCTCCCTCCTCGGCTTCTCCAGAATCAAGGTTCTGGAGATGGCCGCCGCCTTCTCCGAGCGGATCGACCGGGGGTTCGGACGGAAGCTTCTCGTAGTAAAAGAGATGCTCGACCTCGATCCGCCGGAGGCGCTGGCGGAGATCGGAACGTCGCCGATGGTCTGGGAGACGGTTCCAGCCGCCTTCTATTGCCACCTGAAGTTCGAGCCGGAGGAGGCGCTGATCGCTGCCGCCTCCTCGGGCGGGGATACAGACTCCATAGCCTCCATCGCCGGGGCCCTGGCGGGAGCGGCACGGGGCTCAGATTGGATTCCGGATAGGTGGCTATTGCGGCTTGAAGAGAGGAAGAGGATCGAGGAGGTGGCTACGGACCTCTCCTCAGTCGCATCGAGGATCTGTCCGGGGATGGTGAGCCAACAGACCAGTCAGCATTAATTCTTATGTAACTTTTAACAGTAATTATTTATACTCCCAGAGCTAAATCGAAATAATCAAAAATATACCCAGTCTGGATATATGGGTTAACTGGAAGAAGCAAAGATGTCCGATATTAGTTGGCTAGTCGCAGCGGTGGCCACTTCAGCATTCGCAATTTTTACATTTGCTGCACAGAAGATCGTGGAGTCGCGGTTTGCTGTCGCTGAAGCTAAAATTGCGAAGCAGGAAAAGCTCGAAGAGCTGAAGCTTTCCAGGTTAGCCCAGCTTAAAAAATTACAATCATTACTTCGAGCGTCGCATGCAGTTTATAATATCCAGGCAAAAAAGAGAAACGAGCTAAACAAGTTGGTCAAAAGAGATTTTCCCCAGATAACAAAGACTGGGGTCGGGTATGAAGACAACTTATCAAAAGCATATCCTCTATTCGATTCTGAGATTCACTCGGAGCATATTGAGCTCCACAAAATAATAAGAGGATATACGATCTATGCCATCAGACCATTGAATCTTGCCGTGCTGAATTGGCTTCAAGATGATACGTACTTCAAATCGCGACTGAATGACAAAAATAGCCTTGGAGAATTGGCGAACAAGCTTGCAAATTTGGAGATACATCTCCTACTTTGGATCGCAAAATATGAGATGTGGATCCCGAAAAGCCCGGAACATTGTCTCGTATATATGGCGGATGAGAAAGATCACGGTTTGGGCTTTCCTAAGGGAATTGAAAATCTGATCGAAGAGGTGCTAGTCGAATTGGCCTAATGCTAAGCGCTCTTAAACGAGCACCTCAATTCTAAAGGAGGTCTCGTAATATCGGTTTTTCCGTTAGAAGGTTTCTTCGACGCCAGCGTGTCGATTTTATACCAGCCCGTATTGCTCTTCTGCCATGATCAAGGTTGGAATAGTCGGCGGGTCCGGCTACACCGGCGGAGAGCTGCTCCGCCTCCTCAGCCTCCACCCCGGAGCCGAGGCGGTCTGCATCACCTCCCGCAAGCTGGAGGGAAAGCCGGTGGGTGACGTCCACACCCACCTCCGGGGGATATCCTCCCTCAAGTTCGAATCGCCATCGATCTCGGAGATCGCCGAGAGGTGCGACCTCGTCTTCACCGCCGTCCCCCACGGGACGGCGATGGACTGGGTTCCGGGACTGCGGGACGCTGGGGCGAAGGTCGTGGACCTCTCCGCAGACTACAGGCTTCCCCAGGACGTCTTCGAGAAGACCTACGGGATGAAGCACAGAGCCTTTCGGGAGGCGGTCTTCGGGATGCCGGAGCTTCACCCCGAGGTGAGGGGAGCCGAGCTGATCGGAAACCCCGGCTGCTACCCAACGGGCGCGACCCTCTCGGCAGCTCCACTGGTCAAGGCGGGCCTTGCAGATAGGGTAGTCTTCGACTCCAAGTCCGGGATCTCCGGGGCGGGGATCGCCCCCTCCGAGACGAGCCACTACCCGAACATGGCCGAGAACGTCATCGCCTACAAGCTCACCACCCACAGACACAGGGCCGAGATAAACCAGGAGCTTGGTCGGCTCTCGCCAGGGATCAAAGTCAGCTTCACCCCTCACGTCGTCCCCGCCATAAGGGGCATTCTGACGACGGCCCACATCCTGGTGAAAGACGAATACGTGGGCAAGATCCCCGAGAGGGCGGATATACTGAAGATCTACCAGGAGTTCTATCGGGACTGTCCCTTCGTCAGGCTCGTCCCAGGGGTCCCATCCCTCGGCGCCGTCCGGGGCTCGAACTTCTGCGACATAGGCTTCGAGGTGGACGGGTCCGGCGACAGGATCGTCGTCGTATCGGCGATAGACAACCTGGTGAAGGGAGCCTCCGGCCAGGCGATCCAGAACATGAACCTGATGCTGGGGCTTTCTGAGACCGAGGGGCTGTGGTTTCCGGGCGGCGCGCCCTGATGGGCGCCTGGCGGAGCCGGAGACTGAAAGGGTAAATAAATAGAGAGCTGTTGAGGTAGAGCATGTTGGTAAGGGACGTGATGAATCCAGAGCCGGTCGCCTGCCAGGCGAGCGACGCCGTAAGCGACGCTGTGAAGCTTCTGAAAAAGAACGATATCAGCGGGATGCCGGTTCTTGAGGGCGAGCGGCTGGTGGGGGTGGTCTCCGAGTCGGATCTTCTCAAGATGCTCTCTGCAGAGGATGAGGGAGGACTGTGGCTCCCAAGCCCCCTTGAGATCCTGGAGGTTCCGATCCGGGACCTGATCCGATGGGAGAGGCTCCAGGCCGGAGCCGAGGAGATCGGCAAGATCCGGGTCTCCGATGTGATGACAAAGAAGGGCGTCACCGTCAGCCCCGAGGATACGATCGAGCGGGCTGCATCGATGATGGTCCGCCATCGGATCAACCGTCTCCCGGTCCTGGAGGGCGAAAAGCTGGTGGGGATCGTCACACGGGGAGACATCATAGCAGGGCTTGGGATGGGGGCGTCGGAAGTTGAAACGGATTGATGGCGGGATATGCGCCGTCGACGGGGTCAGGGCCTCCGGAGTGAAAAGGGGCAAGTACGGCGTCGCCCTGATCGCCGCCAGCGGCAACGCCGCCGGGGTCTTCACGACGAACAAGATCAGGGCGGCGCCCCTGGACGTGACCTCCGATAATCTGGCCGGCTCGAACGGAAGGCTTGCCGGGGTGATCGCCAACAGCGGCTGCGCCAACGCCTATACCGGCTCGCGAGGGGTCGAGGACGCCCGCTGGATGGCGGCCCTCCTCGCAGGCCATCTTGGGGTCGGCGCCGACGAGATCGGGGTCGCATCGACGGGGGTGATCGGCAGGTATCTGGACCGCGACCTGATGAATGAGCTCTTCGGTGAGGCGAAGGCCCGTCTCCGGTCCGATCTTGTTGCAAGCTCTGAGGCGGAGAGGGCGATCATGACCACAGACACCGTCGTCAAGGAGATCGCCGTCGAGCACGCCGGTTTTCGGGTGGCGGGGATCACCAAGGGAGCCGGGATGATCGAGCCGAAGATGGCGACGATGCTCTCTTTCATCTACACCGACGCCAGGATCTCCTCCGAGGTTCTCCGGGAGTGCCTGCTTGAAGCCGTCGACGAGAGCTTCAACATGCTCGTCGTCGACGGAGACACCAGCACAAACGACATGGTCCTGGTGACGGCCACCGGCAAGGTTGATGCTGACATTGCCTCTTTCAAGGAGGCGTTGAGCTATGTCTGCGTCGAGCTTGCGAAGATGATGGCAAAGGACGGAGAGGGGGCAACAAAGCTGGTTGAGACCCGCGTTCTGGGGGCGAGGAGCCGAAATGACGCCCGCCTCGCCGCCAAGGCGATCATGGGGAGCAGCCTCGTCAAGACCGCCATCTTCGGAAACGACCCCAACTGGGGGAGGATCGTGGCGGCGGCGGGAAGGTCGGGGGCCGAGATCGATCCCGATAAGATCACCCTCTCGATCTCCGCCGCCAGGCCGGGTGAAGAGATCTTCCTCGTAAAAGACGGCGAGATCGTCGCCGGCGTCCTGGAAAAGGCCGAAGAGGCGATGAAGTCCGGAGAGCTTCTGATAACCCTCGACCTCGGCCTCGGAGACGCCTCCGCCCGCTCTTTCGGCTGCGACCTCTCCTACGACTACGTCAAGATCAACGCGGATTATACAACCTGAGGACGGGGGGGGCGGGAAAATATGCTTTTGAGAGGAGAGAGGCTCGGCGAGATCTCCGGGGAGGTGCTGGAGTTCATATCCTCCCGGGAGGCTGACCGATGGATCTATGAGGCGGACCTTCTGGTTGACAGGGCCCACCTGGTGATGCTGAAGGAGCGGGGGCTCATCGCCCCCGAGGAGTTTAGAGAGATCGTGGCGGGGCTCGACAAAATCGATGAGGATAGCCTGGGAGAGGGGGAAGACGTCCACGAGGCGATCGAGGCGGAGCTGATAGCGCAGGTCGGAGCCGTCGGGGGCAGGATGCACACCGGACGGTCGAGAAACGATGAGGTGGCCACCTGCATCAGGATCGTCCTCAGAGACGAGATCCTCGGCCTCATGGCCGAGGTGAACGATCTCTGCAAGGCCCTGGTCAAGAGGGCCGCCGAGAACGCCGAGTCGATTATACCGGGGTTCACCCACCTCCAGCACGCCCAGCCGACGACCCTCGCCCACCACCTCCTCGCTCACGCCGACGCCCTCCTCCGGGACGTAGACCGGCTCCGGGACTCCTACTCGCGGGTCAACCGCTCGCCCCTGGGCGCCGCGGCCTTCGCCTCCACCGGCTTTGATATCGACCGGGCGAGGACGGCAGAGCTTCTCGGATTCGACGGCCTCGTCGAGAACAGCATGGACGCGGTATCGACGAGAGACTTTCTCCTCGAGGCGTTATCCAATTCAGCCATCCTGATGGCGAACTTGAGCCGCCTGGCAGAGGAGCTGATCCTCTGGTCGACCTCGGAGTTCGGGTACGTGGAGCTTGACAACCTCTTCACCTCCACCTCTTCCATCATGCCCCAGAAGAAGAACCCGGACACCGCGGAGCTGGTCCGGGGGAAGTCCGGCTCGGTATTCGGCTCGCTAGTCGCAGCTCTCACGATCTGCAAGGCGCTCCCCATGAGCTACAACCGGGACCTGCAGGAGGCGACGCCGAACCTCTGGCGCGGGATCTCGACGACCAGGGGCGCAGTCCGGATCATGGCCGGGGCCGTCTCGTCGGCGAAGTTCAGGACCGATCGGCTGGAGGCTGCCTCCAGCGCCGGCTTCTCGACGGCGACGGAGCTGGCCGACTCCCTAGTCAGAAAGACGAAGATCCCCTTCAGGACCGCCCACCAGATCGTGGGGGCCCTGGCGGCGAAGGGCGGAACGCCGACGATCCGAGATCTGGACGAGGCTGCCGAGAGGATCGCCGGGTTCAGACCCAGCGAGAGGGGCTTTGCCGAGAGGGAATTGAAGGCCGCCCTCGACCCAAAGGAGAACGTCGCCGCAAGGTCGAAGATCGGTGGCCCTGCGCCATCGGAGACGAAGAGGATGGTCGCCGACCGATTGAAAAGAATCGAGGAGAACGAGCAGCTCGTCGGAGAGATGAGGGGGAAAGTCGACGGGGCCCTCGAATCGTTGCGGGAGATTAGGTGACATCCTGAGAAGAGCGATGGCTTCTGAGGCTGTGATGACGACGGCGCCGGGCGGCACGGCTTTGGAGGCGGGCCGAGCATTGCAGACCGAAAAAGTTGGGCCGAAGGCCGAACCTGCAAGCTGGAGGCGGCGGCTCGGCTTTCTCCTCGTCATCCTATCCTGTCTTCTTTACGGCTCTCTCATTCTCGTCCCGATGACCCCCTTTTCCGCCAAAGGGAAGGTTGCCCTCTCGTCTCTGCTCGTCATCTCCGGCGAGGCATCCTTCTGGATCGGCGGCCTCATCCTCGGCCGGGAGGCGATCGCCCGCTGGCGGGGCGCCCTCGATCCGCGCCGGTGGATTCGAGGTCGGGGATGAGGATCGCCGCACTCTCCGAGGTCCCGGAGGAGTACTGCGAGGTCGTGACCCCAGCGCCTCCGATCCAGCGCGAGAGTCGCCTCCGTTATACGCGAGATCGGCGGGATCGAGCTGTTCTGGAACGTGAGCCGAGGGGACGGAGATGAAGAAAAGCCGCTTACATTGGGACTTGCTCCAAAGTGGCCTCGAAATATGAAATGACTGCACAACCCCTTCGTCTCCAACTACACTTGGACACATCGAAGTGTGCTTGGTTTCGATCAGATATTCGTCCTCTAAAGTACGCTTTGGATCATCCCATATCATAGAAGGATAAATATCGAGTGGCTGCACCATCCATCTCTGGCGGTCACCACTCTCTGTGTACTAGCACCCATTGTTGGTATTGACAGCCCGCTTCATTATCCCATTTTTCCTCTACTAGCTCGACTTCTAGCTGATCGTCGTTCTCATCACCGTCGCCCTTAAGATACGTCTCATCCCAGTTTTGTTCTATGCTGTCCACGTTTGCAATTCTATAATAACCATCACAGTCACCCAAGCTATCTTTTAGCTTGAAAAACCACCATCCTTTACTTTTGTGGGATGCGTCACGCGTATCCAGGTCGACTTCCGCTAAAGCATCTTCGTCGCCTTCACCAACGAGCACGCATTCTTTGTCCTTCTTATCGCCATCGACATTTACAATCACATATTTACCATATAGATGTTCCTCTAACTTCCACAGCTGCTGGTCGTCATCTGATTTATAGTCATCTAGATCTACTTCAGAATTATCATCTTCGCTCTCGACTCCCGTCAGATAGCACTCTTTATCATCCTCAACACTCCCCCGGCTCACGATACTTATGTGACCCAAATCACTGATCTTCAAAGTCATAAATGAAGATACGTCCCCCAATAACCAGTCGCCTATATACGGCACGCTGCTGTCGAGGAATATCTGCGATTTTCCCTTATAATCACTTTCTTCGTATAGTATTATGGCATATCCAGAAGGAAGGTTGCTCCTAAACGAACGTACCTCCTTACCGAAATCGCCAATATTTGGAGATCTGTCCGTAAATATCCTCCCACTGCCGTCATAGTTAGTATCATTGAATAACACTACGTGGGTACTATATTCGCTCGACTTGACGAGTTTCCATCTTTGATAATCGTAGCCGAGATAGTCGTATTGTTGGACGTTGGCTCCGCCGTCTTTGCTGCCGCCTGCAACTTCCAGGCACCTATCGCTGTATTTGGAGATGATTTTACAGTAACCATCTGCGGCAGGCTCAAATCTCCATACCTGATTCTCACTTCCATCATAATCGCATACTACAACGTCGACTCCATTGCTTGTATTGTCCCGATCAGAAGTTGCAAGGCACTTGTCGCCGTTAACTATCTTGAAGCAACCGTCCCCAACAGGTTTTAACATCCAGTTCTGGCCACTTTCTCCGAAATAAAATGACTGCACAACCTCCTCGCCTTCAACTACACTTAGACACAGCGAACTGTGCTTGGCTTCGATCAGATATTCATCCTCTAAAGTGCACTTTGGATCATCACGTATCATGGAAGGATAAATCTCGAGCGGCTGCACCATCCATTTCTGGTGGTCACCTTCTGTGTAATTATCCTGGATGACGCTGGCACTATCTTCCAATCTCGCCCTCTCAACCGATAGGTAATTTCCACTGTGCCGCGCACCGATCTTGTAGTAGCCGTCCCCAACTGGCTCAAAGTACCATTGTTGATACATTTTAGGGTAACAATTTTCGTCAAATTCTAATATGCCTGACTGAACGTTTGCTCCTCCGCGCACCATCCCGTGATCAACCTCTAGATAACGGTAGGTGTCGTTGTTATGAACTATATAATAACCATGTCCGATATGCTCCAGATACCATCTTTGTTTTGGACCAATGCCGCCTTTATATTGATACGCGTTGTAGTCATGATCTTCATCAGATCCGTCCAAGCACTTCTCACTGTTTTTTACAGTGAATACGTACCAGCCGTCGCTGAACGGTGCTGCGACAGAATCTGGAAGCAGGCCAATTTCAAGTTGACTGGAGGAGTTATTGAGATTGGTGGCGATGATGGTGGCGTTTTTGTCTCTCCTCATCACCTGGATTACTGAAGTTTCGTATATCGTATCGTTATCGTCATCGGTCATGGTCAAGTTTCGATACTCGCCGTTTACCTTCACGTGAGCGATCACGCTCTTAATTCCATATCCATCGGTAACCGATGCATATGCTCTCGTCATGTCCAAGCTGTAACCGGCCCAGTGGATCTTTGGTTTTTCAGATATTTGCGGTGTCAAGATGAAATGCCATCCTGGCTCCAGTTCAAGCTCCCCTATACTCCTATTGCTGTCGTTTAGCTCTTTGGCTCGCTTCAAAGCATCTATATCAGAAACACCGAGCACCCACTTCGTGTTATTTTGGTGTGGCACGCTGTCATCGCTTCCAATGGTCCAATTGATCGCATCACCCAAGGTTACCGAAGAGCCTGCATATACCTTGTATTCTTTGTAGACTCCATCTTCCAGATCGAACATGAGAGTTGCGGTCTTCTTATCTATCTCTTCCATATAAGTACTGAAATCCTCTTCTGTGCAAACCCACTCATTTTTCTCCCCGCTCCATTTCTTGACCTTCGCATCAACTTTAAACGACTCAATGCTGAGAGGTGTTCCACAGTCAATTGATTTCAATTGTTCGAAAGAGGTGGTTATGTCTTCACCTCTGTTGCCGACCAGACCTTGATCAAGCTCTACGTCTGCGCTCGTCTCCCCTCTATCAAGCGAGGTTATCGAGGTTGGCGAGGTGACGGTTGCAATCACCACTTCCCCAAGCTTTATGTTGACATTGGGGACTACGTTTTCGGCTGGCGTCATCCCGATATTTTTGACGTTCAACGTGAAGGCGAGCTTTGCAGCCTCGTCCAAGCTGGTGGTGGTTGCGGTGCTCCAATCTTCCTGGGTAAAACCGGAAGTAGTATTTGAATCAGTTGTAGTGGTCGTCTTCTCCCAAAATCCCATATAATGCAACGTGACCTTACCACCAGTAATCATCGTAAGGGGACTTAAGCTTGGCGTAAATTCAAAGTTACCCCCCCCCTCCTGATGATTTGTATGGGCAATAGATGTTTCGTGAGTTATACTCCATCCTGTATTATTTGAGCCGCCCGTGGTGGACGTGATCTCTGCGATGGGCGTAACTCGCGTCTCTTTGAGCACCACCTTAAGACCGGGATACGCAGCCACCAGGGGGTGATCTGCTGGCGATATCTCTGGCATGTTCACGTGGAAATATTCCTGGCCATCGCCATAAAGATCGCCGTCGGTGCTGAAGATCTTGAAGTCCGTCCCCACCTCGTGCATCTCAGCGGCGTCTGGCAGGCCGTCACCATCTACGTCGTTATCCCTGCTGATGTCCTCAGACCTGTAAGGGTAGGTCCTATCTGGATTCTCGGGGTCTATCGATGCGCTGTCGTTTATCTGATCGCCGTTGGTGTCCGGGTCGGTACGGCTGCATAGCCACCACCCTTCTCTGTCGTCGTCGAGGCCGTCGTCGTCCGAATCAAAATCGAGATAGTCGGGAACGCCGTCGCCGTCGGTATCAACTGGGTTGCTGGGATCAGAGCCTGCCTCGACCTCATCGGGTATGCCGTCGTCGTCTGAATCGAGATCGAGATAGTCGGGGACGCCGTCACCGTCGGTATCCGCAGGGTTGTAGGGATCGGAGCCTGCCTCGGCCTTATCGGGAATGCCGTCGTCGTCTGAATCCGGATCACAATAATTGAGAAGACCATCACCGTCGGTGTCGTTTGCCAAAAGGGGTCCACTGTCGTTTAGTCCGTCTATTGGCGTGTTGTCGGTAAAGTTATCGATTTCTCCGTCTCTATCAGCGTCTTCGCCCCCCGCCTCGATCAAATCAGGAATGCCGTCGTCATCTGAGTCGTGATCCCGACAATCGATATCGCCATCATTGTCTGTGTCGGGCGAGGGCTTGTCAGGGTCTATGTCGTCGCATAATCCATCAGAGTCAGAGTCGACAAAGTTATCGATCCTCCCATCGATGGGGTCAACATCTGCATATCCTGCCTCGACAACGTCAGCAATTCCATCGTTATCTGAGTCAAGGTCCAAGACGTCCTTTACGTTGTCATTATCTGTATCTTGAGTGCTCGTTTGCTCAGCAAGATCTGGAATTCCGTCGTTATCGTCGTCGGCATCTCGGTTATCATTAACACCATCACCATCAGTGTCGGTGACCGGAGGTCTGTCTCTCTTATCAGGGCCAATGCTGTCGTTTTCTGTAGGGCCTGCCTCAACAACGTTAGGAATTCCAGCGTTGTTTGAGTCTAGGTTGCGTAAGCCGTCTCCATCAGTATCTTCGGTAGTGTATTGTTCTAAAAGGTCAGGAGGAAAACTTTCTATAGAAAAATCAATTTCAAAGTTTGGATTCAAGAAATCA
>Ga0209607_1002839_pt1 | contig 13605 bp, 6 predicted proteins | sample AD_UKC117_MetaG_FD_184413 | JGI IMG/M metagenome (GOLD analysis project Ga0209607, IMG submission 184413) | Active sludge microbial communities of municipal wastewater-treating anaerobic digesters from Hong Kong - AD_UKC117_MetaG (SPAdes)... | ecosystem: Engineered > Bioreactor > Anaerobic >... | reverse complement strand
CCTGGGGCTTGTAGATCCGGTCCTGGCGGTAGCGTCGGCAGCAGCGGGGTTTGGTGGGGCGGGGCATGGGCTCTCCTTATGTGCATATGCACAATATGGTCCATCCCCACCCCCCATGCAACCCTTACCTTGTGCCGCTGAAATTGTGCCTGGGCCCTTCGGGGCTCTCCGCGGCCGGCTAACTTGTTGCAGGACAACAAGAGGCCCCTCGTGAGAGGGGCCTCCAGGCGGCCGGGCACAATTTCAGAGGCACAACTAACGGAGAATGAGGATGGAGTTCTGGCCGCCGAAACCATCGTCGTTGCCCACGGGGTTGTTGGGATCCTGCTCCCAACGCAACCCCCAGTCCACCGCGTACTTGTACTCGTAGCGGCCGGGAGCCATGTCCAGTTCGATCTCCCAGATGCCGTCGCCGTCGTCGTCGGTCATGGCGCCGATGTCGTGGTCGAAGCGGCCGGTGCCGCGGGTGCCGCACCAGTCGTTCTCGTCCCAGCTCCCGCAGATGTTCACGTGCTTGGCCTGGGGGGCCTCGTAGAAGAAGCGCACCTTGCCGTCGCCGCCGCGCTTGGGGGGCGGCACGCGGGTGCGGATCACGCTCATGTAGCCGCAGCCGCTCGCCGCGATGAGCAGGAGCAGGGCCAGCGGGTAGACGATGCGTCGGGACAGGTTCACCGTCGACCTCCTAGAAGATGAAGTTGGCGCGCAGGCCGAAGGCGCGGATGTCCTGCAGGGCGCGCTCGGCCGTGAACTCGCTGGTGCCCGGGTTCTCGTACATGTAGGCCTGGCGCCAGAACTCGCGGCCCAGATGACGGCCGCGGTAGTCGATGCCGAAGCTCAGCGGGTCCACGCCGTAGGCCACCACCACGTCCAGCTTGGGGTGGGGGAGGTAGCGCGCGCCCAGGTACGGGGACCAGAACGTGGCGTTCCACTCCGTCAGGCCGTCGCTCTCCAGGCCCATCTGGCGGAAGCGCTTCATGCGCACGTCGCCGATGGCCTGGACCCGGGGCGTGACGTCGCGGGCGAAGCGCAGGATGGCCTCCAGGGTGTGGCCGCTCTGGCCGGCCACCTCGTCGTCCAGGTCCTTGTAGGCGCCCACCAGGGTCCACTGGCCGGCGGGATCGGCGCTGGCGCCGTAGTCGAAGCGGCCCGACAGGGTCCAGGTGGTCACGTCGGCCTTGGCCAGGCCGGTGTGGGGCGACACGGCGTCCACGGTGGCGAAGTCGTAGTTGGCGCGGTCGTGCTGGAGCCAGACCAGCTCGCGGTGGCCGTCGCCCTGGCGGATCACCGTGAGCTCCGTGTAGTGGGCGGTGAAGGCCGGGGGAGCGCCCAGGAACGTCATGTAGATGCGGTCGTCGGTGTCCAGGTCCTCGCCGGAGGCCTGGAGCACGAAGCCCGGCGCCGCGCCCACGCCCGCCAGCCAGCGCTGGTCCGGCGACAGGTAGTGCTGGGTGATGAGGTTGTAGGCGGTGTCCACGCCGTCCTCGCTCACCGTCACCGCGCGGCGGAAGTGGCGGGAGGTCACCAGGCCGAAGGCGTCGTCGGGCGACGCGCCCGTCTCCCGCGTGGTGGTGTGCTCCAGGTTCAGGGCGATGCCGCCGTCGGTCTCCCAGTCCAGGCTGCCGTGGAAGTGGTTGCGGGTGCGCTCCATGAGCTTGATGTCCGTGGGACCGTTGATGGGGTTGTTGCCCGCGTCGCGCTCGGCGTTGTTGCGGGTGATCCAGCCCTGGTCCACGGGGTTGTGCAGCCACTCCAGCTGCACGCGGCCGCGTGGCAGCTCCTTGGTCAGGTCCAGGCCCACGCGCATGTCGCGGCCGCCCCACTCGAACCAGTCGCTGTTGAACGGCGCCGGGTTGGCGGCCTGGAACTCGTCGAAGACGGCGATGGCCGTGCCGTCGGCGCGGCGCGAGTACTTCTCGTTCATCCAGACCAGGTCGCGCTCCGCGTACATGGGCAGGCCCAGGGTCACGCCGCCGATCTCGCGGCTGAGGCGTGCGGCGAAGACGTCGCGGCCCGTGTCGTCCCAGATGTCCAGGGAGTTGTACCAGTCGCCGTTGTGCACGTTGGCCACGAAGGCGTCCAGGTCCAGGCCGAAGGGCCGGCCGGTGAGCACCAGGCCGGAGGTGCCCTTGCCGGCGGCGGTGTGGTCGTCCAGGATGGTGCCGCGGAAGTCCACGTCGCCGCCCGAGGACAGCGGGTCGCTCAGGCCCAGCATCTCCATGTCCCAGTAGCCCTGCAGGGTGAACGGCCCGGGGGCGATGTCCACGTTGCCCTCGTCGAAGTAGGCCGTGTTCTGGCTGAAGTTGATGTTGCGCGCGTTGTCGATGCGCAGGCGCGTGTAGGCGTCCACCACCTCCGACACCTCGGTGCGGAAGTTCAGGTCCACGCTGTGCCGGGGGCGGCCCAGGCGGTAGCGCGGGTCCAGGTCCTTGCGGCGCGAGAGCTCGTAGCGGCCCAGGTAGCGGCCGTCCAGGCGCAGCTTGGCGTTGAGCTGGGTCATGATGCCCTGGACGGTCTGGCCGCCGGCGGCCGGCGCCGCGGCCGCGGCCTGGAGGCGTCCCTTGGCGTCCAGGCTCACCACCGAGTTCACGCCGCCGAAGCCGTCGCCCGCCGAGGCGGGGTTGGTCTCGTCGCTGAGCCAGGAGCCGTCCACCACGAACTTGTACTGGTAGTCCTGTCCCGGCCGCAGGGCCATGACGATGGACCACGTGCCGTCGTCCCCCTTGGTCATGGGGTTGCGGTCCACGCTCCATTCGTTGAAGGAGCCGGCCAGGGCCACGCTGCCGGCGCCGGGCGCCTCGTGCGTGAACAGGATGCCCACGGGCACCTCCTTGACCGCGGCGCGGGCGGCGGCGGGCAGGAGCGCGGCGGTGCAGGCAAGGAGCGTCAGGGCGATGCGGATGGTCTTCGCTCTCATCGTCGTCTCCCGATCAGAACCAGGTCTTGAAGGACAGGGCGAATCGGTCCGTGAGCTTGGAGCCGGAGCCCTCCACCACGAAGCCGTCGGTGTTCACCAGGTGCTCGGATTGGCCGGCGTCGCCGTACTCGAAGTAGAGGTCGGCGCCCCAGCCCAGGTCGTACTTGAGCTGCGCGAAGAGGGTCTGGCGCGCGCGCACGTTCTCGTTCACGTTCAGCATGCGCAGGTAGCCCTTCACGCGCGACGTCATGTTCACGTTCATGTCGAAGCCGTAGGCCGTGAGCTCGCGGAAGGTGCCTGCGTCGCGCAGGCGGGCCTGGATGCGGATCTTGGCCAGGAAGTTCTCCACCGACAGCTCCGCGAACCAGTTGGGATAGGTGTAGAAGTCGTTCACTTCCTGGGAGCCGTCGTAGCCCCGCCAGCGGCTGTAGGCCACCTTGCCCTTGAAGCCGTTGATGAACTCGATGTAGAGCTCGCCGTACCAGTTGGTCTCCGGACGCAGGCCGCCCAGGGCCTCGTCGGCCACGCGCTTCTCCTTGTCCTCCCACACCACCTTGGCCGTGATGGCCTTGCGGGGCACGTACCAGATGCCCTCCACGTGCTTGGTGCGGCGGTTGTAGCCGCCGCCGCCGTCGTCGTAGTTGCCGGCCAGGGTGCTGCGGAAGTTCTCGCCCACGTCGAAGTACCAGGCGTGGAAGATCAGGTCGTTCAGGTAGAGGTCGCGCAGCTCCACGCCGAAGGCGTGGCGGTTGTCCTGACGATCCGGGTCCGAGGCGTAGGGCGACTGGCTGCGGGCGTACTCCACGGTCACGCGCGACTGCTCCAGGTCCAGCGGCCCCAGGTTCAGGCCGCTGGGATCCAGCTCGCGGGGGAAGAAGGCCACGTCCACGCTGGAGACGGTGTTGTGCTGCAGGGCGGCCGTCTCGCGGTCGTCGCGCCAGGTGTGGGACCAGTCCTTCTGCATCAGCGAAGCGCCGGCCACGATGCGGTCGCCGAAGCTGCGGTTGCGCAGCCGCACCACCATGGCGTCCTCGCCGTCGGGGAGGGGGCCGCCGTCGGGGCCGGTGTAGGTGCCGCCGTTGTCGCTCAGCAGCACGCTGCCGCCCCAGGTGCCCAGCCAGGATACGGGCGAGCGGTCCCAGAACTCCAGGCGCATGCCCTGGCCGTGGGGGCTGCGGAACTTGTACTCCTCGGTCAGATAGAACAGCGGCACGTCGTTGAACCAGTAGCGGTTCTCGTTGTTGAACAGCAGCAGCTCCTGCTTGCCGCCGCGGATCTTCATGTGGCCTTCCCAGCTGATCCAGGGCGGGGTCTGGAACTCCTGGAGCTCGGTGAGGTCGTCGTCGTAGTCCGAGCTGGCGCCGAGCTTGAGGAACGTCTCCAGGTCCGCGCTGTGGTTGGTCAGGACCTTCAGCTCGGAATAATGGCGGGGCTTGCCGGCGCGCCAGGTCTGGTCGTCCAGGCTCACCTGCTCCCAGATCTCGTAGTAGCCCTCGATGCGCGAGGCGGCGCGGGCCAGACCCGGCAGCAGCAGCGCCAGGACCAGCAGCGGCAGCCACCGTTCCGGGCGTGCGGGGCTCGCGGGCGTGTGCGGGCGATCTCTCACGTCATTTCCTCAGGGTGAAGGACAGGATGTAGGCGTCGCCCACTTCCTCGTGGGTCTCCAGGGCGAAGTCGGCGCGCCAGGACCGGTCCTGCAGGCCCAGGCCCATGGTCACGTTGCCCTCGTACAGGCCCGAACGCAGGGCGAGGGTGTCGAAGAACCAGATCTCGGCGCCGGCGTTGATGCGCAGCTCGTCGAAATGGAAGCGGGCGCTGCGCACGTCGCCGGTCAGCACCAGCGTGTCGCGGAACAGGTAGCTGCCGCCCACGGCGAAGGCGCGGTGCACCGGGTCCGGGTTGGTGGTGGTGCCCAGCAGCTGCAGGTGCGGCTCGTTCAGGTTGTAGAGCACGGCGCCCAGGGACCAGGGGTCCTCGGCGCGGTAGATCAGGCCCACGTCCGCGGCCAGGCCGGTGTCGGCGCCCAGGTAGGCGGGATCGTTGTACTGCTCGTAGCCGGGGGCGCTCAGCCGGAACACCTTGCCGGTGACGCCGCAGCTCAGGCCGCGCAGGCCCGGCGCCTCGGCGGCCAGGGAGAGCTCGTAGGTGTCCTCGTAGTACACGTCGGGGATGGCGCGGCGCACGAAGGCGCCGGCGGCGCGCACGTCCAGGCCCAGCAGGCGGAAGCGGGGCCCGGACAGGGTGAGGGCGTCGTCGCGCAGCTCGTCGGCCACGCCGTAGAGGCGGTTGTGCGTGACCATGGCCTGCAGGTCGTCGACGGCGGTGAGGCCGGCCGGATTCCAGTGCACGGCGTTGGCGTCGTCGCTGATGGAGACGAAGGCCGAGCCCATGGCGCGGGGCCGCGCCCCGGTGCGCGTGCTGCGGAAGTCGGCCGCCGCGCTGCCGGCGAGCAGGGCCAGGATGGTCAGGACGAGGGCCGCGCGGCGCGCGGCGCGGCGCAGGGGACGTGCGTTCATCGGATCACCGCCACGGGGTGGTTGCTGCGGATGGACCGCGAACCGTTGCCCAGTTTGTATTCCACGATCAGGCGCAGGATGTAGATGCCGTAGGGGACCAGGTCGCCGTCCTCGTCGCGGCCGTCCCAGAGGATGCCGGCCTGGCGCCGCGGCGCGTCGGCGCCGGTGTCGCCGCCGAAGAACTCCTGGTGCAGGCGGCGCTGGAAGCGCCCGTCGATGTCGTAGACCTCCACCGTGGCGCCGGTGACCGACGCCGCCATGTAGAAGCTCAGGGTGGCCTGGTCGTAGAGACCGTCGCCGTTGGGCGAGAAGGGATTGGGCGACATGGTGATGCCGCTGACCACCTCGCCGTCGTCGTACTCCAGCGAGGAGCACCAGAACAGCGCGTAGGTGCCGGGATGGTCGGTGTTCACCGTCACCTGGTTGGCGTCGGGGTTCACGTGGCCGCCCACCAGCACCCAGGTGCCGCTGGCGGGGTGGTACTCGTACACGGCCACCTTCTGCTCGTCGCGGTTGGGGCCCAGGTCCTCGTCCGTGTAGTGGAGGGTCAGGGCGTACGGCGTGGGGAAGGGGCCGTCCAGGGGCAGGGACCACAGATCGGCGGTCACGTCGAAGGCGACCTCGCGGGCCACGTCCAGGGGCAGGCCCACGGGCGCGGTGCGGGCGGCGCGCACCCCGGCGGGGGGCTGCGCGATGGTCCAGGCCAGCTCCGCGAAGGTGGCCAGCGAGTCCGCGCCCACGGGATCGGGATAGCTCTCCGCCGCGAGGGCCAGCAGCTCGCCGCGCAGCTCCTCGCCGATCTGGACCACCGATCCGTCCACGTGGCGCAGGGAGAGGGAGGCGTCGGCCAGCGGCGCGGTCTCGGTGAGCGTGTCCGCGGCGGGGCTGAGCTGCATGGTCATCACGGCCGACGAGCCCACGTTGGGCACCGGCTGCGCGTCCGTGAGGTTGCCCACGTCCGCGGCGGTGATGAGGAACTCCAGGTACCGCGCGCCGTCGATGGGCGAGGGCACCAGCTCCGACTCGATCCAGGCCGCGGGGATGTCCACGGTCCACACGTCGCCCTCGGCGCGGCCCATGGACACCGAGTCCGTCCAGGCGCTGCCGCGGGTGGAACGGTAGAAGAAGGTGGCCCAGGCCACCTCGGTGTCGTCGGTGATCTCCACCGCGTAGTTCACCGTGGCGCCGGTCAGGGGCTCGCGCACCACCAGCTCGCCGCGGTCGCGGGTGACGCCGATGGCCGGCGGGTCCGTGTCCACGTGCCGAGACATCTCCAGCGCGCACGGCGTGCGCCCGTCCGCCAGGCGGGCCAGGGCGGTCGCGCCGGTGTAGTCCAGGATCTCCTGCTGGGGGCGGCCGGCGGCGCGGTTGGCGCCGGGCACCAGCAGCAGGTCCATGATGTTGGGATCCTGGTCCGTGTAGTCGCCGCCGCTGAAGTTCCACTCCGACAGCGCCTCGTTCACCCAGCGGATGCCGCCCAGCACCTCCTCGCCGCCGAAGTCGTGGCTGCTCATGAGCACGGCGATGCCCCAGTCCGCGATCTCCGCCGGCGTGGGGTTGCCCAGGGCCGCCTTGCTGACCAGGGCGGTGACCACGTCGGCGTCGAAATCGCCCAGGATCTGGATGTCGCGCTCGGTCTTCAGGGCGTTGGTGCGCCAGGCGTCCAGGGAGTTCACGCTGTTGGACGGGATCACGGCCTTGTACCAGCCGTCGATGATCACCGCGTAGTCCCACGCGTTCCACTTCTGCACGTCCAGGCCGCGGTTGGGCAGCGAGAGGGTGGCGCCGCCGGGGCCGCTGTCGATCAGGATGTCCAGCTTCTGGATGTTGAGCTCGCCGTAGCTGGGGTTCCAGTCGGCGGTGAACGGATCCGAGGGGTCCGGCAGGTCGCCCATGGTCACCGCGAAGGCGATCATGTCCACGGGCGTGCCGTTGACCACGGCGGTGGTCTCGTAGACCTCGAGCTTCTCCAGGTCGAAGGCGCCGTCCACGAACACCGCGTTGGTGGGGTACTCGTAGTAGAGGCCCTGCATGCCGGGCTGGTCGGGGCCGTGGTCGTCGCCCACGGGGTCCGTGGCCGACACGATGAGCTCCACCTGGGCCTCCACGGTCAAGGTCGCCTCGGCGTGGGTGGCCAGGATGTCCGCGCCGTCGAAGGCCGAGACGGTCAGGATCTGGGGGCCTCCCGGCGCTTCCAGGGGCACCACGGTCCTCAGGGACCAGATGCCGTCGCCCGCCTGGGAATCGCCGTGGGACGCGAGGCCATCGTCGTACATCGGCGTGAAGGTCGCGCCGCCCAAGGCGCTCAGGTCGGCCACGACGGCGCCCACGCCGCCGCCGCCGTCGGTCACGCGGACGCTCATGGTGATCGGTGCGCCCGGATCCGCCGCGGCCGGGGTCACCGTCACCTCGCCCAGCACGGGAACTGGGGGAAAGTCGGTGCGGGGCACGTAGACCGGACTCCAGTTCCTCAGGGTCACCGGCATCTGGGTGCTGTCCCAGTCACCGGGCTGGGGATTCAGATAGTCGAAATCCAGGTCCATGGTCGCGTCGTCGGGCACCGAGTCGTAGGCGGCGCGCTTGACTTCGTCCGTGTCCTGGGTCACGTAGACCTCGAAGCGGAGGGAGTCGGGCTGGCCGCCGAAGGGGGCCCAGGGGATCTCGAGCCGGACCATGTCGGCGAGGATCTCGGTCCAGGCGTCCTGGATCTGGGCGTAGTCGCCGGGGTCGGTTTCCCAGACGTTGCCGCTCACGTTCCACTTCTGTTGCCCGTCCCGCCAGCGTCGGAAATCACCGTAGCTGCCGTCGTACTTGAGATTGAGGACGTAGTCCGGCTTGAGGGCATGACCGTAGAGGACCGGCTGTTCGAAGCTGTCGCTGGCGCCGCCCGCGGCATCTCCGCGCGTCTCGAGGATCACGTGGAACTGAAGTCCGTTCCAGTCCGACGCGAAGGGGATCTCAAGGAGCAGGGCGTCCAGGGTGTTGTCCACCACCACGCTGGTCAGATCCACGGTGTCGAAGCTGTTGTGGGCCGGGTCTTCCATGGTCCAGACGGGATCCCGGACCACGGCCACATCGCGGAGCTGGATGAGGGCCGTGTCGCTGTCGAGGCCGCTGCCCGACGCGGTCAGGCCCAGGAAGCCGGTGGCTCCGACTGGGTTGTATGCAACGGTCGCCACGCCGTTCTCATCGCTGAGGGGGGAGGCGTCGCTGAAGTTCCCGAGCGCTCCCGGAGTGGCTGCCAACTGCACCTCGAGTCCGGACACGGGCGTGGGGTTGCCCAGTGCGTCCACGAGCTGGACGGCGACGGGGAGGGGCTCGTGGATGCTGGCCGTGGTACCGCTCAGCGCGAAGCGCCACGCTGCGGTGACGCCGGGCTCCGCCGTCAGGCTGAGGGGCGTGGCGGGGCCGTCGGGGTCTCCCGCCACGGAGGCCAGGGTGGTGTTGCCGTAGACGGCGACAGCGTCGATGAGCAGGATGCCGGAGCCCGTGGCCGTCAGCTCGGTCTGGGCAACGCCGGCCTCGTTGGTCAGGACCACCGAGGGGCGGAAGGCTCCGCGGCCAGGGCTGTCGGACGCGATGCTGAAGTTCACTGTCACGCCGGCGGTGGTGTTCTCATTGCCCGCGCTGTCATAGAGCTTGGCGGTGACCACCAGACGGTCCACGCCGTCGGCTACCAGCACCGAGTCCGGCGCATCGGGATAGCTGCGGTAGACGTTCAGGGCGATGGTGGCCGGCTCCGGAGGACGGAAGCCGACCTGGAAGCGGCGGTAGGGGCGGATCTCCGCCTTCTCCAGGGCGGCGGGGACGTCGTCGCCTACCCAGACGTGCAGCACCTCCACCACGTCGTCCATCATCCAGAACCGAGCCAGACCGTCCTGGAAGTCCACGTCGGAGATGATGTCTCCCAGGGTGGGACTGGCCAAGAAGAGGGCCTCGCCGCCCGGGCGGATGACGTCGTTGGGCTTGCGCGCGGTCAACGGGAGGCCGAGCAGCTTGGCGTCGAGGTCGAAGAGGTCGCGGCGGCCGCTGTCGCCCACGGCCTCCAGGCGGATCTCCCGGAAGGAGTAGAAGTCGTCGGCGGGGATGCTGACAGTCCCGGCCACGCTCTCCAATGGTGTCCCGTCCTCATCGATGAGGCGCAGATCCGTGGCGCGCACCGCCAGGAGCTGGAGCACGCCAAGGTCGGTCACCGACTCGACATCCTCCAGGAGGACCGACTCCGTGTGCAGCTCGTACCCGGCGGAGTCGAAGGTCAAGGTGTAGCGGCCCGAGGGCAGGTAGAAGGGTGAGGCGTTGCCGCCGGGGTGAAGATCCAGGCCCGCGGCCGTGAAGCTCAGGGTGTCTGCGGTCGCACCGTCGGCTGACGTCACGACGAGCTCACCGTCGTTGCCGGGCCCGTCGGCGAAGGCCATGGCCAGGACCAGCTTCGGGAGCCTCCGCATGGTGAAGACGATGTCGTCCTGGTCCACGCCTTCGGTGACGGTGAGCGCAAGGTCCTCGGGGGCGTAGGAGTCCGCCGTGCCGCGCAGCCGCAGCTCGCCCAGCCGGGGGGCGTAGAAGGTGAAGGCGGGCGACGCGGGCTCCACGGTCCGCGAGGCCAGCACCGTGTCGCCGGCGGCGTTGGTCAGCTCCAGCCGGGTGGTGGCGCCGTCGCCGGAGCTGAACTGCACCGTGCCGGCCAGGCGCGGGGCCCGCGGCAGCGAGAACGTCAGGCCCGTCTGGTCCACGCCCGCGGTCACGTCGATCACGAACTCGCGGGAAAGATGGTTGTCCGCGTAGAGCGTCAGTACGTGGGCGCCGCTCACGCCGGTGGCGAAGGAGAAGGCGTAGGGGAACTGCGACGGCAGGATGCCGCGGGAGGCCAGCACCTCGCCCTGGGGGTCGGTCACCCGGAAGCCGCCGTTGGCCTGACCCAGCTCCAGGCTCAGGGTGCCGGAGATGAGGGTGGCCTGGACCAGGGTCGCGTCGCGTCCGGTCACGTCGCCGGAAGCGGGCACGTCCACGCGCAGGCTCTGCGGCACGTAGCCGGGCGCGGAGATGCTCAGGTCGTACGTGCCGGCGGGCAGCCGGCCCACGCGGTAGTCGCGCTCGCCGGCCGCGCCGAAGAAGCTGGCCAGGGGCCAGCTCAGGCCGTAGGGGTCCGCGACCGGGCGCGCCGTCACGGTGATCTCCGTGTCGCCGGGATCATCGGGCAGGGTGATCAGACCGCTCACGCCGCCGCTCAAGGGATCCGGCGCGCCGTCTCCGTTCACGTCCACCGGCGATGCGCTCATGGCCGTCAGCGCCAGCGGCGCCTGCGACGGCAGCGCGCCCAGGCCGGGCAGCGCGTCCACGGGCAGGGCGCCGGCGGTCAGCGCCTTGACCACCACGGCGGCGCGCACCACCGCGCCGGCGGGCATGCCGGCGGGGTAGAGGGCGCTCCAGGGCACGGCCATCTCCGTGACGAACCAGAAGGGGCTCTTGTCGGGGAAGCTGGCGTCGATGGCGAAGCGGTTGGCGGCCCGCGTGCTCGCGGTCAGGTCGGTCAATGAGCCGTCGGCGCCCACGCGGCTGAAGGTGGGGGTGACCACGGTGGTGGCGCCCGCGTGGCTGCTCACGGCCACGTAGTCGATGGTGCGGCCGGCGGGCAGGGTGAGGTCCAGGCCCAGCTCCGTGATCAGCGCGGCGTCGTTGGGGCCCGCGCCCAGGCCGGCGTCCAGCAGCAGCGTCATCACGCCCGGGGCGGTCTGGTAGTAGAGGCCCACGTAGAGGCTGTCGGCGTCCCAGGTGAGCCAGAGGTCGCGCACGTTCTGGGGGCGGAGGCCGTTGTCGTCGGCGAAGTCGCGCACCACGTGGTCGTCGCGGAACCAGTCGGCGCCGTCGGCGGTGATGAAGGCGTCGATCACGGGACGCTGGAAGGGGGCGGCAATCGCCGCGGAGGGGGCGAGCAGGGGCAGGAGGCTCACGAGCAGGAAGGCCGCGGCCAGCGGGCCGCTGCCGGCGTGCGCATGGGGTCGTCGCATCGGTCGGACCTCGACGGGTTCGAGGGGCGTGCAGTTCTTGGCGGGGGGGATCATAGCACCCGGGTCGCCGCAAACCTAGCCCCGGGGTCCTTCAATTTCCAGGGGGTTGAGAGCGCGGAATCAGCCCGAGGAATCCCGGTTGCCCGCCTGCGCGCGAGGGGCTACCCTGCGCCCATGACGCCACGCCCTCGCCACGCCCGCGCCTTGAGCCTCGCCCTGCTGACCGCCGCCGCGGTCCTGGCGGGCGCCGTCGGCTGCGGTCGGGTGGACCGGGCGGACCAGATCACCATCTGGGAGCAGATGGATCCCCGCGAGCGCGCCCTGCTGGAGAAGCACATCGCCCAGTTCCAGGCCGCCCACCCCGAGTACGCCCATCTGCGCATCGCCCGCAGCAACTACAACACCGAGGACCTGCGCACCCAGTTCCAGACCGCGGCCCTGGCCTACGGTGGGCCCAATCTGGTGTACGGCCCTTCGGACCAGATCGGTCCGTTCACCATCATGGGCCTGATCGAACCGTTGGACGAACTGCTGCCGGCGGAGGTCTTCGCACGCTTCGATCCCTCGGGCCTGCCCACCCTGGAGGGCCACGTATGGGGCCTGCCGGACCAGGTGGGCAACCACCTCACGCTGGTGGCCAACACGGACCACGTGGACGCCATCCCCCAGGACTCGGACGCCTGGGTGGAGCAGCTGAAGCGGCTCACCGTGGACGCCGACGGCGACGGCCGCCCCGAGGTCTACGGCGTGGTCTTCGACCGCGTGGAGCCCTTCTTCCTGGTGCCCTGGCTGGGCGGCTTCGGCGGTTGGGTCATGGATCAGGACGCGGCGCCCACCCTGGACACCCCGGGCGTGATCCAGGCGCTGGCTTTCCTCAAGGCCCTGCTGGACGCCGGAGTGATGCCCCGCGAGTGCGACTACCAGCTCGCCGACACGCTCTTCAAGGAAGGCCGCGCGGCCTACATCGTGAACGGTCCCTGGTCCTGGGACGGGTACCGCACCGCCGGCGTTCCCATCGCCCTGGCGCCCCTGCCGCGCATCTCCGCCACGGGGCTGTGGCCGTCGCCCATGACCGCGGCCAAGTGCTACTCGGTGAACAAGGCCCTGGATCCGGCCACGCGGCAGGCCACACTGGACCTGCTGCTCTGGCTCACGTCGGCGGATGTGCAGGCGGACCTGGCCCGGGAGCTGGCCGTGCTGCCGGCGGACCTGGCCGTGCGCGAGCGGCCCGAGCTGGTGGCCGATCCGCTGCTGGCGGCCTCGCGCGAGCAGGTGGACAAGGGGCGCCTCATGCCCATCGTGCCGGAGATGCGGGCCATCTGGGACGCCATGCGCCCCGCCTACCAGAGCTGCCTGGCCGGCCGCCTCACGCCGGAGGAGGCCGCCCGCGAGATGCAGGAACGCGCCGAGCGCCTCATGAAGGAGATGCGGGAATGAGCCTGCTGGAATCGCGCGCCAACCGCTTGGCCGGCTGGTTCCTGGCTCCCACCGCGGCGGTGCTGCTGCTGGTGGTGGCCTACCCGTTCCTCTACAACGTGGGCATGTCCTTCACCAACTGGAACATGTTCCACTTCCGCGATCCCCAGTTCAACGGCCTGACCAACTACGCGCGGCTCTTCGGCGAGTCGGATTTCTGGCGCATCTTCGGCAAGACGTTCCTCTGGACGGGCGTGAACCTGGTGTTCCACGTCACGCTGGGGGTGGGGGCGGCCCTGCTGCTCAACCGCAAGCTGCCCGGCCGCGCCGTGTACCGCGCCCTGCTGATCCTGCCCTGGGCCATGCCCCAGTACATCTCCGCCCTCACGTGGCGCGGCATGTTCAACCTGGAGTACGGCGCGGTGAACCTGTGGCTGGGCAAGCTGGGCCTGGGCGCGGTGCCCTGGCTGGGGCAGGAGTGGACGGCCTTCGCGGCCGCGGTGATCACCAACATCTGGCTGGGCTTCCCCTTCATCATGGTGGTGGCCCTGGGCGGCCTGCAGAGCATCCCGGAGGAGCTGTACGAGGCGGCGCGCATCGACGGCGCCGGCCCCTGGCGGCGGTTCACCAACGTGACCCTGCCCATGCTCCGGCCCGTGCTCGCGCCGGCGGTGGTGCTGGGCACCATCTGGACCTTCAACAACCTCAACGTCATGTGGCTGGTCACCAAGCAGGGCGAACCCGCGGACACCAG
>Ga0209607_1002831_pt1 | contig 13640 bp, 12 predicted proteins | sample AD_UKC117_MetaG_FD_184413 | JGI IMG/M metagenome (GOLD analysis project Ga0209607, IMG submission 184413) | Active sludge microbial communities of municipal wastewater-treating anaerobic digesters from Hong Kong - AD_UKC117_MetaG (SPAdes)... | ecosystem: Engineered > Bioreactor > Anaerobic >... | reverse complement strand
GACAACCGGGCGCGGCTTGTCGCCGAACTTGTAGGAGACGCCGAGCGAGCCTTCGAACTGGTGCATCGACAGCGTGATCGAGCGCGCGATGTTGTAGCCGAAGGGCGTCATTTCCGGACCCGTCACGGATTTGGTCGGCACGACGCTCATGGCGAGGTCGAAGGTCAGGTTCTCGGTGTACTTGTAGCCGAGACCCGCCGTGATGTGGTCGGTGACGACGCCGGGCGCGAGGATGTTGAAGGTGACCTGATCCCAGCGCACGGGGTTGGTGTTGTGCGCATAACCCGCGCGCAGGGCGAGCTGCGGCGTCACGCGCCATTCGGCGCCCACCGTGTAGACGTCGACATCGCGCCAGCCGAAGCCGGGGCCGCCGGGCGCGCCGAGCAGGCCGCCGGGGCCGGCCGGAACGACGAAGGGCACGATGATGCTTGCGCCGCTGTTGGCGATGGCCGGAACGCCGCGATAGAAGATGTGCTTGTATTCCGCCATCACCGTCAGGGTCGGCAGAACGTCGAAGGCGACGCCGGCCGTGATATTGGCGGGAATGTTGAACTTGCCGCCACCTGCGAACAGACCCGCGTACTTCTTGAAGGCGGTCATCCACAGCGGCGTCTGGCCGCTGACGCCCACGCGCAGCGAGGGGGTGATGTTCCACTGGACGCCGGCGCGCAGGCCGCCGCCGTAGGACATGTCAACGCCATTGTTCGTCAGGTGGAACGGATCGGACGAGAAGGTCTGGAGAAAGCCTGGAGGGAAGAAGCCGCCGAACGGAAAGCCGAACTGACCAAGACCCTCCGCCTTGAACATCTGCACGGCGAGGACCGGCGCGACGCCGACCGAGACCGGGCCGAAGCGCTTGGCGAAGCCGGCGCTCAGGAACATCTGCTTGAGATCGACGCCGGCGTTTCCGCCGCAGTAGACGCCGCCGGCGCAATTGGGCGTCGGGAAGGTGTTGAGCACGTTCTGATAGGTCGTGTTCATGCCGCCATTGCCGAACATGGCGACGCCCCAGGCCGTATCGCCATCGATCGGCATGGAATAGGCGAAGTGCGGCATCAGGAAGTAGTTCTCGATGCTGTCGATGCGCGTCGTCTGCGGAATGAAGGCGCCGGGCGCGATCAGGCCGCCGGGGCCGTTCGCGCTATAGCCGCGGAAAGGCATGAACAGCGTAACGCCGCCGGTGATCATGTGCGGCAGATCGACGAGGCCGGCCGGGTTGATCGAAAGCGCCATCGCATCCTGCGGATTGGCGACGCCGGCGCCAGCTTCCGCCTTCTGCACCGTGCCGTAGCCCGCCTGGAAATAGCCTTCCGTCGCGAAGGCCGGGGCGGCGAGGGCCGTCGAGGCCAGCGCGAGCGCGCCGATGAGGCTACGGGTCGGATTGAAATTCATGCGGGGCTCCCTCTGGCCTTCGAGGCCTTTATATTCGAGCATCATTATATGAAGGACTGAGGTTGTCAGGATTGCTGTATTCGCGGGCGGGTGACAAGCGCGCGCGTGAAGCGCGCGCCGTATTCATTCAACAAAGATCGATCGTGACACTAAAAAGCCACATATGCGTATTTGCGAATTGACGCGGCGCAGCAAGGGTTTCCGGAGATTGCGATCGGCGCGCGCAGTAAAAAAAAAGCCGGGCGCTTGGCCCGGCTTGTTCATGTGGTGTGCTTCGCTTCAACCGGTGTGCTTGATCAGGAAGCGATAGACGCCGCCGTCGGCGGTGGATTCGACGAGTTCGTTGCCGGTCGTCTTGCAGAAGGCCGCGAAGTCGGCGACCGAGCCCGGATCGGTGGCGAGAATTTCCAGCGTGCCGCCGCGCGGCACTTCTTTCAGTGTTTTCTTGGCGCGCAGGATCGGCAGCGGGCAATTCAATCCCTTGGCGTCGAGAGTCTTGTCGGCCATATGCAGTTTCCTCCCTTGTCAGTGCGGACGCGACAGCATCCGTTGTCTCAGATGTACAGATTGATGTGCGACTTCAGCGCCTGTTCCATGTAGGTCGCGGCGCCGCCGAGCTTCACGCCCTCGATCATGTCCTCTTTCTTGAACTCGAAGAGGTCCATCGTCATCTGGCAGGCGATGATGTTGATGTCGGATTCGACGGCCGCCTCGCGCAATTCCTCGATAGAGGCGACGCCCTTCTTCTTGATCATGTCCTTCATCATCGCGGTCGCGCCGGCTTCCACGCCCGGCAGCATGCCGACGAGATTGGGCATGCCCATGTGCATGCCCATCATCGGCATTTTCATCGCGGGATTGCCGAGCGGCGAGACGGCCAGATCGAGCTTCTTCTTCAGAAGCGAGAGGCCGTAGAAGGTGAAGAACATGGTGACGTCGACGCCCATAGCGGCGGCCGTCGTGCCCAGGATGAAGGGCGGGTAGGCCCAGTCCAGCGTGCCCTTGGTGACGATGATGGTCATCGATTTGGCGTTGACGCCGTTGTTTTCGGCTTCCGACATATTGTCCTCCCGGCGCTTCGCGCGGCTACGTCAGTTTCTCACATCTTATAATATTCGAATAGGTCGGTCTATCCGTCAGGCGGTGCGACCGTAGTAGATCATGCTGGCGTGCGTGGCCTCGGCGAAAAACAGCCAACGTTCGACGGCGACGCCGACGCCGGCGCTCAATGTGGCCAGTATTCCCATTGCGATCGCCAGAGACGGGCCGCTCCACAGCGCCAGGGCCAGCAGGGCGAGCGGGACGACGAAGAGCGCAAGCGCCGCAACGATTCGCAGGCGACGGGCATGCTTGCGGGCGACCGCATAACCCATTTCGCGCATGATGAAATTCTCTTCCGTATGCGGCATTTCGAGCAGGCGCACCTCGCCGAACCGGTCGAGGCCGGTCGCCGTGCCGAGCGTCGAGCGCGGGCGCTCGGTGTCGATCTGGCGCCAGTAGGCGAGTTTGATCGCAAGGCCGAGCGCGAGCAGCACGACGGCGAGCGTCGCGAAAGCCGGGCGATAGACGCCGAAAAGGGCGGAGATCGTCACCAGAAGAATGGCGCCGGTCGCCAGACCCAGAACGAGATAGGCCGGCAGGGTGAGCGCATTATTCCATTGCCGGATGGTCTTGAGGCTCGCGTAGATCATCGCCGTGCAGCAGACCGTGACGAAGGCCATGACGGCCGTCGCCGCGCCCGCCCAGGCGAAGGGGCCCGATGTGTCGTTGAGGAAGACCCATCCGATCCCGAAGATCGCGATCGGCGCGAAGGCGGCGATTGCCGCCACGCCCTCGCGAGCCAGCCACGACGAGCGCCATTGCGTGAAGGCGCGCGCCGCGCGCTCCGGGCGGCCGAGGTGGAAGGTCGAGGACAGAAGGCCGGCGACGACCAGCGCGAGGCCGAGGCCTATGCCGACGAAGCCGAGCCATGTGTTAGCTGGCAGGACGCCAGCCGCGCCGAAGACCGCGAGCAGGGCGAGCAGGCCATAGCCCGCGCCCGAGGCCGTAGTGAAGAGAATGACGGAATAGGCGGGATGCATGAGCTTGCCTCAGCGGGACAGGACGCGATCGACCCAGCGCAGGAATTTTCCGGCGCCGGCGAGATCGGGAGCAGGTTCGAGTTTCTTCGGCGCGCCATTGGCGCCATTGCCGGGGCGTGGCGGCAGATATTTGCTGGTCGGGCGATAACCGGTCTCGGGCATGAGATCGAAGCCGCCGCGCTCGCGCACGAGTTGTGAGACCTTCGAATCGGGATCGGCGAAATCGCCGAAGTGCCGCGCCTTGGACGGACAAGTCGCCACGCAGGCCGGGACCCGATCGCCCTCGGGCAGATTCTTGTTGTAGATCTTGTCGATGCACAGCGTGCACTTCTTCATGACGCCGACGTCTTCGTCATATTCGCGCGCGCCATAGGGGCAGGCCCAGGAACACAATTTGCAGCCGATGCACTTGTCGTGATCGATGAGGACGATGCCGTCCTCCGCGCGCTTGTAGGAGGCGCCGGTCGGGCAGACCGTGACGCAATCCGGCTTCTCGCAATGCAGGCAGTTCTTCGGGAAATGCACGGTGCGCGCGGAAGGCCCCTGGCCGCCGACCTCGTAGGTGAAGACGCGGTTGAACCAGACGCCGCGCTGCTCGGCCTGATAGGCGTTGACGTCGGTCAGCGGCGCGGAATGGCCCGATGTGTTCCACTCCTTGCAATTGGTCGCGCAGGCGTGACAGCCGACGCATGTGTCGAGGTCGATGACGAGGCCGAGGCGCTTGTCGCCGGTTACGGTGGGAAGGCTGGTCATTGGGTCTCTCCGCCTCAGCGCTTCTTCTGCGCGAGGCGCGCGCCATAGTCGTTCAAGGTCGGCGCGGGCTCGACGCCCGGCGGACGCGGCAGATCGGGGAATTGCGGTTCGCTCACCTCGGCGCCCGGCTCGCATTTCTCGATGCGCACGCGCAGGTCGAACCAGGCGGCCTGGCCCGTCACCGGATCGGAATTCGACAGGCGTCGACCGTCCATCTCCGGCGGCAGCAATTCGCTGATGAGATGGTTGAGCAGGAAGCCCTTCTTCGCCTCCGGCGCATCGGGCGCGAGCGTCCACGAGCCCGCGCGCTTGCCGATCGCGTTCCAGGTCCAGACCGTTTCGGGGTTCACACCCTCCATGGTCTTGATCTGCACCTTGATCGAGCCGTTGTGGCTCGTCACGCGCACCCAGTCGCCGTCCGCGAGCCCGATCTCCCTAGCTTTCACCGTCGAGACGTAGAGCTTGTTGCGGCCGAGGATCTGACGCAGCCAGGCGTTCTGCGAGCCCCAGGAGTGGTACATGATCATCGGGCGCTGCGTCAGCGCGTGCAGCGGATAGGCCTGCTTGTCGACCATCTGCTCTTCGAAAGGCTCGTACCAGATCGGCAGCGGGTCCATCGTCGCCTTCAGCCGCTCGCGCATGTTGTCGGGCGGCTGCACGTCGCCGTGGCCTTCCGCCGCGAGACGGAATTTCTGCAAGGGCTCCGAATAGAGCTGCAGCACGATCTGGTCCGTCGAGCCGATGAAGCCCATGTGCTTGGCGAATTCGAGATAGGACTTGTTCGCGAATTTGAAGAATTTTTGATCTGGCGACAGCTCGTGGTGCCAGAAGCATTCGTGCTCGATATAGGCGTCGAGCTGGTTGGAATTGGCTGCGCCGCGGCCATGCTGGTCGCCGTTCTCGCCGCGCCAGCCGGCCAGCGGGCCGATGCCGGGCGAACGTTCGTGGTTAGCGATGTAATCTGGATAACCGCCGGGAAATTTCGCGCTGCCGTCTTCCTTGGTCATGCCCGGCAATTTCAGCCGCGCGCCGAGATCGAGCAGCACGGTCTGGAACGCGCGCACGTCGCGGTCGGGCTGAACGATCGGCTGACGGATCGCGTCCGCGGGACCGTCAGCCTCGCAGATCGGGCGGTCGAGCAGCGAAATGCAATCCCAGCGCTCGAGATAGGTCGTGTCGGGCAGGACGAGATCGGCGTAGGACACCATCTCTGAGGCATAGGCGTCAGAATAGATGATGCGCGGGATCTTGTACTCGCCGGTCGACGCATCCTTGTCCGTGAGCATCTCCATGACGCCCTTGGTGTTCATGGTCGAGTTCCACGACATGTTGGCCATGTACATGAACAGCGTGTCGATCGGGTAGGGATCGCCCTTCCACGCATTGGTGATCACCATGTGCATCAGGCCGTGCGAGGCGACCGGCGCCTCCCAGCTGTAGGCCTTGTCGATGCGCACCGGCGTGCCGTCGGCCTCGAGCTGCAGGTCTTCCGGTCCGGTGGTGAAGCCGAGCGGCATGCCGCCCAAGGGCTTCATCGGCGCATAGCCCTTGCCCGAGGGCTTCGGCGCCGGCGGAATGGGTTTCGGGAAGGGCGGCTTGAAGCGGAAGCCGCCGGGGCATTCGACGGAGCCGAGCAGCACTTGCAGGAAGTGGATCGCGCGGCATGTGTGGAAGCCGTTGGAATGAGCGGAGATGCCGCGCATCGCGTGCATCGCCACGGGGCGACCGATGAACTTGTCGTGCTTGCGGCCGGCCCAGTCCGTCCATTCGACATCGAGCGTGATCGACTGGTTGAAAGCGACGTCCGCCAGCTCGGCCGCGATGCGGCGGATCTGGTCGGCGTCGATCCCGCATTGCGCGGCGACCGCGTCCGGGCTGTAGCGACCGTCCATGTAGCGCTCGGCGATGAGCTGGAAAGCCGGAACCGCCTTGCGGCCGTCGGCGAGCGTGACTTCGCCGACGATGGACGGCGCGATGTCAGCGCGCTTGGCGCTCGCCAGCGTCTTGGTCGTCTGGTCGAAGCAGAGCGGATCGCCGTTGGCGTCGCGCGCGAACAGGCCGTTGTCGGCCGCGCCCGGCGCCTGGATGACCAGCCAGGGCGCATTGGTGTAGCGCACGAGATAGTCGAGATCGATCTTGTCGGCGTTCAGCAATTCGTGGATCAGCGCGAGCACGAATAGACCGTCGGTGCCGGGGCGGATGCCGATCCATTCGTCGGCAACAGCCGAATAGCCGGTGCGCACGGGGTTTACCGAGACGACCTTGGCGCCACGGCCCTTCATCTTGCCGAGGCCGGTCTTGATCGGGTTGGAATCGTGATCCTCGGCGACGCCGAAGATCATGATGTATTTCGAGCGATCCCAGTCGGGTTCGCCGAATTCCCAGAAGGAGCCGCCGATCGTGTAGAGGCCGGCGGCAGCCATGTTGACCGAGCAGAAGCCGCCGTGCGCGGCGAAGTTCGGCGTGCCGTATTGCATGGCCCACCAGCCCGTCAGCGACTGGCTCTGGTCGCGGCCGGTGAAGAAGGCGAGCTTTTTCGGATCGGTCTTGCGGATATTGCCGAGCCATTCGGTCGCGAGCGAGAGCGCTTCCTCCCATTCGATCTCGACGAATTCGCCCTTGCCGCGCTCGCCGACGCGCTTCAGCGGCTTGCGCAGGCGCGCGGGCGAATAATGCTGCATGATGCCGGATGAGCCCTTGCCGCACAGGACGCCCTTGTTGACCGGATGGTTCTTGTTGCCCTCGATGTAACGGATCTGGCCGTCTTTCACGTGAACCTTGATGCCGCAGCGGCAGGCGCACATGTAACAGGTCGTGTATTTCACCTCGTCGGCGACTTCAGGCGAAAGCTCGATCACGGGGTCTTTGAGCATATCTTGGCGGTTCCGGTCTTGCGTATGTGTGTCTGACGAAGCGTTCGGCGTTGGATCAGTTGGCGACGGCGCGCTCGGTGTCGTCCTCGTCGTCGTCGTCGCGCGGCTCCTGCTTGCCGAGCCGCGCGCATTCGACGAAGACGCGCAGCTTGCATTCCTTGCAGACCTCGTAATCGAGGTGACGATAGACCTCGCGCAAAGCGGCGGTCTTGGATTGATACATGTTCTTGCGGCCGATCATTTCGGCGTATTCGCCGCGCGAGAGAAACTCCGACGCGCGTTCCTTCAGGCGGATGAGATAGAGGCCGCCGCCGCGCGCGCGCAGCTTGCGCGCCTCCAGCGCCAGCGCCTCGGCGCCCGCGAGATCGATGAAATTGACGCCTGTCATGACGATGGCTATCTGCTTGCAGTTCGGCGCTTCCGCCTCGACCTTGCGCATTGCGTCGCGGAAGCTCGCCACCGCTCCGAAATAGAGGGCGCCGTCGAGACGCAGCAGATGGAATTGCGGGCATTCCGGCAGGTCCGGCCGCACGTCGGTGAACTTGCGGCTGGCGCTCATCGGATCGGGCACGCGGCGCCGCAGTTCAGGTACTGAGGTGCGATAGAGGAAGATCAGCAGCGACAGCGCGACGCCGACGAAGATCGCCATCTGGATGTGGATGAAGAGCGCGGAGGCGATGGTGATGAAGAACACCCAGCGCTCGGCGCGGCTCATGCGCCAGATATTGGCGATCGAGCGGCGGTCGATCAGGCCCCAGCCGATCATGACGAGCGAAGCCGCCATCGCCGATTTCGGGAGATAGGCGGCCAGCGGCGCTGCGAAGACGAGAAGCCCGAGCAGGATCACGCCGGCGGACATTGCGGCGAGCGGCGTCCGGGCGCCCGATTCGTAATTGAGCGCGCTGCGGTTGAACGAGCCGGAGACGACGTAGCCGGAGAAGAAGGGCGCGGCGATATTGGCCAGCCCCTGGCCGACGAATTCCTGGTTGATGTCGAGGTCCTGCTCGGTGCGCGTCGCCAGCGCGCGGCCGATCGAGACGACTTCGTTGAGCGCGGAAATGGCGACGGCGAGCGCAGTCGGCAGCAGGATGCGCCAGGTGTGCGGATCGAAACTCGGCGCCGACAGCGGCGGCAGATGCGAGGGCAGGGCGCCGACGACGGCGGCCGAGCCCGGCTTCCAGTAGTTGAGCGCCGCCGCCACCAGCCCACCGACCAGCAGCGCCGGCAGCATGTAGGGAATGCGCGGCAGGAATTTTCGCGCCGCCACGCCCGCGCCGAGCGTGGCGAAAGCGACGCTCGTCTCGGTCAGCGAGATCGTCGGCAGCGCTTCGACGGTCTGCCAGACCGCGAACAGGAAATCATGGCTGGAAGGAACCTTAAGCCCGAAGAACTTCGCCGATTGCGTCGCGATGATGAGCATGCCGACGCCGGCCGTGTAGCCGATCACCACGGAATGCGAGATGAAATTGACGATGACGCCGAGCTTGAAGACGCCGAGCGCCAGTTCGATCAGGCCCGTCATGATCGCCAGCGTCATGGCGAGCTGGACGTAGTCGGGCGTGCCGGGCGTCGCGAAGGTGGCGAGCGAGGCCGCCAGAACGAGCGAGGCCGTCGTGGAGGGGCCGGCGACCAGATGCCACGACGACCCGAAGAGGGCGGCCACGATCGTGGGCACGATCGAGGCGTAGAGCCCGTATTGCGGCGGCATTCCCGCGATGGTCGCGAAGGCGACGCCCTGCGGCAGCACGACGATGGCGCCGGTGAGCCCCGCCAGAAGGTCGGCGCGCGTCGTACGCCCGTTGACCAGCGGCGCCCACCGCAGGAACGGGAGAAAATTCGCAAGTCTCGCTTGCGGTGACGACGTGGCGAAGGAGAAGGCCATCGGCTCTACCGGAACAATTGCCCGACGGCCCAGACGCCTTCGGGCATTGGATCGTGCAGCGGGGGCGGCGCACACCGCCGCCCGCGCCGTCCCGGATCAGTCGGTGACGACCTGCTTCAGCTTGGAAATACCGAGCATGTTGAGCGCGGCGGTCTCGTAGAACGGCTCGCTCTCGCCCTTGCGCATCTTGCGGATGAAGTACTTCTCGAAGGCGATCTTGGCCGCGTGCACCCATTTGCCGGACGAGGCCCAGTTGACGTTGCGCGGCGGCATCTGCGGCTGCGCCACGAAGGCGACGCCGGAATCGCCGAAGTCGGCGAGGCAGACCGCATTCCAGGTGCCCTGATGCTTCGGCGGCTGTCCGCGCAGCATGGCGCCGATGTTGAGCGCCGTGGCCGTGACCATGGATTCGATCATGAATCCCGTCTTCGGAACGCCGCAGGCGACGGGGGTCGGGCCCATCGGCGGGATGGCGACGCAGACGCCGACCGAGAACACGTTCTTGAAGGTCGGGTTCTGCTGGTGTTTGTCGACGATCACGAAGCCGCGCGGATTGACGAGGCCTTCAATGCCCATCAGCGGCTTTATGCCGCGGAAGGCCGGCAGCATCATCGAGAAACCGAAGGGCAGTTCCGAGGCCGCCTTCACAGAGCCGTCGGGATTCACTTCCTCGACGTGCATCTTGCCGTCCTCGACCTTCTTCACGCGGGTCGAGGTCATCCACTTGATGTGATGCTCGCGCATCTCGCTTTCGAGCAGGCCCTTGGTGTCGCCGACGCCGTCGAGGCCGAGGTGGCCGATATAGGGTTCGGCGGTCACGAAGGTCATCGGCACCTTGTCGCGGATCTTGCGGCGGCGCAGTTCGGTGTCGAGGATGAAGGTGAACTCATAGGCCGGGCCGAAGCAGCTCGCGCCCTGCACCGCGCCGACGATGATCGGCTTCGGATTCTTGCAGAACTCCTCGAAAGTGACAGACGCCTTCAGCGCATGATCGACGTGGCAGATCGAATTGGTGAAGCCGCCGTGCGGGCCCAGGCCCTCGATTTCGTCAAAGGCGAGCTCCGGGCCGGTCGCGATAACGAGATAGTCGTAGGCGAGTTTCGAGCCGTCCTCGAGCTCGATCGAATTTTCCTGCGGCGAGACCTTGGAAACCGGAACGGGTTTGAAGTTGATGCCGCGGCGCGCGAAAGTCGGCGCGAGATCGACCTGGATGGCTTCTCGCGTGCGCCAGCCGACGGCGACCCAGGGGTTGGACGGAACGAAGTGATAGACCGGATCCTTGGTGACGACCGTGAGGTTGTCCTCCGGACGCATCTGATCCTTCATTTCGTAGGCCATGATCGCGCCGGCGAGGCCTGCGCCCATAATCACGATTTCCGCCATGTCCGTCCCCGTTCCCTGACTTGCTTCGTTGCGATGACGTCGGGCTTTCGCTCCAGCGTCGTGTTGTTCTTGTATCGCCCGACGTCGCGAACCCGCGGAGAATAACGCGATCTTCGCCCCTGTCGCCAACGTCCGCAGACGGCGCGCAGTAAGATCGCGGGCCGCGCCTCGTTTCAAAATTCATTATATTCGAGTATCATGATTTGTCCAATTGTTTGTCGTCAAGTTCCGGCCGCGCGGCCGCGCTAAATTGCTGCGCTGCAAGAAGAACGGGAGGAGCCAGATCATGGGCGAACCGGCTGTCGACGCCGAAGGCTATCTGATCGATCCGGAGGACTGGAGCGAGGCATGGGCCGTGCGCGCGGCCAATGCGCTCGGCATCGACATGAGCGAGGAGCATTGGTCCGCAATCCGCTTCATGCGGGCGTTTCGCGACGAACATCAGGTCTCGCCCGATGTGCGCTTCGTGATGCGGCATCTGACGGATTTCCACGGCGCGGCGCGCAACAGGATCTTCGAACTGTTTCCCTATGGCTATGCCGGACAGGCCTGCAAGATCGCCGGCATGAAGCGCCCGCGCATCTGGAGCACAGGCTGAGGCGGTTGTCATACCTTCGACTCATGAGCGCGTGCGCCAGTGGATGTTTTGCTCGTTACCGCGAGCCGCGCCCTTCGAGCGGCTGGTAGAAGCCAGCCCGGTCCCAGAAGTTCGGCTCAGTGCATCCCAGACAGCCGTGGCCTGACTGGATCGGGAAGGAGACGCCGCCGTTCCATTTGCGCGTCGCGCAGATTCCGCGCGTCACCGGACCCTTGCAGCCGAGGTAATAGAGGCAATAGCCCTTGCGCGCGCCTTCGTCGTCAAAACTCTTCGCGAAAAGCCCTTCGCGATAGAAGGGGCGGCGATAGCAACGCTGGTGGATGGTCGCGGGGAAGAAGGCGACCGGCCGTTTGAGGCGATCGAGCTCCGGCGGTTTGCCGAAAGCGACGAGATGCGCGAGCACGCCGGCGATGGCCTCGGGAACGGGCGGGCAGCCGGAGACATTGATCAGCGGCTTGTCGGAGACGATCTCCTGCACGCCCACGGCGCCGGTCGGATTCGGCTTCGCCTTGGCGATGCCGCCGAAGGCCGCGCAGGTCCCGACAGCGACGATCGCCTTGGCGTCCCTGGCGAGCGCGCGCAGCATGTCGAGATTGGCGACGCCGGCGATGGTCGAGTAGAGGCCGCCGTCCTTCGTCGAGACGGCGCCGTCGACGACGAGGATGTATTTGCCCTTGTTCGCCGTCGCCGCGGCGTCGCGCGCCTGTTCGGCGGCGTCGCCGGAAGCCGCCTGCAATGTGTGGTGGTAGTCGAGCGAAACGACATCGAAGATCAGGCTTTCCAGCGTCGGCGAATAGGATCGCGACAGCGATTCCGTGCAGCCCGTGCATTCCTGGAAAGACAGCCAGACGACCGACTGGCGCGGAGTTTTCGCGAGCCCTTCGGCCATGGCGGAGGCGGCCGCCGCCGGCAGCGCAAGTAGCGAGCACATGGCGCTCGAAAATTGGAGGAGGGCGCGGCGCGAGACAGTTTGCGCCGGTTGTCCCGTGGATTCGATTGCGGGCGTCGACATTGCGCGCCCTCCGTCGTTGTTCGGCCCATCGAGAAGTTGGGAAGCGCATCGCCGCCCCGCAATGCGCTCGCGCTGCGGCGTTTGCGCGCATGATGACGTGATGCGCGCGTTGCGGTCAGGACGGCGAGTCGGGGCCAGCCCATGCGCCGAGCGCGGCCGCGACTTCGCGCGCGCGTTCGGGGTCGAGATCGAGCGTGGTGAACCTGCGCCCCTCGCGGATCGTCACGCGCAGGATGCGCATGCCTGTCTCGAAGCGCAGTTCCTCCATGCGCAACTCGCGGCCGTAGGGCGCCTGGATGGTCTCCAGCTTTGTGCGTTCCGGCTCGGTCATTCGCGCTTGCGCTCCGCCTGGTAGAAGACAATTTCCAGCCGCGTCTCCCACTTCGGCGGCGTATCAGGATATTCCGGCTTGATGTCCATATAGAGATGGATCTCGCCGTCGCGCGCCGCCTGCGCGACGTGTTCCTCGAGCTGCTTGAAGCTCGTCGTCTCCGGATGGGCGATCATGATTTCGCTGACATAGACCATGTTGTTACCCCTGCGCCTTCAGGCGATGAGTCCGTGATAGCGGATGCGGTAGACGAGCCGTCCGCCGCTCGAGCCTTCGGCAAAGCCGGTGCGGTCGTGCAGCACATTGTTGCAGACGAGCCCCATGCCTGGTCGCATGCGCGTCGATAGAGTGAGCGTCTCGTCGACGAGGATGCGGGAAAGCGCGGCGACGGCGCGTTGCGTGGCCGCGTCCTCGCGCCAGGCGATCGAACGCGTTCGGGCGGTATAGCGCATGCCGAGCGCGCCTGTGCGCGGGTCGATGTAGAAGACAGGCCCGACATTGACAGGCCGAACCTTGCCGTCCGGCTCGACATTTTCGGGAATGCTCATGGCTTCAGGATGCATGAGCGCCGCGATGTGGGCGGGGTCCTCGTCGCGCAGGCGGATGTAGGCGATCTCGTGATCGAGCAGGCGATTGTCGCCGCCGTCGGCGTCGCGCACGCAATGCAGCAGCATGGCCTGCACGGCGCGCTCGGGACCGTGGAAATTATAGTAGCCGTCCGTGTGCCAGGCGATCGGCCGGCTCGTATAGGGGATGTAGCCGAGGCGACCGCCCGTCTCGACAACCTCGATCGCCACTAGACCGTCATTGTCGCGCGAACGGTGATCCTCGACCGCGGTCAGGCCGAGCTGCGGGCCGAGCGCCAGGACAGCGGCCCGTTGCGCCTTCTCGTCGCGCGGCGTGTCCGCGAGGATGTAGATCGCCATGTTGGCGCGGGCGCAACGCTCCCGAATGGCGGCGTGCTCGAACGTCGTCAGCGCGGCGGGCTCGGCGATGTCGACGAAAAGCTCCTCGACGGAGCGCGGGTAGACGGCGAGCTTCCGCTCGCGCCAGGCGCGATAGGCGCCCTCGTCGTCGAGCGCAAATGGGCTGCCGCCCGACGCCACGACCTCTGCCCGCTGCAGGCTCGCGCCCGTCATGATATCCTCCCGCCGTCGCTCTCTCTGACCTGGCTCCGAAACAAAATGTTTCCACAAGTCGGCCAGAAGCGAAATTTCCTATTCTCATATTCGAATTTTTTGTTATTATGCGACCGTCACGTCCAAATGAAAAGTCCGAATCGTGTTTCCCGTCAAAGGATCACGCAGATCGAGGACAGCGACGGGGCTTGGGAGG
>Ga0209607_1002830_pt1 | contig 13642 bp, 10 predicted proteins | sample AD_UKC117_MetaG_FD_184413 | JGI IMG/M metagenome (GOLD analysis project Ga0209607, IMG submission 184413) | Active sludge microbial communities of municipal wastewater-treating anaerobic digesters from Hong Kong - AD_UKC117_MetaG (SPAdes)... | ecosystem: Engineered > Bioreactor > Anaerobic >... | reverse complement strand
CCACAGACAGCGCCGTGCCGGGAATACTCATTAAAAAGACCAGCACAATCAACGCGGTGACTTGTCCTTGGGGCAGCAAAAAAAGCGGCAAAAAGATCCACACCACGTAAAACAGGCGGTGACCCACCGAAGCCCAAAACACCTTACGGCTGATGGAACCTCGCTTTTGCAGCCAGCTTCCGGCCGGCAGAGTAACCACTAAACTGACCAGTGCCGGACCCGCATTCAGCAAGCCGATCTGCCAGCCGGTGGCTCCCAGGCGCGTAGCATATACGGCCATAAAAGAGATGGCGCTGGCATTCAACACGCCAAACCAGGCGATGTCCAGATATAAATTGAAGAAGTTCCGGCGATGCGCTGCCGGAACCGCGGCCGGGCGATGCCGTAAAGTTGTCGTAGTCATTGTCAACCTCACCAGTATTGTTGTGACAAAACGGCCAATTATGCCCTAAATTTGCCGGGCGACGATATTTCTTTTGTACGGGTATGGGATTTTTGGGAGACTTTTTGGCTACGCGGAGGTAGGAGGGCCGTGCTGTTAGACAAGGTGGGTATCGGGACGGCCGTTTACAGTTTCCCAACTGAGGGTTTCTGGGCGCAAGAGCAGTTCGCGCACTGGCCCGCCTGGAGCCATCACCAACACGTGCCGACCGGCCTGATCTTGCCACTGGCGGCCCTGTTCCACGACCTGCCAACGGCCGTCTACTTCCATGCGCCGTACCTGGATACGGCCGTCTTTCCCAAACGTGCATTCTACGCTGATCGCAGTCATCGTTCTCGATATCGTGAAAACATCACCGCTGCACCGCTTTCTGCCAGAGAGCGGACAGCTTGCGATACTTCACCCATTCATAGTAACCCATATAAAGGCTCAGGCGCAGGCCGTGCAGACCATCGCGGTAGCCTTTCAGAGTAACAAAGCGCCACCAGAACTGCCGCCAGGGCTGCAAAACATAATTTTGCGGCTTCGGATGCACGCCGTTCTGCTGCAAAATGGAGGCGTCGTAATCGGTATAGGCGTGTTGCTTGGTGCGGAAATGGTCTACGTCACGGTAGTTGTAATGGACAAGGGGGTTTTCCAGATAGCCAATGGGGCCGTCAACCACGGCCAGCTCGTGTACGGGGCGTTCATAATGGACACGGCCGTGTCTGAACAAACGCAGCTGATAATCCGGATACCAGCCCGCCCCCAGCGTTAGTTTGCCAAACAGGTAATTGTGGCGCGGCACGTACCAGCCCATTTCCGGCCGTTCGGCCACCACGCGGCGAATTTCCGCAGCCAGTTGCGGTGTGCCGCGCTCGTCGGCGTCCACGAAAAACACCCAGTCCGTACAGAGGTGGGCCAGGGCGGCGTTGCGCTGTTGGGCATAGTTCTCGAAGGCGCTTTGCGCCGTTTCTGCGCCGGCTGCCTGCGCCAACGGCACGGTCTCATCCTGACTGAAGGAATCGAACACAACCACGCGGTCGGCCCAGGCCAGGCTTTCGATGCAGGCCTGCACATGGGCGGCTTCGTTGTAGGTGAGGATAACGGCCGTTATCTCCGCACAAGAGGCAGACGGGGAGGAGAGCGTTTCAGGCGTGCCCATCGTCGAAGCGGGTGGCAGGGGGGCTGGCCCCGTTGGTCCAGACGTGGATGACTTCTTCATAAGCCCGTTTTAGCTGGGGATCGCTGGTTTTGGCGGCTTTGCGGCGCATGCCCAGTTTAACGAGCCTGGTGGCCAGAGCTTTGCGCCAACGGCCGTGGTGTGTGCGGTAGAGCTGCGCCCGGCTGGTCCAAAGGTTGATGATGGATTGCGCGGGCACTTGCTTGGTGCTTTGCCCGCCAAAATGCACAATTTCGGCTGCGGGCACGGCGTAAATATCCCAGCCGCCTTCGCGGATGCGCCAGCTCCAGTCGATTTCTTCGCAGTACATGTGATAGCTTTCGTCGAAACCGCCAGTGGTGGCGGCTACGCTGGCCCGCACCATCATGGAAGCGCCCAACGGGTGGTCGATGGGGAAAGGCTTATGGTCGGGGCGAAAGTGTTGGCGGTTGTAACGGCCGTTCAGCCGGCTTTCGTACAGGCGCTCTGGCATGGGGAACAGGTCAAAGGTCAGTTGGGTAATGCCGGGGAAATAGAAGGCACTGTGCTGGAAACGGCCGTCCCGATACACCAGCCGCGCTCCCGCCATACCGGCATTCGGCCGTTCGTCCAGGCAGCTAACCAGATGCGACAACGCCCCCTGGCGTAGCATCGTGTCCGGATTTAGCAAAAAGTAGTAGCGCGGCTCCAACGGGGCTGCGGCTGCCATGCCCTGGTTATTGGCCGCCCCAAAACCAGGATTATGATCGTTGGCAATCAGGTGAATTTGGGGGAAAAGACTTTGCAGCAGTTCCACCGTGCCATCGGTAGAATCGTTATCCACCACCCACACTTCAGCTTGCAGCCGGGAGCGCACAATCTCTTTGTGCACCGAGCGCAAACAATCAACCAGATAGTCACGCACGTTCCAGCTAACAATGATAACAGCCACGTCTAGCATAGGCTTTTCACATTCTTCGCGCCCCTCAGGGCGTCAGCGTGCGGCGCAGCCATCATTCTTGCGCCAACACACCAGCCGCGACGATGTCCCGTATGGGGTCATACTGCTCGTCGGCAGCCGGTTCCAGGCCGCGCCAGTCGTAAAAGTCACTGGCACACACAGACGTGGCACATGCTTCCGACGTGGCAAACGCCTGCAGCTCGCTGATTACCTGGCGGGCCAGGGCCAGCGGAAAGTCGCGGCCAAAGGATACGGTTTCGTTGGGAATTTGTGGGCTAAGGGCGACGATGCGCGTCTGGTTATAGATCTCTGGCTGGATGTCGAAAATGCCGGCGCGCGCATCGCGCAGGCGGTAACCGCCGAACTCCGGTTCGCCAATTACCAGCACGTAACCGATGGGGCTGCGCTCCGGGGCAATGCCTAGCTGTCGCCAGATTTCGGCGCTGTCTACGCCATATTCCCACAGGCGCTCTTCGTAGGGCATGATGGGCGGTGTGTACGTGCCTACGGCAAAGTCCACTTCGCCGTCAAACACGGCCAGCATGGCGTTGTTGTCTCCGGGCAGTTCGATGATTTCTGCCACTTCCACGCCTGCTTCTTGCAGCATCGTTTCGATGGCTTTGGCGTTGGGCAAGCTGGCGGCATCCGGTACGGCGCCCCGTTTGCCGGACAGATCGGCCAGGGTGAGGATGCCGCTGTCGCGCCGGGCGACGATCATACCGGCCTGCCAGTTGAGGCCGTCTGGGTGAACGGCCACGTTGCCTGCTTGTGCGCCGCATTGGGAATTCGCTTGCACGACTCCCAGCGGGGATAAAACGCCGATGGTATCGCCAGGAGCGGCGCACATCAGGTCGATGAGGGCGGCTTCGCTGTCGGCCACGCCCACGGCGAATTGCAGGCCGGTAGCCTGCGCCAGAGCGTCGGCCAGAACCTGTCCGCGCGTCATGATGACGGCTGGGCTGCTGATGGGCGAGAAGAGAATTTGTACCGGGCGGGCAGCAGTGCCGAGGGGGGATTTGGTGATTTCGATGGGAACTTCCTGTACTACTTCGGTGGTGATCAGGCGGGTGACTTCGATTTCGACGGGGGTGGGCGTGGAAACGGCCGTTACTCCCTCGCTGCTGGAGGCACTTTCCACGAGGCGCGTGACTTCAATCTCCATTACCTGCGGTTGGCAGGCGGCCAACAAAAGGAGCAGCACGCAGGCCGCAATAAACCAGAACTTCGCCATGTAATCGTCTTTCCTATCTTTAGAATTGCCAAAGCAAAACTGCCAGCAGCGCCCCGTAGTGACTTTTCACCGTAGTGACTTTTCACCAATACGTGGATAAATTGAGAAGTAGTTTACCTTGACGGCCGTTCCCCTGCCACCCATCTAACCGGCTGCTTAACTGAAACTAAGGCAAAGTCATTGCTGCTGATTTTCCGACTTCATGGGAATTTCGCGCGGTTCGCAGGTGGGCATGTTGTCCGCGTCGGGGATGTCTACCAAGATGGCTTGCGGATCGACGCGGTTGTTAAACTCGGTGATGGCTACGTCTTCGTGGATAAGGCCGGCCCACACGGGTTGTGGGTTGCGGTTGCCGAACACGTCCACCAGGCGGATGCCGCCGGTGATGACGGCACGCGCCCCGGGCATGAGGTAGGTGTAACCCTCGATTTCTACCAGTTCATCCGGACCGCCTACTGCCCAGCGGTAGGGGTAATTGCTCAGTTCGTTTTCAAAGCCGATGGCGGCGCGCCAGGCGCCGGATTCTGTGTGCCAGCCCAGGGTGTTGTAGTTCCAGTCGGAGTCGTAGACGGTACCGGGGGCGGGGCCGGTGGTGCGGATGGGGGTGTTGCCGTAGTTTTCCACGGTCATGGTGAAGTAGAGGGTGTCGCAGATGGCTACGGCCGTGGTGTTAAAACTCAGCGTATCGCCGGAGGGTGGGGCAAAAATGTCGGCGCGTGGCACGCCGCCATAGGCGATGGTCAGCTCGTTGGCTACGCGGGTTTTTTGGCCTTCCGCGTCTTCGGCCACGGCGATGATGGGGTAGGTGCCGTCGGCGGGCGGCGTTTCGCTGTTATCTACGCCGCCTTCATAATCGTAGATATGGCGTCCGGGCATGTTGGCCGGGATGTCGCGCTCCAGTTCGGCGATGGGCAGTTCACGGCCGTCTGCCAGCTGCAAAAAGACGCGTACATTGGCTTCTTTGGTCTGGTAAAACTGGACCTGGATGCGGTCGTCGATGCCATCGCGGTTAGGCGTAAACGTGCTGCGGTCCAGGGAAAAGTCGCGCAGTTCGGGGAGTGCGGTGTCGGCGTTGGCGATGGTGATCTGGCCCTGTTGGGTTTCGGTACGGCCGTCTTCGTCCGTTGCTTCAATCGTCCAGGTGTAAGTGCCGTCTTGCAGCAGGCGGGCCAGCACTTCGCCGGTGACCGTTTCGTCGGGCAGCGTATAGCCATCCACCACGCCGCTGAAAAGCACCTCATACTCGCCTGCGCCGCGCTCTTTGTCCTCGCGGAAGAAAAAGCGCTCGCCGGCTTCATTTTCCAGGTAGATGGAAACGGTGGCGTTGCGCGACAGATCGTACTGGATGCGGGTGGCGTCCGTGTCGCCGTCGGCGTTGGGGGTGATGGTGTCGTGCTGCACGGCTACGTGGCGCAGGAGACTGCTGTCGCCGTTGAGCAGACGCCAACCAAGGGCAACGGCCGTTAACACCACAATCAGGGCGATGAAGCCCACAACAAAGGGATAGCTTTTCTTCTCACGCATAGTGGAGCAAGTGTACCAAAGCCGCCAGTGCCGGGCGAGAAGCGAAGCCCCCACGAATTGCCTATGGGCGGCGGCTTAAGGTGGGATTAAGGATGGGGTTCTGGGCACAGTGGGCGCTGCCCCCTCATCTGGATTCCAGGTAGAATCGGGTCTGTTCAAGGAGGTTGATGATGGTGAAAAGTACCGCGAATACGGTTGAAGACTATTTGAATGAACTGCCGGAAGAACAACGCGGCGTGGTAACGGCCGTGCGCGATCTTGTCCTACGCTATCTGCCCGCCGGTTATACTGAAGCCATGAATTGGGGCATGATCAGCTACGAAATCCCCCTGTCGGACTATCCCAACACCTACAATGGTCAGCCGCTCAGCTATATCGCACTGGCAGCGCAAAAAAATTACTATGCCCTGTACCTGATGAGTGTGTACCAGGATGAGGTACAAACAGGCTGGCTAGAGGATGCTTACAAGAAAGCGGGCCGAAAGATGGATATGGGCAAGTCGTGTTTGCGTTTTCGTCAACTGGCAGAACTGCCCCAAGACGTGATTGCGAAAATTGTAGCCAGCACCCCGCCCGCCAGTTTGATTGCCCAATACGAAGCCAGCCGCAAGTAAGATCGCGGCTTTCTCTAAACTACAGGCGTTTCCCTAACTTCCGTATATAGCCAGCAATACCTGGGGCGTGATGTACGCTTCGACAAACGCTGCCAGCAGCAAAAGCGGCACGGTTAGCCCGATAAAAACGCGCACAAACTCGGCGCAGGTAGCGACAAAAGCCTCGCTGAGGGTACGGTCCGGCGGTGGGGCGATGACTGTAAGGTGCCAGCGCAGCGCGGCGGAAGCGGCCAGCAGGATGGCCGGCAGCTCAAAAATGGCGTGGGGCAAAATCGTGGCCGCCAGGAACAAAAGGGGGTTTTCGCCTGCCTGGTAAATTTGCCCGGCGGCAAAGCCGACGATGACCCAGGGCAGCATGAAGACGAGAATGCCCAAAATGCCAAAGGTAAAGGTTCCCAGCAGGGCCAGCAGCAGCAGCACGCGTACATTTTGAAAAAAGATAGCCAGCGGCAGGCCGCGAGCCACAATTTGCAACTGTTCGAGGTTGGCGGAGATGCCCTCGCCGGTGAAGCGAGCCAGCATGTCGGGCGGCAGGCGGTAGAGGAAGGCCAGGACCACGCCCAGGCCCATAGCGCCCAGCAGGGCCAGCAAAAGGGTAACTGCGGGACGGCGAAGCTGGGGGATAAGGGCGAAGGTTTGGCGATACCAGCGGATGGGGTTAGGATAACGGCCGTTATTTTCCCGCCGCCCGCTCATCACTGCCCAAAACTCGCCCAGAATCCAGCCAAGCCGGATTTCGTCCAGGTCGCGGCCCATCAGTTCTTCGCGCTTAAAGAGGTGGAGACCCATACGAACGAGGACAACGGCCGTGATCGACAGCGCCAAGATCAGCCACCACAACCCCACGTGATTACCCCAGAACAGCGCCGCTGCCTCTCCCTGAATCAGCATGGCCATCGGCACGATGATAAAGCTGGCCAGCAAGTTAGCCGCACGCACACTGGTCGTCTGGCTGGAAATCACCACCGCCGCCGCCACCATAATCACCCCTTGCACCGTCGTCAGCAGAATGGTCTGGCCCAGCAGTTGGAAGCCTGGCGTCCAGCCCAGGTTGAAATAAAGCCCGCCCAGATACACCGCCATGCCTAAATAAGCGGCCAGCAGCGGCGGCACCAGCACGGCGATCATCTTGCCCAGGTAAAGCTGGTGATCAGTCAGGGGCGTAGCCAGCAGCGGCTCCAGGCTTTTGCGTTCTTTTTCTCCCACAAACGTTTCCAGGGCAATAATCAGCGAAAACGACATGGGAAAGAAACCTACAACCAACAGCAAAAAGGGAATCAACTGTGTGGCGATGATTTGCGCGCCATAGTTAGACACAAACGCCATCATTCGCCCGGCAGCAAAGTTCATCAGTGCCGGAAAAAACACCGTCAACAAAATGATGGGCGTCATAATACGCCAGTCGCGGAATGAGTCTTTGATCTCTCGTCGGGCTACAACAGCCGCCATCCGCCAGTCATCTCGTTTAAGGGGAATCGGTTTCAACAAGGGTTTGAAGGTTAATTGAGCCATTTTGGATTAGGGGTTAGTAGATAGTGTTACCTACTATCAACTGTCAACTCTCAACTGTTTCTTCCGCCACAACGCGCAGGTATACGTCTTCCAGACTCTGGTTTACTTCCCGCAGCGAGACAATGCCCAGGCCAAGCTCGCCCAAACGACGCACCAGAAGCGGATTAGTCTGTTCCGGATTGGGTGTGCGGTAGCGAATGGTGTTCTCGCTAACCGTTTCTATCGTCACCAGGTTTTCTAGCTCTAGCGCCTGAATTTGCCCATTCAGATGTTGATCTACGCGCACTTCTAGCTGCGGAAGGCCGAGAAGCTGCTGCTTTAGCTCTGTAGGAGTGCCTTTAGCGACGATAGCGCCTTTTTTAATAATGGCGATGCGGTCGGCAAGGCTTTCGGCCTCGGCCAAATTGTGGGTACAGAGGATGATGGCGCGTTGATCGTCGCGCATCTCTTTGATGGTGTCGCGCACGAGTTTGGCGCTGTGCGGGTCCATAGCTGATGTGGGTTCGTCCAGCAGCAGCACGGCCGGTTTGTGCAGCATAGCGCGAATGAGGCCAACTTTCTGGCGCATGCCTTTGGAGTACTGACCGAGGCGGCGCTGGGGGGCGTCGGCCATGTCGAAGCGGTTGAAAAGGGCGATGCCGCGCTCTCGAATGGCGTTGTCGGACATGCCGTAGAGACGGCCGTAAAACAACAAATACTCAACCCCCGTCATACGCAAATACAGACCGGGCTGCTCCGTCAACATGCCGATTGAGCGCCGCACTTCAGCCGCCTGCCGCACGACATCATAGCCGTTGACGGCCGCCCGGCCGGTGGTCGGACGCAAGATGGAGCTTAACATGCGCACTGTGGTGGTTTTGCCCGCGCCGTTTGGCCCTAACAGCGCCAGGAGTTCGCCGGCCCCCACGTGGAGATCGAGGTTGTGAACGGCCGTAAAATTATCAAACGTTTTTCCCAGGTCTTCTGCAACAATCATGGTACTCTCCAGCGGTGTCCTCCTGCCGACTAAAATACCGCCCGCAGGCCGGTTGTGACGATTTGTACCTGTAATCCGTAACTGTGGTCGCCTGATCCGGCGTTGCCGGCAGCAAACATAGAGTAAACCTTTGCCAGCCCCTTGGCAATAGGAAGCGAGAGTGACTGTATTGGCCTTAAGGTACTGGTTGCCGCCGGCGGTAGTGGCGCCAGATGATCCATGCCCCCATGCTGAGGGCGACGAGCAGCGAGACGAAGGTGGCAATCGCCATGTTTAGCTGCACGAATATCAGGTTCACCATGCGACTGTCCAGGCGCACCTGCTCCAGCAGGATGCGGCCCACGCCATAGAATATGAGGTAGAGCGCCATCAGGTCGCCTGTGAGCAGGTGTTGGCTGTAGCGGCGGATGAGCGTATAAAGCACCAGAAAAGCGAACAGGCTCCATAAGGATTCATACAGAAATGCGGGGTGGAAACGGGCGTATTCGCGGTAAGCAGGCAGGCGGTATACTGGATCGATGTGGACGGCCCAGGGAAGCGTGGTGGGACGGCCGTATAACTCCTGGTTGAAAAAATTACCCCAACGCCCAAACACCTGTCCTAACGCCAGCCCTACCACGGCCAGATCCGCCCAACCCAGCATCGGAATACGCGCCCGGCGCGAATAAATGAGCAGCCCCACCAGACCGCCCAATATGCCGCCATAGATACCCAGCCCTCCATTACGCAGGTTGATCAGTTGGTATGGATTGCGGAAATAATCCATTGGGGAGTTGATGCCGAAGGCAGCCATACTGGGGGAAGGTGTTAGCACATGATAGAGCCGTGCCCCAATCACGCCCAGGATTAGAACCCAGATCAGGCCGTTCCAGACGTGGTCCGGATTCCAGACACGCCAGGGAGCGTCTAGCAGCCATTCTGCTCTAACTTCTGCCTGTTCTTGCAGGCGAGCCTCTACCACTTCGATGCCGTGGCGGTTGAGGCCCGTATTGGCTGGGCTAAAGCCCCAGGCCAGCAGTAGGTCGCCCCAGGTATGGATCCTGTTTTTAGCCAGAACTTTGTTGATTTCATCCGGCAGTGCCAGATCGGTTAGCGGGCGGGCTTGTAGATTGGCGGGGACGTTTTGTTGGAAAACGGCCGTGCCCCTTTCCAGCGCCAGCCGCGATACGACATAGGCGCCCAGGCCTATGCCGCCGACGATGCAGATGCCATACCAATAGACATCAAAGCCGCCGCCTAGAGAAATTGCGACACGATTGGGGGTAACGGCCGTAATCAGATGGTAAACATACAAAACTGCCAGCACAACAAGAAAGAAACCAATGACATACCAATAAGCATTCAGACGCCGCACCGATTGGCGTATACTCTGATGTTCGCTTAGCGACTCGTTTCTCATCATGCGCCTTTGTCCCCGTCTTCATTCTCATTATTGGTGTGATAGTACTGATACCAGACGTGGTACATGCGCTGCCCCACAGTGACATACGTAAAAACCGCCAAAACACCCACCGCCACACCGGGGTAATCGATAATAAGAAAGAACAACATCAGCACATAACGTTCTACCCGGCTCAAAATGCCCACCTTCGCCGACATATGCAGCGACTCAGCCTTAGAGCGGGTATAGCTGACCATCAGCGAGCCGGTAATGGCGACGTAAGACAGCGCTAACATAGCCCCTTCCCCGCTTTGCAGGTAGTAATAAATAAATCCGCCAAACAGAATGATCTCCGCCAGACGGTCCAGGGTAGAGTCGAGAAAAGCGCCAAAGCCGCCCTGCTTGCGGCCCAGCTTGCGGGCCAGCGCGCCATCCAGCGCATCCAGTGGGGCCAGGAAAATCATGGCAATCCCCGCCCAACGCATCTCTCCAATGGCAATGAGATAAGCCAATAAGAAGTGCGAGAGCATTCCGATAACGGTAAGGGTATCCGGAGAAAGATGATATTTGGCGAGAAAGGTGACAATTGGATCAATGATGCCAACCGTTTTTTGCCGCAGCAGATCGGTGAGGGTGATTTTTTCCAACGGTTTATCGGTTTGTGCGTCTGTCTTGTTCATAAAGCCTCGTGCCGGTGATATTAGGGTGGGATACGGCCGTTTTCCACTCCTCATCTCCTTACACCATGTGATTAGGCGATGCTACCGAATCACCTTTTGCCTGTCAAGAAATGTTCCGCGATGCATCTCCAGCGCTCAGAAAACACCAGTGGTAAGGCACTAAACCAGATGACTTTCGTCATAAGCAATCGTGCAATCTGTCACTGTCTGGTAGTACTTTCACCGGCATACAATAAGCCCGGATTATGACCACAATTATACCCATGATCTAACCACAAACCCGCTGACGCGATGAAGATTCAGCCCAGGTTAACTTCATCAAAAAGTAAATAGTGACACGTCAAACGCTTGGGTGAATGCTGGATGGCGGAATCACAAAGTGTTGTGCGAAGGAGAATTGTTATGACCAAACAAACGATCACGATAGATGGCAATGAAGCCGCGGCCCGTGTAGCCCATAAGGTAAACGAGGTCATTGCTATCTACCCTATTACCCCTTCCTCTCCTATGGGCGAGTTTGCCGATCAATGGTCGGCTGAAGGCAAAACCAATCTCTGGGGCTCAGTTCCCACCGTAGTAGAAATGCAGGCAGAAGGCGGCGCGGCCGGCGCTGTGCATGGCGCTTTGCAGTCTGGCGCGTTAACCACCACATTCACCGCCTCTCAAGGCCTGCTGCTGATGATCCCCAACATGTATAAGATCGCCGGCGAACTCACCTCCACCGTCTTTCACATCGCCGCGCGCTCCCTGGCCGCTCAAGCCTTGTCCATTTACGGCGATCATCAGGACGTGATGGCTGCCCGAAACACTGGCTGGGCGCTTCTCGCTTCCAACTCTGTCCAAGAAGTTCATGACTTCGCCCTCATTGCTTCTGCGGCTACGCTGGAAACCCGCATCCCCTTCCTCCACTTCTTTGATGGGTTCCGTACCTCCCACGAAGTTAACAAAATCGAACTGATTGAAGAAGAAGTTATGCGTGCCATGATCAACGATGAGTTGGTGCGTGCACACCGGGATCGCGGCCTCAGCCCGGATCATCCCGTACTGCGCGGCACGGCCCAAAACCCGGACGTCTATTTCCAGGCCCGGGAAAGCGTCAACCCCTTCTATGAAGCCACCCCCGACATCGTGCAAAAAGCGATGGACAAATTCGCCAAGCTAACGGGGCGACAGTATAACCTCTTTGAATACGTGGGCGCTCCGGATGCGGAGCGTGTTATCGTGTTGATGGGTTCTGGCGCGTCTGCGGCCCAGGAAACGGTTGAGTATCTCATGGCTCAGGGCGAAAAAGTGGGCGTTGTGAAAGTGCGCCTGTACCGGCCGTTTGCCATTTCCGCTTTCTTGAACGTGTTGCCGCCCACTGTCAAAGCTATTGCTGCTTTAGACCGCACCAAAGAGCCGGGCGCAACTGGTGAACCTCTGTATCTGGATGTCGTATCGGCCGTGGCTGAAGGTATTGCTAATGGCGAAGCGCCGTTTGCGGCTTTCCCGCGGGTTATTGGTGGCCGTTATGGGCTTTCTTCTAAAGAGTTCACCCCGGGTATGATCAAGGCCGTCTTTGACGAACTGGCCCAGCCTAAGCCCAAGAACAACTTCACTGTGGGTATCAACGACGATGTCACCCACACCAGCCTGAAGTGGGACAAAAACTTTGATATCGAATCCGATGACGTGGTGCGCGCTGTGTTTTACGGTCTGGGATCGGATGGTACGGTGGGAGCCAATAAGAACTCGATCAAGATTATTGGTGAAGATACCGACAACTATGCCCAGGGGCACTTTGTCTACGACTCGAAGAAAGCTGGTTCGGTGACGACCTCGCACCTGCGCTTTGGGCCACGGCCGATTAATGCCAGTTATCAGGTACAGTCGGCCAGCTTTGTGGCCTGCCATCAGTTCAGCTTTTTGGAACGGTATGATGTGCTGCGGCTGGCTAAGTGCGGCGCGACCTTCCTGTTAAACAGCCCTTATGGGCCGGATGAAGTGTGGGACCAACTGCCGCGCTCGATGCAAGAGACAATTATCGAAAAGAAGCTGAAGTTTTATGTGGTGGATGCGATCAGTGTAGCCAGAGAAACGGGTATGGGCAACCGTATCAACACGATTATGCAGACTTGCTTCTTTGCGATTAGCGGCGTGCTGCCCACGGATGAAGCGATAGCGGCCATCAAGTATGCCATCAAGAAGACGTACAGCAAGCGTGGTGAAGCGGTGGTGCAGGCTAACTACAATGCGGTGGACACGGCTTTGGCCCATATGTACCAGGTGGCGGTGCCGGCGGAGGCTAGTAGCGATTTTGAACGGCCGTCTATCGTGCCGGAATATGCGCCGGAATTCATCCAGTCTGTCACTGCCCGTATCATTGAAGGGCTGGGCGACGACCTGCCGGTAAGCGCGATGCCTGTGGATGGCACGTATCCCACCGGCACAACACAGTGGGAAAAGCGCAACATTACCAACGAAATACCAGTCTGGGATCCCGACATCTGCATTCAGTGTGGCAAATGTTCGCTGGTCTGCCCGCATGGTGTTATTCGCATGAAAATCTACGACAAAGAGCTGCTGGCCGATGCTCCGCCGACTTTCAAGTCGACGCCAGCCCGGTTCAAAGAGTTTAAGGATGCGATGTACACGTTGCAGGTTGCGCCGGAGGACTGCACAGGTTGTACGTTGTGTGTGGAAGTCTGCCCGGTAAAGAACAAGCAGCAGCCGAAGTTCAAGGCCATCAACATGGCGCCGCAAATGCCGCTGCGTGAGCCGGAACGGGAAAACTGGGAGTTCTTCCTCAGTTTGCCGGAAGTGGATCGCACGAGCATCCCGGTAAGCCAGGTGAAGTATTCGCAGTTGTTACGGCCGTTATTCGAGTTCTCCGGCGCCTGCGCTGGCTGCGGGGAAACACCCTACCTGAAGCTGATGAGCCAACTTTTCGGCGACCGGGTGATGGTGGCAAACGCGACCGGCTGCTCCTCCATCTATGGGGGTAACCTGCCGACGACACCCTGGGCCCAAAACAGCGACGGCCGTGGCCCCGCCTGGTCCAACTCTCTGTTTGAAGACAACGCCGAATTTGGTCTCGGTATGCGTGTGGCCCTCGATCAACGCATCGAAGCGGCAACACTGATGCTGCGCACCCTGCGCGAAGTAGTCGGCGAAGAACTGGCCGATTCCATCCTCTTCGCTGAACAAACCGACGAAGCCGAG
>Ga0209607_1002828_pt1 | contig 13644 bp, 11 predicted proteins | sample AD_UKC117_MetaG_FD_184413 | JGI IMG/M metagenome (GOLD analysis project Ga0209607, IMG submission 184413) | Active sludge microbial communities of municipal wastewater-treating anaerobic digesters from Hong Kong - AD_UKC117_MetaG (SPAdes)... | ecosystem: Engineered > Bioreactor > Anaerobic >... | reverse complement strand
GATAGGTGATGAACTGCAGGATCCTGTTGATACCGCTGCGCAGTTCGGACTTCACCAGGGTGAACTTGCTGGCCTCCTCGGCGAGCCGGGCGGCGTAGGCCTCCCGGCCCACCTTGGTCGCGCGGTAGGCACCGGTCCCGGCGACCACGAAACTGCCCGACATGACCGGATCGCCCACCGCCTTGGCGATCGGATCCGCCTCGCCGGTGAGCAGCGATTCGTCGATCTCGCACCCCGCCGCCTCCATCAGTTCGCCGTCGACGACGATCTGGTCGCCCGGACCGAGTTCGATGACGTCATCGAGGACGACTTCATTGGGCGGCAGTTCCCGCGTGCCGGAGCGACGCCGCACCGTGGGCCGGGCCTGGCTGATGATGGCCAGATTGTCCAGGGTCTTCTTGGCCCGGAGTTCCTGGATGATGCCGATACCGCTGTTGGCGATGATGAGCAGCCCGAACAGGCCGTTGATCAGCGATCCGGTCGCCAGCACGATGAGGAACAGCACGCCGAGGATGGCATTGATCCGGGTGAAGACATTGGCCCGGACAATGTCGGCCGCGCTGCGCGAGGCGCGGTTGGGAACGTCATTGGTCTTGCCCTCGGCAACTCTGGCGGCGACCTCGGCGTCGGACAAACCGGCAGCGATACTGACCGTCAACTGTGCCCTCTACTCTCTCGATCCTGGCGGCTCATCGGAGGAAGGTTCCCATCCCGTCCTCGTCGAAGAACTCCAGCGTCAGCCTGTCACTGTCGAAGACTGCAGCCGAAATGCTGCCCGGCGGGGCGTTTTCACCGGTGATTGGGAAGGTGAAAACCTCGCCGTCCCAGTGGGTCAGCCGGTATGAGTCCGGACGTGGGCCCAGCGAAACGGTCAGCACCCCGCCCGTCTCCGCGACCGTGGCCGCACCCCAGTAGGGGTTTGCGTAGGTGCCCGCGTAGGACGACAACGCCCGCGCGGGGGTGGGGTTCGCCGGAGGTTGGCGGTCGGCGAATTCCCCGAACGGCCGGTTCATCCCGGCGAAGGCGTCGGCGTAGAGCCGGGCCCAGTCCTGGCGTATCTCACCGAATTCGACGAGGTCGGTGAACTGGGCTGTCAGAGTCTCCGGGACACCGGTCGGCGCGGCGTTGGTGAGCGCGACGATCGCAACGTCGGCGGAAGGGATGATCACCAGATTGGTCGCCACACCGAGGCCGAAGGCTCCCGAGTGACTGAACTGCACCCGCCCGGCCGCCGAGGTTCCGACATTGAATCCGTAACCGTAGAAACCCGACCGCATGGCCGGTTGGCTCGGCGGACTCGACACCGCCTGTGGTGTGAGGGCCGGCAGCAGTGCTTCCGGCTCGATGATCCGTTCGCCGTTGTAGGTGCCGTCGGCGAGCATCATCGCCAGCCAGTGGGTCATATCGTTGACCGACGCGCTCACCCCGCCGGCCGGTGACTGCGGGTCCGGGTCACGGATGTAGCGGGGTTCGTAGCCGCCCTCGGTCCGGACATGGCCGACGGCGCGGTCGGGCCGGTCCCGATAGTCGGCGAAGCGTGAACTGGTCGACGACATCGCCAGCGGACCGTAGAGCACCTTCTCGCTGAGCTCCTCCCAGCTGATGCCGGCCGCGGCGACCACCGCTTCGGCCGCCGCCGTCAACCCGAAGTTGGTGTAGGCGTAGGACGTCCGGAATTCGTCCAGCGGCAGGAGCCGCAGCCTCTCCAGTACCGCACGCCGGTCGTAGCCGAGGTCCTCGAGCAGGTCGCCGGCATGGTCGGGCAAACCGGACCGGTGCGCGAACAGGTCCCCGATGGTCAGCATTCCGGTCACCGCGGGATCGGACAATGCGAACCACGGGAGTTCGTCGACGATCCGGGTGTCCCAGCCGATCGCGCCCACTCCGACCTGATGAGCCGTGACGGTGGCGGCCAGCGGTTTGGACAGCGAGGCCAGCTGGAAAACGGTGTCGGCATCGACGCTCTCCCCGGTTCTGGTGTCGCGCACACCGAAACCCTTGGCGTAGAGGGTCTTCCCGCCGTGCACGACCGCGACCGCCATACCGGGGATTCCCGACGAATCCATCAGTTTCTCGGCGAGACCGTCGAGCCTGGAGACGGCATTGTCGACGGCGTCGGGAGGCAGTGGCATCGCCGGGACAAGTTGCGGGGGCTCCTGGGAGAACACCGGGGCGGGTTGGGAGGTCTTCGCCCCGCAGGCGGTGAGGGCGGCGACCACGGCCAAGACCGCCCCGCACCGTCCCAGAACACGCGGGACCGCGACGGGCCGGGCCGTCACCGGTGCCGCCGCGGCGTCACCGTCGCCACCAGCCGTACTCCGACCGGCGTTCGCCGGGTGCGGCGGCATCCACCGCCACCCGCCCGCCGGGTTTGGGGACCGCCACCTCGACACCGCCGTCGGCGGCCGCCGCAACCAGACGCTCGGCCGGTTCGGACCACGGGTGCGGGGCCAGCCGGAAAGTGCCCCAATGGATCGGCACCAGCAGGCCCGCCCCATCGTTGTTCGCGTTGAGGTCCCGGTGCGCCCGGACGGCCTCCTCCGGGTTCATGTGGATGTCGGGCCAGGCCTTGTTGTAAGCGCCGATCGGCAGCAGGGTCAGGTCGAAGGGACCGTGCTGGGCTCCGATGTCGGCGAAACTGGCGGTGTAGCCGCTGTCGCCGCCGAAGAAGGCGCGATGAGCCGGCCCGGTGACGGCCCAGGACGACCACAACGTGTTGTTGCGGGACAGGAATCGGCCGGAGAAATGCCGGGCCGGGGTACAGGTCAGAGTCAGATCGTCGATGTGAAAGCTCTGATCCCAGTCCAATTCGACGACCCGGCTCGCCGGGACTCCCCAGTGCCGCAGGTGCGCGCCCACCCCCAGCGGAGTGATGAACACCGCCCGCTGCGTGCGGGCCAACATCCGCACTGTGTCCATGTCCAGGTGGTCGTAGTGGTCGTGGCTGATCACCACGGCGTCGAGTGCGGGAAGCGCCTCCAGCGACACGGGTGGCGGGTGCAGTCGCTGCGGGCCCACCGAGCGCGACGGAGAACAGCGGTCTGCCCACACCGGGTCGGTCAGCAGCCGGTAGCCGTCGACCTCCAGCAGCGCTGTCGCGTGGCCGAGCCAGGTCACCGCCAGCGGACCGGGGTCGATTCCCGGCATCGGGTCGGCCATCGGGACGCCGTTTCTGGGTCGGCTCTCCGACCCGTTGGAGAACAGTTCGAAGACCACCAGCCGGTTCTCTTCGGCGTCGAGGCGGATCGCCGCCGACGGCTCGAGGTTGCGGAAGACCCCGCCCCGGTAGTTCGGCGAACCCTCGGCGACCGCCCGGATCGCCGCCGCACCGGCTCCCAAAGCGGCCGGTGTGTCACGCAGCGCCCGCAGCGCCCAGCCGCCGGCAGCGAGCGAAACGGAGCCGGCCGCCAGCCGCACCGCCGCTTTTCCGCTGGGCAACAGCGCCGAAAGATCCGGGAGACCGGCCACTATGCCCCCTGGAACCTCGCGGGACGCTTCTCGATACGGGCGACCTGCGCCTCGATGACATCCCGGCTTCCCCACGCCTTGTCGAAGAGTTCCTTGTGCATGTCGGCCTGCTCCTCGTAGGCGCCGTCGTCGTTGAGCACCCGCTTGGAGTGCCGCAGCGACAGCGGAGCGAGTCCGGCGATCTCGGCCGCCCAGCCCTGGGCGTCGGCCAGGGTGCCGATCCGGTTGGCCATCCCGGTCATCAGGGCGGTTTCGGCATCGAGTTTCTCGGCCGCCAGCAGCATTCCCCGGGCGCGGCCGTAGCCGGCCAGCGACGCCAGCCTGCGGATGCTCCAGTTGTCCAGTGCCAGCCCGTACCTGGCGATCGGGAACTGGAAGTAGGCGTCCGGGGCGACCACCCGCAGATCGCAGACCATGGCCAGCTGCACACCGGCGCCAATCGCCGGACCGTTGATTGCGCCGATCACCGGCACCGGCACGGCGTCGATGGCCAGGTTCAGCGCGATTGCCTTGTCGGGGAAGTCCGCGGCGAACACGTCGCCGGAGAGGTCCGCCCCCGCGCAGAACACTGTTCCGGCCCCGGTCAGCACGATCGCGCGCACATCGTCGGCGGCCGCCGCCTGAACCGCCTCACGCAGCGAATCAACCAGTTCGGAGTTCAGCGCATTGCGCCGCTCCGGGCGCCGCAACTCGATGGTCGTCACATCGCCGACACGCTCTATCCCGATCATGGGCATGAGCCTACTGATCGGTGTCGGGGGGCCGCCGGTCACGGTGGGCGGCTTCGAGCAGGGCGCACACCTGTTCGTCGGGGGTCTGGGTGAAGTCGTCGTATCCCTGGCCGACCGCGTGGAAACCCCGGGGGACGACCAGGCAGACTACCTCGTCGGCAACGTCGTACAGCCGGGCGACGGTGTCGGCGGCCCCGATCGGCGCGGCCAGTACCACCCTTGCCGCCCCCTGCGCGCGAGCCACCAGAGCCGCCGCCCGGGCGGTGGCGCCGGTGGCGAAGCCGTCGTCGATGATCAGCACGGTCCGGCCTGAGGGATCCGGACCCGGCCGGCCGCCGCGGTACCGGTCGATCCTGCGCCGGAGCTCGGCTCGCTGCTCGGCTTCAACGGCCGCGATATCCGCGGCGTCGAGCAGCGTCTGGCGCAGCACCGCCTCGTTGAGGACCCGAACGTTCTCCCCACCCTCGGGTCCCTCGCCGATCGCCCCGAAGGCCAACTCCGGCTGGTAGGGAACACCGAGTTTGCGGACCACCAGCACGTCGAGGGGCGCACCGAGGGCGGTGGCCACCTGATAGGCCACCGGAACCCCGCCGCGCGGCAGGCCCAGGACCAGCACGTCGCACCCGCGGTAGCCAGCGAGAGCCTCAGCCAACTGGCGCCCGGCGTCGGCCCGGTCGGCGAAACGCTTCATAAGCCCATTCTTCCGCAGTTACGGCCTCCGCACTGAAGGCGGCGCGGGTCCGGACTTAGGGCTAGGTGGGCCGCCGCTTGGCCCAGGCCGGCGGGCCCACCGCCGACGGGTTCGACCCGCTGCTCCGGGGCGGAAGCTGGAAGTTCCAACCGACGGGAAGGACTTCCGTCGCTCCTTGCGCGCTACGCCAGCGAGTCGATCCAGGCCCGGTGTAGTGCCGCATACCGGCCGCCGGAGCCGATGAGGTCCCGTGGCAGGCCGTCCTCCACCACGCGGCCGTGTTCGAGGACCAACACCCGATCGGCGATGGAGACCGTGGACAGCCGGTGGGCGATGACCAGCGCGGTGCGTCCGGCCAGCACCGTGCGCAACGCGCGCTGCACGAGGCGCTCGCTGGGAATGTCCAGCGACGACGTCGCCTCGTCAAGGATCAACACGGTCGGGTCGGACAGAAAGGCGCGAGCGAAAGCCACCAGCTGGCGTTGTCCGGCGGAGAGCCGGCCGCCGCGCTTGGCGACATCGGTTTGGTACCCGTCGGGTAGCTGGCTGATGAACTCGTCGGCCCCCACCGCGGCCGCCGCTGCGCGGACCTGATCGTCGGTGGCTTCCGGGCGGCCGAACCGGATGTTATCGGCCACGGTGCCGGAGAACAGGAAATTCTCCTGGGTCACCATCACGATCCGCTGCCGCAAATCACGCTGGCTCATCCGCCGCAGGTCGACGCCGTCGAGGGTGACCGAACCCGCATCGGGGTCGTGAAAACGGGCGATCAGCTTGGCGATGGTGGTCTTGCCCGCTCCGGTGGTGCCGACCAGCGCGACCGTCTGTCCGGCGGGAACGCTCAAGCTCATCGCGGGCAGAACCGGACGCTCGCGCAGGTAGCCGAATCGCACCTCTCGCAGTTCGATGTCGCCGCGAACCGTCCCGAGCCGGACCGGTTGTTCGGGATCGGCGATGGCCGGCTTCTGGGCCAGCACGCCGGCGATCTTCTCCAAGGCCGAGGACGCTGACTGGAAGGTGTTGAAGAACTGCGCGATCTCCTGCATCGGCTCGAAGAACATCCGAAGGTAGAGAAGGAACGCAGTCAGCGTGCCGATGGTCATCTGACCGTGCAGCACCCGGTAGCCGCCATAGAGAAGCACCACCCCGGTGGTGAGGTTGCCAACGAGTTTGACCGCCGGCATGAAGATGGCGAGCAGTCGGAAGCTGCGTTCGTTTACGGCCCGGTAGCCGTCGGCGACGTCATCGAAGATCTCCTGGTTTCGCGGCTGACGACGGTAGGCCTGCACGGCCTTGATGCCGGTCATCGTCTCGACGAACTGCACGATCACCAGGGCCGCGCTCTCGCGCACCCTGCGGTAGGTCCTAGCCGACTCGGTGGCGAACCAGCGCACAAGGACCGCCAGCACAGGGACGGCCACCAGGCACATCAGTCCCAGCCGGACGTCGAGCACGACCAGCAGTACCGCGGTTCCGGCCAGGGTGAGGGCCGCGGTCACCAGACTGTCGAAGCCGGTCTCGAGCATCTCCTCGATGGCCTCTACGTCGTTGGTCGACCGGCTTACGACCCGGCCGGAGGTGTAGCGGTCGAGGAAGTCGACGTCGAGGCGCTGAAACTGGCGGAACAACCGGCGCCGCAGTTCCCGCAGCACCTGCTGCCCGATTCGGCCGGCACCGTTGAGGAAGAACAGCCGGCTGACCGCCTGCACCACAACCAGTCCGCACAACACGGCCACCACGGCGATCAACTCCCCCGCCGCACCTCCGGCCAGCAGCGGCGGTATCGCGTGGTCGATTCCACGCTTGACCATCAACGGAATGGCCAGTCGCGCAGCGTTTTCGATGATCACCGCTACGGCGAGCACAGCCATGGCGACCCGGAAAGGCCGCAGCAGCGACCCCAGCAGAGCGCGGGCCTCACGGCCGCGGGCGGCCGCCTCACCGGGCTCAAGGTCCTCGCCGTGTTCCTCCAGCCGCCCCCGCCACTCGTTCACCGGAGGCGACCCTCGGACTCCGCATAGCCGACGGGCCGCTCCCCCGTGGCCTCCTCGCGGGCATGATCAAGCCGCCGGCGCTCGGTGTCGTCCTCCCAGACCGGCCGGGGCTCGTACCCGTCGTCGAGCTCATCGCCGGCGGCCAGCAGGTACCTGTAACGCCGAACCTGTGTCAGGAGTTGCTCATGGGTGCCGACGTGAGTGATGGTGCCCGCCCCGTCAACGGTGTCGAGCAGGGCCACCTTGTCGGCAAGCGCAACCGTCGAAGCGCGATGGGCGACGACGATTCCGGTGAGGCCGGCCAAGACCGCGCGCAGCGCCTTGGTGACAGCGGCCTCAGTGTGGACGTCGAGAGCCGAGAAGGTGTCGTCGAGCACCAGTACCTGAGGTTCGGAGAGGATCGCCCGGGCCAGCGCCAGACGCTGACGTTGCCCCCCGGACAAACTCATCCCCTGCTCCCCGATCCGGGTATGAAGGCCATAGGGAAGGTCATCGACGAAATGCGCGGCGGCGATGTCGACGGCACGTCGGACCTCGCCGTCTCCGGCCGCGGGGTTGCCGAGGCGCAGATTCTCCTCGACCGACATCGAGAACAACGTGGGGTCTTCGAACGCGACCGCCACCGCGCGCCGCAGCACATCCAACGGCAGTTCGCGGATGTCGATACCGTCGAGGCGAATGGCCCCTTCGGTGACGTCGTAGAGTCGCGGCAGCAGCGCGGCGAGCACCGACTTTCCGGACCCGGTTGCTCCCACCAGGGCCACCGTCTGCCCCGGCTCCACGGTGAGGCTGACATGCCGAAGCACCCAGCCGCCCCCGGGGAATCGGAAGCCCACGTCGTCGAGTTCGAGACGGCCCGTCCGCGGCACCCGGCGCTCCGGGCCGTCGACGATCTCAAGCGATTCGTCGAAGATCTCCGCGATCCGGTTGGCGGCCGTCATCGCCTCCTGTGTCATCGACAACAGGAAGCCCAGCGAGGAGATCGGCCACACCAGCGACAACATCATAGTGATGAAGGCGACCAGGGTCCCCAACGTCAGCTGTCCGTGGCCGACGGCCCAGGCGCCCAGGCCCAGCACGATGATCACGGTGATGTTGGGGATGACCTCGAGCAGAGTCCAGAACCGGGCGGAGACCGACACCTTCCGGACTGCCGTGTCGTAAAGCATGGTCGCCCGGCCGTCGAACCGTTCGTAGACGTAGTCCTCCCGCCCGAAGGACTTGACCACCCGAAATCCCAGCGCAGACTCCTCGACCGCGGTGGCGACGTTGCCGGCCTGATCCTGCGCCCGTCGCGACAACGTGGTGAATCGGCGCTCGAACCGCAGCATCGTGACAGTGACCGGGATGACCGAGATACCGACGACCACTCCCAGCGGCCAGTACATCACCAGCAGAATCACTGTGACGACCACGATCTGCAGGACGTTGAGCATCAGGAAAATCAGCCCGAACGACAGCAGCCGTCGGATGGTGCCGAGATCGTTCATCATCCGGGAGAGCAACTGGCCGGACTCCCACCGTCCGTGGAAGGACATCGGAAGGATCTGCAGCCGCGCATAGAGATCCTTGCGGATGTCGGATTCGACACCCATCGTGGCACGCGCCACCAGCCATCGCCGGATGAACCACAGCGCGGCCTCGGCGACGCCGACCGCCACCGCCGCCGAACCGAGAATCCACAGGCCGTGCGGGTCTCGGCGGTGCACCGGCCCGTCGATCACCGCCCGGGTCATTAGCGGAATCGCGATCGTGGCGAACAGGCTGGCCACCGCGACCCCCACCATCGCGATCCACCGCACCCGGTAGGGCATCAGGTAGGGCACCAGCCGCAGCAGGTCGGTGACGGCTCGCGCCCGGGCCGGCCGGGGCGCGATCGACGGCTTCGACCTCAGCCCTCCCTGGCCGACCTGTTCCACCACCGAATCGTCTCCAGCTTCTGCGCCGAACCCTTCTTGCGCCAAACCCCTTCTGCGAACAAAACAGCCGCCCCCTCGGGCAGACGACCCCCATGCGAATCATGTCACGGCCATGCCTCCCACCGTCCGGGCGGCGATCCGGCAATATGGGCATCATGGACACCGGCTCGGCTTCACCGCGCGTTCTGGTCGTCGACGACGACCCTGACGTGCTGGCCTCTCTGGAGCGCGGGCTGCGACTCTCCGGGTTCGAGGTGTCGACCGCGGTCGACGGCGCGGAGGCCCTGCGCAGCGCCACCGAAACCCGGCCCGACGCGATCGTTCTCGACATCAACATGCCGGTACTGGACGGGGTCAGTGTGGTGACCGCACTGCGCGCGATGGACAACGACGTGCCGGTCTGCGTGCTATCCGCCCGCAGTTCTGTTGACGACCGAGTGGCAGGTCTGGAGGCCGGGGCCGACGACTACCTCGTCAAACCGTTCGTCCTCGCCGAACTGGTGGCCCGTGTGAAAGCGCTGCTGCGCCGCCGCGGCGCGAGTGCGACGTTCTCCTCGGAAACCATTCAGGTCGGACCGCTGGAGGTCGACATCCCCGGGCGCAGGGCGCGGGTCAACGGAGTCGACGTCGACCTGACCAAACGCGAGTTCGACCTGCTCGCCGTGCTCGCCGAGCACAAGACCGCAGTGCTCAGCCGCGCCCAACTGCTCGAGTTGGTGTGGGGCTACGACTTCGCTGCCGACACCAACGTCGTCGACGTGTTCATCGGATATCTGCGCCGCAAACTGGAGGCGGGCGGTGCGCCGCGGCTACTGCACACCGTGCGCGGAGTCGGTTTCGTCCTGCGCACCCAGTGATCGAGCCTCTGATGCCGGCATTCCCGTGACGCTTCCGCGCATCCTGCGCAGAACCCCCTCGCTGCGAACCCGGGTGGCGTTCGCGACGGCGATCGGTGCGGCGATCGTGGTGACCATCGTGGGCACCATTGTCTGGATAGGCATCACCAACGACCGCCTCGAGCGTCTGGACCGCCGCCTCGATGAGGCCGCCGGGTTCGCTGTTCCGTTCGTGCCCCGGGGCCTCGACCAGATCCCGCCCTCCCCCACCATCCGTGATGTGGTGATCACCGTGCACCGCGGCAGCGAGGTGCGTTCCAACTCCAACATCGTGCTGCCCGAACTCGGCGCCACCTACGCCACCACGGACGTCGACGGTGTGCGCTACCGGGTCCGTACCGTCGAGATCCCGTATTCGGAGCCGCCGACCACGCTGCAGGTCGGTGCCACCTATGACGACACCATCGCCGACACCAACAACTTGCACCGGCGGGTGCTGATGATCTGCGTCTTAGCCGTCGGGGCTGCGGCGCTGCTGGGCTGGCTGCTGGCAGCCTTCGCGGTACGTCCGTTGCGCCGGCTGGCTCAGCAGACCCGCCAGATCGACGCCGGCGGCGGCGAACCCGATATCGACGTCAGCGGGGCCACCGAGGCCGTCGAGATCGGCGAGGCGCTCAAGGGCCTGCTGGAGCGGATCTGGACCGAGCAGGGTCGCACCAAGGCCGCCCTGACCTCGGCCCGTGACTTCGCCGCGGTGTCGGCGCACGAGTTGCGCACCCCCCTGACCGCGATGCGCACCAACCTCGAGGTGCTCTCCACCCTGGAACTTCCCGAGGAACAGCGCAAGGAGGTGCTCGGCGACGTCATCCGAACCCAGAGCCGCATCGAGGCGACACTGAGCGCACTGGAGCGACTGGCCCAGGGCGAGCTGTCCACCGAGGCCGATCAGGTGCCGGTGGACATCACCGAACTGCTCGACCGGGCCGCCCACGACGCGATGCGCGTCTACCCCGATCTCGACGTTTCGCTGGTTCCATCGCCGACCTGCATCATCATCGGCCTGCCCGCCGGACTACGGCTGGCGGTGGACAACGCGATCGCCAACGCGGTCAAGCACGGCGGGGCAACCCGGGTTCAGCTGTCGGCGGTGACCTCGCGAGACGGAGTCACCATCGCAGTGGACGACAACGGCACCGGAGTACCCGAGTCCGAGCGGCGCAGCGTGTTCGACCGTTTTGCGCGCGGCTCCACTGCCTCGCACTCCGGATCCGGACTGGGTCTGGCGCTGGTCGCCCAGCAAGCCGAGATCCACGGCGGCACTGCGTCGTTGGAGGACAGCCCGCTGGGCGGAACCCGGTTGGCGCTGCGACTGCCCGCGCCGCGCTAGCCCGGCTCTATTTGAAGTTCTTGTCCCACTTGTCGAAGCCGGCAGCCCGGGCGGTGGCCTCGTCGAAGAACCAGACCTCGGCGATGGTCTGCTCGTAGGCCGGGCTGTCCGGGCCGTGGAAAAGCATCGAGTCCGCGTTGCCCTTGATCAGCCAACCCCGCGGTCCACTTCCACCGGCACCTGACTTGGCCGACCCCTTGCCGTAGGGACCTGCCGGCACCTCCTCGATGGACGCGACCGCGGCCCGAGCCTCGGCGCCGCGGCCGGAGTCCCAACGCAGGAAGCCGGCCGCCCGAGCGGACTCCTCGTCGGCGAACCACACCTCAGCGATGGTTTGCCCGTACCACTGACTGTCCGTGGTGTGGTAAAGCATCGAGTCGGCATTGCCTTTGATCGTCCAGCCCGCTGGGCCGCTGCCGTCGACATCGGCCTTGGCGGAGCCCCTACCGTACGGGCCGGCCGGAACGGCATCCACTGAGGCGATGTGTGCCGCAACCGCACCCGTCCCAGCGCCCTCGACCAGACCAACCATGTTGTCGCCCTTGGCATCCCAACGCAGGAACCCGGCTTTCTCGGCGCTCTCCCCATTGAGGAACCACAGCTCGGTCTCGATCGCATCGAAGTCAGGGCTCTCGGCGGTGTAGTACCGCCCGGTCTTCTTCACACCCTTGATCCGGTAGCCAGCCGGCGCGCTCCGGCGGCGGGTCACACGGATGGATCCCGAACCGTACGGAGCCGCCTCGATGATTCCGCGGCTCTCCACGGTATCGACCTTCTGGGCGAGGGTATGGACATCGTCGTGGACCTTCTCGGCCGCGGCGTGCACATCGCCGTGGACCTTCTCGGCCGCGGCATGCACATCGCCGTGGACCTTCTCGGCCGCGGCATGCACATCGCCGTGGACCTTCTCGGCAGCTCCGCGCACATCACCGTGGACCTTCTCGGCGGCGGCATGCACATCGCCGTGGACCTTCTCCGCCACACCCCGAACATCGCCGTGAACCTTCTCCGCCACGCCGCGCACCTTCGCCGCTGCACCGCCGGCCGCGGCCGCGCCCGCAGCGGTCGCCGCCGCCGACACCGTGTGGGTGACCGGCACTTCACGGGTGACCTTGCGGATCATCATGGCGAAGGTCAGCAGCAGGCCCAGCGCGAAGGCAAGCGCCATCAGCCACCAGTTCACGTCACCCATCAGCGCGCTCCTATCTCACGTGAGCCGGGAAGATCGGCGATAGCCTCTTCCCTGCTGGTCCGGGGGATGGTCAGGACGGTGATCACCCAGGCCACCGCCGAACCGACCAGAAAGGCGAGCAGGTACCACAACCACTGCGCGACGAAACTCATCTCGTTTCTCCCTAGTTCACTGTGATCTCGGTGCGCCGGTTCTGGGCGCGCCCGGCAGCGGTGTCGTTGCTGGCGACGGGCTCTGTGGATCCGGCGCCCTTGCTGGTCACCGAATCGGCCGGAATGCCCTGAGAGACCAGGTAGGCGGCGACCGACTTCGCCCGGTTCTCGCTCAGCGGATTGTTGATCGCGTCGGTACCGGTGTTGTCGGTATGCCCGACCACCGTCAGCTTCACATCTGGGCAGCCCTCGACAGCGGAGACGACCGCACTTAACTGCTCCTCGCCGTCGGCCGTGAGCTTGTCGCTACCGGTTTCGAACTTGATCGGCGCGGCGAGATTGGCATCGACGGTTGCCTGCAGGTTGTCACACGACGGTGCGGCACCCTTCAATGCGATGTTGTTGATGATCTGCAGGTTCGGCCAGCCGGCCTTCGCGGCGGCCTCCACGGCGGCTTTGACCTCTTCCGAGGGCGCAGTGCCGGTCAGGGTCAGCGTGCCGCCCTCAACGGTGAAGTGGAAGTCGGGTACGTCGACGGCGGCCTCGAGAAGACCGCTCAGGCCGGCGAAGTCCGGCGCGGTCGCACCGGCCTCGACATCGATCTTGTCGATCAGATTCACCGACGGACCGAGGGCCGACTTGAGCGTGGCGAGCAGGCTGTTCTTCACCGACAGGTCGGGAAGGATGCCGGCCAGCGTGAAGTCATTGCCGTTGCGCAGGATCGACAGCGGCGAGAAGTTCAGCGACGGCACCGCCAGGCTGGGCGCGGTCACGCCGATGCTCGGGGCGCTGACGCTCACCTTCGGCTTGAGCGCTCCCCAGCCGAGCCAACCGAACAGCAACGGGATCAGCAGCAGTCCCAGCAGCCACCCCCACCCGGGCGAACGCCGGTAGTAGCGCGACTCCGCTCTCCACTCGGTCGCCGTCGCGCTGACCCGCGCGTCACCGGAACCCGTCATCGGTTCCCTCCTCCGCCAGTTGCTGGACCATCAGTTGCCGCGACCGGAGCAACATACGACAGCCGGGGTGCGGCGCCGGCGTTTTGGCGGGTTTCTCAGCCAACGCCCAGTAGGTCGATGACGAAGATCAGCGTCTTGCCGGAAAGCCGGTGCCCTGCGCCCGCCGGCCCGTAGGCCAGCGCGGGCGGGATCACCAGTTGCCGGCGGCCGCCCACGCGCATCCCCGGAATCCCGTCCTGCCAGCCCTGGATAAGCCCACGCAGCGGGAAGGAGATGGACTCCCCGCGGTTCCAGAAGCTGTCGAACTCCTCCCCG
>Ga0209607_1002826_pt1 | contig 13661 bp, 11 predicted proteins | sample AD_UKC117_MetaG_FD_184413 | JGI IMG/M metagenome (GOLD analysis project Ga0209607, IMG submission 184413) | Active sludge microbial communities of municipal wastewater-treating anaerobic digesters from Hong Kong - AD_UKC117_MetaG (SPAdes)... | ecosystem: Engineered > Bioreactor > Anaerobic >... | reverse complement strand
ACCGGTTCGCTGGATTCGGGGGCGTTTCATGTTTCGCTGGAAGAAAACAACCTGATCGTGTCGGATGCGACGTTCAACGGAGTTGCTGCCCAAGCGCGGATCGGTTTTGTTCCCGGCGCGGGAGCACCCAGTTTCGCGTTGTATGTTGCCAAGGAACTTGCCCTGAAAGGAGGGGCTTTCATCAATGGGGATGTAGGCATTTCCGACGGAAATAGCATTTCCGGGACCAACAACTCGACAATAGACGGGAGCTTATTATTCGGAACAGGAGTTATCAATGAGGATGCTTTCGATTCTACGGTAACGGGAAAAATCGAAGAAAACGTGGGAATTTTACCGCCATCCAAGCCAAAGTCCCCTGATGACCCCCCTGCTGTATTGGGAGATTGTGGGGAATTTTCTTTTTCAACTAATAATGAAATTTCCGAAAATTGCAAGTATAGTTCCATTTCTGTATCGAACAAAGATGTCCTTACTTTTCGAACAACCCCTGGGAAAACTCTTGAAGTGGTAGTTGAAGACCTTACAAACAATGGGAAAATTGAGGTCACTGGTGACGCAACCCTTATCTTAACGGTTCGGAATTCTTGTAATATTGATGGAGGAATAATTTCCGCGGATTCTCCAGAGCTTTTTTTTCTTCATTTCTTGGACGAAGAGGACAATGGTTTTTCTTATACTGCAAACAATCCCGGTGCTGGTCGGACATTTTCCGGACACTTATTCATACGTAAAGGAGCAGTAAAGATTAACGGCGGGATTTTTTTTGGCTCGGTGATTTGCTATGGCGAAAGTTCTGGTATTACAATCGAGGGAAGCGCTCGAATCAACTCCTTCGATTCGGGAGGAGGTGGCACGGGAAGTGGAAGATTTGCATTCGTCTGGCTTCGCTAACCCATACCTATGAAAAAACGTAGAGCCTCCCTTTTCGTGGAAAGCCTCATCGCCATTGCCGCGACGGTGGTATTGATGGCTTCCATGTACGCCCTTTTCAACCAGGTCACGCGCGGATACGTGCGTTCCTGGGACTGGGAATACAAGTTGTTCGAAAACCAGCAACTGCTGGAAGAGCAATTCCTGGAAGAGCGATTCAAGGCACTCCAGGGTGTCGAAACCTCGATTACCATAACCTTGGATAATGGGGAAAAAACCCTCAAGGGGGCTTTCATTTCGGTGTCTTCCACCAACATCACCCTGGAAACCTTCATTGCTACGGAAGTGCTTTTCCCTTGAAACGGCGAAAAGGGTTTCTCCTCGTCGAATCGCTCATGGGGATGTGGATTTCCATCATCCTTCTGTCTACCGTGTTTTCCCTGTTGCTGCTGATGTACGTTTTCTTCGGCCAGTACATGCGCCAGTCCGACGCGCAAAACAACGTGAAAGCCGCCTTGTTAACCTTGAGCCTGAAAACGCGAAACGCTTCCACGCTTACGGTGCAGTCGTCCATCCCCCCGTTTACCGCGGGAACAGGCGCCTTCTTTGTCAAGGACCAGACCCTGTTGCTTCGCGAAACCAACGGGAGCATGCGCACGCTGGTGGAAAACGTTTCGGAATGGAACGTTTCCACATCTCCCGATTCGAATTCCGTGGCTTTTTCGCTGTCACTTGCGGAAGACTGGTTCGCGTACAGCTTCGAGAGCTCGGTTCACCTCAACAATATTTCCATTGAAACGCAGAGCGGTACGGTACTGCTCTTCACCCTTCCCCAATTCCCCTGACACGAAACCAAGCGAGGTGTTTTGCTTTGATTATCGCCATCGGAGATATACACGGCTGCCTGGACCCGTTGAAAGCACTGGTGGACAACGTTCTTGCCGTTTGGAAGGGACGTGTTTCCCGCATGGAATTCCTTTTCATCGGGGACTACATCGACCGGGGCCCTTCGGTGAAGGAAGTGCTGGATTTCCTGATGCAGCTGGACGCGAAAAAGACTTTCCTCATGGGCAACCACGAGGACATGCTGCTACACTACCACCTGGGTTCTGACGTGTTCGAGCAGTACGGGAATGCATGGTTCGCCTCCAACAACGGTGGTTTGCAAACCGTGGCGCAACTTGACCCGGAAAGCCCCCTTCCCCGTCTTGTCCGGGAGGAAACGCGGTTCAGCTCCAATTCCTCGTACAAGTTCCTCAAGAACAACGGGGAGTTCAACCTCTCCCCGGAATACGAGAAGTTCTTTCGTTCGCTGCAATTCGCGGTACAGCGTACGTTGCACCTGGAAGGTGGTCCCAGGAACGTGTTGTTTTCGCATTCGGTACCAAGCCCCTTCCTCCCTATCGATAAGGTGCTGGAATGCTCCTCGTTCGAGGATTTCCACGCGCTTCGAAAAGAGTGGGGCGTCTCTGCGGACGGCACCAACCTCTGGAACCGGGATTTTTTACCCGAACCGTTTCTGGGCGAATACACCCTGGTGCACGGGCACACCCCCACCTTTGTCATCCCCGAGTACATCGAAAGGCCGCGCTTCTTCTTTTCCCCCAGCGATCGCCAATCTTTCCGCGAACCACCCGCCTCCGAATTCGTGGACTACGACGAGCAGCAGTGCCTTGCGGGGAGCATATTCTTTTCCACCCACAAGCAAACCCACAAGATCGTGCAAGTGGACATCGACACCGGGGCGGTTTACGGCAAGCGCCTCTCCGCGATCCTTTTCCCGGAAAACGCCCAAGAGAGTGAAGAGCTTTCCCAGGGAGAAATCGTATCCTTCCACCTGGAACTTTCCTCTGGATATTCCCAACACGGGGTGAAACAGAACCAGGAAAAACCCTACTACGTGCAACTGGCTCCGTGATATAATAGCGGTGGAATAGCGAGGAAAGAAGGTGTTACCTTGAAAAAAATAACCAGACGGGTGTTTCACCCCGGTGTTTTCCTGGCAATTGCCCTGTTCATCGCGCTGTTGGGGAGTTGCTACTACGTGAATTTCGACGCCATCCTGCACGAGGTGCGTTCCGATCTGGAGAGCGGTGATTACGACGGCGCCATCGAAAAGGCGCAAGAAGCTTTCCAAAAAGCCTTCTCTAACTGGAACAAGGCATCGTTGCATGCGCTAGTGGGTTGGGCGCATTGGATGAAAAACGACCCGGGGCAAGCATCCGCGTCATTCGACCGGGCACTGGGATACTCGATGGTTTCCGATGCGGTGGCCGGCCGTATTGCACTGGATTTTGATAATCGGGACTACCAGGAGATTTTTTCCTTCCGAAGCCATCTCTCCGTGCTTCCCGACAACTGGTCCATCCAGGCAGGGCCCAAAACCTTGGACCATGAACAGGTTTCCGAGATCGTTTTGCTCTGCTGTGGCATCCAGGGAGACGGTCAGGCTTTCCTGGAAATCAAGGCCAGCGAGCAGGACGTCGTGGATCCCCAATTCCTTGCGGAAATGGAGGCGTTTTTCTTTTGAAAAGTCGAATCGTTTTGCTCCTCGCGGGCTTGTTTGTCTTTTGCATTTCGTTTTCCATGCCTCCCCGGAGTGACGTGGCCGAAAAAATCCGAAGTGGGGAAATCGCCGCTCCAAGGTTCCGGGAAGGTATGAACGGCAATTTCACCGCGGAAACAGCCCCACGGGGTTCTTTCCGTGCGGTCGTGCTCTTGATGGACTTCAACGACCAACCCGCACAAGTAAACACCTCGTTTTTCGAGGACCTGCTCAACGGCCAGGGAATTGACTTCCAGCAAAAGTACCCCGTTTCCACGAACCATCTCAGCGTGAAGGAATACTACGCCCTGTCCTCCGACGGGGGGTACGAGATCACGTTCGACGTGTACGGCTGGTACCGCGCACAAGAGGATTACAGCTACTACGTGGGGGGCACCACCGACTACGGGTTGGGCATGTACCCAAACAACGCCCAGCGGCTTACCGAGGAAGCAGTGGAAGCCGCAGACGCGGACGTGGACTTTTCGCTGTACGATAACGACGGCAACGGCAGCGTGGACTTCCTACTGGTGGTGCACACCGGTTCGGGGCCGGAATTCACCGGAACTGGCTACGGCATCTGGAGCCACCAGTGGAGCATTTCGGCCAAGCAAAAGGACGGCAAGAGCATTTCGCGCTACAGCATGCAGCCCGAGTACTGGCTGCAACCCTACGATATGACCGTGGGTGTGTACGCCCACGAACTTGGGCACTTGCTGTTTGGGCTGCCAGACCTGTACGATACCAGCTACAACTCCCGCGGGATCGGCTACTGGGGACTGATGGGTTCCGGTAGTTGGAACGACGAGATGTCGGTGTACGGCCCGTCGGAAATCAGTGGATACGGCGGAGCCCCCGCTGATTTCACTGCCTGGTCCAAGCAACGTATCGGTTGGATCGAACCCTTGAACGTGGCCAGCTGGGATGGCACGTTCGGGTTGCCAGCGGGAACGGTTTGGAAATACGCGAACCCCGAGAAAGCCGCGGAATATTTCCTGGTGGAGTTCCTCGCCCCCGACGTGCAAAACGAGTACCTGCCCTCCGACAACGGGTTGATGATCTTGCACGTAGACGACGACAAGTACTCCAACAACCAGCCGTGGACACCGGGGACCAATCCCGATTACCACTACCGCGTTGCGGTGATGCAAAAGGATGGGCTGTGGGAGTTGGAGCAATACATCAACCGTGGAACGGTGGAAGACCTCTTCTTCGCCGGAGATTTCTTCACACCCCTTGGCGGGCAAGTGAACCGGACCCTGTACAACGTTCCGCAAAGTCGTTTCTACGACGGAACCGCTGCCATTTCCATCGCCCAGATCCAGGTCAACGGAACCACCGCTTCCATCACGCTGGAAAAAAGCGTATTCGACGTGTATTTCCACGTGGCACCCATCAACGGCAAGGTGCACGTTTTCGTGCGAAACGCGGACGACTCGCTTCCCGTGCTTTCGGGGAGCGTCACCCCGATTCCCAGCGTAACCCGTTTCCGGGAGGGGTTGTACGGTTTCGTGGTGGAACCAAACCAGGTGGATTTGCTCAGCATCAACGGAACACCCTTGCGAAACTGGATCCCTGCTTCGTAATAGTAAGCCGCACTGGGGTGCGGCGTTCCCAGAAAAAGAAAGCCGGCCAAAAGGCCGGCTTTCTTCTTTGATGGAGCAGATTACCGCTTGAGGGTAACAAGCTCTTGCAAGATCTGGTCCACGGTGGTCACGGTACGCGCGTTGGCTTGGAACGCCCGCTGCACAATCACCATGCCTGTAAACTCTTCCGCAAGGTCCACGTTGGACATTTCCAGCACACCGGGGCTCACGGTTCCGCGCCCGCCGACACCCGCCTGCCCGATCATGGGAAGCCCGCTGTTGGCACTGTTCATGAAAAGGGTGTTGCCAATTTCCACCAACCCCGCGGGGTTGTTGAAAATGGCAAGTGCCAGTTGGCCCAGGACATCGCTCATGCCATTTGAAAACGTTCCTACCACTTCTCCCATGGTGTTGATGGCAAAGTTTTGCAAAACACCCATGGCATTCCCATCCTGCTCGGTAACCGCCGCGGAAAATTCGCTGGCGAACTGCACGAGGTCAGAAAAATCCAATCCTGCGCTGACCGCCGTTGCACCTTCCTCGGGAGGAGGAGCAGCCCCGTCGTCCACGAATTCACCCGGGTCAAACCGGATTCGGGTTATGCTGGTTTCGTGGTCGATTTGGCCATTCTGAAGAAGTGCCTTGAAGGCAGAAATTCGTCCTCCAGAATCGAATTCCACGACCCCACCCGCGATGGTGTTGTTATCCGAAGGACTTGGGGTGTACACCTTTTCCTGATCGTCCACGTAGGAAATCACGATCCCTGACTCTTCGATCGCGCGCCACGCCCATTGGTTTTCCTTGATCTTCTGGAACTCCAGGAAGACGGTGTAGGCGTTTCCAAGGGAATCGTATACGCGCGTGGAGGTGGTGTACTTCGGGGAGTCGTAATCCCCCACCACGTAGTTCTGCGTATCGTTCTTGTCGAAGAACTTGATATCCCCCGTCTTGGGTATGGAAACCGCTGCCTTGACTTCACTGGCAACTTCCACGTTGATCACGTCGAAGCTCGTGGTGTTGGAAGGGTTAGCGTAGCTGATCGTGTATTGTGCGGCATGGTTATCCCCCCCCGTTCCGCTATCATCACCCGGATAATTGGTCCGAAATTCGACCCTTTGAAGAGATTCGTTTACAAGGAAATTCAGGTCAAGCTCCCCTTCTATGCTATCCTCCAAAACTTTGGTTCCACCAAATATGGTGGGCTTATAAATGGACCTTTTCCCCAAAGTAAAATTAGAAGTGGAACCATCTCCCACAAAGGATTCCTGAGTTTTGTACTCGATCCGAACTTTGGCTCCCCCGGTCAAAACGGTCTGGTCGACAAATGTCACATTCCCGGTACTCGCATCGTACGTGAACACTGTACCATCGCTCAAAAGTGGCGCCCCGGGTACGCCTGCTGAATTCAGAATCCGGACCACGAGGTCTTCCTGGGTGACCCCTGTTGTTCCAGCAGATTCGAGGATGGGACCAGAAATGGGGTAGCTGATCTTTCCTGTTTCCAGCACGAAATCTTCCTGGGTGTAATACGACAGGGTCAGCTTATCACCGTTTGCGGGGGTAACCGACCCATCGAGGGTGACAGTGGTGATTTGGCCAGCAGTGTCTGCGGTTGCCAGGTCGGGATCCTTCAAGGCAGGAGATACCGAAAATTCCGGGGTTCCTAATGTTGAATCTAGTGAATAAGTAACCTGGGTAACAATTTTTTCCATTATTCCATTGTTGTCGGAGTCAAAAAGATCGCGAATAGCATTCTCTACAGCGCTACCCCCATCCGGAGAATAATTAAACCATGTTTTTTGGGCTCCATCTCCACTAATAATGGTGGTATCAAAGGAAAGGGGTGGAGGACTTGAGGCGTCAGAAATTTCTCCCGCTAAAGAAGCAGTAGAATATTTGAAAAATTTCTCCACTTGCCCAAATTGGTTCAGTTCGATAATCCCAATTTCAGTATCCAAAACAGGCAACTCACTGGGACTCTCCGCGTTCCAGTCCACGATCTCGGCTTTCCAGGTGTACTTGACCGTGCTCCCGGAAAACAGCCTTTTCGTGTCAAAGGGTGGGAGCTTCTCGAAGGTAAAACGAACCTTGTACGTTTTGGTGGGATCGTTTGGATTCTTCACCGTGATGGTCACGGGTTCGATCCCGACCTGCGAGTTCAAGTTCCCCCCCACGCTCATGTTTGCAGTTGCCTTCGCCGGCATCGTCATTCCCGCCTGGATGAACAGGTCGGAAGGCGGGCGGTCAATGTCCAGGTAGCGTTTGCCAGACTTGGGGTCTACCTTGGCAAGCCAGCCCTGGAGTTTCATCCCGGTTGAAGGTTGCACGAAGTTGCCCGTTTCATCCAGAACGAAGTTGCCCGCGCGGGAGTAGTATTCTTGGATGCCATCGGACAGCACGAAGAAACCGTCCCCCTGCAGTGCAAGGTCGGTTTTCTTCCCGGTGTTTTGGAAACTTCCTTGGTTCATGATCTTGTCGACACTGGCAAGCTGGGCACCCAGCCCGATTTGCAGGGCATTGGCTCCACCCCGTCCTCCTACTTGGGGAGACTTTGCGCCCACAACGGTTTGCAGAAGCATGGATTGAAAGGTAGTGCGCGATGCTTTATATCCAACGGTGTTCACGTTGGAGATGTTGTTTCCGATGACGTCCATGGAATTTTGGAATCCCTTGAGTCCAGAAATTCCACTGAACATGGATCGCATCATAACGATCGACCTCCTTGTTTCCCCGCCTGTCCCTTGGGACGGATCGAACGGTCACCGTCTCGGAGCTTCCTCAAGGAGGACCGGCTCTTGGCGGCGGGATGATGTTTTACACGTTGTCTTGTACGAATACGCTGTCAATGTTGGTGATAAAATGGCTGTTCATCTCGTCCTGGTTGAGCACCGTCACCACCGTGCGGTCTTTCACGCTCAGGATGAAAGCACTGTTCCCCAGCATGGCCAGCGTGCTACGGGAGCCCTTTTGCTTGGCCATCTGCATCACCTGGTCCAGGGTTTTCATGGTGGACGAATCCACCGGGATGTTTCGCTTTTCCATGCGTTGCCGGGCGTGTGCAGAAATCTTGACCTTCTCCTCCTGGCGTTCCAGTTGCTGTTGTACCAGGCTGGAAAAGTCCCCCGAACTGGAAACCGCATCTGGGGTAACGGGGCGGTTCCGCACCATGTTTTGCCCGTAGAGCGGGGTAGAGCGTTGGTTAATGTTCAAGCCATCTGCCATGGTTCTCCCCCCTTTACGCTTCCTCGGTGGTTTCTTCGGATGGGTTGGAGATCTCGATGATATCCGAGAAGTTGTACTTCTGGTTGTCGATCAGAACGTAGATCTCCCCGCCCACGAACTGCACGGCTTGCACGATGCCTCCGGTGACACCCCCAAATTCCACTTCTTCGCCGCCTTCACCAATGGAAGAAAGGTGGTAGGTGTAGTTCCCATCGGATTGTGCTACTCCGGAAGAATCACGTCCATCCCAGGTGTAGGAATGGATGCCCCCTTCCAGCATACCCAGGTTTTCCTCGAACACCACGTTGCCTTGCTCGTTGCGGATTTCGATGGTGACTTCGCCGGGGTTTTCCACGCTGAACACGATAGGATCGGCGTAGCCATCTTCCAGGGACAGGTCACGTCCCTCGATCACGGCGTACTTCCCCACAACGGAGGATGCCTGAAGGCGAAGCGTGGCGTTCATGTTGCCCAGGAAATCTTCGAGCGAGGTGGTCATGTTGGTCATCTGCTCCATGGTGGTGAACTGCGCCATCTGTGCGACGAAATCCTGGTTGTTCATGGGTTCCAGCGGGTTCTGGTTCTGCAGCTCGGCGATGAGCAGCTTCAAAAAGGCGTCTTTGTCCAAGGTTTTGTTCAAACCTGTTTCTCCGGATGAAGAAGTATTGGACGAACTGAAATTGTTGATTGATTGGATGGAGTTTGGATCAAACCACATCTCCATCACCTCCTGTTAGTAGCTCTGCAAACGTCCGGTCGAACGTTTGGTCTTGCGGGTTGTCGTCGTTCTGGTTCTGCCCTCCGTCCTGGCCCGAACCGTCTTGTTGCGGGTTGTCTTGCTGGTTTCCTCCCTGCTCCTCGTAGCGCTCCATGTGCACCTGCACTTTCTGGATTTCAAAACCGTTCTGTGCCAGCCGGTTCACAAGCAGGTGGCTGTTCCGTTCCAGCATCTCTTTCGCTTCCAACGTTTCCACGCGCATCACCACGGAAAGATGTGCACCCTCTTTCACGATTTCCAACTGCACGGTCCCCAGTCGGGCGGGAGAAAGGGAGAGCGTTGCGGTTTCCACGGGACGTGACATGCTGGCAGATAGTTGCATCAGCTGTTGGATCTTCGCCACGACTTGCTCCAGGTTGCGCACGGTTCCCGCTTCCACTCCCCGAAAAACCATGGGGTTGGTCACGGTGTTGGTAGGTTTTGCCGCTGGTGCTTCCTGGCTATCCCGTTGCTCGGATGACTCACCACCGGAATGGGAGGTTTTCTGCTCCCCGCGTGAAGATGCAGCCACGATGTCCGGTTTTTGCGTTTCCTTGGGAGCTTCCACCGTTCTTTGAGAAACGTTCTCGCTACCGCTTTCCTTGGAAGAAGAGGCTTCCAAGCCGTTGAAAGCTACGCTTCGGCTCACGGCCATGAGGCTTTTCTGGAAAACTGTGGCGCTGATGGCACGCTTCGGTTGCATCGTGCGCGTTTGCGCCTCTTCGGAGTTTTCTGGCAAACCAACTCTTTGGGAAAGCGATTGTAAGGAAGGTTTGCTTTGCTCCTCGGAAGGCTTGCGCTGCACGGTGTAGCGCACGGTGAAGGTTTCCAGCAACACCTTTTTCTCGTCTTTCTGCAGCCAAAGGGATTGCTCGTCTTTCAAAACCTTGCTTCCGTCGCCTTGTTGCAGCAGTTCCATCCAGTTTGTTTGCAAAACGCTCTGGTTCACGGTTGTGGAGGACTTGGCAAGAAGGGAGAGCAGATCCTTGGAAGGAAGATGCGCACTTGCTTGCAGCGTAGCTGTATCTCCGGTTTCACCGGAACCTTCGTCGGTTCCCACCAGTTCCATCCATTTTTGTAACAGTCGTTCCAAGAGGAACAACGAGAGTTCCAGGCTCGGATTCACCGAACCCATCCACCCGTCGTCTCTTCCCGCCAATAGGTCGATCGTGCGGTACACCACCACGATCATCACTTCAAAGGCGACCAGCTTCTTGGGATCCACTTCTTCCCCGGTTTCCAACTGGGAGAGGAGTTCTTCCAAGGTTTTCTCCAGGTCTGCGAGCAAACTGGGTAATCCCTGGGTTTCAAAGGCACCAGGCGTAGGGCTTTCCCCGGTTTCCTCCAACCCGGAAACCAACACGGTGAGAGCTTCCTTCAGCGCGTCCACCCAACCAGAGGGGAGCATGGATTCTGCTTGCTTCCCTGCGTTGCGGATCTTGGAGACAACTTCCGAAAGGGCTTCGGGAAGGTTTTCCGTTGCTGGGGTTTCGGTATCTGCCGAAAGGACTTGCTGCAAAAGCTTCGAACCAAGGGCTTTCAACTCCGGGACTTGTACCTGTTCAGAGCGTACGATGCGGGCTTGCAACACCGTGAGGGTTTGGAAAAAACTGCTCCATTTCTCGCCCGAAGGGCTTTGCAGAGCAGGTGCTTCACCGCCAAGCATGTCCAGGAAATCTTCCAGCTGGAAAGAAGGCTGTTGCAGATCCGAAAGCGAGAGCAAGGGGGTATCTCCCCTACGTGTTGCGGCAAAGGGGTTCTTTTCCATCAGTGTCAAAATTTGCTTGAGCTCACGGGAAAGCAACCGCCCGGTGGGCAATGCGAGTTCCATTGTCCCATTCTCGGAAACCGGGGAGGAACCCAACGGTCGCAGCGAAAAACTCTTCAACAACATCTCGAAGAAAGGAAAGGCGTTAAGCGCACTCACCAAGGATTGCTCCTCCTTGCCAAGTTCACTTTCTTCCTCGAGCTCTTCGTTTTGTTGTTGCCCCTGCACGGGTACCTGTTCTTCCCTCTCTTCCTTGGAAACGTTGGCGTTCGCGGGGGTTTCGGAAACATCCGGCCGTTCTTCCCGAACTTCGCTGTTTGCCACGGGCGCTTTGCCAGAGGGCTCTTGCTCAGGCTTGGAGCGGAAATCGGTTTCCCGGGTTTGCACCCCATTCCCCTGGGGAGATTCCGTGGAAGGAGTTGCACCTTGTTGCTTGGGCTGGCTCTGGTTCACCTCCGTCCTCTCGCGCGTGGCGAAGGAATCGGGTCGCTGCTGGTCGCGAAGCACGCGGGAAAAGGAAAAATCGTGGAAATCCTCATCGTCGCGTTTCTTCACGGCTGTTGCGGTGGACCCGGAGGAAGGTTGAAACAACATGTTACCAAGTGTGGTACTTTGATTTTGCACGGCACTCATTCAATCACCTCCTTTCCTGCCAATCTCGCTATGACCAACGCGGCCTTGTCCGCGTTAACCTGTGCCAGTTGCCCCACGATGTCCGCTGCGATACCCGGATCAATGAGGCGCAGCCCCCCCACCAGCTCGTCTACGGAAACTTCGTCCGAGGCCAGAGCAGGGGCAATCAGTTCTTCGTCGGCGTTGGCAAACCACGAACCCAGTTCCTCAAAACGCGCTTTTTGGTCCGTCCAGCTCCGCCATTCACTTTCCAAACGTTCCTCTCTCAAGTCCAACTCGTTTCCCCGGCTCTTCAGTTGGCTGTCGTAGGCCACGAGTTGTTGCTCGTAGGCATTCAAGTCGCTGTTTCTTTTCTCGAGGTATGCCCGATCCGCCTCGATCTTTTCCACGTACGCTTCGTAGATCTCGGTGTAGTACTTCTGTGGTTGGATCACCGCTCGAGGGGTGTACTCCACGTAGTTTTTGATCACGGGAACCTTTGACATCAGGAAGGCAAGGTAACTGCGCCAGTCAGAGAGGGGTGTAACGCCCGATTCGCCCAGTTTCTTGAACTCGAAATCGATGTAGCCGTAAATCAGGGCCAAGATTCCCAGCACTGCCAGGATCAACACCACCAGGAAAATGTTCCGCCCTTTCTTGCTTTTCTTCCGCGCCAAGCCTTTGCCCCCATCTGCATAGAATAATGGTCTTTCCATTGTTCCATGCTCCCATCGCATTTTCCTAAAACCCCGGCCATCTCCGATTGCTACGTATCCACATGTTGCCCAGGATTTCTCGCCGGAGATGGGGGGGCCAGTACAGCCGAATACACCCAAGAAACGTTTCCGTCCAAAAAGCTGCCTTCCTCACATTATTTCAACGTATTTTGAACCGTACTGTGATATAATTGCTATGGAATCCAATTTCCCCTCGGGGAATCAAGGAGGGAAATGATGAAGAAGAAAGTGCGCTTACTCTTTGCTTTGTCTGTTGTCCTTTTCCTTGTTGTCGTCCTCACCGCGGTCACCTGTAGTGTCAATCCCACCCCTACGGGCTTTTCGGTTACCATCAAAAACTTTTCCCCCAATGCCATGCAGCTTTTTCGAAACGGGTCTTTCTACGACTCGATCGGCCCCGGAAACCAGAGAGTGTTTTACGGTTTTGAGGCCTGGGAAAATGTATCTCTCTACGTCCCCGTTATCCTTGCGTGGCTTGCGGATCCCACCTTTACCGATTACGTTTGGGCAACATCCGCCTACTTGACCTTTGAATACTACGGGGGCCTCACCGTGAACGTGTCGGCGATTCTCAGTCCCACGGCTCCTTAGTTTTTTGCCGTTTATTCCACATTCCAACCGTGCTTTTTTTCGACTTCGATGTGCTATAATTTTATTGTCCAATGCATAATCTTTTTGGGGAGGAAGCAAAAAACTGGAAGGGGTGATTGCAATGAAGAAGTCGGTACGTTTGATCCTGCTCGTGAGTTCTATCGTTTTAATTGCCATCCTGTTTTCGGCCGCAACCTGTACGGTTGGACCCGTTGGGCCAGTAACATTGACCATTACGGTAAACAATGCCCAAGGGTACGGTTTGTCGGTTCAGCTCGTGGACGATGGATGGGGTTTCCCTACTTGGGTTCATCCAGGCCAAATCCTATCTTTCCAGGTTGACTCCGGATCCAGGATGCGAATTTGGAATGGTTGGGGGTATATGCAATTTCAATCCGGCTTGACGTATTACGATGTTTTTTCCAACATGTCCTTCATCATCCCCGGCGGAGGCGTTTGGATTTCCCCGGAAAAATAACCACGGGAGCGTGATTGGATGAAAAAAACCATCCTCGTTCTTCTCTTACTTTGCTTGATGGCTCTCAGCGCTTTTGCCCTGCGCCTGGGAGTACAGTTGAACAATTGGGCAGGCTACATCCAAGGAATGTACGTCCGTGGAACGCAGATCTTGCAGGTGCAGGTTGGCTCCCCCGCATGGGGAAGCTTGCAACCGGGGGATATCATCACCGAAGCCGTGATGGTTCCCAATAGCCAGGTGTGGATGAACCCGGGGATGCCGGGGCAGGGATTCGTCCTGAATTTCAATCCCTACGTTCCCTTGAGCAGCCAGATCAGCATGCTCAACCAGTACGGTGTGGGAAGCTACATGGCCACCACCAATTGGATGAACATGGTCAACCTGATTAACGCCGCCCCGTACGGATCCAACGTGATCCTGCGCATTTTCCGCCCATCCTGGAACAGCTACACGCTGGCCTCTATCATCCTGGACAATGCCGGAAACGGAAGC
>Ga0209607_1002825_pt1 | contig 13665 bp, 8 predicted proteins | sample AD_UKC117_MetaG_FD_184413 | JGI IMG/M metagenome (GOLD analysis project Ga0209607, IMG submission 184413) | Active sludge microbial communities of municipal wastewater-treating anaerobic digesters from Hong Kong - AD_UKC117_MetaG (SPAdes)... | ecosystem: Engineered > Bioreactor > Anaerobic >... | reverse complement strand
GGGTGGGTGGTACGACGCGGCGCAGTTTTGCCGAGTTTCCAACCGTTTTTCCGCTCCTCCCGAAGAAACGTTGGAAAACATCGGCTTTCGACTTGCCCGTTCCTTTTGAAAAAGGTGAAAAGGGAGCAGAAAATAATTAGAACAACTTTTTTTGGGAAAATATTTGTTTTTTCTCACGAGGCTGCGGAAATTGGAAAAATCAGGGGTATATTTGGGTGGCAAATCAATTTTAGGAGGTGACCCAAATGAAAAACAAGTCCGTTTCCCTGCTGGTTTTCATGCTGTGTCTTTCCTGGATTGCCTTTCCCCTTTTGGGGCAAGGTGAAGAACTGGTGACCAAGTTATTGGTTTCCCCAGTGGTTCAAAGCGAGTACCATGTTGGCCTTTCGCTCAACCTCCCCGCGGGGAGTTCATACTTACCCGGAGAAAAGGTTAGCATGCAAATTTCTCCCAACCGGGACTCCTATATCCTGGTATGGGACCTGAGCCCCAGCGGCGAAATCCACCTGATCTTCCCCAATCAATATGATCAGGGGAATTTCATTGCTGCTGGCCAAACCCTTTCCTTGCCCAGGGAAGGTTACGAGTTTGTCGTGGAAGAACCCTACGGGGTGGAATGGATCCAGGTGGTTGCTTCGGAGAGGCAATTTCCCGAGTATGACTCGTGGAAACGCCAATTCTCGGCGAGCGTTTTTCCCGAGCTTGACCCAGGTGCGGTGATGGCAATGAAAAATGCATTGGACACGAGGATCTCCATTTCCCCAACACCCGACGTTGCCACGGCCTTTTCCCATTTTTACGTTGGTCCGGCACCCTCCGTGGGACAAGTTTCCTTGAGCTCTTCACCGGCTGGTGCGTCCATTTTCCTGGATGGGGTGCTCCTTTCCGAAACGACACCGTTGGAGCGAATGGACCTCCCAAGCGGGATCCATTTCGTACAAGCGATCAAGCAAGGTTTCAAAACCCATGACTTCTCTTTCGTACTCCTTCCCGGTGAACACCGCTTCTTTTCTTTCAACCTGGAACCTCTTCTTTCTCCCGCCTCGATCATCATCGATCCCCAACCCGCTCGGGCCTCCGTCTTCTTCGAAGGTGTTGCCCTGGGACAAGGAAAGAAGGTCTTGGAAGGCCTCGTACCGGGAGAGTACTCCGTGGAAGTCCGCCTAAACGGCTTCCAAACTTTTTCGGGGAAAGTCTCCGTTTCCTCGGGGGAAACGAGGACGCTTGAAGTGAACCTGGACCCCCAGGTGGCTTCCCTTACGATCCAAGTCTTTCCCTCGAACGCTCTTGTCAAAATGGGAAAAGACTGGATGGAACCTCAAAATGGGTTGTTGCAATGCGAACTACCCCCTGGAAGCTACCCGCTGTTGGTGGAAGCCCAAGGATACCACTCCGTGGAGCGCTTGGTGCAACTGTCTCCTGGAACAAACCCCCCGGTATCCATCGAGTTAATGCCCATGCGAGCAACGTTGACCATCTTGAGCGATCCGTCCGAGGCAACGGTGTACATCAACGGGTTCTCCCGTGGGAAAACCCCGTTGTCGCTTTCGCTTGGTAGCGGAACGTTTGAACTGAAAATCGAAAAGGAAAACTTCGGAATCTCGATCCAGCAACTGGATTTGTTGCCCGGTGAAAACCGGGAACTTGCTGTTGTTTTGGAGTCGCAGCTTGGTTACTTGGACATTCCTACTCCCGAGGGAATAAGCGTTTACGTGGATGGTGCCTTCAGAGGATGGGCTCCCACGCTTTTTCCACTCAAGGAAGGATTGTACCTTCTGGTGTTGAAGGACAAGGGCGTGGAACGGTTTCGGCAACAAGTAACCATCGTGGCAGGGGAAACCTTGACGGTTTCACCACAATAAGGAGGGATTGAAAATGTTACGGCAGAAACGAATGGTTTTTTTGTTCATACTCCTGGGTCTCTTTCTTGCCTCGTGCCTTTTCTCCAATTCCTTGCACGAGCAAAATGCCCAGTTCATGAAATTAATCGACGTGGTTCCCGACAAGGTACCGCAGTTCTCCATCGAGATCTCGAGTGATCGCGGGGAATGGGGACATTACGAGAATGGAAACCGGATTTCCTTTCGTGTAAAGGCTTCCAAGAAGGTGTGGGCTGTCGTCGTTGGAGTGGACGTGAATGGGGGAATTTCGCTTCTCCTTCCCAACCCCTACGACACGGACAACCAGTTGCAGGCGAGGAAAACGGTCATTCTTCCTCGAACGGGGTACCACTACGAGGTGAACACCCCTGGCCAGGGAACCGAGCACGTGATCATTGTTGGCAGTGAAAAGCGAACGGATCTATTGAACAGCCTGGTTTCCCGGATCAACGCGGGAACAATTGCCAATGGTCAGGTGCTGGGAAATGCCTTGCGACAAATGGCGGAAGCAGCAAACGGTGACTGGGCGATGGATGTGACGTCGTACTACTGCAATTCGCGCATTCCGACGCAAACGGGCATGTTGGTCCTTTCCATCGGCGTGGGAAACTACCTCTCCGGAGACATTGATGACTTGAAATCCCCACCGGAGGATGCCAGGAGCTTTGCACAGCTCATGGAACAAAAGTACTACGTTCCCTCTTCCAACATCCGTGTTTTGATTGATTCCCAGGCAACGCGAAGCGGAATTTTGCAAGGGTTGGAATGGCTCGTTTCCCAAGCTGACTCGGGGAAGGATATTGTGTTTTTCTACTCGGGCCACGGAGGGCAACTGGAAGACCGAAACGGGGATGAAGCAGATGGCTTGGATGAAGTCATCTGCCCCTACGATTTTTCCATGGAAGACAAATTCGGTACCGCCATTTTCGATGACGAAATCGCACAATACATCCAAAAGCTCTCGACGAAAGCCCGCACCGTGACCTTCATCTTCGATTCCTGTTTCTCGGGATCCGCACAAAAAGCCCTTCCGCAAGGGGTTTCGGATAGCGAGACCGGAAGAAAGGGGATGGGTGTGGGAACATCTGAAAGCATGGCCAAGTCAATGGATCTTTCCGGAATTTCCAACTTCGCCTTCCTTGCAGCTGCGAAGGGGAACGAAACCGCCCGGGATTTCTACTCCAACTTCGGTCATTCCCTTTACACCTACTTCTTCCTGAAAGGACTGGATGGCGCCGCAGATGCAAATGGTGATGGTCATATCGGGACAATGGAAATCCACAACTACGTGTTCCGGGAGATTGGTGTGGTTTCGCAATCCGCGAACCAGTATTTCCAAACGCCTATCCTGGATCCTTCCGTGGATTTCGTAATCTGGAAGTGAGGTGAGGATGATGACAGTGATGAAAAAATGGGTTTTGTTTATCCTATTGATGGGTGCCACCTTCGTTGGTTTTTCCCAGCTGTGCCCCAACTGGATCGACCTGCACACCAGCGGAACAGACTTCAACCTCAGTGCAACGCTGCAAACCGGCTCGGCGGAGTTGGGTTCGGGGCAGTGGCTGCGGATGTGGGTGCACGTGAATCGCCCGGCATTCGTGGCGGTGGTGGGCTGTTCCCCGGATGGCAAGCAATGGTTGCTGTACCCCAGTAAACTGTACCCGGCGTCGTTGCTTTCGGCAAACCGCACGCACTCCCTGCCCCTCGGCATGGGAGGAACCGCCCCGTTTACCGTTCCCGGGCAGTACCGGTTGATGGTGCTGGCCTCCACGTCCGCGCTCACGCTGTTCCAAGACTTCGAAACGCTGCTGGAAGACTCCATCCCCGTTTTCCCGGAGCTGGACCCTACTGATCCGCTCTGGCTTTTCCCCTCGCGCATGCAAACATCCATGGAATGGGAAGCGCGTAACGTTTCGTTCGCATACTCCCAGCCTATCGGCAAGCTCAGCGTGATGAGCTACCCCATCGGGGCAAGCCTGTACCTCGACGGGGAATTCGTGGCACTCACGCCCTACGAGATGGACGTGGCACCAGGTGCCCACGCGTTGCAGTTACGCCTGGACGGTTTCCAGGAATACAGCGAAAACCTGCTGGTGGGTTCCGGGCACGAAGTGGTGCGTAACGTGTTCCTGCAGCCACAACCGGAAAAGAAAGACATCCTGGTGGACTCGTTCCCGCAGGGGGCGGAAGTCCGCGTGGACGGCAAGGTGGTGGGCTCAACGCCCCTGGAATACACCTTCGATTACGGCACGCACGTGATCAACCTGTTCAAGGATGGCTACTCCAACTACGCCAAGCTCATCACGGTATCCGGGTCGAGCTTCAACGAACCGCTGAACCAGGCTCTGGAAGTGATCCAGTTCGTGGGAAACCCGCAGGCACGGCTGACATTCGACGTGTTCCCGTCCAACGCGCAGGTATACCTGGACGGTATCTTGCAGAAGAACCGGGAAATATTCCCGATACCGGGACGCCACGTGGTACAGGTCAAGCTGGACGGATACACCTCGGTGGAACGGGAAATCGAGCTGCACCCCCAGCAACGGCTGGTTCTTCCGGTGCATTTGGTTCCGTGCGGAATCCGGTTGCAAGTGCTGGTGAACAACACCGTGGCGGAAGTGTTCGTGAACGGGGTGTCCTACGGACTAACGCCCTTCTCGGTGGAATTGCCGGAGGGGCGCTACGATGTAACCCTGGTGAGTGCAGGGTACGAGAGCTGGTCCAAGACGGTGACGCTTCGCCAAAACCGTCCCGAGACCCTTGAAGTACAGATGAAAACATTGAAATTTTGAAAGGGAGTGAAGGATAATGAAAAAGACAATCGTGTCCGTTTTCTTTATACTGCTACTCTTTGTCCTGAATGGGTTTGGGGAAAGTTTTGAAGCCATTCCCCAGGAGAAAATCGCGGTAGTCCCAGACTTCCCCAACGATCTCGAGGTTTCCATCCAAATTGATCGACCGGTGACAAAGGTGTACTACCCGGGCGAAGAGGTCACCATAACCTTCTGGACGAATAAGGATGCTTTCGTAGTCATCTACGACATTGCCCCCGACGGAAAAGTTAGCATCATTTTCCCCAATGGCTACGATCAAGACAATTTCGTTCGGGCAAACAAAAAGATCACACTACCCCGCGAGGGCTACAAGTTCGAGGTGGAAAACAAGAGGGGGAAAGAATACCTCCAAATCGTAGCCTGCGATCACCAGTTCGTGACCTTCCAGGTCTGGCGAGAACAATTCACCCACACGGTCTTCCCACCCATTTCGAGCAACGCAATCGACTACTTCAAGGAATTCATGGGAAAGATTATCGTGGTCCCTGACAAGCCAAGCGCTCCAAAACCAATCTGGGCCTCCCAAATCATCTACTTCTTTGTCAGGTGAGAGGGGGGATCAAAATGCGAACGCTTTTCATTTTTCTTGGTTCGCTCCTGGTGCTTTCCGTGGCTTTTGCCACGGAAAGCCTCGGAACGAAAATCGTTATCGTGGGAGAAGGCTCCCAACAACAGGAAGTATTGATGGAAGATTTCCTGCGGGGAATCGTCGTTTCCCCGGACACCCCCTCCCCCCTGGAAATTGACATCTCCATTTCCCCCCAGGGGAACCCTGCCATCTTCTACTCCGGGGAATACAATCCCAAGGTCACCTTTTCCACCAATCAAGATGCAGACGTGGTTCTTTTCCACATCAACGCCAAGGGAAAAATGACCATGCTCTGGCCGGATATCGTGGAAGACCCCAACTTGAATACCCGGGTGAAAGCTGGTGAAAGCGTCTCCATTCCCCGCATTTTCCGGTTTTCCGGAGACTACCATGGTCGCGAGTTTTTCCAGATTTTTGCCTTTCCCTCCATGGATGAAAAACTCCAGGCTCAGATCGAAACCTTGGCAAAGAATTCAGAGGTTGAACTCGTGTATACCCTTACCAATCCTCTTTTGGGGCACCTTCATCCCTTGAAAGATTTCAAGCGCGAAACCCCTGGGGGTTGGGCTTCCAACATGGTCGATTTTTATTACAACCAGGGACCTGCACAAACCTTCCGTGTTTCGCTGGAAGTACCTGCATGCCCCTACTGGTTCCTGGATGGTCATCGCATGGATTCTGCGAAAGAGACCCTTGTTTTGGAATCGGGTCCGCACTTTGTTCAGTACTACCAAGATGGCACCCTTTTCCGGGAAATCATTTCGGTGAAAAACAACCAACAGCAAATCCAGGTCCAGCCGGCTCCTTCTTCGGGAACCCTAACCCCTCTCCCGATAGAACCCCAGCGAAAAATCTTCGCATTTCTCGTGGGGATCAACGAGTATCCATCTGTTGCGGGCCAGAACCTCTCTCTTTCCACGCCCGTACAGGACGTACAAACAATGGCGAATCTCTTGAAAACCTCGGCTGACAGCGAAAACGCCCTGCTTCAGACAAAGGTTCTTCTCAACCAGCAGGCAACCAAGCAAGCCATGCAATCGTTCCTTTCCTCGGGGATCCTGGGCCAAGTCGATCAAAAAACGGACGTCCTTTTCTTCTTTTCTGGCCATGGAACCACCGCCAGTGACAACAACGGGGACGAGGAAGATGGATTGGATGAAATGTTGGTGCCCTATGATGTGAGCTTCCAAGAAGATTTCCTGGGAAACGTGACGCTAGACACGGCGAGCTGTCTACGTGATGATGACCTGGAAGGCTATTTCCGTGAAATTGCCCAAAATTCCAGCAACCTCCTGGTGATTTTTGACAGTTGCTACTCGGGGGGGTCCAGCAAGGGAATCAAGGGTATCTCCCTGGGAGGAACAGTGAAGACCATCGCTGATTTCAACCGGGACTCCATGGAAGGGGAATTGGAAGAAATCCAAGACAACTTCCTTTTCCTCGCCTCTTCACGCGGGAATCAAACCTCGTGGGTGGATGAAGGTTTGGGGCTCAGCGTGTTCACGTACTTTTTCGCCCGTGGGTTGGAGGGAAGTGCCGACGAGGATTCCGACGGTTGGATTGATACAACCGAAATTTTCCGGTTCTTGGAAAGGGAAATCCCCCAAAACGGCTACAAGCAAAACCCTGTGCTGCTCAACACATCCGAACGGAATTGGAGATGGAAATATTGAGACCATCTTGAAACCAGACACGAAGTTTTTTCTTGGGCAAGCTTCCGGAGGTGAGTGAAATGAAAAACGGGCGATCACGGAAGAACCGAAAAGAAATGGGGGTACTCATCCTACTTTTGCTGGGTACCCTACTCCTGGCGCAAGGGATGGGTCCACTGGTGTTCGACCTTGCGGGCCAGGTTCCCAAGGCGCACTTGCTGGCCTACGCCGAGGTGGTGAGCCAGGCCGCATGGAGGGACAGCGAACTCCAATCGGCGCTTCGACAGGCGCTTCTCACCTACCAGGAGGGGGGGGAGCTTGCGCAACTCAGCCAAACCACGCAAAAACTACTGTCCCCCTCTTCGTGTTTCTTGAAGCTCAGGTTGGGGGAAGACATGGGCTGGATACAGCATCCCGTGGAGGTGACCCTCGACTCCCAACCCGTGGGCCAACTCAGTTCCGCGGGGCTGGTGATCCAGCACGTGGATGTTGGACGCCACACCCTGGGATTCGATTCGCCCGTCACACAGTTCCAGGTCACGCAGGTGCAGCTGCTCCAACCGTACACAATCCTCGAAGAGGACGTTTCGCTGTCCCGGGCGCAGTGCACGGTCACGCTCAACACGCAACCACAGGGAGCGAGCGTGTGGGTGGATGGCCAAAGAAGAAGGGGCACCACGCCACTGAGCGTAGACTTCGTGGTGGGTCAAAACTACCTACTGGCATTCGAGGCAGCGGGATACAACAGGAGCGAAACCAGTTTCCGCCAACCCCAAAAAGGAAACGCGATTGCTCCAACCTTCGCGTTGGAAAAAAACCTTCCCCCCAACAAGCCGATGAAAATCCAGCGGGAAGGCAAGGTTCCCTCCATTACGCCCTTGTTGGAATGGAAGTGCACTGACCCGGAGGGAGAAAAGCTCAGCTACGAGGTGTACCTGGAAGGCAAATTGGCCACGACCACGCAGCTCACCCAGTATACCCCGCAAAACCTTGCCTACGGAAAAACATACAGCTGGTTCATCGTAGCAAAAGACGGGCACGAAAACCAAACCCAGGGAGTGGAATGGACGTTCGTTACGCCGGAGAGCCCTCCAACCTTCGCGTTGGCTATCAGCAGCGAACCGGATGGAGCGGAGATCTGGAGGAACGAAAAGAAACTGGGCAGCACGCCGTTGACGCTGGACTTGCCAGCAGGCACCTACACGCTGGAAGCACGCAAGGAAGGATACATTACCCAGGCACAGGAGGTTGAGCTGGGAGGGGGACAAGAAAAAGACTTCGAACGCGTCCCTTCGGCGCCAAGCCTTCACTTCGAGCTGGAGAAACAAACCTTCGCGTTGGCTATCAGAAGCGAACCGGATGGAGCGGAGATCTGGAGGAACGAAGAGAAACTGGGCAGCACGCCGTTGACGCTGGACTTGCCAGCAGGCACCTACACGCTGGAAGCGCGCAAGGAAGGATACATTACCCAGGCACAGGAGGTTGAGCTGGGAGGGGGACAAGAAAAAGACTTCGAACGCGTCCCTTCGGCACAAACATTGCATTTCGTTTTGGAAAGACGGACGGGGAAAGTGACCATCACTACCCAACCCAATGATGCGAAAATAATAATTGAGAAGGTCTTCCGGGCCAATGGAAGTTACACCTACGAAGGACCAGAAGGTACCATCCTTGTCCAAGTGGAAAAGGAGGGATACAAGTCTCAGCTCCAATCCTTCCAGGTAGAAGCAGGAAAAGAAAATTCCCTGAGAGTAACCTTGGAAAAGGAACCCCCAGTCACGGGAACGCTTCGCATTATTAACCCAGATAAGAATAGTGTGTACATCGACGGGGTGTTTGCTGGTTGGGACGAGGAGTATAAGAAACCGGTACAGCCGGGAAGCCACACGGTGGATTATAAGGCTTCGGGAAAGACCGTCAGCAAGGTAGAAATTTCCATCAAAGCTGGGCAAGAAGTTGTTGTCCAAAAGAACAAACCAGTTCCAACTCCATCCGATGACCCGAATCCTCCTCCCTCCCCCTCTTCCATCCCCATTCCCGAAGGAATGGTGAAGGTGGAAAGAGGAACCTACCCCGTAGGAACTTCAACGGTTGCCCTGAGCTGCGGCTTTTTGATCGCCAAGACCGAAGTAACCTTTGCTGAATACGATGCGTATTGTATAGCCACAGGGAAAGCCAAACCCAGCGATGCAAACTGGGGGAGAAAAGAGCAACCAGTGATCAACGTATCCTGGAAAGAAGCGGCTGCTTACTGCAACTGGCTCAGCAAGAAAGAAGGGTATGCCCCCGCTTATGACGAATCCACGTGGGGACTCTTGGATGCTTCTGGAAATCCCACCACGGACATCGCTTCTGTTCAAGGTTATCGACTTCCCACGGAAGCGGAATGGGAAGTGGCCGCATCCGGGGGGCAAAACCGGGACCAAGTTCACAAGTTCGCGGGAAACGATCTCATAGATAAAGTTGCTTGGCACCATGGAAACAGTGGGGAATGGGTGACCGAGACCATCAAAACCTTTTGGGAAGAAAAAAAGGTTACGGTAATGAAAAACCATCATGCCCATCCCGTGGGGAAGAAAGACCCCAACGAACTGGGATTGTACGACATGAGTGGCAACGTGTACGAATGGTGCCATGACTGGTATGGAGAACAGTTTCCCGCCAGTTCCAGTGATCCTACGGGCCCCTCCAGTGGGGTATACCGCGTGATCCGTGGGGGTAGTTGGTTCGCGGGGGCTACAGCATGCGAAGTGAGCAGTCGAGGAACGATGAATGCGGACATACGAAATTCCGAAACAGGTTTCCGGGTTGCTCAGACGCATGAGTAGGAAAACGATGCAAGAAAATGGAGGTGAAAAAACCATGCGAGGTGCCACAGGAAAACAAGCGCGCAAGTTGGGGATTTTGACCATTGTGCTGGTGTGGATGCTGGCGATAGTGGGTTGCGGAGGCACGGCTGGAGCTGTCCCGGATGTACAAGTCAGGCTGACGGTGAACGTGGCGGAAATGGAAAATGCACGTGGTGCAAGGGACGGTGAATGCGGACGGGTTCGCATCGACGAGGGGGCATGGGGAACGAACCGCAGCATTCTCGTGGACCCGGGGACCCAAGCCACGATCGAAGCCGCTGCCGAAGAAGGGTGGGAATTCGAGGGTTGGTACCTGGGGCAAACCAGGGTGAGCGAAAACCCAACTTACCAAGTAGAAGTCAACTTCAACCAAACGTTCACTGCTACATTTAGCCAACCAGACCAGAACGTGACATTTTGGATGGGAAACACCCGAGAAGACGTCGAAGGAGGGAACGACGAGGAACCTGTCCACGGGGTAACCTTTCAATACGAGTATTGGATCGATACCTACGAGGTGAGCTTTGAACAATACGACGCGTACTGCGCGGATGTAGGAGTACCCAACCCCGAGGACGAAGGCTGGGGGCGAGAAGATCGCCCCGTGATCCACGTGGACTGGTGGGGTGCCATTGCCTACTGCAACTGGCTAAGCGAGCAGCAAGGTTTTTCCCCCGCGTACGACGAAAACACGGGATCGTTGCTGGATGGCCAAGGCAACACAACCACCGACATTACCCGGGTTGAAGGGTATCGCCTGCCGACCGAGGCTGAATGGGAATTTGCGGCCCGGGGGGCTGCAGTGGACATCGACGAGGGCGAAGAAACCAACGATTTCAAGTACGCTGGAAGCAACTCGTTGGGCAACGTGGGATGGTACGGGACAAACAGTGGCGGTACGTCCCATCCGGTGGGGGAGAAAGACCCCAACGAGTGCGGGTTGTTCGACATGAGCGGAAACGTGTACGAATGGTGCCACGACCGCTACGGCGAGGACTACTACGCGCAGGGAAGCCAGCAAAATCCCATTGGCCCTTCAAGTGGAAGCGAGCGCGTGGTCCGCGGAGGTTGTTGGTTCACAACCGCGGAATTCTGCCGCGTTGCAGAACGTGCTGGCCACGACCCCCAAGAAGGGGACAAGTACCTGGGATTCCGCCTTGCCCAAACCACCATGTATACCATCACTGCGCAGTCTGATCCGGAAAACGGAGGTGATGTGCGCATTAACGGTGGAGCTTGGTCGGACGACACGAGCGTAAGCGTGGCAAGCCAGGGCCAAGTGACCCTTGAAGCTGATCCCGCCAACGGCTGGGAATTCGATGGCTGGTACGATGGCTTCACCAAGGTCAGCACAAGCAACCCCTACCAGCTGGTGGCAACCAAAGACCAGACCTACACCGCCCAATTCCTCCAATCTGGAAGCCAGTACACGATTACGGCGCAAAGCGAACCACAAAACGGGGGCGATGTGCGCATTAACGGGGGAGCATGGGGAGATGAAAAGAGCGCAAACGTCGCGGGCGGGAGCGAAGTAACCGTGCAAGCCCAAGCCGAAACAGGCTGGGAATTTTCCGGGTGGTACGAGGGAAGCACCCAAGTCCATGAAAGCGCGATTTTCCAATTCACCGCCGCCTTTGACAGGACCCTTACCGCCAAGTTCCAGCAGCAGGAAGAACCTCCTGAAATTACCTTCTACATGGGAAACACCCGGGGAGATGCAGAGGGTCTTTTCGACGAACTTCCGGTGCACGGGGTCATCTTCACTTACGATTTCTGGCTTTCCCCCTACGAAGTTACGTTCGATCAATACGACGCCTACTGCGACGACACGGGAGCCGACAAACCAAGTGACAGGGGTTGGGGACGAGGAACTCGGCCAGTCATCCACGTGAGTTGGTTTGATGCCATTTCCTATTGTAACTGGAGAAGCGAGCAAGAAGGTTATGCAGTTGCCTACGACTCCTCTGGAAACCTGTTGGACAGGTACGGAAATGTCACCAACGACCTATCCCAGGTGCAAGGGTACCGCCTTCCCACCGAAGCCGAATGGGAATACAGCGCCAGGGGTGGGAGCGAGGATATCGCCTCGGGGGTGGAAGAGCACGATTACAAGTACGCGGGAAGTAACACCCTCAGCTCCTACGGGTGGTATTCCGGGAACAGTGGAGAACAAACCCACCCGGTCGGGCAAAAACTTCCAAACGAGCAAGACCTTTTCGACATGAGTGGAAACGTTTGGGAGTGGTGCCACGACTGGTTTAGCAGCTACTGGTACGAGGAAGGAACCATGACCGATCCCACGGGTCCCTCGTCGGGGTATACCCGGGTGTACCGCAGTGGAGGGTGGAACAGGACAGCCGCTGAATGCCGTGTTGCGGACCGTGGTTGCTACGTTCCCGATTTAGACGGCTATGACCTTGGGTTCCGCTTGGCCAGGACCCAATGATTCGAAAGCAAAAAACTGGAGGTGTACGAAGTGAAAAACCCAAGGAAAACCAAGAAAACGGCCTTGCTGTTATGCCTGTTGGTGATGGCAACGCTCCTACTTGGCGCCATGGACTCCGACCAGCTCAAGACACGTTTGATGGAATTATTGAATAGCTCCCAGATTTCCGTGGAACAAATCGTTGAAATTTCCGCTGTGCTGGCCCAAGATCCCCCCCAAGACACTCCCAAGCAAGCAAACATCCGTTCAGCACTGGAAATCCTCTCCCGGGAGGAGGATGACGATGCTTTTCTCGTTTTCCTTAACCAACGAAAGGGGAATTGCGAAATGGAATTATCCCGTTCCGACACCCTGCCGGAGGAAGTGGAAATCTTCCTGGATGGAAAGTCCCTTGGCTTCCTGGGCACGGGGAACATGGAGGTGGAAGGCCTCTTTCCGGGAAGCTACTTCATCGCACTGGATGGAAACACCGTGCAACGAAGCGAGACCTGCATAACGTTCGAAGAAGACTTTGCTTGGTGGCCAATATCCCTTGCAGCGCAAAGAGCGCAACGTGACCTGATCGTGGTCAGCGAACCCGGATTTGCGAAAGTATGGGTGGACGGTGAAATGCAAGAAGGCACCACACCCCTTGTCGTAACGCTCATTGTGGGGCAATCGTACCTGGTCGAAGTCGAGAAAGATGGATACAAGCCACTGCAACTGCAGGTGGAAATCAAGGAAAAAGGAGAACCAGTGGAAAAACTCTTTGCCCTGGAAAAGAATTGAGAAACGCTTCAGGGAAACACCTTTTCCAACGGGGTGATGGCAAGAAAGGGGAGGGAGAAACATGCGAAAAAAGGGAGGACAAGCCGCGCGAGAGCTGGGATTGATGGTAGCCATAAGCATCTGGATACTGGTCATGGCAGGCTGCGGAGGCACGGCTGGAGCTGTCCCGGAGGGGCAAGTCAGGCTGACGGTGAACGTGGCGGAAATGGAAAATGCACGTGGTACAAGGGACGATGAATGCGGACGGGTTCGCATCGACGAGGGGGTATGGGGAACGAACCGCAGCATTCTCGTGGACCCGGGTACCCAAGCCACGATCGAAGCTGCTGCCGAAGAAGGCTGGAGATTCGAGGGCTGGTACCTGGGGGAAAACCGAGTGAGTGGGCTTTCCATCTTCCAGCTGACCCTCAACGCTGACCGAACGTACACGGCGAAATTCACGCAAGGGCAAGGAGTCGGGACATTTTGGATGGGAAACACCCTGGATGCCCATGAAGGGGAACCAGACGAGCAGCCGGTGCACCAGGTTACGTTCACATACGAGTTTTGGATCGATCCACACGAGGTAACCTTTGCCCAATACGAGGAATTTTGCGCACAGACGGGAATCCCCATCCCGGACGACGAAGGGTGGGGTGGGGAAGACA
>Ga0209607_1002824_pt1 | contig 13665 bp, 15 predicted proteins | sample AD_UKC117_MetaG_FD_184413 | JGI IMG/M metagenome (GOLD analysis project Ga0209607, IMG submission 184413) | Active sludge microbial communities of municipal wastewater-treating anaerobic digesters from Hong Kong - AD_UKC117_MetaG (SPAdes)... | ecosystem: Engineered > Bioreactor > Anaerobic >... | reverse complement strand
TGAATGAACAGCAACCTGACTGTAACAGACCCGCTGGCGGAGCAGGACGTAACCATCATCGTCACTCTGGCTGCCAGCGACGCCCCTCTGGCCGAACGGCCGTTGCTGCTCAGCGTGGGCGTGGCCGAACAACTGCCGGTGGTCAAGACCGGCGCCTTCGCCAGTCTCGTGCCCATGATTGAGGAGGCCTGGACAGCTCTGGGTGTTCGGGCACAGGCGGCGGGAGCTGCCGTTGAAGAGGAAACCATTGCTGAAGAACAAACGACAGCTCCGGACACAGTGGCCACGAATGTGACCACGGCCGATACAGACAATCATGAGACATTGCCGCCAGCGCCCAATCCGCGGTCCGCACCGCAGCCGCGGGCTAAAAATCTATCCCTGTTCTAGGAGGACAACCATGACGAACCAGGTAGACAACCATCCCCCTCGTATCTTTAAGTATGCTGACAAGACCTTTCCCGACCCTGGGCCGGAATACAGTGTGGAACAAATTAGGCAACATCTTTGCGCGTTTTTCCCCGAGTTGGGTCATGCTAAGACGGAGGAAAAGACGTTAGCCGACGGCACGCAGGAAATCACATTCAGCAAGCAGGTGACGCGCAAGGGCGCTCTCCCTGCGCCGTTAGCAGAGCAAGCGGCCATTGACACGCTGGTGACAGCGCTGACGGCCGTGCCTAAATACGACAACCCGCTGAATCCGGTCTATGAGGTGCTGATCAAGGAACGGCCGTTGACCCTGCATACCCTGCGGCAGCACACGCAGCTGCTGCACGATCATGCCGACCAGCTGCACGACCAGACCTTTGCCGTCAATAAGGTGATCCTGTCATGCAAACACTTCGCGCCGACCCCCCTGCTGCACCTGCCGTTGGGATTTTAGACCCGGCGGCCACGCTGCTTCCTTCAGCTTCCTTATATCCTGTAACATCACCCCCCACACCTTCGGCAACCGGCAACCTCCACCTCCCGCTGGGGACGGGCCTGCCGCCGCTTGCCTTCCTCTTGCTGGCCGACCGGCTGGCTGAACTGTATGAGATGGTGTTCCCTGGCCGGCCGGAGTGGCTGCGGGCGGAAACGGTGCAGTGGCAAAACGAGGAAGATGTGGCGGCCGCTGTGGAGCGCTTTCTGCAGCGGGTGAGCGCCCTGTTTCCTGTTCATGATGAAATCTGGGACGTGGACTTGGAAGTTGTGGAGTGGCGTTTGTACGAAATCCCGGTCATCCCGATGGGGATCGATGAGTGGTACGACGGTTGGGACGATTTGAAAGAGCCGCTGCCTTACCTGCTGCATGCGCAATACTCCCGCGGCAGCGAGGATGCTCCCGATGAATTTACGGCCCTGTATCCGGCGCACCAACTGCCCCGTTATCTGGAGCCACATCGTCTGGTAGAAGACCTTCGAACAATGGACTTGGCGGAGCCGCTCGCTGCCCTGCCCGACCTCATCCTGATGCTTAACCATGCCACAGACAATGCCTGGATTGACGTTGGGGAAATGGCGTTGGCTGAGGGCGGCGGTTATCCGCAGTGGCGGCCGGATGAGGTGGCCTGGCTGGCCGCCGAATGGCAAAAAGCGCAGCCAATTCTGGCGCGGATCGACCGGCTGCTGGATTGGCAAAACGACAACCCCGATGCCATCGATGACAAGTTAACGGCCGTTCGCGACACGCTGCTGGCCGCCTATCACCACTCTCAGGAAACGGCCGTTTCCCCTTGAGGTAGTTTATGAATCCACAAATCCCCCTACCCCGCCTGCGGCTGGATTTTTATGACACGGCCGTCTTGCTCTCGCGTTGGGAAGAAGACGGCCGTTTGCTCACCCATCCCGTCTCCGTGCACGACGTGGTTAGCGCTTGCACCAATGTGGCTTTGAGCAGCGGCATGCTGCCGGCTAACACCCTCTTCTGGGGGCAGCAGGCGAACACAACGACGCTGGGCATTTACGTCCCGGCGCGCCGGTGGCGGATGCAGACTGATGACCGCAGCCACCATGTGCCCATGCCGCCCTTTGTCTTCGTCGGCAGTGGGTCGGCTTACAAAATTTTCGCGGTGAAGAAACGGCCGTCTGGCGAAGATGATCGCCTCTATCACGCCCCCTGCCCCAATGTACACACCACCGGTGGCATTTGCCAGGGAAATACACCCTTCCCGGATTGCTCGCCGCAAACCATCCAGGCTGCCCTGAAGCTGTTCATGGAAGGCAGTCTGTTCAACGCGGATCTGAGTCGAGGCAAGTGCCGGTCGTACCCGGATGATGTGCGCCAATTATGGGCTGAACTGGACGGCCGTCCCCGCTTTCCCTTATCCGAGCTGGCGCCCGCGCAGATGCGGTTGCGGAATTTGTTTTCATGAGGAACCCGACATGATCGACAATCTGGTCACCTACTACATCCACAAGCGCGATCCTCTGCCGGCCAATGATGCGCTGGCTTACCAGTACGTCCTGGCCGGAAACGGCGTTTTTGTGCGCGCCGAAACGCGCTTCTTTACGGCGCTGCTGCCGGTAACGGCCTGCACCGTGCGTGGCCTGCCGCCGCTGCGTCCTCAATTCCAGCTGCTGGTGCCGCGTATCCCGGCGCGCCTGCTGGATGCCGTCCTGGCCGACGCCCAGTGTGCCCGGCGACCCGATAACGGACTCAACGAGGTGTTGTACCAGTTTCACCACCACGGCCGTGCCGTGCAGGTCAAGAAACCGGCCCAGCAAGCCACGCCCACAAGTGTGGCCACAAGCGTGGCCACCCGCGTGACAACGGCCGTTGCTGACGCCGCCAGCATCATTTGCGATTTGCATTCCCACGGCAATATGCGCGCCTTTTTCAGCCAGACGGACAATGCCGATGAGCAGGGCGCCCGCCTGTATACGGTGATCGGCAGACTGGACAGCGAACCGGAAATGCGGCTGCGTGTGGGACTCTATGGGTATTGGCTGGCGCTGCCGCTAACGGCCGTTTTTACCAACAACGGCCCCTTTAAAGATTTACACCAGGAGAAAAAAGATGACAAACAACGGTTATAACAACGGCCATGCGGCCAATGACGATTTCACCGGCTTCACTTACGAGCTGGAAGAGCCAATCGCGGTCAAGGGGTTTTCTGTCACGTATGACAGGAAGTTCAATACCGGCAATTTTGAGAGCCTGAACCCGGCAATCACCATCTGGGTGAAGAGCGCAGTGCCGGAAGGAGAAGCATTTGATCTACACCACGCCAAGGAGCGGGTGCGGCGCATGGCGCGGGAAAACGTGCGCGCGCAGCTGCTGCGGCTGCAGGGGAATCCGGAAGTGGTTTTTCTCGGCTTGCAGCCACCGCTGAGCGGTGATCCCGACCCCATCTTTGTGCGCACCGTCAGCGTTAGCCTCACCTATAAGGTGAACCTGGGTGACTATAACAGCATCACGCCTGGCTATACCGATTGGCACGACGTCCGCCACGTCGCTCACAGCCCCGGCGAGCTGCACATGGCGCTGGACCGCATGTGGCAAAGCCTGTGGGCCAACGTCGAAGACGAGATTTCCCGCGCTCAGGGAAAAGGGGGCAGTGGTGGCTTCTTTGGGCTGCCGGCAATTGCCGTTGAAGATCTGACGGGAAGCAGCAAGGAATCGGCCAACGGCCGACCGCCTGCCAATGGCCTTATTGTGCCCGCGATGCCGTCTGCTTCTTCCCATCCCGGCAACGGTAGCCGCATCTAATGGTCACCCTGTCCATCGAACCCACGTACCGGGTGGTGCTGGGGGGCATTAACCGCTTCCGTATCATGGTCGTGGGCGCTGGCGGCACCGGCTCGACTTTGGCCCTGTTCCTGGCCGGGCTGGCTTATCATGCCCGGCAAAAGGGTATCCAGGTGGATCTGACCCTGGTAGACCATGACGTGGTGGAGCTGAAAAACTGCGGTCGTCAGGCGGTGAGCCTGCAGGCGGCGCTGGCGGGCGGTGTGCCCAAGGTGGCCGATCTGGCGCTGCGGCTTAATGCCGCTTATGGGCTGGATATCGCCGCCTGGCCGCAGCCATATGTCATGGATATGGCCCGCGGCTGGTTCCATCATGGCGCCAGCGGCCGGGAATGCGCCCACCTGATCATTGGCTGCGTGGACAACCACCTGGCGCGGCGTGAGATAGCAAAAACGGTGGAACTGTTCGACGGCCGTCTCTGGGCTATCGACTGCGGCAACGAGCAAAACAGCGGCCAGGTGCTGATTGGCAACCTGGCCGACGGGCGGAAAATTCGGACGGATCGTCTGGGTTTGTGCAGCGGCCTCCCCTCCCCCTATTTACAGGAACCGGACTTGTTGACGCCGGACCCAAACGCTCAGGCTCCATCCTGCGCTGAAATGGCGTTGGCAGAGACCCAGAGTCTGATGGTTAACCGCATGGCGGCGACGATTGCCGCGCAATATACGGCCGTTTTTGTTCTGCAGCGGCAGGTGTTGCATATGGGCACCGTGTTTACACTCGACCCCCCTACGGCCAGGAGCCGCCTCATTACTCCTACCACTTTGAATCCATACCAACAGCCGCGCCGGTCATAACGACCGGCGTTTTTATTTCTCGCTCTGGTGATGAGACGCTGTGAACGCTGAGGCCTTAACAGGCTGGATGGGGTGAATTCTGCACAAATGTTCTAAACGGAGGTATACTATGGAGCAATTACAAACCCGTCACAAGTGGACCATCCCGGTCCTGATTCTGGCCTTACTCCTGCTGCTCATCGCGGTTTTGATGGCCAGCGGGCATCAGGTCAGCCTGTCGTTGACCGGCATTCACTCCAACCGCCAGGTAATGCCGCCTGATCCCAATGAATGGTGTCGCAAGATCGACCTGGAAAAGCTGAACAGCGAAATTGTGAAAGCGGAAACCTTTATGCGTGAGGGTGTGGGCGAAAGGCTGGTCGATTGGCGTTATCTGCGCCGGGCGTTGAAGATGACCGGTGTACAGGTCAGCGGCCCGGAAGACAGCTACTGGTTGGAGACGATCAAGGGGCTTTACGCCGGCTGCGGACCTTAGGATGGATGATGAACGAACCGAAATTGTTAGGCGCAACCCTGCTGCATACCCGCTACGGCCATTGGCGGCATCCCCAATCCGGCCGGTATTTCATCCGGCCGGTGCGGGATCATTTCCGCAATTATCCCGGCCTGGTTACCGAGCTGCTGGCTATCCGGCAGCGGGCGTATCATGAACTGCACACGATTGAGGATCAGCAGCGAATCCAATGGCTGTCACAGGCCACTTTTGGCGCGCTGGATATCTACCAGCGCGGCGTCTCCATCTGCGCGGTGAGCCGGGAGGAAATCCTGGAAGAGATTGACGACTGGCTGGCCAGCCAGCACGATAACCTGGCGGCCGTGCTGTTTGCGCCTGTGATAACGGGCGGTTAGCGGACCCATTACGCAACACCATATAAATAAGAAAACGCCGGCATTTTGTCGGCGTTTTTGTTTGCCAGGCAAGGAGGACCCCATGACCAAACAGGTGATTCAATTTGGCCAGTTGGAAGAATTTATGGCTGAGCCTTTCGTTCCCGACCAGGTGGTGCGGGTTGTGGTGCTGGAAATTAGTGAAGGCGTCTCCGCCCAAATCCCCGATCTGCGCCAGGTTAGCGTGGGCGTCCACGTCCGCACGATTAACAGCGATCGACACGTTCTCACCTGTTATCTGCCGGTGGCGACGGTGCAGCTGTACAACGGCCGTCGCGAAGGCGATCCCACCTGGCAGAAATATGACGCCGCCTGGGAACAGGCTGCGGCACTTAAGGAACGTGTTATCACAACGCTGCAAGCAGTGGCGGCTGAAAATGAATTCAGTGTACGTGCTGCAGGTGTGATTGATTTGGGAGAGGTACGGCCGTTGCGGGCTACCAGCCATCTAATCAAAGCGGCAATCCCTCCCCAATAACTCAGCGCATCATGCCTTTAATCCTGACTGTTTGCCAAGGCTTTCTGCTGTTTGCTCACACAATGGTGGTCCCCATAAGAGCAGAAGACGCAGCAGTCTCCTGGTAATGGCCGTAATCTGGTACCACAACTGGTACACGTATGAAATACCAGTCAATAATCCAAAGGGATATCTAGCTCAACCACATGGTTGCATTCCGGGCATGTTAAGTTGGTGCGGGTAACAATCCGTTTATCCATAGATGTATCCTCATAAAATTGTGATCTTTTAGCATTATTTCACCAATGCAGATTGAGGATACACCTTCCAGTAACTGGAATGTCAAGGGAGGATATTCATTTTACTCTTTATTGATTTGTTCACTGACCAGATGGCAGATACAGTTTTTGCCATCGACATCATCAGTGGGAAAAGTTTCACCAAGTTGGCGCAGTTCTCGCAGTTCCGCTTCCATGCACTGTAATTCAGCAATGCGGTGGTTGATTTCATCCGCTTTTTCTTCTAATAATTCCAAAACGACTCGGCAGGGAGCAATGCGCTTATCCCGCAGGTCTAAGATTTCTTGAATATCGTCGATCGAAAAATCCAACCTTCGCGCCCCTGCTACAAACCTGGCACGGGCTACATCTGTTTCATCATAATCACGATAGTCATTATCCAGTCGTTTTGGGGGTGGCAGCAACCCGATTTCTTCATAGTAACGAATGGTTTTAGTGGACAGATTTGTGTATTGGGCGAAAGCTTTTATCTGCATATGTTTTACTTCCCTATCTGGATGTTTCCAGAGGGGTGGATGCCCCTGTGCGCATAAACCTGACATTGAAACATCAGGCCGGCGACTGGTTTCATTCTTAAGTGATGGCGCGTGTCGTTATTTTTCTTAGGTCATAATAGCCTGATCCCGGCTAACTTCAAGCATCTAATCATAAATGACAAAAGCCCGGCCAAGCCGAGCTTTTGTGTTGAACCTGTTTCCCCTCTGCAAGAAAGGTCCGGTTCGCGCCTCTCAAATTTCTATTCCGCCAGTACAGACTATGGCGGTGGATAACCACAATTATACCCCATAACGGCAATGTGCATGGGGCGGCTAACGCCGCTCATGGGATGAGGCTGGCCTGGGCGATGGTTCCGGGCCGCCCCAAATCACATCCCATTACAAGCGTTGGAGGTCGCCTATGCCCCAGATCAAGATATATCACAATCCCCATTTTCTTGAATATCGTGGCCGTCACAGCGACATTGTGCCCCCGGCTCGCCCAGTGGCGACGGTGCAGATTCCCGCAGAGGTGCCGGCCGAACAGGCATTGGAAATCGCTTTCCGGCAAACGCAGCATGTAGCACGGCCGTGGTGGGACAACGACGACGTGCTGCTGCACGTGCGCAGCACCTCGGTGGGGGACATACTGGAAGCCTGCACTGAGAGCGGACGCAGCGTCCGTCGTCGAAGTGATAAGCAGGGCAACATGTTTGTCGTTGAGAGTGTCGGCTTCCAATCATACCAGCCCAGAGCTGTTCGGCCGCACCACCGGTTAGCCGCCGCCTACCGGCAGCTGGATGCAGTTTTGGGGCAGGCTGATACCCACCGGATCATGACCGCCGCCGGCCAGGCGCGGAACGCCATGCTGCACGTCCTGGAATCTGAAGGCTGTCCCAATGGCGAAGTGCCTGTTCTGACCTGGGACAACGCCCAACCGGGCGATCTGGTCGGCGATCCTCACACCGGCATTTTTTGCGTGATAGCTCGCAAGTTACGTCCGAAGTGGCGGGCTAAGCGGTTGCTGGCCCACATTCCCGATGCCCAAATCTGGATTGACAGCCCGCGGACATGGGCCGTGCTGGTACTCGTCAACGAGGAGTCTGAAACATGACCGAATCCATCTACAAGCAAACGAAGCTCGTGCAATTGACGCCGGCGGGGGAATGGTATGTGGCCATTCCCCATCCCGAACGCCCCAATATTCTGGCTGTGGATACAGGCAAAAACCTGACCTTTGCGGCCGAATTTGAGCCGGCAACGCTGGCGACGGTGCAGCCAGTCCTGGCCTTGAACCGATTTGTTGACCTGCGTCTCGAATTCATCCCCGGATTGCTCGAAGGCTCGGCCTTCAATCTGCTGGCCAACGCACTGTATCAGGCCATCGCCGACGTGCAGCAGCAGGCGACCAATCCCCGCAACCAGCTCATCCAGCTGACCTTGCTGGCGCTGCAAGCGGCGCTGGGCCAGAGCTTGCACCAGGCCCTGACAACGCCGCCGGCGCGCGAAGAGACGCTCTATGTCGAACATGATTTCATTGCCCAGGGGCTGCAAGCGCGATTGACCCGGGCTAATTGGGGTTCGTCATGACCGCTCAACTGGCTTTCGCCTATCACCGGCCCTCCCCGACCCGGTGCCGGTTGTGTGATTTGCCGCTGGAGGAACGGCCGTTGTACCGCCTGCACCGTCATGGCAGCGACGCCCTGGCCACAGGGGAACTGCTGGCCCTCGTCCTGGGCACGGCCGAAGCGCCGGGCATTGCGGATGAACTCCTGACCCGCTGCGGCTCGCTGCATCAACTGGCGCGGACCAGTAAAGAGCAGCTGATGCGCATTCGCGGCATTGGCGAGATGCAGGCCGGGCGATTGGTGGCTATGCTGGAATTGAGCCGCCGCTTGCAGGCGCCACCGGCTGACGAACGGCCGCGCGTCACCAGTCCGGCCGATGCAGCAGCGCTGCTGACGCCACGCATGGCCCATTTGGAACAGGAAGCCTTGTGGGTGATCCTGCTGGACACGCGCAACCGGGTGCTGAAGATGACCGAAATCTACAAAGGCAGCCTCAACACCAGCGTGGTGCGCACCGGCGAAATCTTCCGCCCGGCAATTGAAACAGCGGCGGCGGCGATCATCGTCGCGCATAACCACCCGTCACTCGACCCGTCCCCCAGTCCTGAGGACATCAACGTGACCCGGCAAATCGTGCAGGCTGGGAAGCTGCTGGATATTGAATGTCTCGATCACATCATCATCGGCCGCACCTTTGTGTCGCTCAAAGAAAGGTCCCTCGGCTTCGACTAACCACCCCCATTTTGGAGCAAAACCTCATGATTGAATCTGTCACCCGCGCCGCCGACGGGAACACGTTTACGCTGTCTCTCAACGGCGAACCGCGCACTTACACCAATGATAAAGAAGGCAAGCGGCAGGCGATCCTGGACGGCCTGAACGCCATCGAAACGATGACCGTTGGCGAGGATGTCTATCTGCCCAGCAACGAGAGTTTGCAGGTGGTGGCGGCCGTCCTGTATCCCGACGGCATTCAGACTGAAGCCGCCTACCAGACGGTGTGCCAGGTGACAGAAAAGGCGTGCGCCCACCTCGGCTATGGGGGCGAAGTGGAGTTAGGGCCGCCGGCCGTTCCCTTTGCCCGGCGCGGCGCGTATCGCCGCCAATATCCGCCGGTCGATGCCCACCTGGTGCGCGATGAACTGGCCCTGGCCGGGACCGGCAGCAGCTTCCCGCGGCAGGAGATCGCCTGCACAATTCTGTGGAACAAGGCGGGGCTGTCGGTGTACGGCCGTCACTGGAGCAAGCTGACAGCCGCCGAGCAGGGCCTGGTTCAAACCCAGGTAGACGCCATTGCCGCACAGACTGGCTGGGAAAAAGATGACAGTACGGCCACCGGCAGCTACACCAGGCCGCTGCCGGTTGATGAAACGACCGCCCGTAGTCGTCTGGATGATCTGCTGCGCCGCGAAAACGGCCGTCCCGTGTTGGTCAGCAACGTGATTTACCAGGCGCAGCTGGGGGCCTACGGCCGTGGTTTTTATAGCAATGAGCTGGCTTCAGGGTTGCAAACCATCGTCAGCGAAACGCTGCAAGCTCATGGTTACCGCCCCACCCCACAGGATGGAGAATATCGGCCTCGGCCGGTAACACTGACGGCGGCCGCGGAAACAAACCTTCAGGAGAAACTGGCGGCTCTTTCGCCGGCGTTGACGGAATTGGGGCAGGCCTTGCTGCTGCGGGATGTGCTGGACGCCCTGGACGTGGCATCCATTAGCGAGTGGCAGGCGGAGCAGTTGGTGGCCGACGGCCGTGTCAGCCAGGCGCTGCGGCAGGTGGGGTATCAGACGGAATTGACCTGGTGCCAACCTTACCATTTCCAGCCAAAACGTGACGGCCATGAGGCCCGGCGCGTGATTCTCAAAGAGGTGCGCGTCAAAAACGACCCTACCCGCAAGCTGTCATTGGCCCAGGGATTGGCCGTATTGACGCCGGCGCTGGCTATTGACGACGTGGACGAGACGCTGGTTTACCTGGAGATGGTGGGGGCCAAACAGTCGGTGAAGGCCAATTGGGCGGCACTGGTTGGCGGGGGCAAGGTGCATTGGCTGGGCCGCAAGCGGATACGCCTGGACGGCATGAAAGAGCACGTAAAGATACAGGCCACGCTGCCCTGCGGCTGGGCCAACCACATTTTGATTCACAAACAAGCCAGCCTGAAAGAGATGAATCCGGAGCAGCCCTTCTACCTGCTGGATGATGGCACGCAGCCGATACCGCCGCTGTTTTACCCGATGCTAAACAAATGCCTGGCGCTGCCGCTGCTGCCGGAATGGGCGGGATATTTGTGGGAAAACGGCCGTGCGCATGAGCTCATCACCCTGCTTGATGAGGGTGAAGGGCAGGGCTATGCGGCCTGGCGGACTCTGCCGACATCCAAGGAATGGCAAAGCGTTGTCGAGTGCGGTCTACAATCGCAAAAGATTTCTTTCTGACCTCAGTCGAAAATAATCTTTAGATTGCCACCCAATTCAACAACTTTGTCGCGCTATTCAATAACTCTGTCAACCCACATACATCTTACCCTTCTACCCCTTACATTCCAGAGGTAAAGCAAATGACCAGATTAGCAAACGTTGAAAAGGCGGGATATTTCAGACTCCCTCCTTCTGTTACCGAACGTCTTGTAACGCATATCGCCGCCCTAAAAGACGGCCGTATCCTGGATCCATGTGCCGGTGAAGGCACCGCATTGGTGACCCTGGCCAATAAGCTGGGCCTGGACCCCTTCGGCGTTGAGCTGCATGAGGGCCGGGCCAAGGCGGCGCGTGAAGCCGTGGGCCAACTCCTGGTTTCCCGGCATGGTTCTGATAAAGGGGATGCGGCCGCATCCCACGGCACGCGCGTTCTCCACGACAGCTATCTCAGCCTGGTCACCTCACGCGGTGGCTACAATCTGCTCTATCTCAACCCGCCTTATGATCATGACGATGAGGATGGAAGATTAGAATACCAATGGCTGGTCCACACCCGCCCCTGGCTGCAGCCGGGCGGCTTGCTCGTCTGGGTGGTGCCGCAGCACATGCTCCGCTTTCGTAAAGCCACTCGCTACATCCTTTCCTGGTACGATCAGGTGCAGATTTACCGCTTCCCCGATGACAGTTACGATCGGTTCAAACAAATTGTCCTCTTCGGCATTCTGCGGCCGAAAGCCACTGCGCCCGACAGTGAGATGGTGGAACGGGTGGCGCAGTTGGCGGCAGGCAAAGAGATGCTGCGACCCTTAACTGCCGTTTCCGAACCCAACTACACCCTGCCGCCGCTAGTCGTCAAAGATGCTCAATTCAAATTCCGCTCGCAGTTTGTCGATCCGGCCGATGCCCTGGCCGAAGCCCGGCAGCTGGGCGCCAGCAGTAAAGCTGCCTGGCGGGAGCACCTCGACCCGAACGGCGCCAACGTCCCGTTACGGCCGCTCACGCCTCTCAAAATTGGGCATATGAACAGCGTCATTGCCGCTGGCCATCTTAATAATCAGGTACTGGCTGAGGGCGACGAGCGGCTGCTGATCAAGGGCCGCAACTACAAAGTGACCCGTGCCGAAGAATATGAAGAGCCGCTGCCGGACGGCCGTACCCGCGTGACGCACCTGGAGACGGAAAGCGTTGTCACCGACATTACCACCGTGGACAGTAACGGCCAGGTCACCAGCTACAAAGGGGCGGAACTGGAGCAGTTCTTGCAGAAGTGGATTTCGCACCTGACGGGCATTGTGGCCCAGGAATATCCCCCGGTTTACCAGTTTGATTTGAATGGATACGGCCGTTTGCTGAACAGCCTGAGCAAGAAGCGAAAGATACCCGGCATGAACGGCAAGTCCGGCTTGCTACCAGCTCAAAAACATGCGGCTGCGGCCATTTTGACCCGCCTGGAAACCTATTCAGAAGCTATCTGCGTCGGGGAAATGGGTACCGGGAAGACGACCCTCTCCGCAGCCGTTGCCGCCGGTCGACATGCCCGGCGCACCATCGTCCTCTGTCCGCCGCATCTGGTGGACAAATGGCAGCGGGAATTCAAAGCCGTCTGGCCCGGTGTGCGCACGACGCATCTGCAAACGATCAGTGACGTCGATCAATTCTTCAGTAACCAACCCGATGATGCACCGCTGGTCGGCGTCCTCAAGCAGACTACCGCCCGCAGCGCCTCAGGCTGGGAACACGCCTACGACTACGGCGGCCCGGCCAGCCACAACTATGGCAGCAAGGGGTACAGCGATATCGAACGGCCGTGGGGCAATGTGATATCTGCGCGAAAATTAATGGATCTGCCCGTCGAAGAACGGCCGTTTACCGAGCGTCAAATCCTGGCCCTGCAGCAGCGGGGCATTCGCTGCCCTGTGTGCGGTGAAATCCAATTCCGCAGCGGACGGCCGTTAACCGTCAAAGAACTCAAAACCGCCACATGGAGGTGCAGCAACGAGCAATGCCGCTCGCCATTGTACCAGTTCACCCGCCGCCGCAGTGATTCCCAGGTGCGCGGCAGCTTCAAGCTGTACGCCCAGCGCGAGCGCCTCATCCGCAGCTACACCGACAAAGGACAGCCAGTACCGTTTCATGAACTTGAGAAATGGCATGGTAGTACGGTTCGTGACACCTTCGGCTATGGCAAAGTACCGTTGGCTGGCTACATCAAGAAACGGGGCAAAGGAAAGCTGGATCTGCTGTTAGTGGATGAGGTTCATCAGTACAAAGGGTTCGACAGCGACCAGGGGTACGCCATGCACCACCTGGCTCAGGCAGCCGAGAAGGTGGTGGCCCTCACCGGCACCATCTACGGCGGCAAAGCATCCAGCCTCTTTTACCTGCTTTTCCGTCTGGCCCCAGAAATGGGCAGAGCCTACGTAGATTCGGAGGCCACCGGCCAGCGCCGCCTGCGCAGCCGGGATTGGGTTTCAGCTTACGGCATTTTGCAGCGGATTGAAACCATCACCCTCGATGAGGACGGACGGCAGACGGCCAACAGCCGCTCCACCGTGCGCTTCAAAGAACTGCCTGGAGGCAGCCCGGCGATGCTGCCCTGGCTGCTCAACCGGTCAGTCTTTCTCTCGCTGGGTGACATGGGGTTCCCCCTGCCCGAATACACCGAAATCCCCGTTTCCGTGCCCATGGCTCCGGAACAGGCCGTGCGCTATGAATCTCTCAAGGAGCAGCTCAAGGAAGAGCTGAAAGAACGGCTCATCCGCGGCGACAAGTCGCTGCTGGCCGGCTACCTCTACGCCCTGCTCTTCTGGCCCGATTCGCCGCGCCGGGCTAAGGTGGTCGAGTGCCCGCGCACCGGCAACGTCGTCGCTTCGGTGCCCGGCCTGCCGGATGAGTTTGTTGGCCCGAAAGAGGAAGAAATTATCGAACTGTGCCTGCAAGAGAAAGCCCAGGGTCGCCGTGTCCTGCTGTTGTGCCAGCAGACGGATACGCTGGATATCCAGCCGGAGTGGAAAGCGATGCTGGAAGCCGCCG
>Ga0209607_1002819_pt1 | contig 13679 bp, 14 predicted proteins | sample AD_UKC117_MetaG_FD_184413 | JGI IMG/M metagenome (GOLD analysis project Ga0209607, IMG submission 184413) | Active sludge microbial communities of municipal wastewater-treating anaerobic digesters from Hong Kong - AD_UKC117_MetaG (SPAdes)... | ecosystem: Engineered > Bioreactor > Anaerobic >... | reverse complement strand
ACTGTGCGGCGTTGTGCGGGCATTCTCATGGATGTCCATTCGGTGTCCTTTCCTGGAGTTGAAGTCTCGCAACCTCAATCTCCTCGGTCAGGCCCGAATGGACAACCTATTGAAAGATCACACCTAGTCCTCGAACACGATTTCCGGCGGCGCTTTCGTTTCCAGCGTGTCCAGCGCAACGGCCACCTTGCGGGCAAGTTCGTGGAAGGCCTTGCCGGCTTCCGTGTCACCGAGCGCGGCCGGCATGCCATTATCGCCGCCTTCGCGGATCGCGGTCAGCATCGGCACCTCGGCCAGAAGCGGCAGGCCCAGCGCCTCGGACATCCGCTTGCCGCCGCCCTGCCCCATCAGGAAATGCTTCTGACCGGCCGGGTCCACGAAATAGCTCATCGTCTCGACAAGGCCGATCACCGGCACCGCGGTCTTGGTGAACATGGCGACGCCCCGGCGCACATCGGCGAGGGCGACTTCCTGCGGCGTCGTCACGATCAGCGCGGCCGTCACCGGCACTTTCTGGGCAATCGCCAGCTGCGCATCGCCTGTGCCCGGCGGCGTGTCGATGACCAGCACGTCCAGCGGGTCTTTTTCGGTGCCCCATTCGGCATCGTTCAGCATCTGCGTGATCGCCGACATCACGATTGGCCCGCGCCAGATCATCGGCGAATCCGGATCGGACAGGTAGCCGATCGACAGCGTCTTCATGCCGTGCGCCTCGACCGGCACCAGTTTCTTGTTGGCCGAGCCGCGCGGCTCGGCGCCCTGCGTTCCGAGCATGGTCGGGATCGAGGGGCCGTAGATGTCGGCGTCGAGCAGGCCGACCTTCATGCCGGCCTTCGCCATGGCTGCGGCGATGTTCACCGCAATCGTGGACTTGCCGACCCCGCCCTTGGCGCTGGCGACGACCAGGATGCGGGTGATGCCGGGAATCTTCGAGACCTGCGCCTGCTGGCGCGGGGCGCCCTGCTGCATCGCCTCGTCAGAGAGGCGCGCGCCCTTGGAGACACGGCGCGGCGAGGGCGTCAGGGGAATGCCCGGTGAGGCGGCGGGGCCGTGGTCATGCGGATGCGCATGGCTGTGCGGTCGGCTTTGCGCTGCACTGCCGGGGCGCCGTTCGGCGGTCAGCACCGTGCTCACGGCCTTGATGCCCGGCACGAGGCCGGCCTTGCCCTCGGCAGAGACCCGCAGGGCCTCGGCTGCACCCGGATCGGCCGGATCGGCCCGGATCACCAGAATCGCCCGGCCGTTTTCGTCCACGCTGACCGATTCCAGCCAATCCGGCGAACCCAGCGATTTTTCAACCGCTTCGGCCAGTTTCTGCCGGTTTTTCGATCTGGAGGTGAACATGACCGCGACCCTCTATCCCTTGAAGCCCAGACAAGGGCATGCACTTACTAGCAGAGCACCTATATGGAAGCGAACACGCACAACAGGAGGGGCCATGCCCTGGGATGACAAGACAAAAGGTAGCGGCGGCCCGTGGGGCGGCGGCGGTGGCGGAGGCGACAAGGACGGCGGCGAAGGCAATTCGCCGTGGAAACGTCCTGCTGGCGGCAGCGGCGGCGACCTTGAAGACCAGATGCGCCGCATGCAGGAGCGCTTTCGCCAGCGCGGCAATGGCGGCGGTGGCGGCGGTGGCCGGCGCGGCGGCGGCGGATCGGTCCCGAATTTCGGTCCGCTCGGCGTCCTCGTTCTCGGCGGCGTCGCCGTCCTGGCCTGGGTCCTGACCGGCGTTGTGGTCGTGGACGAAGGCTCGCGCGCAGCCGTTTTCCGCTTCGGCCAGTGGCAGACCAACTTCACGCCCGGCCTGCACTTCCACCTGCCCGCCCCGATCGAGACGCATGTCGTCATGCCGTCCGAGAAGCAGCAGCAGACCCTGATCGGCAACGACAATAACGAAGCCCTGATGCTGACCGGCGACGAGAACATCGTCGACGTCCGCTTCCGCGTCTTCTGGTTCTACGATCCGGCCAATCCCGAGAATTTCATCCTCAACGTCGATGATGGCGCCGAACTGCTGAAGGCCTCGGCCGAAAGCGTGATGCGCGAAGTGGTCGGCAAGTCGAACCTCAACGACGTCATCACCACGGGCCGCGGCACGATCTCCGCCCAGGTGAAGGCCCAGCTGCAGGCCCTGATGGACGACTACCGCGCCGGTATCCAGGTGCAGAACGTCGAGATCCAGGAAGCGGCGGCACCGGCCCAGGTGCGCCCGGCCTTCATCGACGTGGTCAATGCCGGCCAGGATGCCGAGAAGACGATCCAGGAAGCCAACAAGTACGCCAACGACATCATCCCGCGCGCCGAGGGCCAGGCCCAGCAGGTGCAGCAGGATGCCGAGGCCTACCGGGAACAGGTCGTTGCCAACGCAACCGGTGAGGCCTCCCGCTTCAACGCCATTCTCGACGAATACCGCAAGGCACCGCAGGTGACCCGCGAGCGGATGTATCTCGAGACCATGGAACGCGTGCTCGGCAATTCCGACAAACTGGTGCTCGATTCAGGCTCGGGCGCCGTGCCCTACCTGCCGATCGACCCCGTGCGCAGCAACAAGCAGGGGAACTGATCATGCGTGGCTTTGCGATTTTCACATTCATCCTCGCGGCATTGGCCGTGATCGTCGGCATGAACAGCTTCTTCATCGTCAACCAGACCGAACAGGCCCTCGTCCTGCAGGTCGGCAAGGCACAGGCCGCCTATAACGCCCCCGGGCAGAGCCAGGCGGGCCTGAAGATGAAAGTGCCGTTCTTCCAGAACGTTATCAAATACGACCGGCGCAATGTCGGGCTCGACATCCCGAACATCGACGTGTTCGCGTCGAACCAGGAACAGCTGATCGTGGACGCCTTCGTGCGCTACCAGATCTCCGATCCGCTGGCCTTCTACCAGCGCCTCGGCACCCAGCGGACGGCCGAGAACCAGCTCTCGCAGTTCACCAACTCCGCGATCCGTAACGCCCTCGCCAAGAAGCTGCCGGAAGAGATCATCTCCTCCCAGCGCGCGACGCTGATGGACCAGATCCGCACGGACCTCTCCAACAGCATCGCCGGCAACGGCATCAGCATCATCGACGTCCGCATCCGCCGGGCCGACCTGCCGCAGGACGTGTCCGAACGCGTCTTCCGCCGCATGGAAGCCGCCCGGAACCAGGAAGCCGAGCTGATCCGCGCCAATGGCGACAAGCAGGCCCGCGCCATCCGCGCCAAGGCCGACCGCGACCGCACCGTGATCCTCGCCGAGGCGAACCAGAAGTCCGAGGAAATCCGCGGCGAAGGCGATGCCAAGCGGAACGAGATCTATGCCAGCGCCTATGGCCGCGATCCCGAATTCTTCCGCTTCCAGCGGGCGCTGATCGCCTGCGAACAGTCGCTTAAGAAGGAAAGCACGCGCCTTGTGATCGGGCCCGACAATCTCGGCCTCTGCGACGAGTTCATCGCCGCGGCCCGGAAAAGCGCCAACTAGGCGGGAAAGGGCCGTCAGGCCATGAGTTTCCCGCTGATCCTGCTTGCCGGTATCGGCATGTGGTTCCTGATCGAGGGGGCGGCCTATGCGGTCGCCCCCGACTTCATGCGCCGCCTCGCGGTGCTGCTCTCCCAGATGGGCACGCGCGAGCTGACCATGGCGGGCCTTGTGGGCGCGGCCATCGGTGCGGCCCTGCTCTGGCTTGCAGTTCACCTCTGCTGAACCTGTTGCACCTTGCCCGCAAAGCGCCTTAGTCTGGCGGCAAAACAGTGTTCATTGTCCGCCCGCAGAGGAAGCTGCCGCTCATGCGTTTTCCGGCTCTTGCCGCCCTCGCCGTCCTGGTCGCCGTGCCGTTCGCGCAGACTGCTGCGGCGCAGCAAAGCCTGTCGCAGGGCGTCGACAAGATCGACCAGAAGGCCCAGCCGGCGAGCTTCCGCGACCTCTCCCGCCGCCTGATGCCGGCGGTGGTGAACATTTCCACCTCCAAGACCATTGCGCCCGACGGCATGCCCTCCTTCCCGGAAGGCTCGCCGATGGAGCGGTTCAACGACTTCTTCGGCCGCGATGAAGACGGCTTCCGCCGCGAGGGCTCGCTCGGCTCCGGCTTCGTGATCAGTGCCGACGGCTATGTCGTCACCAACAATCACGTGATCGAGGGCGCCGACGAGATCGAGGTCAACTTCTCCAATGGGCAGGTCCTGAAGGCGATCCTGATCGGCCGCGACAAGGACACCGACCTTGCCGTCCTAAAGGTGAAGTCCGACAAGCCCCTGCCCTATGTCAGCTTCGCCGACAGCGACAAGGCCGAGGTCGGCGACTGGGTGATCGCCATCGGCAACCCGTTCGGCTTCGGCGGCTCGGTCTCGGCCGGCATCATCTCAGCCCGCAACCGCGATCTCAATTCCGGCCGCTCCGACGATTTCATCCAGACTGACGCCGCCATCAACCGCGGCAACTCGGGCGGCCCGCTGTTCAATCTCGGCGGCGAAGTCGTCGGCGTGAACACGGCCATCATCTCGCCCACCGGCGGCTCGGTCGGCATCGGCTTTTCGGTGCCGTCGAACCTCGTCAACCGGATCACCCGCGAACTGATCAAGTCCGGCCGCATCCGCCGTTCCTGGCTGGGCGTCAATGTTCAGGATGCGGACGAAACCCTCGTGCGCGCCTACAAGGCCGCCGGCAAGGGCGGCGTCATCGTCACCCGCATCACCGATGACGGCCCGGCCGACAAGGCGAAGCTCGAAGTCGGCGACCTCATCCTCAGCTTCAACAACACGCCGGTTGCCAGCGTGCGCGAGCTGACGCGCGTCATCACCGACACGCCCATCGGCAAGGAAGTGCCGGTCCGCCTCGTGCGCGACGGCCGCCCGCGCACCTTCAACGTCACCATGGGCGAGCTTCAGGAACAGGACGAGGACCCCGGCGCACAGCTGCCCGACCTGCCGTCCAGCTCCAACGATCTCGGCGCCGATCTCAGCGGCCTCGACGACGATATCCGCCGCCGCTTCGGTGTGCCGAAGGATGTCGCCGGCGTGGTTGTCACCTCGGTCTCGGCGCGCGGGCCCTCCTATGGCAAGCTGACGCGCGGCGACGTGATCATCGAGGTAAATTTCGAGCCGGTCACCACGGTCACCGAAACGCTCGACAAGGTGAAAGCCGCCCGCGCCACCCCGGCCGAACCGCTCCTCCTCCGCGTCAAACGCCGCGGCGAAAGCGGCTGGTTCGACCAGTTCCTCAGCGTGGATTTGAAGAAGTAGGCGAGAGACGAGTGACGTAATGGATTACGTCCTCTACTTCGATGCCGCGCGGGGCAACTTTCTAGGCTGGATCTCCCCTCTCATCAGCCTCATCCTGACGCTTGTTTTTGCCCGGAATTACTTCCGGCCGAAATCGTCGGACGCACCAGCCGGCTCAATCCGGCACTGGCTGGAAATGCGCTTCCCGTTCTGGCTGTTTGCGGCCTCGCTGCTTTTGACCGCGACCTTCATTGTCTCGACGGTCATGACGAGCAATCGCATGGCCCACGCGTCCAGGTCGGCGAAATGCACAATCGTTGAAGGCACCGTCACGGACTTCGAGCCGATGCCGTTCGGCGGGCACAAGTCAGAGCTCTTTACCGTGAATGGCGTTCCGTTCGCATTCTCCGATTTCGTAGACACGGGCGGGTTCAACCAGACACGCTCGCATGGCGGCCCGATCCAGCCGGGATCGCAAGTCCGCATTTGCTTTCTCCCGAAAGGGCAGGACAACAATCTGATCGTCCGGCTGGAAATCGCAGCAAGTCCGAAGCCTGGCTGATACGAAGCGCGCTCAGCCGCCGGCCGTTCTTCTTTCAGGTCCGCGCGAGCGCAAGGCTCACGCCTTCCGTGTACCCCGCGTCATAGGCGGCGTCGCGGACGAGGGCGATCGTACCGGACTTTGCCTTTGCATGGGCTTCGATGGCGATCTTCATGTCGGGGTCTTCAGCGCGGACCCGCTCGATGGCGGCGCGGACCGAGCCGATATCGGTCGCCCGTCCGTTGACGCGAACGACACTGTCCTCGCTGATCTGGATCAGCATCGCCTTGCCCTCCCCGCTGCCCTCGCCACGGGCCGGCGGTTCGATCCGGATCGCCTGTTCCTGCGTGAACGCCGCCGTCACCATGAAGAAGATGAGCAGGATGAACACGACATCCAGCATCGGCGTCAGCGACACCTCCGCCATGGCTGCTCCGGTCCGGTGTCTGCCTCTCATCTGCGCCTCCCTTTGCTTGCCCTAAAGGAAATCATACCTGTAACGTGATGACATTACAACATCAGCAAGCCAAATTCCCGTCTCAGGGGAATCTTTCCGGGCATCGAGCTTTGCGTTCGGGCAATATGGGGCTCCGTCCGGGCCCGGGCCGGGCATGTTTCCGGGCATCTGCGGGCGGACTTATCCCAAACCCTATCCGACGAATTCGGTCGCCTCGTAACCCTGGAAGAAGAGCGCCGCGCGCAGGTCCGTATGCTCGATGGCGGCATGCGCCTCGGCGGCGACCACGGGCTTGGCATGATAGGCGATGCCGAGGCCCGAGGCCTTGATCATCGCAAGGTCGTTCGCCCCGTCGCCCATCGCGACCACGTCGGCGCGGGAAATCCCGGCCGCGGCGGCATATTCGTCCAGCGCCGCCAGTTTCGCCTCACGGCCCAGAATTGGCCGGCCGACCTCGCCGGTCAGCGCCGTGCCGTCATCGATCAGCGTGTTGCCGCGATGGCTGGCAAAGCCGGCCGCCTCGGCGACGCGGGAGGTGAAATAGGTGAAGCCGCCCGAGACGAGCACGGTTTCGGCGCCATGGGCCTTCATGGTCGCGACAAGCGTCTTCGCGCCGGGGTTCAGCGTGATCCGCTCCTTATAGGTCGCGTGCAGCTTGTCGAGACCGAGGCCTTTCAGCATCGCCACGCGGGTCGTCAGCGCGCCCTCGAAGTCGAGCTCGCCACGCATGGCGCGCTCGGTAATGGCCGAGACCTCGGCCTTGAGGCCCGCGAAATCGGCAAGCTCGTCGAGGCATTCCTGCCCGATAATGGTCGAATCCATGTCCGAGATCAGGAGGCGCTTGCGGCCTTCGTCCTGGCTGAGCACGGCGGCGTCCACCGGGGCGGCAAGCCCCGCCAGCCGGCCGCGCAGGCGCGCCGCCTCGTCCGGCCCGCCCGGAACGGCCCATTCCAGCGCCACCAGACCGTCCACCGAGCCGAGCGTCCGTGACGGCGCCACCCGGCCGAGCTCGGCCGAGACCAGGGCTTCCAGTTTTCCGGCATCCATCGCCGCGACAGCGACAATTCTAAGGCTCATGTCAGCTTTCCCGAGTTTCCCGCCTCTTCACGGGTTTCCTCCCGGCTGACAAGCCCTTACGTCTAAAGGCATGCACCCTGCCATCCTCATCCATGGCCCCACGGCCAGCGGCAAGACCGCCCTCGCGATCGAAGTCGCGAAGCGCCTGGACGGCGAGGTCATCAATGCCGACTCCATGCAGGTCTACCGCGACCTGAAAGTCATCTCCGCCCGCCCCTCCGAGGAGGAGATGGAAGGCGTCACCCACCACCTGTTCGGCCATGTCGACGCGGCCGAGCGCTATTCCACCGGCGAATGGCTGGAGGAGGCGCGGGCCCGCATCCGCGCGCTGCAGAAGAAGAACAAACGGGCCGTCATCGTGGGGGGCACGGGCCTCTACCTGTTAGCGCTGACACAGGGCCTCTCCTCCATCCCGCCGGTGCCGGAGGACATCCGCGCCGAGGTCCGCGAGATCGCCGATGCCGAGGGCGCCGAGGGCCTGCGCGCCCGACTGGAACCGCACGACCCGGAGACCGCCGAACGCCTCGGCACAGGCGACAAGCAGCGCCTCGCCCGCGCCTATGAGGTCTGGCTCGCCACCGGCCGCCCGATCACCGACTTCCACACCGAGCGCCAGCCGCCCGTCCTGATGGACCGCGAGTGGATCGGCTTCGCCCTCACCCCGCCACGCGCAAAACTCTACCAGAAGATCGACCGCCGCTTCGAAGGCATGCTCATGCAGGGCGCCATGGCCGAGGCCCGGGCGCTGATGGAGCGGGACCTCGACCCCGAACTCCCGGCCATGAAGGCCCATGGCATGCCCTGGCTGACCGCCTTCGCCCGCGGCGAGATCAGCGCCGAGCTCGCCGCCGAGAACGCCAAACGCGACACCCGCCGCTATGCAAAACGGCAGTTCACCTGGATCGGCCGGCAGTTTCCGTTCTGGCCGCGCATTCCCGGCACCGAGATGCCGGATCGCATGCGGGTGATTCTTGCCCTCTATCGGGAGATTGACAGGGAGATGGAGGCAGATTATTCCTGACCCCCGTCGTTGGAGGAAACGCGCGTGCGCATGACAGAGGTACTCGTACTTATTCACCCGTAGCCGGACCTCATCAGAGCCGGTTGCGGGTGTGCGCACAAAAGGGTCTCCGGAGGAGGCCCTTTTTCTTTTTCAAGGACATCCTGCCCCACCCTTCCCCTTTGCCCACAGACGCCAGAGCCAAGTCATGACCGTCAAGACCAAGCAGAAGACCGAAACCCGCCTGATGACCGGCGCCGAGATCGTGATCGCGGCCCTCCGGGAACAGGGCGTAGAGGTCATGTTCGGCTATCCCGGCGGCGCGGTCCTTCCGATCTATGACGCCCTCTTCGCGGCCGACGACATCCGCCACATCCTGGTCCGCCATGAACAGGGCGCCGGCCATGCGGCGGAAGGCTATGCCCGCTCCACCGGCAAATGCGGCGTCGCCCTCGTCACCTCCGGCCCCGGCGCGACCAACATGGTCACCCCGATCACCGACGCCATGATGGATTCGATCCCGATGGTCGTGATCTGCGGTCAGGTCCCGACCCACCTGATCGGCACGGACGCCTTCCAGGAGGCCGACACGACCGGCATCACGCGCTCCTGCGCCAAGCACAATTACCTCGTCACCGATGTCGACCAGCTTGCCCGCACCATCCACGAGGCCTTCCATATCGCCACGTCCGGCCGCCCCGGCCCGGTCGTCATCGACATCCCGAAGGACGTCCAGTTCGCGAACGGCACCTATGTCGGCAAGGACGGTGTCCACAAGGCCACCTATTCCCCGCGCATCGACCCGATGCCGGAAGCCATCGAGGCGGTTGCCGACCTCATCGCGGCTTCGCGCCGTCCGATCCTCTATACCGGCGGCGGCGTCATCAATTCCGGCCCGCAGGCCTCCGAGGCGCTGCGCCGGCTGCAGGCGGAGACCGGCATGCCGGTCACGTCCACGCTGATGGGCCTCGGCGCCTTCCCTGCCTCGCATCCCGACTGGCTGGGCATGGTCGGCATGCACGGCAGTTTCGAAGCCAACAATGCGATGCACGACTGCGACCTGATGATCTGCGTCGGCGCGCGTTTCGACGACCGCGTGACCGGCCGGATCGACGCCTTCTCGCCGAACTCGAAGAAGGTTCACATCGACATCGACCCCTCCTCGATCAACAAGATCGTCCGGGTCGACGTGCCGGTCGTCGCCGATTGCGCCGCCGCGCTGGAGGCCCTGCTGGCCGCCGTCAAGCATCGCAAGGGCAAGCGGCCCGACCTCAAGACCTGGAAGGCCGAGATCGAGGCCTGGCGCGCCCGCAAATGCTTCAGCTACGAAGGCTCGGACACGGTCATCAAGCCGCAATACGCGATCGAGCGCCTCTACGCCCTCACCCGCGATCGCGAGACCTTCATCACGACCGAGGTCGGCCAGCACCAGATGTGGGCCGCCCAGTTCTACCATTTCGACGAGCCGAACCACTGGATGACCTCCGGCGGCCTCGGCACGATGGGCTATGGCCTGCCGGCCGCGGTCGGCGTGCAGTGCGCGCATCCGGACGCCCTCGTCATCGACATTGCAGGCGAGGCCTCGATCCAGATGATGATGCAGGAACTCTCCACTGCCGTTCAGTTCTGCCTGCCGGTGAAGGTCTTCATCCTCAACAATGAATGGATGGGCATGGTGCGCCAGTGGCAGGAACTGCTGCATGGCGAGCGCTATTCGCACTCCTATTCGGCGAGCCTGCCGGACTTCGTGAAACTGGCCGAGGCCATGGGCGCGCACGGCATCCGCTGCGACGATCCCGCCCTTCTGGACGGGGCGATTGCGGAAATGATCGCGCATCCGGGCCCGGTCCTGTTCGACTGCCGCGTCGAGCGGGCGGAGAACTGCCTCCCCATGATCCCGTCGGGCTCTGCACATAACGAGATGATCCTGGGCAAGATAACTGGTAACGAAATCGGTGAGACCGGCCGCAAGCTGGTCTGAGTTCGGACAGACCGGAAACCGGCGCCACCGAAGGGTAAGATGATGGCCTCAAGCGACATCTGGCAGCTGCTGCGGGACAATCTCGCGCTGATTGTGACCGTCGTGTCGGCCATTGCCGCCGTCGTCGGCGCCATTGCCAGCCGGGCCGAGACACGCAGGCAGCGCCAGCTGCGTACGGAGCAGCTGCGCCAGAGCATCGACAGTGCCAGCCTCGAATGGGGCAGCGCCGCCATCGACACGATGGTGCGGGCCGCGATGCTCGCACGCACGCGCCACCTGCATGCCAACGAAGGCGCCTTCCAGACCGCGCGGGCCGCGACGCTGATCAATCTCTCGTCCCTGATCGACCGGGGCCGCATGTTCTTCCCCAATCTCGACGAGACCAAGAAGGGCGTGGAAAAGGACGGGGCCTATCGCGGATCGCGCCCGCCGATCCTCGACGCCCTCGTCTGGGTGCATTGCGAAATCGACGCGCTCACCCGCGACGGCGGCCCAACCGGCGACAACAGTGCCGCCTTCATCGACGACTGCCGCCGCCTGGTCGTGTCGGAACTGCAGGCCCATCTCGATCCGCGCCGCCTGAACCAGGTCGTCGGCCGCTATGCCGGGCAGACCCGCACCCACCAGCAGCAGGCGATCGAGCGCGCCGATGCGCTCCGGCAGCAACTCTTGACTCGCCGTCCCGGCGTCTCCATCGAAAATCACAAACGCCCACCCCAACAGCCGGAGACTGTACAATGAGCGACGGATCCGGAACGTCCGGCCCGACCGGCCCGAAATCGGCCTACTTCCTCAACCATGCGGATGAGGCGATCGAGCGCCGCACGCTGGCCGTGCTGGTCGACAACGAACCGGGCGTGCTCGCCCGCGTCGTCGGCCTGTTCTCGGGCCGCGGCTACAACATCGACAGCCTGACCGTGGCTGAGGTCGATGCCTCCAGCCACCTGTCGCGCATCACCATCGTCACCCAGGGCACGCCGCACATTCTCGAACAGATCGAGGCCCAGCTGATGCGCCTCGTGCCGGTCGGCGAAGTCGTCGACATCACCAAGTCGAAGCGCGGCATCGAGCGCGAACTGGCCCTGATCAAGGTGGCCGGGGTCGGCGAGAAGCGCGTCGAGGCGCTACGCATCGCGCAGATCTTCCGCGCCAACGTGATCGACACGACCAATGAGAGCTTCATTTTCGAACTGACCGGCGCCTCGGACAAGATCACCCAGTTCGTCGACCTGATGCGGCCGCTCGGCCTCGTCGAGGTCAGCCGGACCGGCGTCCTGTCGATCAAGCGCGGAAAGGAGAAGGGATGAAACAGTTCGCCGCCCTGGTCCTGCCGATCCTCGCTGCCTGTTTCGCCGCCCCTGCCCTTGCGCAAGGCGAAGAGCCCGCAAGCTGCAAGCCGAAAGTCGCCGGTGTCGCGCTGGCCCTCGCCGATGAGGCCGATACCGCCCAGCTGCAATGCGATGTCGACCGCGCCGCCATTCTCGAGAAGCGCTCGGACGTCCTGTTCGGGCCGGTCACCAATCCGCTCGTCCGCATCGTCGACACGGCCGCGCCGAGCGGGGCCGCCTATGTCTATGCCCTGATGGACGTGCAGGGCGCGATGATCCTCGATGCGCGCAGCGTGCCGGCCGATCTGACCGTGCCCGGCCGCGTGCCCGTATGCCACCTCCGCACGCTCGTGCCGGAGGCGGTCTCCCGCCAGGTCTCGATCGCGCTGCTCGAAACCGCCTCGCCCGACGTGCCCGGCTATGCCGAGCGGATGGAAGTCGTCACCAACCCGGACGGTTCGCGCCGCTCGGTCCTGCTGCTCGACTCCCATGACGTCATCACCCGGATCCAGACGGCCAGCGGCGAGCGCAATTTCTCCCGCCACATCCGCCAGACGGACAAGGTGGCCAAGCTCAACGAATTGATCATTGGCGTCGCCAATGTCAGCGACGGCTGGGAATGCAACGCATCCTGACCGCCTAAACCCACAAACAAGTTCAAATCTCTGACGGAGCCGGACAGAAGCCCATGAAAGTCTATTACGAGCAGGATGCAGATCTCTCGATCATCCAGAAAAAGAAAGTCGCCGTCGTCGGCTATGGCAGCCAGGGCCACGCGCACATCCTGAACGCCCGCGACAGCGGCGTGAAGAACGTCAAGGTCGCCCTCCAGGAGGGTTCGGCCAGCCGCAAGAAGGCCGAGGCCGCCGGCCTTGAAGTCGTCACCCCGGCTGAAGCCGCAAAGTGGGCCGACGTGCTCATGATCCTCGTGCCCGACGAGAAGCAGGCCGTGCTCTACGCCAACGAGATCGAGCCGCACCTGCGCGCCGGCCAGCACATCATGTTCGGCCACGGCTTCAACATCCACTACAACCTGATCCGTCCGCGCGCCGACGTGGACGTGTCGCTCTCCGCGCCGAAAGGCCCCGGCCACACGCTGCGCGCGCAGTACCAGATGGGCTTCGGCCTGCCGGGCCTGATCGCCATCCACCAGGACGCCACCGGCACCGCCCGCGAAGTCGCCCTCTCCTACTCGAAAGCCATCGGCAACACCCGCGCCGGCGTCATCGAGACCTCGTTCCGTGAAGAGACCGAAACCGACCTCTTCGGCGAACAGGCCGTGCTCTGCGGCGGCATCGTCGAGCTGATCAAGGCCGGCTACGAGACGCTGGTCGAAGCCGGCTATGCCCCGGAAATGGCCTATTTCGAGTGCCTCCACGAGACCAAGCTGATCGTCGACCTGATCTATGAAGGCGGCATCGCCAACATGAACTACTCGATCTCGAACACGGCCGAGTATGGCGAATACGTCTCCGGCCCGCGCGTCGTGAACGCCGAAGCCAAGGCGAACATGAAGAAGATCCTGGAAGACATCCAGTCCGGCACGTTCGCCCGCAACTGGGTCCTCGAGAACCAGGCCGGCGCGCCGAGCTTCCACGCCATGCGCCAGCGCATGAACAACCACCCGATCGAGGAAGTCGGCGAAAAGCTCCGCGGCATGATGCACTGGGCGCAGAACGACCGCCTGGTCGACAAGTCCCGCAACTAGTCTCTCTTTCCGGCGCAGGCCTCAGTCCGGGGCCTGCGCCGCCTCTTCCCCGCCCGGCACCCGGTTCAAGTCCACGAACCCGCCCACGCCCGGCACCTTTCCCTTCATTGAATACTGCCAGAGCTGCACCTGCCCGTCCGGCGGGCCAGACAGGCTGCGCATCCAGACCGGATACTCCGCGAACGGACCGGCCAGCCAGTCGCGGTAGAATTCCGGCGTCGTGTAGAGCAGCGGCCGCTGCCCATACTCGGCCTCGACCGCCGCAAGGAACACCGCGATCTGCGCCTCGGCCTCGGCGCGCGATCCCTGCGGCTCGCAATTGTGCGCATATTCGAGATCGACCGCCGGCGGCAGCGTGCCGTCCCGCACTTCCACCGACCGGATGAAATTCT
>Ga0209607_1002818_pt1 | contig 13681 bp, 7 predicted proteins | sample AD_UKC117_MetaG_FD_184413 | JGI IMG/M metagenome (GOLD analysis project Ga0209607, IMG submission 184413) | Active sludge microbial communities of municipal wastewater-treating anaerobic digesters from Hong Kong - AD_UKC117_MetaG (SPAdes)... | ecosystem: Engineered > Bioreactor > Anaerobic >... | reverse complement strand
CGGCACCCCGCTCGACGGGCTGAACGTGGATGCCGAGGGGCTCGACCTCGATCCCCAGGGCCGCGCCTATGTCTCCTTCGAGGCCTTCCACCGCGTCCGGCGCTACGACCGCCTCGACGGCCCGGCCACCTCCGTGCCGCCCCATCCCGACTTCGCCCGCCTGCAGAACAATTCCGGCCTCGAGGCGCTGACGATCGACGCCGAGGGCACGCTCTACGTCATCCCCGAGCGCAGCGGCGCGCTCGACCGCCCCTTCCCGGTCTACCGCTTCCGCAACGGCCGCTGGGACAAGGACCTGCGCCTGCGCCGCGACGGCGAGTTCCTGGTGGTGGACGCGGATTTCGGTCCCGACGGCAGGCTCTACGTGCTCGAGCGCAGCTTCCGCTGGCTCGGCGGCTTCGCGACCCGGATCCGCCGCTTCACCCTCGGCCCGGCGGGGCTCGGCGACGAGATCACCCTGTTCGAGACCCGAATCGGCGAGATGGACAACATGGAGGGCATGTCCGTCTGGCGCGACGAGGCGGGCCAGACCCGCGTCACCCTGATCTCGGACGACAATTTCTTCGCCCTGCAGCGCACGGTCATTGCGGAATTCGTGCTCGCGGAGCGCTGATACGACATCCGGTCGAACCCTTCGGGCAAAGCCGGCAGCGACGGCGGGAAATGGGCGCAGGCGCGTGGTCGCCAGCCCGATCGACCCGCGGCGATCGGGCCGCGCCGGCCCTGCCGGGGGCCGGCGCGCTTCGCACGCCGTCCAGGGCCCACGCGTCCCGATCCTCGACCGATGGTGAGGCTGCACTCCCCTCGCCCTGCGGCTTTCGCCTCCGGGCGACCGGACCGGGCAAGGCGCCACCGGCGCCTCGCCTATTCGGTCCGGGGGTATGCGACGCGGGCCGCACGGGGCGCGGCCTTCTCCCGAGACCCGAAGTGCCGGCGCCGGTCCGCGGCCATCACCCGGAAGCCGGATCAGGCCGCGCCCCGCTCCGCCGCCGCCTCCAGCGCCGCGGCCAGGCGCGCCAGCGCCTGCGGCCGATATCCCGGGTCGCGCGCCCAGCGGGCGAGCGCGGCCGGCGCGAGGTCGAGCAGCGCGCCCGGCCCCCGGCGCGGGCGCGGCGCGATCTCCAGCATCCGGTCGATGATCCCCGGCGCCGCGGCGCCGCGCGCCATGAGCGGCGCCGCCGCATCCCGCTCCGCCGCCCAGCCGGCCAGGGCGGCCGGGTCGAGCGCGAGCCCCGCCGCCGCGGCGCCCTCCGCCACCCAGACCAGCGCGTCGCTTGAGAGCCCCGTCACCACCCCGCCCCCGCCGACCGAGCCATGGTCGCCGGGAAACCAGCGCTGCTGATAGGCGCCGCGCACCCGGCCGCCGTTCAGCGCCGCGAGATTGTGCCAGAGCGTCGGCGGGAAGCCGCGCCGCCGCTCGTCGATCGACACCGCATGCCGCGCCGCGGCGACGCAGCCGGAGAGCGCGGTGTCGTGGAACGCCAGCCCGCGGTTCAGCCGCGCCGCCAGCCGCATGTGCCCGGGCAGCCCCAGCGCCCCCACCGTGTCCCAGATGCCGAGATAGACGAGCCTGAGCGCCAGCCCGGCGGGCCCGCCCGCCTCCGCCCGCCAGGCCGCCTCCTGCGGCCCCAGCACCACATGGCCGGCGTGGCGCGCCCTGAATGCCAGCGCCGCGGGGCTGTCGGGGCGGCTGGCGGCGCCCCGGTCGCGGTAGAAGGCCAGCGCCGCGGGGATCGCCGAAGCCTCGTCGCGCTCCAGGATGCCGCAATTGCGGATCAGCCCCGCGAGCGAGCGCGCGGTGAAGGCCCCGCGCGAGAAGCCGAAGAGATACACCTCGTCGCCGGGCGCATAGGTGAAGACGAGGAAGCGATAGGCCGCCGCCAGCGTCGCGGTCAGCCCCTGGCCGAAGAGGCCGCCGAGGGTGCGGTCGAGCATGCGCGCCAGCCCGCCGGTGCCGCGCCCGGTCCCCACCCCGTCGAGATGGCAGACCACCTGCGCCACCCCGTCCGGCGCCGCGGGCAGCACGGCCTGCGCCAGCCGCGCCACATTGGTGGGCCGCTCGGCGTCGATGCGTTTCCAGGTGCCGTCGCAGGCGATGACGATGCGTTTCATGGATCGCTCCGGATCGCCCGCCCGCAGGACGGCCGCCCGGCGGGGCGATCATTGCAAGGGTGTCTCGGGGATATGACGGCCGGAAACGGCCGCGCCGGGCGACCATAGCGCCAAATGCTTTCCCAATCCCTGCCCCGGCGCCGACTTGCACCGCCTGTTTCAATCGGTGCCCGCAGTTCTTGCCGCGAAACCGAACCGTATCAAGCCAGCGGCTCTACCGACTGACCGATCCTGCGGCCCGAGGCCGAACCTCGGGACAGGGAAAAGGCAGCGTCCCGCGTGGCTCGCATCACATGCCCCCGGACCGAGAAGGCGAGGCGCCAGTGGCGCCTTGCCCGGTCCGGTCGGCCGAAGGCGCGAGCCGCAGGGCGAGGGGGGGTGCAATGTCACCATCGGTCGAGGATCGGGCCGCGTCGGCCCTGGACGGCGTGCGACGCGCGCCGGCCCCCGGCAGGGCCGGCGCGGCCCGATCGCCACCGGTCGATCGGGCCGGAACCCCTCGGCCGCGGAAGGAACAGGCGTCGACGGCAAGGGCCGCCGGTATCAGTCATGGCCTATTCAGGCTTGGTCAAGTATTTCCGACCAAGGCGTCTCGGCGGCAAGCCAGCCGCTTTCTTTCTTTTCGCTTGTCCGAGTTCGAAGCATGTCGGCCACCGCCTCGCGCAAGGCGGCAGGCTTCTCCTTTGGTTGCGCTCAAGCGGCAAGACTGGCGCCCCCCGCCACTGCCATCCTGATACGGCCTGCGGGTAATTACCTTGCGTCGACAGCCCGCAAGGAAGTGGCAAGCCGGATTCCAGCCCAGTTCCAGCCACTTTCCAGCTTCGGTTTTTTCCAGACTTTCCAACGGGCTTATCGTCCCCGAATTCGCGCGGGCCGATCGCCCGCGACTCGTGCGGTTCCCTAACAGACCCTGAACGGAAATCCCGCGGATGCGATCCGCATCCCCGCACGGCTATTCCGTCAGCCGCCGCGGTTTGTGCTTGTCGAGCGCGGTGACATTGGGCTTGCGCCGCCCGGCATAGGGATTCTCCCCCGCCCGCAGGTGCAGGCGGATCGGCGTGCCCGGCATGTCGAAGTCGCGCCTGAGGCCGTTGATGAGGAAGCGGCGATAATCCTCGGGCACCGCCTCGGGATGGGAGGCGAAGAGCACGAAGGTCGGCGGCCTGGTCTTGACCTGGGTCATGTAGCGCAGCCGGATGCGCCGCCCGCCGGGCGCCGGCGGCGGATGCCCGGCGATCTGCGCGCTGAGCCAGCGGTTGAGCCGCGCCGTGGAAATACGCGTATTCCATACGGAATACGCCTTGAGGATCGCGTCGTGAAGCCGGTCGAGCCCCTTGCCGGTCAGGGCCGAGACCATCACCATCGGCGCGCCCTTCAGCTGCGGCAGCAACCGCCCGAAGCTCTCGCGCAGCTCGTTGAGCTTCGCCGGCTTCTCGGCCTCCAGATCCCATTTGTTGACCGCCACGACCACCGCCCGCCCCTCGCGCTCGGCCAGATCGGCGAGCCGCAGATCCTGGGTCTCGAAGGGGATCTGCACGTCGAGCAGCACCACGACCACCTCGGCGAACTTGACCGCCCGGAGCCCGTCGGAAACCGAGAGCTTCTCGAGCTTCTCCGAGATCTTCGCCTTCTTCCGCATGCCGGCGGTATCGAAGATCCGGAACCCCGTCCCCATCCATTCGGTCTCGACCGCGATCGCGTCCCGGGTGATCCCCGCCTCCGGCCCGGTCAGCAGGCGGTCCTCGCCGAGGATCGCATTGACCAGCGTCGACTTGCCGGCATTGGGGCGCCCCACCACCGCGATCTGGATCGGCCGGCCGGGGGGCAGCGCCACGCCCTCGCCCGCCTCGTCGACGCTGTCGTCGATCTCCTCGGCGACCTCGACGACCTCGGCCGCGTCGGGGTGCTCGGCCGCCAGCGGCTCCAGCACCCGCATCAGGTCGTCCATGCCGATCCCGTGCTCGGCGGAAAGCGCCAGCGGCTCGCCGAGGCCGAGTTCCCAGGCCTCGAGCAGCCCCGCCTCCGCCGCCCGCCCTTCGGTCTTGTTGGCCGCGAGGATGACCCGCGCCGCCCGCCGGCGCAGCAGATCCGCGAGCACCCGGTCGAGCGCCGTGACGCCCGAGCGCGCATCGATCAGGAAGAGGCAGACATCGGCCAGATCCACCGCCCGCTCGGTCAGCGCCCGCATCCGCCCCTGGAGGCTCTCCCCGGCCGCCTCCTCCAGCCCGGCGGTGTCGATCACCGTGAAGCGCAACGGCCCCAGCCGCCCTGCCCCCTCGCGTAGGTCGCGCGTCACCCCCGGCTGGTCGTCGACCAGGGCCAGCCGCCGGCCGACCAGCCGGTTGAACAGCGTCGATTTTCCGACGTTCGGACGGCCGACGATGGCAAGAGTGAACGACATCAACGGGTTCTCGGAGCCGGACGGGCGAAGGCGCTCGCGCGGCGTTGCTTATCCGCTCGCACCGCTATTGGAAAGCGAGAAGCTGCCCCTCGCGGCTGACCACATACATCACGCCTCCCGCCACCGCGGGCGGCGCCGCCGCCCCGCCGGGCAGCGGGATCTCGGCGAGGAGCGCCCCGTCCGACGGGCTGAAGCCGCGGAGGAACCCGTCGCCGCTCGCCACCCAGAGCCGGCCGCCGGCGAGGATCGGCCCGTAATAGGTGACGGCAGTGCTCGGGACCCCGCCCTTGCCGAGCCAGGAGAGCGGTGTCCGGCGGACCGGATAGAATTCCGGCAGCCGGATCTCCCACAGCAGCTCGCCCGTCGCGGCATCGGCCCGCACCAGCGCGCCTTCGTCGGAGAGCAGGAAGATCGACCCGCCCACCGGCCAGGCCGGTCCATAGGCTCCCTCCGGCATGGTCCAGAGCCGCTCGCCGGTGTCGCGATCGAGCCGGATGGTGCGGCCGCTCTGGTTCGAGGCGAAGACCGCATTGCCCGCGATGATCGGATCGCCGCTGATGTCGTTGATCTGGTTGCGCGCGAGGTTGCGCCGCCCGCCGGTGACCGCCGAGCCCCAGACCTGCAGCCCGCTGCGCGCGAGAACCCCCAGCACCTCGCCGGAGGCGAAGGGCACCACCACCAGCTGGCCATCGGCCGCCGCCGAGGCGCCCCCGAGCAGCCCGGTGCCGCCGATCCCCTGCAGCCCCCATTCGATCCCGCCGTTCGCGGCGTTCAGCGCATAGGCGAAATCGTTGCGCAGGACCACGATCACCTTGCCGTCATGCACCGTCGGCGCGGAGCGGATCGGCGCCTCGAGCGTCTGGCGCCAGAGAATGCCGCCCGACGCCGGATTCATCGCCAGCACGTCGCCGAAGCCGGTGGTCACGTAGAGCACGCCGCCCGAGACCGCCATGCCGCCGCCCGGCCCGCCGTCGGGGGTCTGGCCCGCCGGCACCAGGCTCTGGGTCCAGACGACCTGGCCGGCGCGGTTCACCGCCGAGATCCGCCCGGCGGCATCCATCGCGAAGACGACCCCGCCGGCGACCACCGGGCCCGCGAGGATGCGCCGGCGCTTGGCGTCGCCCTCGCCGATCCCGGTGGACCAGCGCAGCTGCGGCACCGCCGCGAGCGCCGGATGCGACGGGCGGCCCTGGGCCGCGCCGTTGCGATGGCTCCAGTCGGCATTGAGGGTGGCCGGCGGCAGCGCGATCGGAATGGCGCGCGGCCCTGCCGCCACGCCCGGCGCCTCAGGACGGACCGGGATCCGCTCGCCCGGAAGCGGCGCGTCCTTGGAGCAGGCCGCGACGAGGGCGAGCGCGACGAGCCCCGCCAGGAGGCGCGATCGGCGGCCTCGGTCGGACAGGCGGGGCGTGCAAGCGGACATGGATCGCCGATTCAGCCGTCGACGGTCGCGGCCGGCGCCGCCTCGACCGGCGCCACCTCGCCGCCCGTCGCGACGATGAGCTGCCGCGCGCGTGCACGGACCTGCTCCGGCGCGGCGGGATCGTCGAGAATGGCCTGAAGATCGCTCTGCGCCGCCTCCGCATCCCCGGCATCGATCCGCGCCAGCGCGCGCTGCTCGAGCGCCAATGGCCGGAAGGGCGCCTCCGCCCCGGTCAGCATCTCCAGCGTCGCCAGCCGCTCCGAGGCATCGAGATCGGCGCCGAGCAGCATCACCCGCTGCAGCGCCGCGAGCTGGCGGTAGAGGTCGGAGACGCCGCCGTCGGTGGAAAGCTCCGCGAGCAGCGCCGCCGCGGCATCGCGCTCGCCCGCCTCGATCCGGCTGCCGGCCTCGGCGAAGCGCGCCAGGACGGCAGCCTCGGGAATCTCGGCGGCGATCTCGCCGAGCCGCCCCGCCCGCTCGGCGGGATCGGTCTCGAGATAGGCGGCCCGCATGGCGTCGCCGGCCGCCTCGGCCGCGGCCTGCATGCGCGCCTTGCGCCATTCGTGCACCGCGGCACCGCCGATGATGAGCACCAGCACGGCGCCGATCAGCCAGCCCCACCGCCGCAGGAAGGCGTAGAACCGGTCCCGGCGCACCTCCTCGCTGACTTCGTGGATGAAGGAATCGCTCTCGTGCACGCCCGCTCTCCGAAGGGTCAGGGGCGGGGTATAGCTTCCGGCCGATACGGTGCCAAGTGCGTTTGCCACCGCCCGCCGAGCGATCGCATCTCCGGCAAATTCTTTCTCCTTCGACCGTCCCGCCACGAATGAGGGCAGCGCCCGACCCGGCGGGTGCGGAGCGCCCGCGTCGTGCCGGAGGCACGCCTTCGGCGTGACGGGGCGGGGCGGGCGCTGCCCGGCGGTGCCCGCCGGGCGGGATGGTGACGCCGGACCTGCCTGGAACTCTGCCTGACGGGGTCGCGTCGCCACACGCAGATCCCCCGCCATTGCTTCCCCGCCCGACGCCTCTATGTATTGCGCCGCGATCTTGATAATCTGCGCCGCATCGCCGTGCGGTGGCTGTCCGGGGCGGGCGGGGCGATCCTTCGCCGGCCGCCCGCAGGAACCGGGAGTGGGTGATGCGAGTGTTTCCGATCCTGACCGCGATCGTCGTGGGGGCGTTTCTCTACGCCTTCGTGATGGAGCGCGACACGCTCCGGGCGATCGCCGGGGCCGAGGCCCTGCCCGAGGCGGTCGCCGAGCCCGAGGCCGAAGCCGCCGCGGCGGTGGCGGTCGTGGCCATGCGCTCGGAGGCCCGCGAGGTGGCGAGCGGCATGGTGCTGCGCGGCCGCACCGAGGCCAACCGCCGGGTCGAGGTGCGCGCCCAGACCACCGGGCTGGTCATCTCCGAGCCGCTGCGGCGCGGCGCCATCGTCGCCGAAGGCGACCTGCTCTGCGAGCTCGATCCCGGCAACCGGCCGGCGCTTCTCGCCGAGGCCGAGGCGCGGCTCGCCGAAGCCGAGGCCAACAGCACCGCCTCCGAACGCCTCGCCGAGCGCGGCTATACCGCCGAGACCACGGCCATCGCCAACCGCGCCGCGCTCCAGAGCGCGCAGGCCGGCATCGACCAGGCGCGCCGGGAGATCGACCGCCTCCGGATCGTCGCGCCCTTCGAGGGGCTGCTCGAGGCCGATACCGCCGAGCTCGGGGCGCTGCTCCAGCCGGGCTCGGAATGCGCCACGATCATCGACCTCGACCCGATCAAGCTGATCGGCTTCGCCCCCGAGCGCTCGGTCGACCAGATCGAGCCCGGCGCCACGGTCGGCGCCCGGCTGCTCAACGGCAAGGAATTCACCGGCCGCGTCACCTTCGTCTCGCGCTCGGCCGATCCCGCCACCCGCACCTTCCGGGTCGAGGCGGAGGTCCCCAACCCCGATCTCGCGATCCGCGACGGCGCTACCGCCGAGATCCTCGTCTCGCTCGCCGGCTCCGCGGCGCATCTCCTGCCGCAGTCGGCGCTGACGCTCGACGATGCCGGCCGCCTGGGCGTGCGCGTGGTCGAGGAGGGCGCGGCGGCCTTCCTGCCGGTCGAGGTCGTGCGCGACACCGCCGAGGGCGTCTGGGTCTCGGGCCTTCCCGAGAGCCTCGACGTCATCGTCGTCGGCCAGGATTTCGTGACCGACGGCCAGCCGGTGACGGTGAGCATGCGGGATCCGCTGCCGTGACCGGCCTCGTCGACTGGGCGACCGGCCGGGCCAGGATGATCGTGGCGCTGGTGATCCTCTCGCTGGCGGCGGGCGGCTATGCCTACGTCAACCTGCCCAAGGAAGGCGAGCCGGACATCGAGATCCCGGCGCTCTTCGTCTCCGTGCCCTTCCCCGGCATCTCGGCGGAGGATGCCGAGAAGCTGCTCGTCCGGCCGCTCGAGACCGAATTGCGCGGGCTCTCGGACCTCAAGAAGATCTCCGGCACCGCCGCGGAAGGCTACGGCGGCGTGGCGCTCGAATTCGAATTCGGCTGGGACCGCACTGCGACGCTCGCGGACGTGCGCGACCGCGTCTCCCGGGCCCAGGCCGACTTCCCCGAAGGCGCCGACCAGTACACCATCACCGAGATCAACTTCTCGGAATTCCCCATCCTGATCGTCTCGCTCTCGGGCAGCGTGCCCGAGCGCTCGCTGCTGCGCGTCGCCAAGGAGCTGCAGGACGAGATCGAATCCATCCCCGCGGTGCTCGAGGCCGGCCTCGCCGGGCATCGCGACGAGATGCTCGAAGTGCTGATCGACCCGCTCAAGCTCGAAGCCTACAACGTCACGGCGGACGAGCTGATCTCGGTGGTCACCCGCAACAACCAGTTGATCGCCGCCGGCGAGGTCGATGCGGCCACCGGCGCCTTCTCGGTGAAGATCCCCGCCGCCTTCAGCGGGCCCCAGGACGTCTATGCGCTGCCGGTCAAGGTCAACGGCGACAGCGTCGTGACCTTGGGCGACCTCGCCGACATCCGCCTGACCTTCGAGGACCGCGAGGGCACCGCGCGCTTCAACGGCGAGCCCACGGTGGCGCTCCAGGTGGTCAAGCGCAAGGGCGAGAACGTGATCGACACCGTCGCCGCGGTGCGTCGGACCGTCGAGGCCGCCCGCGGGAAATGGCCCGAGGATCTGCGCCAGGCGGTGCAGGTCAGCTTCTCGATGGACGCGAGCAACGACGTCTCGAGCATGGTCAGCCAGCTCGAAGGCTCGGTGCTGACCGCGATCTGCCTCGTGATGGTGGTGGTGCTCGCGAGCCTCGGCACCCGCTCGGCGCTGCTGGTGGGCTTCGCGATCCCGACCTCCTTCATGCTCTGCTTCGCACTGCTCGCGGCCTTCGGCATCTCGATCTCCAACATCGTGATGTTCGGGCTGATCCTCGCGGTGGGCATGCTGGTGGACGGCGCCATCGTCGTCGCCGAATACGCCGAGCAGCGCATCGACCAGGGCCAGGGGCCGATGCGCGCCTATGGCGAGAGCGCCAAGCGCATGTTCTGGCCGATCATCTCCTCGACCGCCACCACGCTCTGCGCCTTCCTGCCCATGCTCTTCTGGCCCGGCGTCGCGGGCGAGTTCATGGGCAACCTGCCGGTCACGCTGATCTTCGTGCTCTCGGCCTCGCTGGTGGTGGCGCTTATCTATCTGCCGGTGCTCGGCGGCATCGCCGGGCGGATCTCGCGGCATGTCGACCACGGTGCCGAGGCGCTGCACGCGGCCCTGCCGCTCTGGCTGCGCTGCGCGCTGCTGCTGCCGGCCGCGGCAGTTCTGCTGGCCGGGCTCGCGGCGCTCGTGCATCGCTCGCCCCTGCCGGGGCTCGTGCTCTTCGTCGCGGGCTGCCTCGCGCTCTCGCTGGTCGGCGGCTCGCTGCGCGCGCGCAGGGTGCCGCCCGTGGGCAAGGCGGGCTACCGGCCGAGCCTCTTCGGACGCCTGATCCGCTTTCTGACCGGCAATCCGGTGATGCCCTTCGTCGCGGTGGCGGCGGTGGCGGTCTTCGTGATGTCGGTCTTCTCCTACTACGGCCAGCACAGCAAGGGCGTCGAATTCTTCGTCGAAACCGAGCCCGAACGGGCGGTGGCCTACGTGCGTGCACGCGGCAATCTCTCGCTCGAGGAGAAGGACGCCCTGGTGCGCCAGGTCGAGCAGGTGATCGCCGACACCGACGGGGTCGCCTCGATCTTCTCCTTCGCCGGCGCCGGCGGCCTCAACAATCTCGGCGGCGACCAGGGGCCGCGCGACGCCATCGGCCAGGTCCAGATCGAGCTGGATCGCTGGGGCAGCCGGGCGCCGGGCAAGGCGATCCTCGCCGACATCAACGCCCGCCTCGCCCATATCCCCGGCATCATCGCCGAGATCTCGGAAGCCTCCCAGGGCCCGGGCCAGGGCAAGCCGGTGCATCTGCGCCTCGAAGGCGACAACTGGGAGGATCTCAAGGCGGCGGCGGCCTATGTGCGCGCGCATTTCGACACCATGCCGGGGCTCGTGGACATCGAGGACACCCTGCCCCTGCCCGGCATCGACTGGCAGATCGACGTGGACGTGGAACAGGCCGGGCGCTTCGGCGCCGACGTGGCCACCGTGGGCGCGATGGTCCAGCTCGTCACCCGCGGGCTCGCGCTCGACACCATGCGGGTCGACACCTCCGACGAGGAGATCGACATCCGCGTGCGCCTGCCCGAGAACGACCGCCTGCTCGCCACGCTCGACAGCCTGCGCGTGCGCACCCCCCAGGGGCTCGTGCCGCTCTCGGCCTTCATCACCCGCAAGCCCGTGCCCTCGCTCGCCCAGATCGACCGCTACCAGGGCAGCCGCTTCTTCGACGTGAAGGCCGATGTCGCCGAGGGCGGCAACGCCAATGCCGAGATCGCGGCGATCACCGACTGGCTGGGCAGCGAGGCGGAACTGCCCGCCGGCATCGCCTGGGAATGGACCGGCGACCAGGAGGACCAGGCCGAGAGCCAGGCCTTCCTGATGAGCGCCTTCGCCGCCGCGCTCGGCCTGATGTTCGTGATCCTGCTCGCCCAGTTCGATTCCTTCTACAATTCCGCGCTGGTGCTGACGGCGGTGGTGCTCTCGGTCACCGGCGTGCTCATCGGCATGCTGGTGATGGACCAGACCTTCTCGATCATCATGACCGGCACCGGCATCGTGGCGCTGGCCGGCATCGTGGTGAACAACAACATCATCCTGATCGACACATTCCAGGACTACCGGCGCTACATGAACCCGCTCGAGGCGATCGCGCGCACCGCCGAATCGCGCCTGCGCCCGGTGCTGCTGACCACGATCACCACCATGGCCGGCCTCGCGCCGATGGTCTTCGGCATCTCGGTGGATTTCTTCAACGGCGGCTACACCATCGATTCGCCCTCGGCGATGTGGTGGAAGCAGCTCGCCACCGCCGTGGTCTTCGGCCTCGGGCTCGCGACCGTGCTCACGCTGATCGTCACACCCTCGCTGCTCGCGGCGCGGGTCTGGCTCTCCGCGGGCCTCGCCGCCTTCGGTCAGGCCCTGCGCGGCTGGATCGGCGGCAGCGACAGCACCGCCGTCCGCGACCGCCTGCTGCGCCGCGCCGCCCGGCGCGCCCCGGCGGAGGACATCGACTGGACGGAGACCGCACCGACGCTGCACCCGGTAACCGGCCCCACGCCCCGCGCCGCCGAATAGCCGCCGCGCCCGGGCGGCGCACGTCGCCCCGCGCTTGTGCGGCGCGGCGGTATGGCCGATGCTCGCGCCCCGCACCCCGGCCATACCGGCACGGGGGGCGCCCGGAGGTCCGACCTGCACGCGCTCGCCCAGCATCTCGCCGATCTCGTCGCCCATTACGGCGTGCCGGCGCTCTTCGTCTCGGTCGCACTCGAGGCGCTCGGCGCGCCGCTTCCGGGCGAGAGCGCGATCCTGATCGCCTCCGCCGCCGCGGCCCGGGGCGAGTTCGACATCCGCGCGGTAGCGCTCGCCGCCTTCCTCGCCGCGGTGCTCGGCGACGGCATCGGCTATGTGATCGGCCGCCGGCTCGGCCGGCCGGTGATCGCCCGCTACGGCGCGCGCTTCGGCGCGACGGAGGCCAATCTCGACCGCATGGAAAATCTCGCCCGCCGATACGGCCCGGCGATGGTCGTCGTGGCGCGCTTCTTCGTCGTGCTTCGCCAGCTCAACGGCCTGGTCGCCGGCACGAGCGGCATGCGCTGGCCGGTGTTCCTCGCCGCCAACGCCGCCGGCGCCGCGCTCTGGGTCGGCGTCTGGACGACCCTGGCCTACCGACTGGGCGTGACCGCCGGCAGCCTGCCCGCCCTCCTCCACCACCTCGCTCCCATCGCCGGCCTCGCCGCGGTCGCCCTGATCGCCACCCTCGCCATCCTCCATTTCCGAAAACACCGCCCCGCCCCGCACTGACCGGCATTCGGCGCATGGACCGGCCCGGAACCCGCCCGAAAAGCCAACGCGCCAACAATCAGTGCACCCTTGCGCAAGCCAGCACTCATACCAGCGACCATCGCCGCCGATCCGCCCCACCTGTGGCCAAGGATCCCCAGCCCGATCGACCCGTGGCGATCGGGCCGCGCCGGCCCTGCCGCGGGCCGGCGCGCTTCGCGCACCGTCCAGGGCCGACGCATCCCGATTCCCAACCGACGGTGAAACCCGACGTCCCTCGCCCTGCGGCTCGCGCCTCCGGGCGACCGGACCGGGCAAGGCGCCACCGGCGCCTCGCCTTCTCGGCCCGGGGGAATGTGGTGTGGGCCGCGCGGGGCGCAGCCATTTTCTTGCCCGAGTGTCGGCCTCGGGCCACGGCCCGGGTCGGACGGAAGCGCCGCTGGTATCAGGGCACCGCGGGCTCAGGCGGCGTCGGTCGCCTCCGCCTCCGCGTCCGGATCGGATTGCTGGCGCGTCCACATGCGCGCGTAGCGCCCCCCCAGCGCCAGAAGGGCCTCGTGGCTGCCCTGCTCGACGACCCGCCCCCGCTCCAGCACCACGATCCGGTCCGCATCGACCACCGTGGAGAGCCGGTGCGCGATGGTGATCACGCTGCGCCCCTCGCCCATGGCGCGCAGCGAATCCTGGATGTCGCGCTCGGTCTCGCTGTCGAGCGCGCTCGTTGCCTCGTCGAGGAGGAGGATCGGCGGGTCCTTCAGCAGGGTGCGCGCGATCCCCACCCGCTGCTTCTCGCCGCCCGAGAGCTTCAGGCCCCGCTCGCCCACGGTGGTGTCGTAGCCCTCCGGCAGCCCCGCGATGAAATCGTGGATCTGCGCCGCCCGCGCCGCGCCCTCGACCTCCTCGCGCGTGGCCTCGGGCCGCCCGTAGGCGATGTTGTAGTAGATCGTGTCGTTGAAGAGCACCGTGTCCTGCGGCACCACCCCGATCGCCGCGCGCAGACTCGCCTGCGTGACCTCACGCAGATCCTGCCCGTCGATCAGTACCGCGCCGGCGCTCACGTCGTAGAAGCGAAAGAGAAGCCGCCCGATCGTCGACTTCCCCGAGCCCGACGGCCCGACCACCGCCACCGTCTGGCCGGGCTCCACGGTGAGCGTCAGGTCGCGCAGGATGCTGCGCTCGGTCTCGTAGGCGAAGGCGACGTCGCGGAACTCGATGCGGCCCGCGCTGACCACCAGCGGCTTCGCCCCGGGCCGGTCCTCGATCTCCGCCGGCTGCTCCAGCAGGTCGAACATCGCCGCCATGTCGACCAGCGCCTGCCGGATCTCGCGATAAACCGTGCCGAGGAAGTTCAG
>Ga0209607_1002815_pt1 | contig 13694 bp, 16 predicted proteins | sample AD_UKC117_MetaG_FD_184413 | JGI IMG/M metagenome (GOLD analysis project Ga0209607, IMG submission 184413) | Active sludge microbial communities of municipal wastewater-treating anaerobic digesters from Hong Kong - AD_UKC117_MetaG (SPAdes)... | ecosystem: Engineered > Bioreactor > Anaerobic >... | reverse complement strand
AACGCACTGAAGACAATTGGCAGAAAGTAAAAATAGCGATAAACCGCATGAAGTTGGCTAATCCCTGGTGCAGTTGAATAGTGTAGATAACTAATGAGTAATAGTGCAATGGTAATTAGTAGCGGTGATAACAGATTATGCTGCAACCATTGCTGAAGCGTATCGGTGGATGGCACTGACAAATACTTATAGGCTTTCATGACGGTGCATCGTATCACAGAAATCAGGCAGAATACAAACTATTTGGCAGAATTCACTGGCCCGATTGATTATCCGCAAATCTGCGTAGCGACTCGCGCATTTGCGACACTGCTGTAGCATTTTCTGCACCATATCATGCAGTTAAGGTTCATTCTGCGCAATTTTGGCGATTTTCTTGAACTCTGCCGTTAACTCATATAGACTGACGGCCAAGAGTTGACTCTGAAGCAATGAGGAAAATGTGCATAGATTAGCTGCTGTGGACTGTCATTTGGACAGTTAGAAGGCTTCTACAATGACAATATATAGATATAGTAATGAACAAGCTCTCCTCAGTGAGAGCGACATAAATAGCAATCCTGAAGTAGATACTCCAAAAGGGCCAATACTACGTGCAGGTCACTGGCGCGGATTAATGATCGTAGCACTGGTATTAGGCATCGCTTGGATCAATCTGAGCCGGGTAGCAGCGAATGAACTATCTTACGACTTGGCGCAAGAAGCGCCCATGGTCGGGTTTCTGGCACCAGATTTTACGCTAACAACGACAGACAATGATCGTATCAAGCTTTCATCACTACGTGGCAAGCCCGTGGTTCTCAATTTTTGGGCGACTTGGTGTCCACCCTGCCGTGCAGAGATGCCGGCGTTGGAAGAGTTGTGGCAACGCTATGATCGTGGAGACGTTCTCGTGCTTGGTATCGATCAAGGTGAAAGTGCAGTGACGGTTGAGCGGTTTGCACGCGGTGTTGTTGGTACAACGTTCCCCCTATTGTTGGACACACAGCGGGAGATCGGTGCTGAATATGGCGTGCGTGCCCTACCCACGACTTTTTTTATCGATGCACAGGGCCGCATCCAGGAGATCAAGGTGGGTGGACCACTGAATGTGGCTACTTTGATGGGCGGTGTGGATGGGACTATTCAATAGATTGGTAGGTTGTCCATATGTTTCCTGTAATCAACCTTTTAGGGCGTCCGTTGCCGGTCGGAGCCATCTCAATCTTATTTGCCTTTTATCTTGGGTCTGAATTGGCAGAACGGGCATTGGGAAACGCCGCGCTTGATGCACAGCGCGTGACCTGGCGGAAAGCATTTGGTCAGGCCACATTGATTGCTCTGGTTGTCGGGCTTGTCGGTGCCCGACTAGGCTATGCAGCACGCTACTATCAACTATATGCAGAGTCGCCGGGGCTACTTTTGTCACTGCGTCCAGGAACGTTAGCCATTATGCCTGGCTTGTTTTTGGGTGGTGCATTTGCACTTTTTTACTTGTCAAGAAAGCAAATTCCATTGGCAAAGATTGCCGACGCTGTAGCCATTGGGGTGACGGGGGCTTTGGTAACCTTGTCAGTGGGTGACTTTTTTACCGGTAACGCTTATGGTACGCCGACGGATGTACCTTGGGGTGTTGAGCTATGGAATACAATGCGACACCCGGTGCAACTATACGATGCCATCGTACTGTTGATTGTGCTGGTTGTTCTGTGGTATTTGCATAAAAAAATCATGGATGGAGAGTTATTTTGGCGTTTTCTCATGCTCTATAGTTTGAGTCGCTTGTTCCTGGGGATGTTTTACGCAACCTCGGCGATCTGGGGACCAGGTGTCCGTATCAATCAAATTATCTCACTGGTAACCTTATTGGTCAGTCTCTTTGTCCTTTCGTTTTTTGCGCAACAGCGTGAAAGGACAGACGAGGAGTCATTGAAAAATCAAAAATACACTGTCATAACGGAGATGTAAATGGAACTATCAAACCCAAAGAAGCGTAAATTTTTCAAACCTTTGTTGGTCATTAGCTTGCTGATTCTGACGGCAGCAGTGATATTAAATGCCTGTGTCGTGCCAACGGTGATGCCGCCGGAAGACGCCACGGCGTCAGCCCAGGTAAGCAGCAACGTTGAAGCAACGGTGGATACGGCAATTGCACTTGCTGTCAAAGCGACCCTGACTTCGGTGGCAGCAGATGATGGCACCGCTGCAAGCACTACCGATGACGAAGGAGAAACCGTTGCCGTAGCAACAACATCCTCAACGGAGGACGATGCTGCTGCCACACCAGCAACTGAGCCTGCCGAAAGTACGGAAGGGCCAATGTTGATCACGCCCACCCCGGATCGTTCGGCAGAAATTATGGAAATTATACTGCAAAATACACGCCACTTCCGAGGCAATCCAGATGCATCAGTTGTGATCGTCGAGTTCAGCGACTTCTTGTGACCATATTGTCAGCGTTTCGCAACTGACGCGGGTCGTCAGATTCAAGAACAATATGTTGAGACAGGTGATGTTCGGTTTGGCTACGTTCATTTTGCATTTCTTGGGGAAGAATCCACAACATCTGCCGCGGCGACCGAGTGCGCGGCAGAGCAAGATATGTTCTGGGAATATCATGATGCCCTCTTTGAAGAGGATAACTGGCGTCAATTTGATGCTGAAAGCCTAAAGCGCATCGGCGGCGATCTGGGATTGGAGACTGAGCAATTCAACGAATGTATCGATTCGGGCCGAACTGTGGCACTTGTTCAGCAAGATTCAGGCTTTGCCAGACAACTTGGTGTCAGCAGCACACCAACGTTTGCTGTGAATGGTCGGCCGATTCAGGGGGCCTTGCCGTTTGAACAGTTCCAACGATTAATCGAAGAGATGTTACCGTAACAAGATGGATGATCCAACGATTGAACAATCCAACGGTGAACAGGTGACCCAACGTGAGCAGATAGGTTCACGTTGGGTTCTACCGCTTGTCGTCGCGTTCCTGTTTCTCCTCGTCACGTGGTCGACTTGGCGTTGGCTGTGGGGGGAGTGGATGGCGAATGATTACTACAGTCACGGCGTCCTCATCTTACCGGTCGCACTTTATCTTGGATGGCGACGGCTACGCAATACATCTGCAGATCAACGCACGGCGGCCCAGGGGGATACCCGTGGGCTCATCGCCCTGGGCGTGGCATTAGCATTCTATCTCTATTTTTTTAACAACAAAGCCTATTACCTAGCGGCCTTTGCCATGATCCTCATGATCGCGGGCATGCTGTGGACACTATACGGGTTCCGGTGGTTACGGACACTGGCATTTCCCATTGGCTATCTCCTCTTGATGGTACCGTTACCGTTTATTGAGCGGGCCACGCTGCCGCTGGCGCTCTTTACCGGTGTCTGTTCAACTGCCTTTGTTAAATTCTTTGGTATGGAACTCACTGTCATTGGTAATGCGGTCAAGCTGCCCAATGCAGAGCTGCTCATCGGTGCGCAATGTAGCGGCATCAATTCGATGATTACTTTGATTGCGCTCACTGCGCTCTGTGCTTATATATTAGAAGGACCCTGGTGGGGTCGGATCACGTTGGTCGTGCTGGCAGTGCCGATTGCTATGTTGGGCAATATCCTGCGTGTCTCCAACCTGCTCGTCGTTGCGCGCTACTGGGGGGCAGATGTCGCCTTTCGTTTCTATCACGACTACTCAGGTATTGTTTTTTTCGTGATTGTTCTACTACTTCTCTTGCCAGTAACAAGGATGCTCCAATGCAGAACACTACGACTCGACGTACTTTAATTCGCAACGGTGCCCTGCTTTCCTTGTTTGGCATCGGGTTAGGCGCTGTTTACGGGCCGCGCATCTCTTCTTGGGTAAGCGGCGCAACGCCCGTTTTAGACGAAGCTTCTTTTACTGCAATTGCCGATATTGACTATTGGCAGCGTACAGCGCGCGAGCGGATCGTTGCCGCGCAAGTTGCTTTTGATCTTGAGCATGAGCTAGCAGAACAAGTTCCAATGGTACTGAACGGTTGGTCTGGGGAGGATAAACCGGAGGATAACATTGAGGCGCTGATCTTACTCGATCCGGAGCAGTACGTACGGCGTCTCTATTGGGATAAGAATGGTCGACACATCTGGATGAGCCTAATCGGTGGACGTAGTTCCAAACCGTTTCATCCACCGGATATTTGCTACGATGCCGATGGATGGCAGACTGAAATGTCCTCAAGACAGATCCCATTGGCGCGCGGTGGTGAACTCTTTGGATTATGGATGGCTGCGCAAAAGACCAATTTGGAAACAGGTAGGCTAGACGAACATATCGTCTTTTATTGCTATCTGTTGCCGAATCAGGAGCGCAATCACGCCGATGGCATTGTGCTCTTTAAGTTAACATCACCGCGCTATGGCACACTCGATGAGACATTGGCCGTTCATGCAGAAATTGTCCAAGCGCTTTTTTCGCGGGCAGAAGTCGTATAGAGAAGAAAAGCCTGATGACATCTATTGTTCAAGATCTTACACCACCTATTTCCAAGTCTCTTGTACAAACACGCCCACGTTTTTGGGAGATCGACGCCCTCCGCGGGGTGGCGATTGTGATGATGGTGATCTATCACCTCATGTGGGATCTGCTTCTGTTCGGTGTTTTGACCAATGTCGCACTACAGCAGGGATTTTGGAAGTACTTCCAGCGTACCACAGCTTCGACATTTATCTTTTTAGTGGGCGTGGTGTTGGTGGTGAGCTACAAGCGTGACTTGAACCATGACAATGCAAGCTTTCGGAAATTCTTTTGGCGCGGTGCCAAAATTTTTGGTTGGGGTATGGTACTTAGCGTGATTGTACGGATGGCCGGCGTCGGTCGCATTGATTTTGGGGTCCTCCATCTGATTGGTGCTGCAATCATTTTGGCCTATCCTTTTCTGGGATATCGTTGGTCCAATATCGGGCTATGGGCACTGTTTAATGTTGTGGGTTATTTGCTTCAACCTCTGCGCGTCGGGACAAGCTGGCTAGTATGGTTGGGGCTAAAACCAACAGATTATACCTATTTAGACTATTTCCCTTTGGTTCCCTGGTTTGGTGTGGTGTTACTAGGCATTGGGGTAGGGAATCTGTTATATAACAACAATCAGCGTAGGTTTTCACTACCTAATCTTTCACAATTGGCTTCCGTAAAGAGCTTAGCGTGGCTAGGCCGCCGTTCGCTAATGATCTACCTGTTGCATCAGCCTGCTCTCTTTGCATTGCTCTTTACCATTTTCTGGTTGAGATCATAATACTGCAAGCGCTCATCGATGAAAATAGCGCACAGATGTAGATGATACATTTTGTTTTCATCGATGGCCTTGCTCAATATAACCAAAGGTTTCGGATCCACATGACGTTTCGCTATTGGTCAGTTGCTAGCGCCGTGCTGCTGAGTGCAATTTACTTTTTGGGATTCACAACAACGACGTTGGCCGCAGAGACATATGCAGAGCATAATCCTGATCTGCCCGAGATACAGTCCCTTCGGCCACCACTGCCTGGTTTTCAGCCGCAGATTGGGCCATCAGACAGGTCTCAACCGCAGCAGATCAGCGTGCTAGCTCGATCATTGGCTGGACATACCGGATATGGGTATGGTGCAAGCAAAATCGGTCGTGGCCGCGAGGTACTAGCGAACGCGGATGATATGGATGCTCGTTCTACGGTCTTTGATCTGTCACTGGTGACTGTTCCCGAATCGTTCGTCTTTCCTGATGTATTGGCTGGTGAACGGTGGATCCGTGTCGACTTAGGCAATCAACAGGTGGTCGCCTATGAAGGCGAGGAATCAGTGCGTGCGTTCGTTGTGTCTACGGGGCTCCCCAGCTACCCAACGGTAACCGGCGAATTTCGGATTCGGATGAAGGTCTCTGAACAGACTATGTCTGGTGATGGGTACTACCTGCCCGGTGTTAAGTGGGTTCAATATTTCTATGAAGAGTATGGCTTTCACGGTACCTATTGGCACGAAGATTTTGGGATTCCCAAAAGCCATGGCTGCGTTAACATGACCAATGCCGATGCCAAGTGGCTCTTTGACTGGGCGGGACCCGTGTGGGATCAAGAGACAGTTTGGTTTCGCTCAACATCGGAAAACCCAGGTACGCTCGTCCTTGTCCATGAATAAGTAGAGATGCAATATGACAGTTACACAAGAAAATCCCGTTGATTTCCAGAAAGAACAGGTTGCGCTGGGCGACTCCGAACAGGAGGCAGAAGCTGCCCAGGATGGTCTCCGCCGTATGTTGGTGTGGATACCCGTCTTTGTCGCGCTGATTGCCTTAATGGGGCTGTTGGGGTGGGGCATGTGGCGGCAGCAGACAGGCAGCCCTGGCGTCATCACCAACGATGGACCGGCAACGGTTGCCGTCATGAGTCGGCCGGCCGGCGATTTTACGCAGGCACTCTATGATCCGTTCAACGGGCAGACCGAATTTCGACTGAGCGATTACCGTGGTCAGACAGTTGTCCTCAACTTTTGGGCCAGTTGGTGTCCGCCCTGTCGTGATGAAGCACCGGTATTGGAATATGTCTGGCGTCAGTACCAAGACCAAGATGTCGTCTTTGTGGGCATCGATATTTGGGACACGGAACGGGATGCGCGCGCCTACATCCGTGAGTTTAATATCACTTTTCCCAATGTTATCGACAGCCGCGGAAAAGTTGCCGTGGAGTATGGCCTCACCGGCGTGCCGGAAACATACTTTATCACACCGGACGGCATGATCAGCCGCAAGGTGATTGGGGCGATCAGCCAGGCTGTGCTGGAAGAGAGCATTGCCGAAGCACGTCAAGGCGCTAATGAGGCAAGTCGCTGATGGACAGCCTGCCGGAAATCGGTCTCGCGCTAGCCTTTTTAGGTGGCCTGCTCAGCTTCTTTTCACCTTGTGTCGCACCGCTGGTGCCCGGCTATCTTTCGTTTATTGCGGGCATATCGACCGCTTCAGTTCAACCTTTTGGGAAGACCCCGGTTGAATCTGGGCTTAGCAAGTATTCTTTGGGGTCTTCCCGGAAGAGAGATGTGCTCTCCCAACGAACGCTACAAATCGTGGGTGCTAGCCTGATCTTCGTTTTGGGCTTCACGCTTGTCTTTGTGGCATTGGGGGCAGGGGCTGCGCTCTTCGGTGGCTATTTGGAAGCCTATCGACAGCCATTGAATCGCGTCACTGGCGTGGTGATGATTGGCATGGGGCTAGTGTTGGCGGAGGTCGTGCGTATCCCCATGCTGAACCAAGAACAACGTATTCACCTCGATGCACACGCGCTGGGGCCAAGTGCACCGTTGCTACTGGGCATGACCTTTGCCTTTGGTTGGGTACCTTGTGTGGGCCCGATTTTGGCGGGAATTTTACTTTATGCGGGGAGCACCGCAACGGTCGGTGCCGGTGTCTGGTTGCTCTTTGCCTATAGCGTGGGGCTGGGCGTTCCTTTTGTGATGAGTGGTGTGGCCGCGACCTGGGTGCTGGGAACCGGGCGTGGCCTGCGCCGCTACTGGCCTTGGATCACACGATTCAGCGGTGCCTTTCTGGTGCTGATGGGTATTCTTTTTGTGACAGACCGCTTCTTTTACTTGAGCATTGCGATGCAACGACTCTATTACAGCATTGCGTATTAACACGATTGCCTCTGTAGAAATCATGAATGAGCAACCGTTTTTTCATTGGTAGCTTGACTTCCATTCATGATTTCCACAACCGCAATTGGTATAACTTTACTGACAGTGGTTACGGAGATAGGAGCTTGACATGCCCATTGTAGCGTTTGATTTTGTCAGTCTAGGCCGGGGTGCATTACAACTGGCACCAGTCTTGGCTCTCTATGCGATTGTCGTCGGTCCGTTAGGTGACCGTTTTAAGCGGCCTGACTGGATATTGTCGGCGCGCAACGCGCTCTACGCCGTGACAGGATTGCTACTGTTGGCGAGTCTGGCACTGGTCTATGCATTTTTGACGAAAGACTACAGCGTCTTTTACGTCTACCAAAATATGCGCAACTCGCAAAGTCTGCTCTATACATGGACGGCGTTTTGGGGTGGCAATGCGGGTAGCCTGCTCTTTTGGGCAACGAGTTTGGGGATCTTGTCCGCGATTGCCGTGACAGCCCATTGGCGCACTCAATACCGGCTCATGCCCTATGTCATCAGCGTGCTGATGTTTATTGCACTCTTCTTTCTGCTGTTGTTGGTCTTTGTGGCCAGCCCATTCAAGCGTTTAGATTTTATCCCGCCTGATGGGCTGGGCCTCAACCCACTCTTGCGCGACCCAGGAATGGCGATCCACCCACCGCTCCTGCTCGGCGGCTATATGAGTATGAGTATCCCTTATGCCTTTGCCATGGCGGCTCTGCTAACTGGACAGCTCGATGCCAGTTGGATTCGGGCCACACGCCGCTGGACATTGACGGCGTGGGGTATCCTCAGCATGGGATTGATCTTCGGCAGTTGGTGGGCCTATCGCGTGTTGGGCTGGGGTGGGTATTGGGGTTGGGACCCCGTTGAGAATGTGGCGCTAATTCCCTGGTTATCGGCTTCTGCTTACGTTCATTCTGTGATTGTGACTGAGAAACGTGACATGTTTAAGGTGTGGACCATGGTGCTCGTCATTTTGGCCTTTGCGCTCTCCATCTTTGGCACCTTCATTGTGCGCAGCGGCGTCATCACATCGGTCCACAGCTTTGCACAGTCTTCGGTTGGCCCATGGTTTTTCAGCTTTCTGGGGCTCATCCTCATCTTGAGTTTTGTGGCGCTTGTCTATCGCCTGCCCCAGTTGGAAAGTCGCCGGGAACTGGATAGCCTTGTGAGCCGCGAGAGTGGGTTCCTCTTTAACAATGTGCTCTTTTTGGGCATCATCTTTACCACCATGGTTGGCGTCCTCTTCCCCATGATCAGCGAGCTTTTCCAGGGTATTCAAATTACAGTGGGCCCGCCCTACTACAATCAAGTCAATGGCCCGGTCCTGTTGATGCTCATCGCGCTGATGGGCATTGGACCGCTGCTGCCTTGGCGTAACGTGACGATGCCGCAGTTAATCAAGCGTTTCCGTTGGCCCGTGGCGATGCTGTTGGCAACGCTGCTGATCCTCGGTGCAATCCTGCGCACAACCTGGCCGGTGGTCGCCTTTGCCGTCTGTGCCTTCACCTTGACATCGCTCGTCCAGGAATTTGTGCAGGGTATCAACGCACGGCGCGCGGCAACTGGTGAATCCTGGTTGGTGGCGCCCTTGCGGCTGGTTGGCCGCGCCCGCAGACGCTATGGTGGTTACTTCGTCCATGTCGGCATGGTGCTGATCGCGTTCGGTATCATCGGCAGTTCGTTTTTTAACCTGGAAGAGGGGGTGACGCTCGCGCTTGGTGAAACCGCCGAAATTGGCCGCTACTCCTTAACCTATACAGGGCTAGACTTTGACATGCAGCCAGACCGAGAGGTGGTGAGCGCGGGTCTGCAAGTTGCCCGCAACGGCACCCCATGGACGGTGATGGCACCAGGAAAACGCTTTTTGGAAGGCTTCGAAGATCAACCAGTCAGCAATATTGGGATTCGCTATGGACTGGTCGAAGATCTCTACATTGTCCTCACCGGCTGGGAAGCGCAGAGCGCTACATTCTATGTTTTTGTCAATCCATTGGTCTCGTGGATCTGGATTGGTGGTTTTGTCCTAGTTTTGGGCGGACTTATTGCCTGGTGGCCGGAACGGGCACTCGTACCTGTAGCGACGCAATCAACACGTGGTGTTGCTTTGCGACCACAGGAGGTAGCGAGTGGCCTATAAAGAGACTGATCTCATCACTGAACCAGGTCAATCGCCGCCGCCAAAAGCCGCTACCCTTCCTGGCAATGAGGCACCTGCGACACGCTGGACGCTGTTGCTCTTTGCACTGTTGATCCTGGCCGGTCTCTCAAGCCTAGCGGTAAACCTGCTCCCAAATCTTTCTGGAGGGATCTATGGTGCAACAACGCAGGGCAACCTGAATATCGCGCAAGAGACACTGCGGATTGCCGATGAATTGCAATGTCCGGTCTGTGAAGGTCAATCCGTTGCCTATTCCAACTCGCAATTGGCGGGCGAAATGCGCCGGCAGGTTGAGGAAAAACTGCTGGCCGGTGAGGACGAGATGACGATCAAGCAATTCTTCATCGATCGCTACGGTGTGCGTGTGCTGCGCGAACCACCGCGTACCGGTTTAAATCTGTGGCTCTGGCGCTTGCCTGTGCTCGGGCTCATCATGGGGATCATGGGCCTGGTCTGGAATTTGCGTCACATGGCACGCAACCAACGTACGAACAGTGACGAGTCATCCGGATCTACAGACGCTACATTGAATGTAACATCCACAGAAAACGATCCACTCGATCCTGAAGTCAGAGAACTCCTGGTCCAATACGATAGAGATCTATTTCAATCATGACACTTCTTGCGCTAATTCTGGTGGGTGGCCTCGCGTTCTACGCGATCGCGCGCCCCATGTGGCAATATGTACGGCAACCGTGGTTCTTTGACGCCCCCGATGGCAAAGAAGAGCAGATTCGACAGGAGCAGCTTTCTGCATTGGAATCTCTTCGCGATCTGGCAATGGATTACCGCCTTGGGCAGCTTTCCACGACTGACTATCGAGCACTGGCCGCGCCCCTACAACAGCAAGCCCGGCGCACGATTCAGCAACAAAGCAAACAGAATGCCGTACAAGAGGCCAACGATGCCTTGGATGCGGCGCTTGAAGTTGAGATTCTAGCGTTGCGTCGGATCAAGCCGGTAACCACTGGGCATATAGCTGCAAGCAGAGATGGTGCGCGCTTCTGCCCGCGGTGTGGTGAAGCGATTGAACCAATTGATCGCTTTTGCGCGGCGTGTGGCGCAAAATTGCCCGAGCGGAAGCCAACGGGGGTCAGTGATGCAGAGTGCAACTCGACAACAGAGATCGCGACACCAACAGAAGCCGGCGATGTGTCTACTGACGAGATAGGAGCAGAGCCACAGGGCGTTGCCCCAGAGATCAGGGCAGAACTCGCAACGGAAAATGGATCAAATGATGCAATAGAGATGGTGGCGACAGCAGACGAGATTGACATCGTGCCTACAACTGCTACGCCAAAGCCGACGGAGAAAGGCACGGTAGAGGCCACTGCTGCCCCGTTGCATGTGGCATACCGCTGGTGGGGCATCGCAGCTCTGATTGTGATTGTTTGGGTGGCGGCAGTTATCTGGCTTTCGATGAGCAGTCGCGCCGGTCAGCAAGCACAATCACCGGTTGCGACATTACCTGTTGGGCAGATTCAGGCAATCGCGGTCGTAAATGATGTTACAGTGGTCGGCGCTTCGGATGGTATTCAACGCTCTACTGCTGGTGAACGCTGGGATGCCTTGTCGATGAACGAACCGATTTTTGCACTGGCAGTGCTGGATGAAAACAGTCAACTCGCCGCGGGTGAAGAGGGTCTCTGGCGTAGCGATGACAGTGGTGTGCAGTGGCAACGCGTTGCCACCGATCCTGCCGATCTCCGCCTTGTAGCACTCTCCAACGTACCTGGTGAGGCTGGGCTTGTCTGGGGTGCGGATCGCACGAGACTATACCTCAGCCACGATGGTGGGATCACTTGGGGTGTTGCCAGTACATCATTACCAGGACAGCCAAGGGCATTGGCAGCAGGAAATGGGGACCTCTTTATCGGCACAAACCGCGGCGTCTATCTCAGCCAAGATCGTGGGGAATCCTGGATCGATTACAATGGCTCTGTGAATGGGCGCATTGGTACGACCGATATCCAGACCGTGGCTTATGATCCCACAGGAAATATTATCTTTGCCGGCACATCCATGGGGCTATTCTTTATGAATTTGGCCAGCCCTGGCGGTTGGGGTCAGCGCGCGTTAAGCGCAAATGTTACTGCACTGGCGGTGACCGGTAGTGCGGATGAGGAACTTTGGGTTGGAACTGCCAATGGACAGCTATTTCGCAGCACCAATCGTGGTGTGACCTGGCAGTAAAGATTGTTGATCTACATAAAAAGGAGTGTCTCGCATGTTCAAAATGCTAAATGCACAATTTGCTAACCTACACAAGTTTGTTTGAAAAAAAGAGGAGGTAAGACAAGATATTTAGGTAAATCCAGGGTGAAGATGAAAAGGTCACCAAGTTTGAGTTGGCGCTTGAAGGATCGCCAGCCGCGCCCAAAGGGTACCCGGAAAATACTGAGCGTGCGGTGGTTGGCATGGTCAACGAGGGAGGTATCGCCAGAAGCAATGAGAGATGCGCCCAAGGAAACCATCCAAAGATAAGAAGAGGCAAGGGCAAGAAAAAGGGTATCCATCCGTTCGGGGTGTTCAAGACAAGATTTGGACAAACGGAAGCCACCCTCTTTAAAGTCACGAAAAAGCGGTTCGGTCCAAAATCGAGTTTTGTAGGTGGTGCGCGCGGAATAGCCCCATGTCTCAGGAAGATGATAAATCAGGATCAAGGGTTCTGTGTTGGGTGACTCCCAACAAGCAAAGCAGTCAAGCGGACCAAAGCGATGTTTGTCAGTGAACTGGACTTGAGCGCGGCTCTGCGCAGGGGCGTCGACAGAGGGCACCAAGTCACCAAGTTGAGTACCGACTTGAGCATCAGATGGATAAATATAGAGACTTGGCGAAGTCCTGAGCACATAAAACCAGTCAAGGTGGTTGAGTTCGCACTGTACGGTTACGCCATCAAACTCGCTGTCCCCAAAAAGATGACCGGTTTGGTCGGCTTGAATTTCGTGGCTAATTTGCGCAGCAGTGCGCTCTGTACCGCTTCATTCGTATGCCCCTTTTTACCTTTTTCTGTGTGCCAGATTAATGGCAGGCTCCGATTTTGATAGGCTAAACTCAGGACGACGGCGCGGTGTTCCTCACCCACATCGGTTGTGTCGATGAGGAGATAGTACGCTGGCACATGTAAACTCTTGATGATGCGTTCGACCAACGGCCAGTAAATTGCTTCCCAAGTGATGGCTTCATTCATATAAAATCGTCTGAGCATCTGGGCGATACTGCGGTCTTGTACATCGCGGATTATGTGACTTGCCAGATCGCCACTTTGGACACTACGGCTCAGTGGAATTGCGCCAATCAGTTCCGCAAGGATTGCCAGCCGTCTTGGGTCGGTCGCTAGCCACTTTTCTAATGCTTGCTGCACTTGTTCTTTTTGTTCCAGCGTGTTTGACATGGGGTTCCTTTCTGTTTCCCTTGTCACTCTACACCCTTTGTATTGGCTTTGCCTGATAGATCGATGACCTTTAACACCTTTTTCCCGGATTTATTCGTCAGTTTCGTTCGTTTTTCTTATCAAATCACAGAACAAAAGTTCTGTATGCTGGCAAAAATGCACAATGGAAAATGGGTCTGATGTTGGCCGCATGTGCCTTGCCGATGGTTGGACTCGTTGCTGTGCGCGTCTTCGATCTTGCAGTCAGCAATGTCGTGCTGATCGCCTTGGCCGTTGTGTGTCCTGTAAGTCATGTGCTGATGATGCGGATGGGATTGCATGGCCATCACACGGAAAACAGTTCCGATGCTAACAGAGAGGTTGCCGTTTCAACCTCGCAGACGACAGAGCTTGAACACGCGTGATTTCAGTGGTTACGGTGTAAGCAATGATCTCCTCTGACTAATTGGAAATAAGGTTTGGGACGAATTGGAAAATGACGAAACAAGCAACAAAGGTGTTATCGAAAAGTAAAG